>Ga0315284_10000743_pt1 | contig 44780 bp, 47 predicted proteins | sample YL17G09_16_MG_FD_203696 | JGI IMG/M metagenome (GOLD analysis project Ga0315284, IMG submission 203696) | Sediment microbial communities from Yellowstone Lake, YNP, Wyoming, USA - YL17G09_16 | ecosystem: Environmental > Aquatic > Freshwater > Lake > Sediment | place: USA: Wyoming | collected...
CACGCTTATCATGAGGAACATCTCGGGGCTTGAAGAGTCTGGGAAGAAGCTCTACCGGGGCGGGACCGAGTTGACGAGCATCGGAGACTGGAACATAGTGTCATCCGACGTCTTCTAGCCCTTGAACTAATAAATTATAATTGTACTATTGTCTGATAAATACGAGCGAGCGCTGTGGGGAGGGCGGGGACGAGGGTGTAGAGGCTGCGCGCGCATCTCCGAGTTGTATACTATTTCTTCAAGAAGGGGGAGAAAACGGGCGGTGGCTTTTGTGATTTTGTCCCGGTCACTTATCTGGTCTGCGAGGGGGTGGATGTATTGTTTATACTCGTAGACATATCGACAGATTCCCTTTATCCTCACTTTGCTTCCCAGGCGATGTTTAAGCGCCTTCTCGAGGTATTCTTGGTTCCTTTTTTGTCGAGTGATTCAATTGTGTGTTTGAGGAGTTGTAGAGCGCGTTCTTCCCTCTCAGTGTCTCCATTTAATTTCTTGAGCTAGTACAGGAGGTATCGGCAGTCAGATGTGATCCCCGGCTCGTTATTTTGGAGTGAGGCTTGGATCTTCAAGGACCACTCCTCGAACTAGACAATGGGGTCACCTGACATGGCGAGTGAATTGTACATCGAGTAATTGAGTTCATGTTCCAAGGGACGAGAAATTGAAGGTTTGCTCAAACATTGGATTTCTTGTTTACGTAAACCAGCGATCGTTATTTAGACAATATTGATTATGAAGTTGAGGGTGTTTTCACAGTCGGTTGTAAGGTTAGTCTCTAATCCTATGTGGTCCGTATATCGAGTTCTATTTTAGAACCTAAGTCCACATTTCTTGCATCCCCATTGGGGGGGATTTTCAGGGACCATACACCCGCCTAGTATCATCGTTGGATTTTTTCCCTTGCTTAAATCGATAACTGGAAGCCCCCAAATTATTCGCAGTATCGTGTTCTCTGATTTGCAGTTAGGACACGTCACCGTTCCTTCTTGACTAAGGCTATGCTTCCAGACAAAGTACCGTTTCAATTCGTTCCCAAGTGGATGCCGTAGGTAAAAGCAGAGGTCATTCCACGAAACGAATTTTTCGATTTCCTCTGAGGGTTTCTCGTTTCCGACTAACAGGACACTTTTGTTCGGTTTATCTGGATATAATGAATCACCATATTTTTCCAAGAATTCCCTTCGAAGCTGTAGCTGAGTCTTCTTTTTACTCTTCCCTTGTCGCTCATCTATCTTCGAGCCCCACTTGGACTCGCCGAGGATCACGGTGTCGTCACCAATTATTGAAAAATCGACCTCTGGGCCATGTCGTGTTTCACCAGTATCCACGTGAATGATCCTTGTCCACAGCGCGATTTTAAAATCGTCAGAGTATGACGTGATCCCGATATGTTTGAGGAGCTCTTGTACGAAATTTACACGTTGGTTTTTAGGCACGTGATTGAGGTTTCCGAAGACGCTCCATGTCATGGCATCTTCGCTGGAGATTGATTGAAGCTCGCAGTAGAACCCAGTGTTTTTTTGGAGTTTAGTGTATTCCTCGGGGATGAAACTTTTTGATCTATTGGAGGGGCGGATCTTTTTCTGGATGAAGTCGTCTGGAAAGGATTCCTTATTGGCAATTATTATATTGTCGATGTAATTGGGGAAAAAGGGTCTGCGTTTCTCCTTTAACACTATTGGAATTAGTATGCCGTTCCAGTTTTGGATTAAGCCATCCATCAAATTATTAACATTTGCTTAACATTAAAATTTTTTCCTTTGTGGATTACCAGGAAAAACTTATAGATCAAACAGGGCATAATTCATAACAATGGACTGGAAAGAAGCCGACTAGAGGCTCATCAGGCGAGGAGAACTCATCCTAGACCTGGAATCACTCAAAAATCATGAAAAAGAACTCGAAAACATGAACGATGGTAGACCGGGACCCCGCTACAAGCTAGCAAACACTTACATCCAGCTCCTCGCCGCCATCCGCTACCTCTACGGGATGCCCATCCGACAGCTTGAAGGCTACACCAGAATCCTCCACAGGTTAGTCCCAGACCTCCCACAGGGCGACTACAGCGGACTCGGGAAACGCATCCTCCGCCTACCCGTCGACCCCTAACGGAGCCTCAGGGAGACAAACGAGCCCGTCATCAAGCCCCGGAGGAACAGCAGGCTCGATACGCGGTGTCCGGGGAGGCGGCTGGCTGTGGGTCGGGTCAGGGAGCTGGGGTATGAGGCTTGGGCGAAGCTCACGGGTTATGGGGGGAGGTGGGCTGTGGAGACGGCGTATTCGTCGTTTAAGCGGTTGTTTGGTGAGTGCAATTTGGCTAGGGGCTTTGAGAATATTGTGAGGGAGCTTGTGGGTAAGGTGGCGCTGTATAATCTGCTTGTGAATATGTGAGGGGGTCGTGGGGTCTGGTGGATGGGGGTCTAACCGCTAACTGATAGTCCACTAAGCAGATATTTTTAAAATTATAAGGAATTTAGAGAAATCATTGTGGGATATTTTTATTAGCATTGACCAAAGATAAAGTATAAGGTCGATTTAGTCTCGATGCTGCGAAAAATCAGGCACGAATTCCCAGATGAAATATTAAGGAACACATACGCATTCTATGTGAATATTTTGGCTTACTATAAAATTTTAGTTTCAATGGAAAATTTTTTAACTTATCTAGGTGGATAGGATTCAGTGAGGTATAATTTTTGAGTCGATCTGAGACTCTATTTGGATATTTAGCCTTGATTGCGGATAAGAAAGGTGATACCTATCAGGCCGCATTATTCATTGTCAATTTAAAAGCATACCCGATGAACTATGTAGTTACTGAACCCATTACAATTACCCCTCTGCAAAAGAGTCTTTATGGGGATACCCTCGAGAAATATCTTGTAAATGAACTATGTGGAGAAAAATTAATAGAGAAAATTGAGTCACCACCCTCAATAATATTTGTTCAAGATGAAAAATTCTTAGATTTATCTTCGAAAATAAATATTCCTATGGTTAAAATTTCAAAAGAAACTAAAAAAGATACCTCTATTGATGAACAAACCATCACAAGCCCAGATCTTAAAAAAGCTTTAAAAAGCTACTTGGCACAAATGGATGTATCTGAGCCCTTCGACAGAATTAAAAAAGTGATTACTTGATTGGAGAGGGATAGTTTCTTAAAACTAAAATAGGTTTTTAGTATAAGATGAGGCTTCATTCTCTATTTCTTTGCATACTCTTCTTTTTTACAGTCCTAATTTCATCTAAAAACGTCGCTACGTGTTTAGCGGAATCAATCACGGTCGACGGCATATATGTCCAGAATCCTCGAACAAACGTAAACAATACTGTCTTCTTCGGTTTTCATCTGAGGTGGCAAAATAATAGTAATGTTGTTGGCGCCGTTGTTTTTTCGGGGACAAGAAATAACCTCACGGATAACTCTGGATGGGTTTTGTTTCATGATATGAGCAATCGAGTTATCAAAAAAACCTATGAGGTCACAAAAGTCGTGACGGCTCTCGGTGATACTCCGTATACCAGGCCTTTAAACAAGCCGACGATAATATTTGACTGCGTGAACGTTACACTCTCGGTAACTAAAGATAGAATAGATGTTAAGTCTCGGGCCTCAATAAAGTATGTTGCCAAGTACTGTTATGATAAGACCGATTTTTCTGGAACTATAGATCTAAATAATACACGAGTAGTTTATGATCAACCATCAAGTAGAACATATAGTGTAATGAAAGTACATGATTCAAAGTATGGATTAACGAGTTATATTAGTAATAAATTAAAAATCTCTTGGGATGGAGTTTATATTAGTCTTAAAACAAGTAAACCAAGGGTGGATGTTGATACATCACCAGTTATTGACATAGAGGCTTTTTATGAACTTGATGGATTACCATTAGATGGAGGTGTAAAACTGAATGATGATTTATATAAAAACGAAGTAGGGCTCTATGAATATCATCCAGTGTCTATCGTTGATAATAAATACGGATTAACTATGTTTAGATATAATTCGTTAAACATTATTTATGATATGATAAAAATTGAACTAACCAGTAATAATTACCGTGTTAACGTCGGTGAAAGAGTTAATATTTCATATAAATTATATTATTCATATGATTTAAAAATTTTTAATGGTGAGGTTAATTTAAACAGTGAACTTTATTCAGATAGAGTGATTAAAAAAACAATATATGCAACGAGAGTCGTCGATCCAATTTATGGATTACAAAAATTTTCAACGAATAGTATCGATGTGATATGGGATAAAATCACAATTAATATGCGAGCAGTTAAGAGTAGATTAGATATATCTTTTAAACCAGAGATCACGTGGACTGCAAAATATGATTATGATTTATCCAGTGCTCAAATTTATATTAATTTTAACGAAGAACTAAATCCGAAAAATGACGTAGGCCAAAAAACATATAAAACATCATCCATAATAGATCCTGTATATAATATAACTAAATTCATCTCAAACGAGGTAACTATAATCTGGGACCGCATAAATATCCAAGTAAGATTCCCAACCGAGAGAGTAGAAGCAACTTCATCCATAAAACCAACATATGCTGCATATTATGAATTTGATAAAACCCCTTTCTATGGAATGATTTTGTTAAATGACACCCTAGTAAAAAATACCTTGGGGCGAGTTACCTATTGCGTTTCTGGCATAAATGATCCCCTTTATGGTTTGACTAAACACGAATCAAACATAGTAAGCTGCATTTTCGATGAAATAAACCCAGAGATAGAAATAACAACTAATATGCCCAACGTCGTCGACGTCAATTTAAAATTACATTATAAAACTGATAATGCCCCTGTTAATGATGCTACCATCTACGTCAATGATGAAAAATTAGAAAATAAGGGTGATGGAAATTACCATCAAACTATAACTACTCTCTTCCCCTCCGGAAAAATAGATCTATTAATTAAATGCCCGGGATTCAATCCATTGCCCGTATATAGAAATTATATCCAATTCGGGAACATTAGCTTAATGGGGTTATTTTCGATAATCTGCGCATCTCTGATATTATATCGCAGAACCCAACAAAAATACTTTCTTTTAAGGACAAAATTAAAAGAATTCACAAGTGATAAAATTATAATACCAATAAATTATCTAAGTGAAATTTTGTCATTTAATAAAACCGATTTAATAAATTTCTTAAAGAAAGAGATAAATAATAATCAAATAAAAGGCATACTCTCCTATGATGATGATAATTATATCTCAATAGATGCTATTTTAAATCTTCCAGAAAATAGATCTAGAACTTACGAAGATATTTTAAACGAATTTAAGAACATAGGACCAATTACTGTAATTAAACCTTGCAGTTTTTTAAATAAAAAGACGGTAATAGATATAAAAAGCATCCCTAGGGCGTCATTTCAAAATAATAATCCTATTAAATGCATTGTCCATGAACCAAAGACCCTAAAAATCGATCAATATTCGGGAATCATAAATTTTTCTAAAGACATTAAAATAACTCTCGATAAGCTTGTTTCGTTATCTTTTAGGATAGATGAAAGCCTAATAGAAATTCATACTGTAAAATATTCCCTAATTGAACCAACAGATATTCACATATATGATGTACCAATTATAAAAGAAGTAAATATAATTAATAACTTAAAATATCCCTATATTATCCATAAAATAAACTTATTAGCATTTAATTCCAAAGAAATATTCTACTTCTCTGTGCGATTACTTGAAAAGTCATTAGAAATGGGTAGAAAAATTTTGTCATTTACCCCAAAAAGCATTGTCAATCTCTATTTCGATGAATGGACCGACGAGGATCTAGCTCGATCTTTTTCGGATCTATTCCCCAGGGATCAGAAGACAGGGTATGAACCGATCCCTGGTCATGAGGAAAAAGGCATACGTCCAATTAGAAGAGGAGCGGTGAAAAAATGATGAAAAGTGTTATCTTTTCGTAGAAGTGATGAAAATGGAAGAAGCGATCCATTCTTTAAAAGGTGACTAACATGGGGACAAGAGGTGAATCAACAAACCAACATCCGGATTTTGATATACATTCGCTGAGGGAAGAATCTCGAAAAATAGCTACGATCGAGAAATATTTAAAGAAATATCAAGGAATCGAAAAGAAAACTATGGATTCGACGAGACAATCCAACAAAATATTAAGAGCGATCGAGAAAACCATCGTTTCTTTAAATGACGGCTTCCTAAAGGATAACCTCTCAGATTGGTTGAGAACTGAAACTGTTTCAACTAATGCCCACGAAGAAGAGTTAAGCAAAGAATTCGTAAACGAACTATATTCAAAGCTCCGGGAAAAAAATCTATCACTGGAAGGTGTTCTACCCAAGTTGAAAACAAGTTTCTATACGCTCGAGATCGATCTGGAGGGGAATAAGTGCGAGTTTTTCTTCGGGCCCAAGGAGGAGCAAATCGCCTCGCTTCGACTCGACCCCACAAGAATAGCCGAGAAGATCCTCGAACACAGATCTAGTTTAGACAGTGTCTATTTGAACGCTGATTCCTTCCTAAAAGATCTTGAGGCGGCATATGACCGAACCCGATCTTTTTCGAAGCGCGTATTGGATCATAGGGTGCCGATAATTGACATATTAACAGAATTATCTCTGGTGAGGCAAGGTCGGAGGTTCAGAATCGACCCGATTCAGTCCAACTACTCCAGTTACGGCAGGATGCAATTCAGCTATGATCTATACAAGTGGGTGGGAGGGGCGAATTCGCCTCCTTCGATTGTTTTACACTCATCTACTCGTGCCCAGATGCGAGAAAAGTCTGACTATCTCTGGGTTCCACGTGGCGAATATTTGGAGCCCGATTTAGTTTGCTCGTACATCGAGGTGAATAAAACCCAATGAGTATGGATGATCTCGATCAGGCACTCGCGATGCAAATAATCGCGAGTGTAGGGGGCGCAGGACAGCCCCCTGAGTATGGTTTTCAATACTTCTCAGTAGGCCTTGAGGACATAACTAAGGTGATAGACGAGTTTTATCTAAACCGCCTGATCAAGAGCGGTGGATCCTCATTCAAGTTAATCGTTGGCAACTATGGCATGGGGAAGACGCATCTCCTCTATACCCTTCGTGAACTAGCGTGGAAAAATAACTACGCGACAAGTTATGTTCCATTGAGCCCCGAGCAGACACCCTTCTATAAACTCGACTCTGTTTACAACTCACTCGTACAAAACCTTCAACCTCCACTTACTTCGCAGGAGGTGTTAAGCGGGACGGAGAGAGGGATAAGGAACCTACTTGTTAGATGGTACAACACCCTACACGAACGTTACAGAAAAATAGGTTACGAAGACTTCGAGGAAAGAAGGAAGTTCATCGAGGAAGAGATCAACGGTAGTATTAACGGGTTCGAGAGTTCAAGCTACACCAACGCGATTAGACACTCCCTGAAGGCTCTACTCGCCGACGATATGAGCGTCGCGGAAGAAATCGAGGCCTGGTTGAAGGGAGAGAGCTACAGCCGGCAGTTGAATGAATACGGGATCCTGCAGAAAATCGACGCGTCGACTGCGATGGCCAGGATCAGGTCACTTGGTCAATGTGTTCGAGCGATGGGTTACAGTGGAATAGTCATACTATTCGACGAGACCGAGTTACACTCTAGCCTCAGTTCCAGACAGAAGGTTTTAGTGTTAAACAACCTCCGCCAACTGATCGATGAGTGCTTCAAGACATACTTCAAGGGGTTCATGATCTTTTATACAGTACCTGATTTAGAGTGGCTATTCGAGTCAAAGGAACGTTATCCCGCGCTAAACCAGAGATTGAGCACAATCTTCAGGAAGCCTAACACACTTGGCGTGCAGATCAGGCTCGAGGACTATTTTGGTCATAGTCCCGCTGAGATGGAGAAACATTACATAAAGATAGGGAGGAAGCTGGCGCAGATATACTCGGTAGCATATGATTTCGAGTTTGATGGGAAGGTTGAGACAGGCATCACACTGTTGGCAAAGAGAGCCTCAAGGGATGCCTTCAGACAAAACGTGAAGAGAGAATATGTCCAGAATGTCATCAATATACTCGAGTATATCCGTGAGAGCCCAGACATCGTAATCGATGAAAAAACGATAAAAGATTACTTCAAGTGACCCAACATGAGCTGGATCGATAAAAAGGTGCAGTCTGATCGTTGGGGAAGCGGCGTCGTAAAAGCTGAGCGTTACGGGGGACATGAACTATTAGTCAAATATGATAACGATTTGATTATCTGGACCCCAAAATCCGAGCTTACTACAAACATAGTTGTGAAAAATGTTCCCATAAATCCTCCCCCCGATGAGCACCCGAAGCTTATAGAGACGGAGCAGATCAATCGACTACGAGTCCTAGAGGCGCTAAAATTCGGGGTTGTCCCCCCAAATCTGAAGAACTTCATCTTCGGAAGGGATGAGGAAGTAAAACGGGTGAAGTATTGGTTGCAGTCGAGGGGTGGAAACCTAGTCGTGAACGGTGCATACGGCGCTGGAAAAAGCCACTTTCTAGGTTACACCCGAGAATTGGCGCTAGAAAATGGGTACGCCGTAGCTGAGTGTGCGATAGATCCGACTGAGGCTCCTTTATACAAACCTAAGACAATCTACAGAGCTATCGTTAAGAGTTTTCAATATGGCGAGGAAAAAAACTGTTTCCAAAACCTGATCAAGGCAATTATTAAGAGGCGTAAACGTCTCACAGAAAACGTCTACATAGATACATTACTCAATAGCTCGGTTGATGAGCCATATTTTTGGCGTTGGATAGAGGGAGACGATACGATAAAGACTAGGCACAGTTATCCAACTATACCAAATGAGACAACCGCGTCGAATATAATTTGTAGTCTCCTCAGTGCATTTAGTTACTATTGTCAGATTCTGCTCGACCTGAAGGGGTTGCTGATACTGTTTGATGAGGCCGAATCATACGACTTGGTAAACTCAACCCAACAATTCCAGCGTGGCATCAATTTCATAAAAGGGTTGAAGATGACCGCGGATGGAGCCCCACTTCTACTCACAGAGAATATAGGTTACTACAAGGGATCGGTCGCTAATGAGGGAGAGAAAAGTCACCTCATATACTCCGGGCGTAACAGAGTCCGTTATCTCTTCAACCGGGAATCCAATCTTAAACTAGTCTTCGCATTCACACCTACTTATGAGGCTAGAAATCTATGCGAGCATCTTGGCTTTCCAAGTCCACTCGAGTTGAAAAGGCTTGAACGCAAAGATAGGCTCGACGCCTTCGAAGCAATCTACAAACTATTCTCCGATTCGAGGGAAGGCTACAGCATAGACGAGAAGGATTTACAGTATATTACCAAGGCCTGCCTAGATCAGATCGGGCCCGAGGTCCGAACCCTCGTCAAGGGCTCCATAGAGGCCCTCGAACTGAGGGAGGGATCTCCGGAGACGCCCATAAAGGAGCTTCTCAGTTGACCTTCGAAGAGACGAAGGCAATCAAGGATTCGCTAGTTCGTACCTGGGGTCCTTTCTTCGGGCAATATGGGCGGTTGCTCCCGATACAGGTTAAGGCCATCCCTATGATCCTCGCCGGGGAGAATGTCGTGCTACAATCTCCGACCGCGAGTGGGAAGACTGAGGCAGTCGTAGCCCCCATAGTCGAGCGAATACTCATGTCGGAGCGTGGAAAGCCCTCTTTTCTCTACATCTCCCCAACTCGTGCTTTGATCTACGACCTCTACGAGAGACTCTCGTTGAAGATGAGCCACCTTGACTTAGAGATCGCAGTGAGGACCGGGGATAAGCACCAATTCCGTGATGAGGCTCCACAGGACATCGTAATAACGACCCCCGAGTCCCTGGACTCTATGCTTTGTAGAAGTCGAGACTCACTCAGGAACATCCGATTCGTGGTGCTGGATGAGCTGCATCTTCTAGACTCTAATTACCGCGGCGATCAACTTAGGCTAGACCTCGCTCGGCTCGAGGAAGTAATCGATGAGAAAGTACAGTACTGTGCACTATCGGCTACCTTTAACGACCCAGGGGGTGTCGCGGGGAGGTATTTCGCTTCTCCTGTCCCCATAAATGTTCCCGGTAGACGGGATATGATATATGAAATTAGACCCGGTTCAAAGCCTGGTGAGATTGCTGAACTTCTCATTAACCTAAGAGATGAGGGTGTCAGGAAGATACTCTTCTTCTGCAATAGCCGAAAGGAAGTAGAGTCACTTGGTGTGCAGTTAAGGGAACTTGAGATATGGCCTGGTGAAGGTGTTTTCGTTCACCATGGGAGTCTCAGCTTCAAGGAGCGGGAGAAGACTGAGAAGTCGATGAAGCACATGAAAGCGGTCGTCTGTGTCGCGACTATGAGCCTCGAGGTCGGCGTAGACATTGGTGATATTGATGTAGTCGTGCTGGTGGGCCCGCCACCCAGCGTTTCCTCGCTGCTTCAGAGGGTTGGAAGAGGGAATAGGCGACTGGGTACTACTCGGGCAATCGGTTTGCGCAAGACCGAGGACGAACTCTCCGAGTTCGAGTTCCAGTTTAAAGCCGCAATCAATGGGGAGATCGAGGGAAGAAGTCGTGGTCCATGTCTATCAGTCGCTGTACAACAAATCTTCTCGTACCTTTATCAAAACCAGAGCCGTGGTGTCGATCAAGAGAAAATGATTGCCTTGATGAGTAAACTACCCCTCGATGAAGAAGATGTAAATGAGATTTTACTCAAATTGGAGCGTGAAGATTTTCTTCACCTCCAGTCTCGGCGAATTCTGCCATGTGATAAGCTGTTGGGGATGGGGGAACGAGGCTTCATACACTCTAATATACCGACCACTCCAGAGTTGAAGGTGATTGACCGCTCGACCGGTAAGGTGGTGGGTGAAATAGCCTCCTTCGAGCAGATGGGAAGAAGTTTCATACTCTCTGGGAGAAGATGGGGCGTAATCTCAATCAAAGAAAACATGATAATCGTTGCCCCCGTTAGCGACGCAGGTGCAGCTCTCCCCACATTTTCTCCGCGTTCCCAACATGGCAGATACACGAGTCTTCTGCCTCGCGAATTACTCTCGAAGTGTTGTAGGCCACTCGCTGGTGAGTCAAGTCCATGAAGCAGAGGTGCCCAAAATGTGGGAAGCTGTATAGCGACCTTACTCGACACTTGGTGCTCAGTCACGACGTTAAAGATCTTAGCGAGCTGATGCAGAAAACTGACTACCTACCGGATAGTACTATTGAGGAAACGCGGGGGCAGGAAGACCCTTCACTGGTTGAAGTAAAACAGGACGAATTAAGAGATTATGTAGATGGTTCCAGCAAGAACCTGAAAAGGGTGGCCTTGCTTGCGATTATTAAACTGCGGAATGAACAGAGGGAAGATCATAGGCTTGATCTGATGAGGACTCTCTTAACCACGATGTCGAAGCTAGATGACGAAATGGCCATCATGATGGTTTATGATGCGTTAAAAACCGCTGCTAAAAAAACCTCAAGAAAGATGGCAGTTGAACTGATCGATTATATTGATAATCTGGTTGGGGTGGAATCACCGAGAGTCGTAGAAATAAAGGCAATTTTAGTAGAGACCGCCCGTTGATTAGACATAAGGGATATGAAGTTTATTTTTTTTAAAAATTAAATACGTGTTCAGTGAAGTCTATTTGATTCATGTTGTCGGAGAAGGGGTACGCGGCCAAGATTGCCCTAGACAAAATCGTGGTGAGTGAATTCAATGTACGACGAACCGAGCGAAGCGTCGATATTGACGAATTAGCCGAGAGCATAAGAAGAAACACTTTACTCCAACCGGTGATCGTCGTCCCGAAAGGCGATATGTTCCACCTCATCATTGGACAGAGGCGATACCTGGCAGTCAAGAAGTTAGGTTGGCAGAAGATTCCAGCCATAATATTAGGTGAACTAGACCCTGCGAAGATAACCATCTTGTCTCTGATCGAGAATCTACATAGACGTGAGCTTCCTTACCGCGATATGATCGATGCATGCGATGTCTTATTCGAGAAGTATCACGATGTTGGTGTAATTGCACGTGAGTTGGGCGTCTCTGAACAGACCATTCAAACCTATCTCAGCCATCGACTAGTCCCCGCTCAACTGAAAGACATGGTGGAGGCGAAAAAAATCTCCAGAAAAATTGCACACGACATCACCTTAGCCACTATGGATTCGATCGTTAAGGGTGATGTCCAGAAGTCGTTGGATATTGCGGAGAAGATCGCGGCTCTGCCCCCTAAGAAGCAGCGTAAAGTGATCGAGACCGCCCATCAAAACCCCGGCCTCACCGCCGAAAGCATATTTCAGAAGGCGGAGAAAGCCCCCCGTACGATGAGGATAGAATTTGAGATACCTCTGACGTATCAGTCGAAGCTGATGAAGGCATCAAAGGATCTGGATATGGAGATCGAGGAAGTCGTGAAGACCGCGCTTATAACTTGGCTAAACGCCGGCGGTTTCTCTGATGAGGATAAAGAGACTTGAAACCCAGATACAGCGAAGTCGAAGCATTGGCCCTAATAATCGGTGGAAAGGGCCAACGCTTCGATCTCCTCGATAGGGCGGATGCATACACCGCATTATACGGTGTATACGGATCGATTGAGAAGATCAGCCAAATAACCAGAATCGAGAGGAGCACTGTTGACCGCTATATTCGCATCAGCAGATTACCAAGTAATGTAAAGAAGGTTCTACGAGAGATCGATGTATCCTCATACCATGTAGCCTCCGAGTTGAGCCGAATTACACCGAATGAAAGGCAACTCAAGGTTGCTATGACGTTGCTCCACATCCCACGAGAAAAAGCGCGAGACGTCATTCGCTTTCTCTATCAACACCCCGAAGTCGAAGTCGATGCTGGGTTGAGCATAGTTCTTGAAAACTACGATGATGTTTTGAAGGGCACAATTTTGGTCCTCGATCCAGAGACGCTGGGATCATCAACAATCTCTAAAATCAAGTTAGAGGCGATCACGAGGATCTTAAACGAAAAAATAGGTATAAGAGATGGACTAAAGTTGAAGATCCTCAAAGAACACCTGGTTGTGTTCTTCGACGCCTCTTCTAAGAAAAGAATTCCTCGACGCAGAGGAGAGACAAGTGGACAGGCGCTAGAGCGGATTATAAAAGATGTCTCGAGACTGGTTTAGCCCCCTCAGCAAGAACCTTGAGAAGCCGAAGGTCGTCGACGTATCGAGATTGGCCGAATTACAGGCTGAAAAAGACCAGATGAATAAATGCGTCGATGAGGCACTCCTCGAGAAGAACAAGGTCGATTGTTCCCAGTCTTATGAGGATATTCTGGAGATTTCAAAAAAATATGGTGTTCGACTTGAAAAATCGTCGTTTTCATATAATATGTGCAGGGAGATCTTAAACATTAAAATCCAGAGAAAAATTGCGCAGCTCGAAACGAAGCGATCAGGCATCGAAGATGAGTTGCAGATAATCGAATGGAATCAAAGGATGCGGTTCATGTGCCCTCAATGTAAGGGCAAGGGAAAAATAATCAATATCGAGTATTTTCGGGAAGATGGGCAGGTGGATAGCCGCTCAAACACGTTAGAATGTCCCTTGTGTAATGGAACAGGGAAGATAAAATAAATTATTCCTTAACCAACTGCTTTTTAAATGGAAAAGTCTGCTTTGGATCTAGTATTTTTACGCGCGCGGGCTTGTCCCGTTATTGGTGTAAAATGGTTTTAAATCCACATTCCCCAATTTCTTAATTAATTCGAGAATATTTGCGCTTATTTTCGCTTTGCCTCTGCCGTTGCAGGTATTGCATGTTTCAGTGTTTAATATCGGTGTCACTTTACCATCGCTCCGGTTATAGGATGTAACGGTTTTTAATCCGAGTCCGCCACAAGCTGGACATTTTAGCAGATCGTTAAGTAGTTCTCGATTGCCGTGTTGTTTTGACTTATATTTTGAAAGAGATGTTTGCTTACTGGAATGCACTCCCTTGAGTCGTAGCTTTAAAACTGTGCGCGATTGGCTTGATAGCCCAAGCGTTTTCAATAATGTTTCTTCGATCTGCTCGCCGTTTTCGATTCGTTTTAGTGTTTCATCTATTAGTGTTAGCTCTGCTTGGGTGCGCTCAATCTGAGCTCTGAGTTCGTTTAACTCCTTGATGGCTCTGAGTGCGTCTTCCTCAGCGGACAAGATCTGGTCACTCGGTTTTAATCTCAGGGCCTTCCGGGGTCCATTTTCCGAGTTCGTACGTCGTAAGTTCCTTACAGTGCTTCTCGATTAGGGAGCGGGTCTCGTCATCCTCGGTAGCAACTACTACTTGGTGTTTGGGAGGTAGGGCTGCGACAAGCTTTGCGAAGGCCTCCTTATGGAACGCGTCCATGTTTTGGGTCGGGTCATCCAAGATTATTATGGGTAGGTCTCCAGCTTGCTGTTCGCTGTTGGATAGGAAGATGCTGAGGGCTGCCGCGTTGAGTTGGGCTGTGCTGAAGCGGGTTGGTATGTATGTGTCTCCCTGGTCGCCTGTGGCTCTGAAGCTGAATATTAGTGGGTCCTCTTTTTCCACGTCGATTTTGAGGCGTGTGAAGTGTGAGTGTCCCTGGATCCTCGTATAGTATTCGTTTATGCTGTCTTCGAGGCGTTTGAGCTGCGTCATGGATGCCTCTTTCTGGTATTGGGTTGAGACTTGCCTTACTGACTGTAGAGAGGCTGCGAGTGCTTGTAGGCTGCTCTTCCTAGCCTCCAGGTCTTCGATCTGTTTTTGAACGGTTGGTAGCTCTTTTTCGGCTTCTTCGACCTTTTCTTCGTCTCTGAGATATGTCAGTATGTCACTCTGTGGCGATAGTTTACCACGCAATGAGTCCACTGCGGTGGAGTCCTTGTACTTCTCTGCCTCTGCTTCGAGGGTTGCCGTGAGTTTCTCTGCCTCTTCGAGGAGTAGTGTACCCTCTCTCTTCGAGGAGGTCTCCTTCTGTAGTTTAAGCTGAAGCCGATTGAGCTCGTCTAGGAGTTCGTTTAACCTTCTTAGCGTATCCTTATAGCCTTCTTTTTCACCTGTAAGCTCGGTTTCTCGACCGGATATTTGGGTTACTTCCCCTTCCCAGCTTTTTAGCAGATCATCTAGGTTGTGCTGCTCGAAGTCGGGGACTATTTTTCGGAGTTCCTCTACCGCCTTGGCGAGGGCGGCTTCTAGTGTCTTTATCGCGTCAGTTAGGCGTTTGTGCTCTCTCAGAGCTGCGTCTAACTCGGTGCGTTCTCCTCTGATCTTCTTTTCTTGACCTCTTAGATCACTTGCGGCTGCTGTGAGTTCTTCACTGACTTTTGATCTTAGATCCTTGACTAATGCAGTGTTATTGATGTCTTGTGAGCATACTGGGCAGGTTTCATCTTTCGTGGTTTCGAGACGCTCTATGGCGAGGGTGATGAGTCGCTGCTGTCCTGAGAGCTTCTCTAGCTCACTCGCAATTTCTTTAAGTCGCTTCTCCCCATTTGCTGTCTTTGAGGCTATCTCGTCGGTGGATCCGTGTTTCGTCTGTAGTTCGGTGAGCGCGGTTCTCTCTGCTTTAAGGTTGGACTCCGCTGTCTCGTACTTTGTTCTCGTTTGAGGGAGTGTACTGACCTTTAGCCTGATAACTTTTTTCTGGTTGCCCAGCTTTCGTAATTCTTCGTCTATTTCGGCGACTCTGGCGTTCATTGCAGTGGGCTCGATGTCCTTCATGCCCTCGAATCTTCCACTTAGGTCCCTGTATCGGGTTGAGTCGGTTTGGAGAATGTTTCTATGGTCGTTGATTTGGCTCATGGCCTCGAGGCGTGCTCTGTCAATTTCTGTGATGTAGCTGGATAGAGTCTTGTGGGCTTGGAGAAGGGTCTGGATTGAGGGCTCAATTTCGATTTCTCTAGGTGTCTTATTGTAAACTGTGACCAGTTCGTTTGCTCCTTTCTGGATCCCCTGGAGGCTCTTGGCTGAGGAAGATAGTATAAGGTCATCTTCCTTATGTCCTATGCCTAGGAGTGTTGTTTTCGTCTGTTCCAAGTCTCTCTTCAGGTTGAGGAGGAACTGAACCTTGTCGCGTTGAAGCGCGTCTATAGTATCTGTGACTCTGTTTACAGCCTTGTTTAACTGTAGGTCTGCGTCGAGGGTCTTCGCGAACTCGCGGACCTCGTATGTGCCTAGCAGTTTGTCTATGGCTTGGCTTCTCTCCTCCTGCGCCGCGTATAGTACGTCTCTTAGCGTCTCCTGGTGGAGAATTTTAGATTGTGGGAAGTTTTCGAGGCTTATTTTCAGGATTCGCTCGAGTTCAGCCTCGGCATCATCATCGGTCAGAGTCTTATCGCCGACTTGAACTTCTAGGGGCTGTTTTCCAGTTGATGTTTTAGCGCCCATCTTCCGTGTTCTACTGATGACGATGGGATCGCCGCCGTCGCTGAGCTTGACCTCTACGTTCGCCTTCTTCGATTTCGTGAAGAGGTTTACTATCGCATCCTCGCGGGCGAAGTCGCCCTTCTTCATGTAGGGTATGTTGCCGATCATCGCCCACTCTATTGCTTGGAGTAGGCTGCTCTTTCCCGAGCCATTCTGGCCGTGGATTAGGGTGACGCCTTCCCCAAGAGTGAATTCCTCAGCTTTGTTGAATCCTCTTATCCCTTGGAGGCGTATTGAGTTGATTCGGTAGGGCATTGCCTTAACCCTCCAGTTCGGCGATTATGTCCTTGAGGTGCTTCGCGAGGGCCTCTTTTCCTCTCTCTTGGTACACCCTGAGGAACTCCTCGAAGAGTTGTCGGTCGTCCTCACGGGGCAGCTTCTCCACAACATAGTCTCTGAAAATGCTTCCGCTCAACGCTCTTCTCCCCTGGATTAGTTTTAGACGTTGATGAATTGGTCCATTAGGTACTAAAGATTACCCATGTTGGAGGTTGACGTTAAGCTAAAGAGGGGTCGAGGATATTGTATATGGATGGCTGAAGATCCGGTCGGCTCGCTTCTATGCAGGCTCTATGATCTGTGCCTGGTAAAGTGCGGGGAGAGGGGAGGCGATAGAGTCAGAGAGGGACATAGGTTCGAAGATGAGGCTGCAGAGCAGGTATATCACCATGCGAGGGAGGTTGGGCTTGACCCGAACCCATCTAGGACAACCCTCGACCTCCCAACCCGTTCAGGTAATGTCCATCAATTCGACGCCCTACTGATGAGCGGTAACGAGTTTGTGGTGGTGGAGTGTAAGAACACTAAGGAGGCCGCGAAGGATTACCTCTATTATTTCAATGCGAAGATCCGTGATTATCTCGAAGCCGCGAACTCTGACTTGTCTATGAGGGGAATATTTCTATCGACGGTCCCAGTGGCGGAGAGTGCGTGGCGTTATGGTCTGGCATATGGGATTAGGATAGTGGACCCTGTCTCCCCGCCGCCAGAGTACATGCTCAGAGATAACTTAGTTGAATCTCTCGCTGCAGGCCTCAGAGGGGTCCTAGAAGAGATATCCATACTCAATAGGGGCGGTCAAGGCAGTGATGGTCCCTCGAGTTTACTCCGCGAGTACCGGTTCCTATGTGGGAGGTGGAGAAATGCCTGAGCTCATACATCTAGGCTCAGTGCCAATGGTGAGGCGCTTTGAATACCTTGAGGTCTTCTTGGATGGAGTCTATAGGGGCCTCGGGATGCGGGATTTGGAGGCTGCCCTTGGGGAGCAGAAGAAGGCGTTCGAGGTTGAGAAGGATTTGGCCCTCGGGCGGGGTAATCCTCAGAGGAAGGACATTAAGGAGGCGGGTAAGCTCGTCGAGTATTGTCTCAAGTTGGCGAGGGATTTGAGGTTCGTCGATAAGGTGGGGTCTCGTATGCGTCTCCTTGAGGGTGGGAGGCGGTTCTTGGAGGCTGGGAAGGGTGAGCGTAGGCGTATATTTTCGGAGGCTCACTCTGACGCGTATCCCCATCTGTCAGCGTTGGTTTTGGCTCTTTCTCGGTTAGGTGGTGGAGAGGCTGTGGTCCCCTTGATGGATAAGCCTCTGTTTAAGCCTGAAGCTGGGAGATACGGGTTAGATGTCAGTCAGATGGTCTTCGATACGGTGAGGGATATCGCTACTAGCTTAGGCTTGATTAATTGGTATGTTTTGGGCGCGGTGATTGAGAGGAGGCAGCACCTGTACTTGGCTTGTAGTCTACATGAGAGTGATCTTGGTGAGTACTTGGTGAAGGTTCGGTCTGGTGGTATTTGGCTCTACGCTGTGGAGAATGTGGTGGATCGGGTTAGTTTTAGGGATTCTCTGTGGAGGGCCTACCTCTCTCTCGTGGATAATGTCCCTGGCTCCCCGGTGTTTTACTCCCAGGTCCGTGAGAGGGTCTGCGCCGATTTTAGGATACGTGATGACCAGTTTGACGGTTGGGTGATGGCGATGGTTGAGGATGATGAGGTCCTGCGTGTTGTGTGGTCTGAGGGTGAGCTTCCTTATCAGCAGAACTCGGCTAGCATGCTGAAGAGCCTCCCGCCAAAGAATGAGTGGGGTGGGTATGTGGTTTACCTTAAGATTGTGAGGAAGGTGAGCTGATGAGCGGATACGGCGACTATTATTTGAGGGATAATCCGTTCCCTGAGACCGCGGTGATTGACCCGTCGAGCCCCGATGTCAGGGTGAATGGCAGCATCTTCAATGAGGACATCTTCAGAACTGAGATTGAGGCGCTTAGGAAGAAGACTGTTCAGGGTGTAAATGTAGTCTACATTGCCGGGTTCAAGTTTGTTCGAGGGACAGGTAAGTCGGCGCTGATGATTAATCACCTCATGAAGATGAGGGAAATCAACGGTTCCACTTGTGTGTATGTGTCATGCAGTAAGGAGGACAAGCCCAGAGACATCGCTAGGAGGGCTGTGGAGCAGTGGCACTCATCGGGCTACCTGTGGGAGTCGTTTAAGCGTGCCTTCTTTGAGTTCAGTGAGGGGCGTGGTGATCCTCTTCTCGCCCCCGACGCGGTCAGGGAACTATTCAAGGCTTTCCCGAAGGCGCCGGATAGGCTCCCACTGAGTCGCTATACGCACTCGAGGGATCACAGTAAGATCGCGAACGCTTTTGCTGGCTGGGTTTCGAATAAGATTAAGACGAGTGCACCCAGCCTCGTTGTCTTGGCGGATAGCTACCTTAGTACTCCATCGGAGTTTTGTGAGGGGATTAAGGGTAAGTCGGTTGACTCCATTGCGCTCTATGAGGGGTGTTCACGTTTTCTCGCTTCGTTTGGGTATAGTAGGCATTACGTGTTCTTCGACCAGTTCGAAGACATGATCATGGGTACCACTAAGGCGGGGATAGGAAAGTTTGCACTCGATATGAAGAGTATAATCCGGGCCTCCTCCGGAGCTGCCAGCATATTCGTGACACTTCACCCTGACTCGGAGAATAGGCTTAGGCTCCAAACCGCTCAGGACATGACCGGTGTGGCCCCCCTCGACACGGTTCATAGGATCGATGTGATGATCCTGGATACAAGGGGGGATTCAGCTATCCGTCTAGCTGAGGAGTACTTCAAACACTTCAGGGTGGGAGACTCGCCCTACTCGACATATCCAGTTGAACCCGAGCTCCTAGAGTTCATGTGCTACCTGGAGAGAGGCTTAATCAGAAGGTTCCTGCAACTCCTTCATAACGCCCTCGCATTCGGTATCGGGAACGGCTACCCTGAGTTGACGATGGAATACGCCAGAGCCCATTCAACGGATATTTTAGGAAAGGAGGTGGATCAGAAGACAATCGACGACTTCAACGCCCATAGGGGGAGGCCCGTTGCCCCGGAGCCTACTGGGAGGAGCTGGGGCGGTGCCGTGAAGGGGTTTAAGGAAACAGGTAATCCCCCGTAGTCGAGTCCGCTTTTTTTCAATATTAGCGTAAGTATCTGGTGGGTTGTTCCAGATAGTGTTTTTTAAGTACCTTATTAGATTACCTTACTTGCGTATAGGCACCAAAGCTGTACTGTCAAGCGGGTTGCGGGGTCGCCCTGGCGCGAAGCCGTCCGCGTTACAAAGACGTACACACCTATACCTCATTTCTCTTCCAGTGGTACGCTTTTACGTAGAGCTTCTTTCGTTTGTCTATCGCAGATAGGTGTTTTTCGTTAAAGTTGAGCCTTTTTAACATGAATGGAAGTTCGTTTTTTGGGTCAAGGTTGGCTCGGATGCACCCTGCTATGATGTCTGTGATTTGGATGGGTTGTGATTCGTGGGATTCCAACGCAGTGTATAAGGGTGTGAATGGTTGGATCTTGCCATCTTTTTTTGAGAGTGTTTGAACTAGTGTCCTAACGATGCCGGGGGGTTTTATTGTTTGGAAGTCGGGGTCACAGTGGCATTGGGTGTTGTTTATTGAATTGAATAGGGATTCTCTTAGCTTAGTTCGGAATTCTCCGTTCTGTTCTGGGTCGTTTTCGTAGCCTGAGAAGCAGCCCTCAATCATTCCGGTGAGCTGGTTCTTCGTGAGGTGGTTACCTGAGTTGATGAGGTTAGTGTCTATTATCATCATTCTCTCGCATGAGATGTTTGCTAGAGTCTCAAGGTTACTTGTTACCGCTTTTTTGTATTGACTATTAAGTTTGTTCCAGTGGTATTCGTTTTGAGTTTTTGATTTCGGTATATCAAGGATGTTTTCGAGGTAGTAGTATCCTGATGTGTAGTTGTCGTAACAACATATGGCTATGATGTTTTTTGATGAGTCTATTCCAACTGCTTTTTGTGAGTTAAGAACAGGTGTTATTTTCTGGGTTCCATCGATTGAGAATGCCACTATTTTCCTTTCGGATATTCCCTTGGCTATCCAACCGCCTTCACTTCGGTATAATTCTGATTTTGCAGTGTTCCTGAATGTTTGTGGCAGGCTAGCCAGGTATTTCTCGTAGTCGTTTTTTGGTGCCTTAACATCCGATATGAGGTCGTATGGGGAGAGGATGTTTGGTGTTAATTTAATGCTGTGACCGGCGTGCGTGAACTCTACGCCCCTGTAAAGGTCGCCTACGATTTTTATAAATGTCTCATAATGGGTTGGGGCCACCTCGATCACCTTGAGAACTAGAGTTTCACCTTTACGTAGTCGTCTCTTCGTTTGCCCTTTGTTGCCCCTATCTTGATGTGGTCTTTCAGGGTGTATGTGTCCTGTGTTAGGACCTCGGAGACGTGGATTGTATGGCCTTGGAGCTTGATTGTCTCTCGTCTTATTGGGTCCCATTCTAGGTCCTCCACCTGAATTAGGATCGGTTTGTCTCTGCTGGTGTTCCTGAGTGCGGCTCGTAGGTGTCTTATGGGGTCGGTTTCCTCTGTTGGGGGTTGTCTAAGGAGGGCTGGGAGGCCGGTGATGACGAGTATCTCGACATCGAGTTTTGGTTTTGGTGGGGCTGTGGCTCTGAGGTACTCGATGATGGTCATTCTGACCGCTTCCTCTCCCTTTGCTCTCTCCCAGTAAGAGGTAAGTTCTCTGAGGGCGTCGTCCTCGGCGAGGAAGACTGTTGCGAGGCTGCTCATATTTTATCCTCCGTATAATCTGTGAGTTTAGACTCGCGCGTACCAAATGATGGTTTGCTTGGTGGGAGTGGCTCTTCTCCGATGGTGATGAGTAGTGTCTGGATATAGGCTCGCTCCGAATTACCCTCAGGGATAGCTTGGTAGAGGGCGTTGAGAGCATCTAATGCAGTAGGTCCTGCGTCGGCTAGGGCTTCGGCTGCTTGCGTAGGGGTTTTGCCTTCATTGAGGAGGGCGATAGCGCGGTGGATGTGATCTATGATGGGGGCTGAGGGGCCTGAAGCGAGGCGCCCGTTTCTGAAGCGTTCGACAGGGTCGGTTAGGGTTAGGACTTTGGCGCGTTCCCCGCTCACTGACTCTGTGGTGAGTTCTCCGAGACCGATATCAAGGGCTATCTGCTTGACGGGGTCGCCGGTGCCGGTGGTTCCGAGACAGGCTAGGGCTAGGCGCCGGGCGTCATCGTAAGGGGCAGCGTCCTTGTAGAGGTAACGTGCGAGGATGTAGAACTTGGTGGGGGAGTCTGCACCCGCAAGCTGTGGTGCTATGCGGCGGGTGACGTAGTTGACGGCGTATCCGACAGCTTGGTCGATGACAAGCTCCAGCATCTCCTGACCTTTGAGTTTACCCTCGGGGTCTTTTAGAGGCCAACGTTGGCTAGCGGCCTTGAGAGCTTCAGCTTGGGCACCCATTATGAAGTCTGGGCCATCTATACCGTAGCCTTCGAGTTCTCTGAGGCGAGGCTCGATGGTGGATTCGAGGTTGCTCAGAACATCTTGGATGTAGCCGCCGGGTTGAGTACGTTTTCGGCAGACCATGAGGATGTTTGTCTTTAGGCTGGCCTTACCGGTTATATGGAGGCTGCGCTCTCTCTCAGCTCTTACGCCCCAGAGAGCGGTGATTGTGAAGCCGCTGTTAAGAAGGGCGTTAATGGTACTGCTCCAGGCAGCGCCAGTCTTGTGGGCAAACCAGAGGACGAAGGCGCCTTCCGATACAAGAGCGTGGTTCATGGCGGTGAACACGCTCGTCATCTTCGCCTCGTAATGGGCTCCGGCGAGCTTGGATCCCCCATGTCGAACCCGGTTGGCTACCGCCTCCTCTTGCTTCGGCGCTTCGACTGTCTTGAAAGCATCGGGGTAGGCATCTCGTAGCGCCCTTTTGAACCAGACATAGAAGTAGTCGCTGATCTCCGCGTACTGGACGTTACCATAGTAGGGCGGATCAGTGATGATAATATCAATACCACCAGCAGGTACACAAGGTGATGCTGCATCACCAATGATTACATCAGCTGAAAAGGCTCCGCGTTTAATTAATCCCTTTAAACTTTTTCTTACGTTTCCTATTGCCCACTGATAGAAGCCCTTAGGATCATTCATTAGGTCTCCTTCGGCGTGGTCCCAGGTCCAGGCGAATGCATGAGTATCGAAAGTGCACCGAATTGCTCCTTGAATAATATTCCAAGATGTTAGTATCGAATTGTAATTCAGTGTCTTCCCGAGTGCTAGTGTAAGGTAGGTGGTTATGGTATTCCCATACTCCTCCGCCTCCTCAGGGCTCCGCCCCTTTCTTTTTTCGTCCTCAGCTACTCGGGCCTTAACCTCGCGGATCAGTCGAACGAGTTCGGCATGGGCGATGAGCTGACGAGCGTTAAACATCCGAATATAAGTATCGATGCCATATTCCACAACCCTATCTGATTCTCCTTTTTCGTGGAATTCCGTAGGTATGAGGTCTTCCTCGATGATTTGGCTCCACCGGGTCTTGAGATCCTCCTCGGCACGTTGGTAAGCTTCAAGCATCTCTATGGTTGGCTCGGCGAATTTTCCTCCCTTGAACACGACTGCCGCGAGGACCGCGAGATGGCTCCCGTGGTAGCCCTCTTTCTCTCGTTTCTCGAGGTGTTCCCTATACTGACGCTTCGACTCCCCCCCACTTACAGTGTGGCGGTGGAGCGGACACTCCAGCACCCCACGCTGAACGTAGCCCCGGGCGTCAAATTCCTCACCCTTGAATTTTCCCTCGACGACTCGGAGCTTACCGTTCCCGACATCACTAACTTTAACGATGTGGAGCTTGATTTTATTGTCCTCGACTCTGGGGTATAGAGCGACGTTATTTACGCGGTCGATTATTAACTGCTTCAAAGCGGGTACGTCGCAACCACACTCTAGACACTTGAATGTCTTCACCCAGATGTAGTCTATTGGTTGGCCATTTGGATGAGGAGGAAAGTAATTCTTTACCAATAACTGTAATTGTGCCAGCACCTGCTTCCCGTACCTCTCCACGTCCTGCGCCAGCCTCTCCCCATACCGGGCCGGGTACTCGAGCCCCGCCCTCAGAACCACGTAAGCCACGGGGTTAAGGTCACCCGCTACAACTGAACCGTATCCGCTCCGGGCCATCTCGAAGGGTATGCTGCCGCCACCAGCCATATAGTCGCCGCCCACAGGAAGCCTGCCCCAGAGGCTCCTCGCCTTCTCGATGTACTGCGCAGGTATCGGGTTAACCGATTCGAACACGGGGTACCCGAAGCTCCTTTTTCCATTACCACTGTCCTCAATAGCTTTTACTGGATCGCCTCTTAGCCCCATCGCGTAGAGGAGCTTCCCGTAGTCCTCCGGCTTGTATGCATCGGAGGGGAGACTGGCAAGTACTGCCGCTATCCTAGCAGCTCCTTGTGGACGTCGAGCCCACCAAAGATGAAGATAGTTGAGAGGCGGCATCATATTCGCACCAGCTCTTTCCCTACCACTCTCTATACTCGCCTCATGAACCGGGAACCACTTCTCTATGAGGAGCTCCTTCAATGCTTAATCATGGAATATCTCTTAACCGAGTTTAAATCATTAATCAGGTAACATGTCCCTCAAACCCGTCTGGGAGACCCTCCACCCCTACCCCGAGGTAGCAGAGGGCAGAGTCACGGAGGACAGCTTCGTAGTCAGCATAGGCGCAGTCTGGGAGAACCTGGAGCACGGGAAAGCTAACCAAGTTGACCCGAGGTACTTGGACGCGGAGGGATTCTACAGCCGAACCCACTTCACCCAAGCGATGAAGGACCTCCTCTCCACCATCATCAAGAGAGCCGACGGCGAACCAGTCCAATCCATCCACCACCTCCAAGTCGGCATGGGAGGCGGCAAGAGCCACACACTCCTACTCCTCTACTACCTCTCAAAGGCACCCGACAAAGCTCTCCCAATCCTAAAGCGTGAGGGCATCGCCACCCACGTCCCCGAGTTCCGAGTCGCCGTCCTCGACGGGATGCGCCTCAATTCCAACTTCAGGACAGAGTACCCCGACGGCACCACCGTAAACACCTTCTGGGGCCACCTCTTCAAACAACTCGGAGTCTACGACAAGTTCAAAGACGTGGACCGCCTCGAAGAGAGCCCCGGCGCCCCCATGCTCAAAGAAGCCCTTGCCGACAAGCCCACCCTCATCCTCTTCGACGAAATAATGAGCTACATCCCCAACCTCCTCAACTACCCCAGACGCCTAGAACGCATGCAAGCATTCCTCCAAGCACTCACCACCGCCATCAAGGAGACCCCCGGATGCGCCCTAGTAATCACCACACCCGTAGGCGTCTACGAGGAGGGACAGAAATACATCACCGAAATCCTCTCACGCTACTCCAGCCCAACACCCATCTCAGGAGACAGGGAGTACAAGAACATCCGCCGCAGAGCCCTATACAGAGACGACTTCCAACACCTCAAACCCACAATCGAAGCCACCGCCAGAGAATACGAAAAACTCTACAACCGCTACCTCCCCAACAGAGCCCCGGGAACCATCGACCAGATCCAGGACAACTACCCCTTCCACCCCTTCGTCGACCAGACACTCAAAAGCCTCAAAGACAACCCCGTCTTCCAAAACGTCCGAGACGAGCTCCGCTTCCTAGTCGGCCTAATATACAGCGTCCAAACCACCAAAGACCCCGACGCCACCCTCATATCCATAGGCCACACCCGCCTAGAGGACAGATACGTCCGCGGCGGAACAGTCTCCAAACTCCAAGACCCCATACTACTCACACGCCTCGATGAGGAACTAGAGAGCCGCATACCCGAGATCCCCCCCGACATCCAGTCCACCGCGAGAAAAACCCTAGCAACCATAGTCCTAAACAGCCTCAACACCACCGCACTCCAACCCGGTGTCACCGAGGAGGAAGTCACATACGCCCTCCTCACGCCAAGCTCCAGCCCGACCCTCATCACCGAGTCACTCAAACAGATCAGAAAGACACTCTGGTTCGTCGACTCCAAAGACGACAGATACACATTTGGTAAACCGAACCTGAACAAGATCATCGACACCTGGAGGAGACGAATAGAGGAATCCGACGAGTTCAGAGGCCGATGGTGGGACAAGATACAGGCCGAACTCACCAAGTGGCACCGCGACGCCACAAGGAACACATTCACCGCAGCCCGCGGAAGCGGAGCACAACCCCTCTTCAACGCAGGCGACGTACTGACCTGGATAAACCGCAGCGACAAGATACCAGACGACACCGACCTCAAACTCATCCTAGCCGACTACACAATCAGCCCAACCGGTTCAGTCCGCGCCGCAGACACACCCGAGGAAGCCACACAGGCCGTGAGAGACCTCTACGAAACCTACGGCTCATCTCCCAGGAGCTACAAGAACACGGTCTACTTCCTCGTCGCGGGGCGCACCCTCGTCGAGAGGGACGGCCCCCTAGACCACGCGAAGCAGCTCATGGCCCTCGAGGAGATGACCAAAGACAAGCGTCGCCTAGAGGACCTGCTCGGTGAACGCGACGTCAGCGACCTCGAAACTATGAAGCACCAGACTGCAAGCAGGTTATACCCGAGCACAGTGACCGCTTACCAGTACCTCGTCTACCCCTCAAGGGACGGCCTTGCTGTAATCCAGCTCAGCGAGGAGCGCAGACAGATAGAGAACCTCATAACCATTGTCGAGGACAAGCTTCGAACTACAGCGAAGAAGATTGTGGATCGCATAAGCCCGGACACCCTCCTCGACCGCTACTGGCCGAAGGGAGGAGACCGCGCAGAGGTCAAGGCCATAGTTGAGGGATTCTACCGACGACCCGAGATCGAGGTGACAATTAACAAGAACATCACCTACGATGCCGTAAGGCAGGCGGTGCAGGAGGGTAAGCTCGCTTACATTCACGGTGGAGAGACCCACTTCCTCAAACCATTGATCGACGTCAGGGACGACGGCATCCTCATCCGTAACCCTAAGGTGGCAACGATTGAGATCCGGGCCGAGGACGAGGCCGGAGCCGAACTCCATGTCACGATAGACCTCGACGGCAGGGAGCAGAAGACGACCCCCACACAGCGCACGGACCTACAAGCCCAGAGACACAGAGTCCGAGTAATCACCCCACCAGACTATACACTCATCGGTTGGAGTGATGGAACACAGAGCGAGGAGCGAGAGGTGGAGTGGAGCAGCAACGCCACCCTCACCGCGAGATTCAAACCGATCACGGCCGCGCCCCCCGAAGCCGTCGCCCTGAGTGTCTACGCCGTAGACGCCAAGGTAAACCAGTCGCTCAACACCGACTTCACCATCAACGACGAGAAGTACACTACACCACGCTCCATCAACGTCAGGAAAGGAAAACTCTACAGAGTCACCATCCAAGTACCTAAGGGATACTCCCTCGAGAAATGGAGCAGCGGCGAACTCTCCACAACCTTCAACCTGAGGCCCGACGTAGACGTAACACTCACAGCCAGATTGATGCCGATCCAATCAGGGGCGGAGCCTCTAACCGGCTCAAACCAGATCCCGGATAGCATCGAGGAGATAACCGCCCACCTCACCAGATCCGTAAAGGAGACACACCTCACATTCAAGTTCAAGAGCACAGACCTAACACGGAGCTACGGCGCCCTCACGATGCTCAACCCTCCCCCCTACACAATCGAGTTCACAGCCAACGCAGGCCAAGGCAAACCCCTCGAATCCCTAACCATCACCGCACAAGCAACGGATGAAAAGCAGGGCAACCTCAGAACACTCCTCACCCAGCTTAGGGAATACCTCGAAGACACCGAAATAACAATCCACAAACGGGAGGACGACTACAAACCCCTCAACACGCTGCTAAACGAAACCGCGCTCAAAGCCTTGGAGAAGGCAGAGGGCACACTCACATACCGAATCATAGCGATGGCGGACCCCAAGCTCCCGCCACCGACCAGAACCCTGCAGGGAGCCCTAAGCCAGTTTAAGAAGGTGTAATCAAGGATGACCCCACTAGACGAGAAGCTAAGAAGAAACTTCCCCGACGAGACCGTGAACAAGAGACTCGCCAGAGTCCAGCAACTTGATCGGCTCCCCAAGTTCATCTCCGAGTACGCCCTGAAGGAGCTGGTCGGCGAGAACGTGGACCCCACCTCAATGACGGTCCTCAGCAACTTCGTCAAGCAGCTCTACCCCGAGCCCAAGGAGAAGAATCGGGTCCTCAACGAGATCATGGAGAAAGGCAGCTACACCCTCCTCGACGAGTTCAGAGTCACTGTAGACATCAAAGCTGGGACCAAGAAGGTCGAGATACCTAGCCTCGGCATCAGAGACGCCATGATCCAGCCAAGCGTCCTCGAGGCCCACCAGAGCCTCCTCGAAGCCGGAATGTGGGGCACCGCCAAACTCAGCTACCGCCCCAAGGTATTCGACGAGGACGAAGACCAGGGATACCAAACCCCCGTCCTCGTAACCGAGTTCAGCCCCCTCCAGTACAGCAACATAAGCCTCCCCGACTACAAGGCCAGGCGAGAGGACTTCACGCTCCCCGAGTGGATCGACGCCCTAATACAGACCCTCGGCATGAACCCAAACTCCTACAACGAGCGCACCAAGATACTCTACCTGAGCCGACTCATACCACTCGTCGAGAACAACGTTAACCTAATGGAACTCGGCCCCCGTAACACCGGGAAGAGCTACCTCTACAAGAACATCAGCTACTACGTCAGGCTATTCAGCGGAGGCCAAGTCAGCCCCGCAGTCCTATTCTATCACCAGACCTTCCGAACACTCGGCGACCTCGCCGTCAGAGACCTAGTCGTCTTCGACGAGATCAGCCGCATCGACTTCAAGAGCGCAGACGAGATGATGGGCAAGTTCAAGGACTATATGGAGAGCGGCGAGTTCGAGAGAGGACAGCTGAAGCGGGCCCGTAGCAACTGCAGCCTCATGTTCCAGGGAAACATCGAGGTCGAGGGAAAGGTCCCCGCCGAGGACTTCAGCGCGGTCATGCCCGACTGCATGAAAGACGACTCCGCATTTGCTGAACGTGTTCATGGTATGGTCCCCGGGTGGGAGATGCCGAAAATAAAGCAGGACGACATCCACCTATGCAACGGCTACGGCCTGATTACCGACTACTTCTGCGAGATAATGCACGAACTCCGAAAAGAGAACTTCAGCTACAACATTCAAGCTAAGATCAAGCTCACCGCCGAGGGAGACGAGGTAAGCATCAGGGACCAACGAGCCATACAGCGCCTCGCCAGTGGCATGATGAAGCTCCTCAGCCCACACGACAGCGGAGACCCACAGGCCCTCGAGGTATCGCTGAAAACCGCTGTCGAGTACAGGCAACGCATCCACGACTGGCTCTGTACAATAAGCCCCGGTGAATACCGCCCTAAGACGCTAGGCTATTCTTTGAAGGGGAGTTAAGATTGTACAGTGAAGCCCTACTCACAAGCTTGGTGATGGATAAAGACCCCGCCCCAGCCATATTCAAGCACCTCCTCACCCAGCTAGGACCACTAGTCAACCCAGAGGACCTTGGATCCACATACGGGGAGGTGGAAGAGAGGCTTAGAGACTTCGAGGAGTGGCTACACCATGCCTGGGGGAGAGGCTTCTACGAGACCCTCGTAACTGACGCTGAAGAATGGGCACTGACAAAGACCTTCAGAACAGCCACGGAAAACAAGGGAAACGTACTCATATGCGACGGATTCAGCCTAAGGGAACTCCTAGTTCTCAGCCACCACTTTAAGGAACGCCTCTCCTACAAGGTGGGCAGGGCACCCGCCCCAACCACCACCGAGAACGCCGCTAGGAGCTTCTTCCAGACCACGAATCTCAAAGAGGCCTTCACCACAGATAGACTCATAGAAGGCGAGATGTGGAGGGGAGAGATCATCCAAGACCTCAATAAACCACCGAGGCTCGGCTCAGAGACCGGCCACATGCTTCTCACCCAGTATCCTGACTCACCCCTCACCTATGCGGTCGTCCATCGGACGACTCAGGTCCAGAATATCACCACAGTAATAGGCCAGATCATTGAACTCGTAGACCACCTCTCGAGAAACGCCCCACTAACCATAACAGGCGACCACGGATACATCTACCTCGGACCCAATCCACAGAGAAACCTCTGGGACCCTTATATCAGGGCTGAACGCTATGGAGGCAACTACGGCGAGAAGGGAATGAAGGTCAAAGGAGTCAACGTAGCAATAGGTAGATTCCACGCAAACCCCACATCTGGTAGCAACACCTTCATAACCCATGGCGGAATCAGCCTCACCGAGTCCCTAGTCCCAGTTGTCACGATAGAAGCAGGCGCATAACATTGATCGAGTACAGGCTAGTCATCACAAAGAAGCCCACCCTCAGGCTCTGGAAGAAAGAGGATGGAAAAAGCATCAAAATGGCTGAAGTTGATGGGGATAAGGCTGCCCAGATAAAAGAGGCCATACTTCCTCAAATCAAACTCACCCCTTACATGTCCTGGCGGGATGGGAGAGCCCTCTACCACCTTGAGGAGGAACCCGCTCTGCGCCTCTTCCTCACTATGAAGCTCATCACAGGAGTAAGGGACCAGCGACGCATCGACAAGCTAATCACCGCGGCACAGAAAATGGATAGAGGAGATTCACTGAACTGGTACAGCTTTTACTTAAAGCTCGGCTTTAAATCGATACTCGCAATGAGAACCGCATATCTCTAAACATCGCGCACATAGTTGTTAGGAAATTCTCCATTTAGAGTAGCCCCCCCAATCCACTCAACTCTATAATATCGATATACTTCTGTCAAAAAACATGTATATTGACAAGTATATTTTAGACTCATTTCCTCAACTCAGTCCGTGCGCGCGAACAATATACGCACCTAACTAGGTAGCGTATAATCTTCGGGTATTTTTATTATCATGGTGTTGAGGTGTACCGGTATATTATGATATTTTCCTATTTTACTTTCTATTTGCTTAACTTCTAAATGCAGATCTTTAAACCCGTTTAAGTGATGATCTACTGCTTTCCTGTAAAGCTGTTCGCATGACGTGATGTTTTCCCGCGCTCTTTTCTGCAAGTTGTAATAAGGTATGTGTTCAGGTAGCTCCATTGAGTCGAAGTGTGCTAGGAAAAATAGAAATATCTTTTCGGTTTTACCCGGTTTTTTCAAGTTGCCCTGTATTTTATTTAACTTTTCTATATCATCTCGTACCCATTTCTCGTCTCTTGTAGGCTTGCGGCTCTTTGTTTTTTTAAATATGCAATCTGAAGAATAGTAATATTTTGCTTCACATATTACGCCGGGTTGATCTTGACATTTGAAAAATATTCCCAAGTCCAGTCTTTTCATGTCATGGCCTTTATTGTTATACTCCGGTTTTATGTAATCGATGTTGTATTGGTCTTTAAAGGGGCTATTTTCTATGTTATATGATATTTTGTCTAGTAAATGTGCTTCAGCCTTTCTTACTCCCATAATGTATGCCAGCTCTTCATCGTTTTTTATATTTGACAATGCGTGTTCGAATAATTCAACTGTCATAATTTAATCATGGAATTTAACGTTAAAAATTTTTCAGCGCGCCACGTCATATCCTCTAACGATGCGCGCTCGGTTCACGAGGAGATCGTTTTGAGTTAAAGTCGAATGCCAAGTTGACCGAATTCGGGCCAACCAGGATAAGAAAAAGGGTTTAGGGGATGTGTTTCGATTCTATTAAATAATCCATGAAAAACGTTTCCTTGTGATGATTATCAAGGACTGGGAAGAAGTCTTCCCAATGTTGAAGCACTGGGTGTTCTTCGACGCCGCTAACCAGATGATCCCTGGCAAGTATTGGCTTGAGGGCATGAGGGACTGCCTCGGAGTCTACGAATACAACCCGTTCAGCCACGCCGACCACCCCTTCCTGACGACGGCGTTCCAGGATTGTATAAAGAGGGCTGCCAAGCTGCTGCACGCGAAGAGCAGCGAGGTCACAAACATTTACCGCGTGATGACTGCTAGTAACATGATCATTAACGATCTCCTCGACTGGGAGAGGGGAGACAACGTCGTATTCACGGATCTGGACTACCCCTCGATCCCCTTCATCTTAATGAATCTAGCTAAGCGGAAGGGGGTCGAGCTGCGCAGAATCAAAAACGTGAACAATGAGATCCTCTTAAGCGATGTCGAGGAGTCTGTGGATGATCGTACTAAGCTGTTTGTGCTTAATGACACGATGGCTTGGAGCGGCTTCAAGTATGATACTCGGGCGGTTAGCGACATCTGCCACGAACATGGGGCCTATGTGTTGAATGATGCGATTCAGTCCGTTGGTGCCATCGACGTGGATGTCAAGAGGGATGATGTAGACTTCCTGCTCACCGGAAGCTACAAGTGGCAGTGCGGGCCCGAGGGGGCGGGCATCTTCTACATCAAGGAGGAGCTCATAGACACCTTCGACCCCGCTTTCCGCAACTACCTCTGGGCTAGTTTACCCAACGGGATACCTTTCAGTCATAGGGATCAGGACAACCTCTCAAGTTGGAATCACCCGTTGTTGTCTAACGCGTCACGGTTCGACATGGGGTCCTGCGTGACGCCGGTCCTCTTTGGGTGGAATGAGACCCTCAAGTTCTACGAGAAGGTGGGGATCGAAAACGTGGAGAGGCACGTCAGGGCCTTGGGGGACTACGCCGTCGACAGGATCGGTGAGATGGGGTGGAAGGTCCTTACGCCGATGGATAGGAGCAAGCGGCATGGGCTCATCATGTACACGACTGGGACATATGAGGGGGACGTTAAGACTCAGGCCAAGTTCGGCGCCGAGTGGACTGGTGAGAAGCCGATTAAGCTTTGCCACCGTGGCATCGGTGGTGTAATCGGGCTCCGCGTTTGTTGCCACATGTTCAACTCAGAGGCTGACATCGACTACCTCGTGGAGGCCCAGAAGAAGATTCTGAGAGGTTAATACTACAAAGGATATTGATTAACCTCGTCTCGGGTTGTCAGTGTATTTAAACACTTATAAAGGAAGGCCCGTCTTTAACCGAATTTTATGGGTTAATCCGAATTCAGACTGTGTGAAAACTAAAAATTGGTTTAGAAAATTGCGTTTACTTTGTATAGGATACCATGAAAAAACCAGCCATATGCTTAAAACAAGCAATTTTATGAAAACGAAGCGAGTTTCCACACAGTCTGAATTCTCTTCAACATAAATTTAGCTTGGCCATTCTAAGGCGGAGACCCAAGGACTGGGGCATAATGGAGGTGGATCCCTGCCGAAAACTGGATATATTCACACAGAGCATCAAAAAACGGCTCCGTAAATCCAAATAATTTGGTGAATTAAGCCCGTTTCGGACAAGGATTCGTGAATAAGCCTTAAACCAATCCAATTAATTTGAATGGATAATCAAACAACCGTTCAATTTACTCTGAATCTCTCTTAGGTTGAGCAAAAATGGAAACCCAGAAAAATAGCTCAACGGACGGATACCTCCTCCGGCTCTCAAAAGAGAGCTGGAGTGAGCAGGTCTTCACCCTCGGCAAATACTACGCCGGCATCCAGAGAAACTGGGTCCGGGGCACCCCCATCCTCCTCGCGAAGAAAGTGGAGAAGAAAGGCGACTGCATAGTCGGCTACGGAGTAGTCGACAAAGCAGAGCATCTCTGGGAGATGGTCCCCGAAGAGGAGACCTACGCGAAGGAACACGGGTGGAGAGTCGGCCTCACCCTAAGAGCAGCCACCAGGTTCAAGACCCCACTCCTCATCAAGAACAGCATCCTCAAAGAGGACAAGAGGAAGGGAGCATTCCTCCACGGAGCCAAACTCACCGAGGACCAGATAGACGCCCTCCTCGAGCAGGCAGAGGAGATCCAGGAGGCCCCGTAGATGGAGATAAACTTCGGAGTCCCCAAAACAGCGTGGAAGCAATACGGCCTCGAACAACACCCCATCCAAATAGACGGAAAAGACACTAACTATAAAGCCATCTTCAGAAACAATAACCTCGTAAAAGTCCTCGGAAAAGACTATGAACTCTTCCCCAACGAAGAAGCCCTCAAAATCGCAGACCAAGCAGCAACATTAGCAGGCCTAACCCCCTTCCACCCCAAGACATTCGGAGTGAGAACAGAGGGCCACACCCTCTACAATAAGCAGGAGACGAAGATGCGGGCAATCTACACCCCCGGAAACGCCCACCGAGTAGACGGAGACGAGGTCAACATCGGAGTAAACGTCTTCAACGCCATAGACGGCTCAAGCAGTTTCGGATGCGGAGTCTTCACCTTCAGAAGCATCTGCGGAAACGGAGTCATATTCGGCTACGAGGAGATCATGAGCCTGAGAAGAATCCACACCAAGGGCCTTCAGACCATCATAGAGGATATGAAGAACAGGATGGTCCACGTAATGGACCAGAGCACCGCCCTCCTCGAAACATATAGGCGGATGGCGGCGACCAAGGTCACGGAGAAGTTCGTAGACCGGGTGCTCAGCAGCCGCCTACCCGCCAAGGTCCTCCCCGACTACCTGAAAGAAGAGGAAGCTAAGCTCCCCGACATAACGGAGTGGGAGCTCTACAACGATATCACGGAACTCATCTGGCACAACGAGAAGACCGGCCTACACAGCAAGACCTTCCAGTTCAACACCCTCCACAGCATCACGCCCCTGAACCCGAGGAGGCTCTAAACGTGCAGACTCGGGTCAGGGAGGTGAGCGACCCCTTCGAGAGGTCGTGTAAGGTCTGCGGGCACCTCAAGATATGCGCGGTCTTCAGAGCCGTGGGGCCGCTCCTCTCCCAGAACTGGGACGATGAGAGTAGGCCGTTTGACCCTGAGAGCCTCGCCACAGTCTGCGGGGAGTTCCTCTCAGCCAGCACAATAGAGATCCTCAGGGAGGCCCAGTAGATGAGGCTCTACACAGTCGTAACCGTCGACGGCTACATCCCACACGTCAGGCTATGCACACTCGACGGGGACAGGGCCCTCAACTACGCCGAGGAGTGGGCTGGAGACTGGGATAACGAGGTCACGGGATGCGCTGGGGAGGTATACTTCAATCAGAGGGAGGCGGGCAGCATGGAGTACGCCGTATCCGTCCAAGCCATCAACGTAGATTATCATATACACGCAGACGAGGGGACGAGAATGGACGTAGAGGACTTGGCTCACAGCATCTTCAACGACGACGGCATAGAGGAGTTCGTCCCCGAGATGGTTGATTTCGCGAGGGAGGCATCAAAGAGTTGGGCGGCGTCCACGCTCATCGACGAGAGGCACCTCAAGGCGGCTACTCACGCGGCCTTCGGCGCCATTCTCCTCGGCCTACCCCTACAGGAAGCCGTGGACACCGTCCTATCGTGGCGAGGCGAAGACCTGGAGTGAACCCGGATGGCTGGGAAGTTCTGGCCCTGGGTCCGGGAGCTCATCTGGGTGAAGGCGGAGGAGCTCCACGCCGCCGACTTCCACAGAGTTCACGAGGAGAACATAACCCCACCCACGAGGGGCGAGCTGAGGGAGGGCGGGTACTTCCACGAGGCTAAGCTGATGGTGCTCAGGGAGATATATCGAAGCGGAGCATACAGGAGCAACCTGAGATGATGTTCAAGAGGGAGCTCCTCGACCTCGTCCTCTCAGGGGTTAAGACCCAGACCCGGAGGCTCCACAGGCGCGTCCTCAGGGAGGGCCGGATCTACGCCCTCAAGAGGAACTGGATCGAGTCCACAGGAAAATACATCAAGATAACCAGGGTAGCCCGCCAGAGGCTCCGCGACGTCTCCGAGGAGGAGGCGGTGAAGGAGGGCTTCAGCAGCATCGAAGAGTTCCAGAAAGTCTGGATCAGGATCAATGGGAGCTGGGACCCAGAGATGGAGGTGGTCGTCTACGACTTCGAGATCGCCGAGCCTCCACCCAAACAGAGCCGCCTCACATAACCCCGGTTAATCAGTCATAAATTTTCAAGGTGAACGAATGAATTGGACATAGATGTACCCCACGCCGAGCTAATAGACATCGACAGCCTTCAGCTGGACGGCGACAACCCCAACAAGATGAAGAAAAACCAGCTCCAAGCCCTCAGAAAAGCGATTAAAAGGTGGGGCTTCATCGTCCCAATAATCACCAACCGGGACCTCCTCGTCGCAGACGGCGAGCAGCGCCTCACCGTAGCCAGAGAACTCGGCATGAAGCAGGTACCCGTCATACGCCTCGACGTCGAGGACGTGGACCGCCGAATCCTCCGCCAGATCCTGAACAAGCTCAAGGGACACCACGTCAAGGAGCTCGACCAGAGCGAGTACGAGAAGATCATCGACCTCGGCAGGGAGGACGACCTCAAGGAGTTTCTGCTCATCAGTGATAAGGACCTGGAGAAGGCCCTCGAGGAGGAGGAGTCGATACCCGTTGAGAACCAATACGAGATCCTGATCGAGTTCCCCAACGAGGAGGAGCAGAAGGGAGCCTACCTCAAACTCACCGCGATGGGCTACAAGTGCAAAGTCATCATAATATAGGGTGCCCCAGATGAAGTTCAACATTACCCGCCGCTGGGATCGGCCTCAGAGCTTCAGAGTTGAGAGCGTCGTAGGCCAGTTCTCACTCCAGGACGTGAAGCTCGAGAAAGTCTTCCGGGGCAGCATAGATGTCGAGGATGAGGAGTGGCGCGTAGGCGTCATAGTGGGCCGCAGTGGCACGGGTAAGACTACCATCGCCAAACACCTCTTCCCAGACGCCTACATCCGAGGCTTCACATACAAGGAGCCGAGCATCCTCGACGACTTCCCCGAACAACTCCCCACAACCGACATCACCCGAGCCCTAAGCAGCGTCGGCTTCAGCAGCCCACCCGAGTGGCTCAAAAGCTACGAACAGCTCAGCCAAGGCGAGAAGATGAGGGTAGACATCGCCAGAGCCCTACTCCTCAACGAGCCCATCATCGTCTTCGACGAATTCACCAGCGTCGTGGACCGGGAGGTCGCCAAGGTAAGCAGCCTCGCCATCCAGAAAGCAGTCCGCAGAACCAGTAAGCAATTCATCGCGGTGACCTGCCACTACGACGTCATCGACTACCTGGAGCCCGACTGGGTCCTCTGCACCGACGACATGAGCTTCACCAAAAAAAAACTCGGCACCCCCCTATCGAGCTCGAGATCCGGAGCTGCAGCGTACATCTCTGGGACACCTTTAAGGAGTATCATTATCTAAGTCACAGCATATCACCAGTATGCGATTGCTACGTGGCGCTCCTCAAGAACCGGCCCGTCGGGTTCCTCGCAGCTGTGCACGGAGTCGGGAAGACCCGGTTCTTCCGCATAACCCGCATCGTTACCATCCCCGACTACCAGGGAATAGGCATCGCCAAGGCCCTGATGACCTTCATCGGTGAACACTACGCGGAGCAGGGGAAGCTGCCCCTCATGATGGTGACGAGTAACCCCCAGTTCCTCCACACGAGGATTCCCAACTGGGTCATCACCCGAGTAGGCCACAGCTCAACACACACCATGAAGAAGCTAAAAGACGCGGGCAGCCGAAACAGGATAACCATAGGCATGAGGTACAAGCCTCCGCGCAGAAAACGCGAAAATCCTGCGCAAAACACCCATACCCCGAGTGAAAGTGAGTTGTGAAGAACCTCATATAGAGGTCGATTTAAGGAAACAGGGGTTAAAACGGTGTATTTTGTTTGCCGTCGTCTAAAAGTGTGTCCAAAATAGACCCATTGTAGCCCATACTTGAATGAGATGAGTCGTGAAAAGCCTTGACAAGCATAGATATATTGCATCGGCGATTCCTCGTATTCGAGTTCTGGGCTTGTCGTCACATACCCCCGAAGAAGATTGTGGAGATCCTCGAGAAAAGAGATATCCCCGGGTGTTCGCTCCCCCATATTAGACGTGATATACGGACGATGAGTAAGTGGCTTCCCGAGATCATAAAGATGAAGGCGGATTCAACTCTGATAACAGTCGAGGTGCTCGGGAAGATGCAAGTGACGCAGCAGAGGCTGCTGAACCTCGCGGAGACGGCAGATAACTCTAATGCTCAGGTGGGTGCGCTTAGAGCGAGTATAGAGGCCATAAATTTAGAAGCAGATATCCGGTTTAAGACGGGCCTTCCTTTATAAGTGTTTAAATATACTGACAACCCGAGACGAGGTTAATCAATATCCTCCATGGTAAATTTCTAATGAAGAAGTGAGGGGAATGGAAAACTCATATCCCGAAGTTATTTATGGCCGATTTTCTAGGTGTGTAGCTTTCTATACTGGGAAAAATAATATTATTTACATCAATGAAATCGCTAAAAAATATTCAATGTGTCATGACTATATAATACAACATGAAACATCACATTATAGAAATAAATCCCACAAATTTGAAATTATTACTCTACTATTTGACATTGCACTTGATTGGTATTCCATTTTTCAAATATATCTTTCAGGTAATTTTCAATTACTAAAAGAACATATAGCGTGCTATAAAGAATTTTCCACATTAAACTTTTCTAAGGATGAAAGATTATTTGATAAAACTTTAGTGGCATCTTTTACTTTGAAACAATTATTTTACCAGAAAAGTTATGATTTATTAAAACCTGCCATGAATGGGTTTTACATCATCATTTTTACTCCTATTTTATATATCTTTAATCAACTTACACTTTTTAATTACATCTTTTACTATATCCCTTATTTATTACTTAATTTATTTATTGATTATTTAAGAAAAAATCGGATACAAATAAGGAGGTAGACATCAAGTATTTACTTTGCACGCGTGCGATTCGGATGAGGAAGTCATCGTCTTATTGACGATCTCTATGGACTTTCAGATTTAAAGCGAGGTATTGGGTTCAGTGCTGTGCTGGCCGACGCCCAGTACAGTTCCGAGAACGTGAGAAACACGAATGAGTGGCTTGGCGCTGAGCCGGCGATTCCGGTGCGTAGGGATTCGCGGCTCAGGGATGCTTTCAGGCGGGGGTGGCTCCTCCGCTGCTGATCGGAGTCGGGCCTCAAAGCCCTCAACCCTATGCCTAACCCACGACTTAATCGGGGTCATCCCCCCGAAGCCAAGGCGGGTACTCGAGGCCGGGCACCACCTCGCCGGGCGTCAGACTGCGGACATACTTCCCCGCCTTCGACCCATCGTCCCGCATCAACCAACGAATCTCACGATATACCTCGCCCTCAGCGGCCAACCCGGGGCTGAAGACGATTCTGAAGACGTATTGCCTCCCGACGCCGCTCTGTCTCTCCAGTTCACCAATTCGTTTCTCAATAGGTTTGCCCATCTCTCAAATTCGCCTCCTCCCTGCGAGCCAGCTCCTTAACTATGGGGAGATAACCCACCATAGTCAGCCGGTTCTCGGCTAACCTGTCGTCTACCCACGCCGCGCCATTCACCCTCGTTCCCAACTCGACGAATAAGGACTCGAGGGCCTCCAACTCGGCCCTGTACCTCTGCATAAGCATCCCATCCTCCTCAGTCTCACCCTCCGTGCCCTCCAGCGCCTTAACCATAAAGTATGTTATCAGGTGGCAACGGCTGAGGTACTCCACATCAGAGAAGCCCCACTCAGATGAGTAGGGGTTTCCTTCACATCTCTCCAACCGCATCCTGTAGACCCTCGGATCCCCGAAGGGCCCAGGCAGGCCCTTCCCGCGCCTTCGCCTCGCCTCAAGACCCTTAACCCTCTTAGCGATACTCGTCCCTGTCAACCCCCTTGACTCCCTCAAGCGCCTCAACCCGGCGCAGCAACTCACCTGGGATGAGGAACTCGAACACGTCGCGGTTACAGTCCCTCATCAACCTCAACGCCCCAATCCGCGCCGAGTCGTTGCCGGCACGTCGGTACTCGCGGGCCGCGTCCGAGTAGATGGTTTCATGCCTCGCCAGAACATCCCTCAGGGCATCCGAGCCCCCGCCGAGGTCGATGAACCAGCCCATCCACCTCTCCCGGGTCTTCCAATCGGCGTAGATTTGCCTCTCGGAGACCCCGTACTTGGCGCTCAGAGACTTCACGGCTTCGGAGAGCAATACGCCGTTACAGCGGAGATTCAGCAGATTCCGCCTACGATCGAGGATGCTCCGGTTCATGTCTGCCCCCCAGATTTGCAACTTTTCTTCACATATGCCTCCTCGCCGCCGACGGGGGTGGGGTCCTCCTTCTTCTCATCCAGTAATGGTCCATTAGTCTCCAGGTAGGCTTCAAGGTAGGCCCAGGTGAGGGGCTCCGGGTACTCGGGCCTCCCAGGGCGGTTATGGTCCATTCTGTGGACCACCCTGTAGAGCTCCTCGGATTGTAGAAGGTCCCGGCGCTCCCCGATGAGCTCGGTCAGCTTCTCGAGGACCAGGCCCCTGACAAGCGGAACCTCATCCGCATTCAACCGGTGTCGTCTATCCCCGTAATGGACCATATCTTACGCCACCCACCTCCACCGACCGCCGGGAACGACAAAGGCATGCCCGTCGCGTTGAACCGTTTCCAGGAGTCGTTGTGCCTCCGGGGATAGCAGACCCAGCCCCTCCGCCACGTCGTCGGCCCCCAGGCCGCGCGTGCCCGCGCAGCGAAGTGCCTCACCTACTTTTCCGAGCATCTCGAAGAGGGAAGGATTACCTTCCACCGGGGAGGTGGGTGTTGGGTCCGGTGACGTTAGTGGTGTTGGTGACGTTGCCACTTCACCCGAGATATATTCCCCTGGGGGAGGGGTGGAGTAATCTGAAATTCGTGGCTCGCCTCCGCCAATATTTTTATTTTCCGCTCCACCCCCTTGAGGGGAATATATTCTTGTCTTGCGCTTGTCGTTGGGGTCCGGTAGCTCCTCGACTAGCCCCGCTTCGCTGAGAAGGTCGATGATCCTCTTCCGCTGCTTATCACCGATGCGGTCCTTGAAGTGTGCGTAGTAGAGGCGGCTGAACTCGGCTCTGCTGATGCCCTCCTCAGTCAACAGAGGACTAAGAGACTGAGTCCAGAAGGTGTAGATGTATGGCGGGAGTCCCACCCTGTTCGCCTCGAGGACCCCGTTGAGCAGTCCCTTAGCAGCCTCGAGGTCCTCCCGCTTGGCGACTACTCTCCGGCCGTCGACTGTCCTCTCCCGGTCGAAGATGTTGAAGAGGGCGTGTGCCTTGGCGAGGGCGATGAGGCGCGGGAAGTCTCGCTGGTCACGTGGACTCAAGTCTCTCCGGCCACCGTCGCCGCCGTGTGTGAACCACCCGAGGATCTGCTCCATGTCGACGGCGGGGATGATCACCTCCCCCACGTCGCTGGCCTTGATGGCCATGATTCTCTCCCGCAGCACCGTCCTCTCCGTGTTCGCGTTGACCTTCAACTGGAAGGCGTCACGGTCCCTCAGGGACTCCGCCTGAAGCTTGAGGCTGTCCCTGAGCTTGCCCTGGTTGATGTCGGGGCTGAGCATCCAGAAGCGGGTCCTCTCCTGCTCGTCCATGCTGAAGCTGGCGCTTGCGAAGATGAGGGTGGGGAAGCCGACGACTCTTATGTTCTTGGTGCGGTGGCCTCCCTCCTTCGTCTTGTCCGTGATCTTGGTGTTGAGGACCTTGTCGTCGTGGCTGAGTAAGCTGCGGAGCACCTGGAGGACCCTGTCATGTGGCTGGTCGACGAAGATGAGGATCCTCTTCTCCAGGCTGACGACGTAAACCTTGTCTAGGGCGTCCCACTCGTCGCGTCGCCTGCGGTACTCTGCCTTGCGATCCTCCTTCCAACTGCTTAGCTTCTTCCGCCGCGAGACAGCGTCGGGGCTCTTGTCGCTGTAGTCGGGTGCGTAGGGCTTCGCGTGGCCATCCTCCCACTCGCCCAGCCACTTGGCTATGTACTGCGGCCGGTCCTCAAGGGGCTTACCGTCCGGTGTGGTGAGCTTGCTCATGTCGTGGAAGAAGGCGGTGGGGCTCGTGTACCCGAGTTTATCGACGTCCTCTTTGGGGAAGAGCTTGGCGACCTCGAGGGCGAGGTGGGTCTTCCCGGACGAGCTCGGGCCGCTGAGTAGTATGTTCTGCTGGTCCTGGCCGGTGTAGTTGAGGAGCATGCTGAGGAAAACGATCAGTTTGTTGTTCCTGTCGTGTTTGATGGTCTCGCTGAGGGCCCTCTCTACGGAGTCGAGGGTCATGGGCCTCGTGGCCGCCCGCTTTGCCTCCACCCAGGCGAGAGCGCCGGCGATGTCTTGCTCAGATATATGTTCTCCCCGAGGGGGTGGAGCTTCTGCGATTTTTTTCCGTGTCAATTTCGAGTCTCCGTTATCTGTAATGCTGTGTTTGGCTAGTGTAGAGGGAAAGCCTCGCCGCGTCTCCTGATCTCCTCATCTTCGGCCTTGCGCTTGGCCAACTCCTCCGGCGTGGGTTTAGGCGTCTCCGCCGCGCACCATGAGTAATCACAGGGCTGTTTTCTCCTGGGGGCCCCGCTTGTCCTCATCGCCCTCCCTCCTGCAGTTTCTTGCGATTGAGGAACTTTCCATCACGGCTGAGAGTTATTTCATATCCTGATTGCGTGACCTTCCCGAATCGCTTAAGGTGGTCTATGAGCTGCTCGCGGTCAGCGGGGATCTTCCCGTCCCTGTCAATAGCGAAAGCCCAGGCCCACCCGTCCTCTGCATTGGCGAGGGCTCCTCCCTTGACCTTCCACTCTACTCCGCTCCCGCTTGGTGCTTGAGGTGATTCAGCGGGTTTTGAGTATGACTGATTCAGGACCTCCCTGGCTGCTTTGATGCCCTTCTCGGAGGCGTCGAAGCTGTTGAGCAGCTTCTCGAGGTCGCTGTCTGATAGTATGAAGGTGGGGCTCATCGCCGTTCGTCCTTGGTTGCGATAGAGATGAGGCGCTTCAACCATTCATCGAAGCTGATTACCTCAGATCGTTTATCCGTCCTTGATGCATGCTCTTCTATGGGTGTCTGGGCGGCTCTCTCCTTGGTCAGGCTGGACCTCTCAGACACTCACATTCCTCCTTGGTTGTCGCTCACGCCCAGCGCCTTTTTGACGTCGGGTGGATAGTAGGAGAGTCGAGCGAGCTCGGTGCGAATCGCTCTCCTGACGAAGCTACTCATGACCTCACCCCTGGCCTCGCAAACAGTATCCAGGAGCTGTCGATCCGTTTCAGTTACCACTACCTTCAGATTTGTGTTCAATTCTATTCCTCTTTACTGACTAGATTTTAATCTATGCCGAATAAAACTCAGCAATAGAGATGAAGTAATACTAAAATTTTAGTCGATTAATACTATTACTAAATCAAAACTTCTTATCTAGTTATTCGTTTATTAAAGCGTTTGATTAAGATATTATTTATTTGTTCTGGGGTAAGTAAATTAATAGTCTCGGCTGAATAGGGATCTCGGAGGGCGTATTGTTCTACAATACGAACCACCTCGTGTTTTATTTCAGATTTTAAAGAACGCTTACGTCTTGTCATTATTACATCCCAACATATTCTCTTCTGAGAAGCCACGCCTCGCTGTTTACGAGGGCAGCTGCGAAACTCTTCTCTGAGAGGCCACGTCCCCGCTGTCTACGGAGTGTGGCCAGTTAGGGGCGATACCCTCCCCCACTCGTTGATCCTTCCAAGCTGACGGGCTTGAATCCTAGATCTCACGCTTGACGGATGTCCTAGGAGGTCAACGTCCGGGGTTGTCCACCCAATTCCAACATATGGACTTCATGCTTATATAACATCCAGTTTCAGCACATTCACTCAACTCTCGCCTTTTTAAGCCTCAATGCAATTTCCGGGTCGTTATACAGGAGCTCAAAAGCAGCGATATACCTATCCACCTTCGCTTCAAGATCAGCGATTTTACCGTTACTCTTCGCCTTCTCCTCCTCGAGCTGTTTGCGTAGGCTCTCTAACTCATCCTGGTGAACTAGCTTGAACGGCTTAGATTCGCTGATAATGTTGAGGAATGGGAGAGCAGCCGTGTACTGTTTACGAAGCTCGTCCTCATCCCGAGCCGTGCGGTCGTAGCCGTATTTGTCGAAGGCGTCCCGGTGCCCCATGAAGTACTCCCCATACTCGACAGGCACACCGCTGCGGCGCCACAGTGTACGGTAAACGTCGCGTATTCCATGCGGGGATATTCCTGACCAGCCCTCTCCGCTGTGGATTCCGATGCGCTGAATTTTACGGCCGAAGTACTGGTAGAGGGCGTCCTGGGTCGCTGGTTTGTGGATGTTATTCATGAAGATCGCCCCCGGCTTGTGGCCTCTCAGCTTCAGGTACTGCTTCAGGGAGCTCAGGGCGTCGCCTCCGATGTAGGTGAGATAATTGTAGTCGTTCTTGTCGCCCTTCCTGCCATGCAGCGATATTTTCACCAAGTTCGCACCCGCATCCAGCTGACGCATGAGATCCTCGTAACCGGTGTTAGACCACTGGATGAACTCGTCCTGGCCCATCCCCGATCCGAGCATCACCATGAATGTGGCCTGGAATGCGGGGTTGCTGCTCAGCACGATCTTCCTGAGGTCCTCAGGGGTAAGGGCCCCTTCTATCTTGGGTAGGTCGCCGCGGAGGTTGAGTGTCCGGTCCTTGGGGACTTCCACGCGGTTATAGCTAAAGAAACTCTTGATTGACTTGTCCGCGTTCTTCTTGTGGTTGAGCCGCCCCGTCATGGATAACAGGTAACTCTTCTTCAGGTCCAGCAGCTCATTCATCTCACGTGGCGTGGCGTCAAGCCCGAACTCGACGAGGTCGTCGGGTGTCTTATCCGCAAACTTGCCGCCATTCACCTTCACCCAGTCCATGAAGGCCTCAAGGTGCCACTTGTAGCCGAGCCCCGTCGATTCTTTGAGGGATGCCAGCCACTTCCTCACAGCGGGGCTGTTATCGAGCTTAACCTCAGTCATGGCTAAAGGATTGTTGTCTGAGAATTTAACATTATTGACTTTCTAGCCCTTGAGCCAGTCAACCTCGTCCTCCTCCAGCCCCAGCCAAGCCGTTGTGGCCTCCGCCATCGCCTTGTTCTTGTACATGAGGCGGAGAAGGGGGATCACCTCGGAGACGGCCTCCTTGC
>Ga0315284_10000744_pt1 | contig 44722 bp, 37 predicted proteins | sample YL17G09_16_MG_FD_203696 | JGI IMG/M metagenome (GOLD analysis project Ga0315284, IMG submission 203696) | Sediment microbial communities from Yellowstone Lake, YNP, Wyoming, USA - YL17G09_16 | ecosystem: Environmental > Aquatic > Freshwater > Lake > Sediment | place: USA: Wyoming | collected...
CGCGCCGGTGATAACGTCACCCGCGAGGTCGCCGTTCTCAAGACCAGAGACCTGGTAGGTGAAGGAAGTCGGTTCAGCTGCGCCGTAGACCTTGGACTGACCGGAGTCAGCCGTCACGGTCAGGGTCGCCTTGGTGATCGCGAAGTTGTCGCCAACGTAGTTGAGTGTGTAGTTGCCGTTGACCGCCAGAGTACCCACGGTGATGGCGTACGTGGTGCCAACCGCTTCACCCGCGTCGCGCGAGAGCGCGCCGGTGATAACGTCACCCGCGAGGTCGCCGTTCTCAAGACCAGAGACCTGGTAGGTGAAGGAAGTCGGTTCAGCTGCGCCGTAGACCTTGGACTGACCGGAGTCAGCCGTCACGGTCAGGGTCTTGGTGCCAACGTTAATAGTGACGTCCTTATTAGCCGTGTTGTAGTTTGCGGTATCGGTCGGTGTAAAGTCAGTGTGTAATATCTGACCCACGCCTGCAGCCAAAACCGCACCTATGTCAGGTGTGTAAGCAAAGGTGCCGGTCGCATCAGCCGTAGCGTTCAACTGAGTCGCACTCAACGCAGTACCATAGGTAATGTCAGCCGGGTCAACCCAAGTAATACTTGGAGTAGCTTTGGCAATGTTAAACGTCTGCGGTACATCTGGTGCCGGGTTGTAGAACCCGTCCCCTGTCTGATGCGCGGTTATGGTACAGCTGCCAGCCCCGGTGATATGAACGGTGTTGCTGGTAATCGTGCAATAGTCACCCGATGCAGTGAAGCTCACCGGCAAGCCGGAGGTAGACGTAGCGCTTACGTCAAAATCAGAATCGCCGTATGTTTTATCGAGAAGTGCGTTGAAGGTGATGGTCTGGTCATGTAGGACGGTGTAAACAAAGCTCGAAACGGTCGAACCGACCACGCCGTTGCACGCAATGGTCTGCAAGTTCGTGGTATTAGAGATGCCGATGGCACCACTATAGAGAGTGCCAGTGGAACAGGTGGGAATGCTGCCATTAGTAGTGTAGCGGATGCTTGTTCCACCTGACGTAAGCGTCACACTCTGCGGCGCAGAGTATGTACCTGCACCCGGAGTTGCTACCGGCGCGCTCGGTGCGCTGTTTCCAGTGCCCATAAGCGTAACCACCTCGCGTGCTGTATTCACAGTCACGCCGCTTGTGCCAAGGTAGTCCACAATGTTCTGCAGCATGGCTGGAGTAATCGCCGGCTGTGCAGCACTACCATTCTCAACTTGGTGTATTACCAGTACGAGCCACCACTGATTTGCCTTAGCGGTATCAATCCAGCTCTTCACTTGGGAGAGTGTGGTCACTGAATCCACGATCTTTACCTTGAGTGCCAGCTTGTCCGACAGCATGGTGTTGTATCCGTCATCAATGCTCCTGGCGGCAGTGATGCCTGCACCCGTGACATCTGACTTCACGCTGTTGTTGTACGCGCCATAGGGGTAAGCCAATGTGTCAACCGGCGAAGCGCCAATGCCCAAAAGCGCGGCCTTGGCATTGCTAATCTCCTGAGTCGCGGTGAGCGGGTCGGCTGCTGGCGGAATGGCATCCGGACAATAGTTAGTCGTCAGGTTGCAATGGCTTACCGTGTGGTCACCGATCTCATTTCCCCTAGCCTGCAGTTCAAGCAATTGCGTAGCATTCATGTACGGGTCGTAGTCCGTGAGCGAGGAAGTAAATACCGAGAGCGTGCTGCTCGGAACGCTGTGCACCAATGTTATGGGAACAGAGGGTTGCAGTGGCGGCAAATAAAACTCAAACGTGGCGGTACTGGCAGAGCTTGGTGAGGCTGGTGCCGCACCAATGGTCACTGTGGTTAGTGAACCGCCCGAAGGTGTGTAGGTCACGGTTATTGTTCCGTCCGCGGGAGAACTGTAGGTATCGGTAAAACGGTAAGGTGCGCCTGTGGGATCAGGAAACACACCTCCCCAGGTAACACTGGTGGGCGTGGTAGTAATGGCAACATCAGGGTGGAGCGTTTGCGACAAGTGATTGTCGCCCGTGATTTCAGTCGCGTGCTGCATCGGGTCAGTAATGATATAGAACGTCCCTGGCATGTTCGCGCCTTTCAGAATAGGCAACGCATTGTCGTACTGTGATACCCAACCATCGTCAAATGTGAGACTGACCATACCACTTGGGAACAGGTTCTCGGCCGGTGAAGCAGTGAGTGTGAGCGCGTAGTGGTCGGTTGAGAGTGTGCCTACGCTGTTAATCGTGTGCCACACAGCAACCAACGTGTACCCTAAGGGCACCGTGAACTGCTCGGTTGCGTTTGTCCAAACACCGCCGGTCGACGGTAGTGTCGTAAGCGTGGTGAACAGGGTTGGGTCGGTCTCACCAGTAGGCGCAAACGCTGCCACGATAGAGGTAGGAACAGTAGAGCTGTACCAATCAGTAAAGGTGTATAACGCACCAGGTACAACCGTTACATTGTCGAATATCCACTTGGCATCACCATTGGTGTAGCTGGTGATAGTTATTTTCGCAGCCTTGTCCCCCAAGCCCGAGGGACCCATAACGGGGTAGTCAAAGGCGCGATCGTTCGTTCCATAGCCACCACTCGTCCAGTTGGTTGGCGAACTCCCGCCGATCTGCAAGTCAGAGTTCAAAATCAAATTACCTGTGACAGGCGGAATGATCACGCCGTAGGTTTCGGTGATAGTGCAGGTGTCGCTCTCGCCGGCTACGACTGGGCCTGTGCAATTACCACTCGTAGACTCAGAGTAGCTGGCAAGCGACGAAGCGCCCACAGTATATGAAACGCCGCCAGGTACCGTAACTGCGGTACCTCCCGTGTTGCCCGCGAATGAAGCTGGAGTTCCGCCAGAAACGGACACGGTAAAATCGGAAGCTACTGCCGAACCTCCCACGGTGTTGTCCACGGTGAGAACGACGTTCAGGGAGGCTGTTGAATCGTAGGTGCGTGAGAGTTGGGTCGCAACAGTGTTTGCATTGCCAACCGAGTCAGTCGCCACACCCGCAGCTACATCAATCGTCACCGGACCGTCTACCGCAGGTGTTACGTCAAATGTATAAGTAGTGCCACTACCCAAGAAGTTGCTCACCGAACCGTTACCTACGGTGACATCGGTATCAATAAAGCCCGTGACCGCCTTTGAGAACGTGGCGGTAACCGAGAAAGCGGCATGCACCGGTTCAGACGCAGTACTGGTCAGCGTGATTGTCGGTGCTGTGGCATCATACGTCACTGTGTTGTCGGTACCCGTAGAAGCAGTGTTGGCATTGCCTGCGGCATCGTGAGCTACGCCTGCGGCGATATTCGCAATCACCGTCCCACCTGTGGCCATGCCGGTCACTGCAACGTTATATGTCATACCGCTGCCAGTCACAGTGGCGGTCTTTGTTCCACCGGCCGTGCCGGTGATAGTCACATCGCCAGTTGCAAAATCAGAAACAGACTCACTGAAGACGATGGTGAAATTGATAGGTGATGTATTGGTCGGGTCGGCTTGAGCAGCTGCCTGGTTGATAGTGACGGTGGGGGCGGTGGTGTCGATGCCAGCGATGGCGTTCGACATGCTATAGCTGGTATTGCTTGCCGCATCAACTGCCTTGTAACAAACCTTCTTGCCGTTGTCGGCCTCCGAGGTGAACGTCTGGCTGGAATACGCCACAAAGGTCAGCGAGGTATCACACGCCGAACCCATGGTGTTGCTCATCGTGAGCGTGCCCTCGTTCGTACTGGCCGTTATGGTCTTGCTCTGCGCAGGGTTCGTATTCGGATTCGTGATGGTGATCGTCGGGGAAGTTGTATCCGGTCGCAAGGCGATTGTCTGAGCGACCCAGTTAGCAGTTGACCCCATACTAGAACCTTTAGTCCCGGTCAAACCGACGCTTGCTTGAGCAACGTCATCCGCAGCACTTCCTATGTCGTTTGTTGAATTGAACGGTACATCATACCTTTCTGTCATTCCTGAGGGCGTAGCGAAGTTGAAATCATTATCGGCACCATAAAACGCAACAACCCTTGTGTTGGCAACAGTTGTAGTTATAGACGGAGCTGTCGCTGTTGAGCCATACCCGTTACTAGACCCTGAAACGTCGATTGGATTTGTGGTGTCTACGCCTATGTACCTAATCATTCCTCCGGAACCTTCCTCGGAACCCCCGATTGTCCAGGTGTAGTTTGTAGGCTCTGAGGCTCCTGCGACTTTGTAATACGTCAGTAAACTGATGTCATCACCTGCACTATCACCGCTACCAGAATCGTTGTCATCGACTCGCGCACGAAAAGTCCACCCTGATGGGGTCGTAACAGATGTGCCACTACCAGCGTCAACAACAATACCAACAAGAAGTAGGTCCCCACTGGTCGTACCAGATGGAACGGATATAACGACCGAACCGCTACCAGTATCAGTAGTAACGTTACCTACAGCAATCGCAGCTAGAGCTGGCGTGACATTCGCAAAAACCATACCCAAGGTAAGAGCTGCAATCGTACTGACTTTTATCAACGAACCGAACTTGTGTGTGATGTTTTTCATATGTTTATAATTTGTTTTTCTCACTTTTTAATTCCTGGAATCTTCGACAGTCATAACTCCTGAAAACTCGCTCACGAGCGCCGGTAACGGCAAAACAGTCCGTGGCGGAGGCCCGCTTGAATTTGTATAGTGCTGTACTGGACGATTTTTCATATCCTGTCAAGTGTTAGATAAAAACATACAATCAAGTATTGTGTCAAGTGGATAAGTTAAGCTACGGTCAGGGAAGAGGGTTTTGGCAAAAATAGTTCAGCATAGCCACGTTTTGCTCAGACGTGCCTTGATATCCGGATATTCCGATTGAAGCGGCGAGTTCTCGCCTCGCGCCAAGCGACGGATTATACCCTTGAGCCGCCATATAATCGTAAAGCGAACGATGATGGAAAGCGGCAAGCGCATCAAAGAAACGAGCGCAGTCGGGAGCGGAAACGATAGGAATTGGAACAGCCGCTGAAATCTGTGCAGCATTGCGAGCATCTTCCGCACGGCTGTTTTCGGATAACAACAGATGCTTCACCTGACGGCTGATAAAGGAAATAGTAGAATGCCTTTCAACAATACTCTCGCGTACCAGAATCGTCGCGACCGTAATAACTATGGTGAACATAGTAGCGACAATCAGCAATCCTACAATCCGTATCGTCGCTGTAACCTCGGATGGACTTGTTTTTTTACTCCAAGCCCAGCTGAACAACTTATGTCCAACGATAATACCGATATGGGCCAAGACCGATAAACCAAGAAATGGGGTAAGAGGAGGCATAGTATTTATCTCGCTTTCATTTCCACACGCTCCGGCTTGAACCATGTTAAATTCTTCCTCCGAAGCAGAACTTCTTTCACAAATTGTTCGAGGTAAACATAGGCATTCACAAACAGCAGAATGAGGTATGGAAACGCCGCGAGTGCCAACATAGGCCGCTTTTCCTTAATCGCTGCCCATATCGAGAAAAAGAAGGAAACGACAAAATAACCGATAAGCAACCACAATCCGAACCAGAGATTCAGAACGGGGACAATGAAAAGAAGTATCGAAAACACTATTCCTTCAGAGTAGATGAGAGAGAGTTCAAACGCTCGCATCGGATTCGTGGGGATAATCCTATAGTGCTTCACGAGATTCTGCCAACCGCCGCCGAACCAGCGGCGCATCTGGTTGATGTAATTCTTGAGCGTCGCCGGATCTTGAGTGTACGAAATCGCCTTCTTGTCGTAGATAATCTTGAATTGTTTACGGTGCAGTTTGTAAGTGAAGTCGAGATCTTCGGTAATGGTGTCGTGGTCAAAAGTGATATGTTTTCGGAAAATATCGGTCCGGAAAGCGCTTGCGGCTCCCGGCATCACAAATATGTAATTGATATAGTTCTGAGCGACTTTGTGAATGTTCTGCCCGACGACATAGTCGAAAGCCCTGCATAACGTGAGCCAGTTGTACGGAATGCTCTGTACGTACCCGGCAACCGCAATCACGCGGGGGTCATCGAATCCTTTCTTGATTTCTTCGACAAATTTTGCGTCGAGCAAGGTGTCGGCATCGGTCATTACCATAACATCGCCCGTTATGAACCGGATGCCGAATTCCTGAGCGCTGCTCTTATTGCCCGTATTTTTCGGCGTTCGCTTTACCGTGATGAGATCCGAGTAGTTGGCGAGGATCTCCGGCGTTTTGTCGGTTGAGCAATCGTCAACGAAGATAATTTCGTCAAATGGGCGAGTCTGGCTAAGACACGACTGTATACAAGTCTCCACAGACTTTTCCTCGTTATAACACGGCACTAAAAGCGATATTTTCATACTTGACTAGATGCCGATAAATGTCGCGCAAGGCGGCATATATCTTTATCACAACTGCTAAATGACGTCAAGAGGGATTGTGTTCTCTGACAGAAAGTTTTCTAATCCAGAAATGAAATCTCCCCTGTTGGGGAGATTTCACCGAAGCAACTCTCCCAAGCCCTCTTAGGGGTTTTGTTAGGGAATCACGACTTTAAAAGCCTCCAGTGACGCGCTGTCCGAATTCACGCGCCAATCCGTTTCTTTATTTTGGTTGAACCACACCCAGCCGGCGATGTTGGGATAGTTTTTCACATGTGTCCCCAGACCTTCCGTTATCCATGCCGCCTTTTGCGAACCGGGCGCACACGCCATGGAGAAGATGAAGATCGGTTTGTTGTAGGTCTTGAGTTGATTCATCGCCGAATCAAATACTTGTCCGAACGTCTGCCACGGATTGCTGAAGTTGAAGCCGTCAACGCCGACATAGTCAACGTATGCATCTCCCGGATAGTAGGCGCCGATGGCATTGGCAGCGGTGTCAGGCACCGACTCATTGTTCACATCCCAAGCGAACTTAACGTTGGGAACGTTCACAAACGCGTCGTGAATCCGCTTCCATGCGGCAATGACTTTTGCGGGAGTGTTGCTCCCCACGGTGCCGTCCCACGGATCCCAGTTGCCGTTCATTTCATGAAGCGGCGCAAGAATAACGGGGCCGCCGTAGGTTTTTGCCGCCGTAGCAAATTGCTGCATATACGTATCGAACTGTCCGGCATTAATGGCATCAAGCGTCGTTCCATACTGCTCCCAGAATATGACGAGCGTTTTCCCCTTATCTCGTACGGTAGAGCCGTATTCAGACGGGAATGGGCCGTCGGAGCTCCCCCACCCCACGAATATCGACTGCATATTCATTGGCTTGCCCACCAGCGATTCAAAGGTCGCTGCGTCCGTCAGCCTGTCTCCAACATACGCACCCCATTGGAGAGTGGTTGCCGGTGGGGGTGTTGGCGTTGGCGGAGTAGAAGTCGGAGCAGGAGTTGGCGGAGTTGATGTAGGTGCCGGTGTCGGAGTAGGAGTCGGTGTAGGTGCCGGAGGAGTTGATGTCGGGGCGGGAGTTGGAGCAGGAACTGGCGGAGTAGAAGTGGGTGCCGGTATCGGAGTAGGAGTAGGTGCCGGAGGAGTTGATGTCGGAGCAGGAGTAGGAGTAGGTGTTGGTGTCGGTGCCGGAGTTGGCGTTGGTGCCGGAGTCGGCGCAGGACGGTTTTTCTTCCACTTACTAAAAAGTGTTTGGAGTGAATATACTTGCTTGGCGATAGAGCTAATCCGCGCCTGCAGAAGGGTTCCTAATTCAGCTGTCATCGTCGGGGTGGTTGGTGCAGTTGTTGTAGGTACCGGGGCAGTTACTTCTTCAGGAACTTGCGGCGCTAAAACTTGAGCTTGCGATGCAAGAATTTCGTTTGCTTTTGCTCTGGTCAGCGGCCCGAAGTACCCCGTAACCGGTGTTATATTATATTGCGCTTGAAACTTCTTTACCGCTTCTAACGTAAGAGAAAGAAAATTTCCGGTAATCGGCCCGGAGTAAATACCCTGGTCCGTCAAAAATTTCTGGAGAGCGGTTACGTCCGAATCGTTGCGCATCCCGTAATAAAGATTCCTGTCGAACGATACACCATCAGCTTTCGCTGGCAGCACCGCTGCCGCCGCAATACCGACAACACAAAGAGACATCGCAACTGCAAAAATTTTCCTCATACTTAATTCATTATTATCTTATATTCCGTTTCTACTTGTGCCGGATAGTATCATGCCATTAAATATTAGTCCAGAGGGGGCTTGATTCGCCAGCCGTGCCAGGTTACTACAGGCACTTGACATTTTTAAACAGGTGTTGTAATATGCATCCGTTGATGCGACTGTGTAAAAACACACATCGCGCACAGCTCCCCTTGACTTTACCCCCTATTAAGGGTAAAGCGAGGGAGTCAAAAGGCCTGCTCTTCCATATTTAATCAATGTAGTAAAAGCTAAGCACTCCGCGGTACATAGGGCAGTGCCCGGAGCAGCACCATACTAGTAACCATCCACACGTATGAACAAAGTTTACAGGGTGCGGCATATCAAACCGTCAGTGCAAAAAGAGCGTTCGCGAAAAGCAATCCCCCTGCTTATTGCCGGCATAATCGTTTTGGCAACAAGCGGGATTTTTGTTATCTCGCAGAATGTGTTTGCGGCTGATACAGGTATTAAATACCCAGGGACAGTCAGCACGAACTCAGAAGGATCATACAACGACGAAAACTGGAGTTCTGCGGGGAACGTAAGTGCGAATGACGGAAACAATGCTAGTATAACCGGATCTAATTTTGACAACAACGATTATTCGTATGTTTTAAGAGCGACCAACGTTAGTGCTGGCATACCCGTCGGTAATACGATCAAGGGTATCAAGGTGGAAATCGAGCGCTATAGTGATTCGAATGAACGCGGCAAGGATGCTGTTGTTCAGCTTACAAAAAATGGCACTACGCGCGTGGGAACTAATAAAGCTGATACATCAACTGAATGGCCGACCTCTGTAGCTACCACAACCTACGGCGGAGAAACTGACCTCTGGGGAACAACGTGGACTCGTGATGAGATTAATGCATCTACGTTCGGAGTCCACCTTGCCGCACAGGCCACAGATAACAACGCCGACATTTATGTAGATTTCATTCGGATTACGGTTTACTACGCTCCGACGATAACCTATACCATTAATGCAAGCGCTAGTACGGGTGGTTCTATCTCCCCTTCTGGAGCGGTGACGGTAAACGAGAATGCAAATCAAACATTCACGATTCCTCCGAGCACCGGCTACATCGTTTCTGACGTGCTGGTAGATGGCGGCTCTGCAGGGAGAGTTAACAGCTACACGTTCACCAATGTCACCGCGGACCACACGATTTCAGCAAGCTTCGATGGAGGATGGAAACAGCCGAGTAGTTCTACAGTTATAGACAACGGCACTGGCAGCGGGGCTATCAATCCTAACAACGCTTTCTCCTCAGATAATTCATACGCGGTTTTCGACCACTACGATGACATAGTAAGTTACCGAAATTTCGGATTGGATATTCCTGCAGGTGCTACAATCAACGGCATTCAGGTGAGCGGCGAAGCGAACCGACCTGACCCGAGAACGCTTGATTTCTCTCTTTCATGGGATGGAGGGTCTCACTTCACGGCGACCAAAAACTTGGGAAGCTATCCTTCTACCGACAAGACACTTATTGCCGGTGGCGTTTCCGACACATGGGGAAGAACATGGTCGGTCAGCGATTTCAGTAACAGCAACTTCAGAGTCAGAGCAGACACAGTGACGTCAGGCCCAGGTGACACATTGAACTTGGACCAACTCCAAGTGAAAGTTCACTACACAGCTGTTTCCACAACCGGAACTCTTACGGTTATCAAACACGTGATAAACGATAACGGTGGAACTACCGTTGCATCCAATTGGACGATGGATATAACGGCAGGAAATCCCTCTCAAAACCATTTTGCCGGTTCGGAGAGCGGCGTCTCTATCACGGTAGACGCTGGCTCCTACAGCGTTGACGAAAGTGGCGGTCCCTCGGGTTACGCCAAGAACCTCTCTGCTAATTGCAGCGGGACGATTGTCGCGAGTGAGACAAAGACCTGCATCATCACGAACACCTACGCGACAACGGGTGCTATTTCCGGCATGAAATTCAGTGACTTGAGTCTCAACCAGGCGAAAGACCAGGGTGAGCCAGGCCTCCCGGGGTGGACCATCAATCTCTACAACGCGAGTGGATACCCATGGACCCCTCTCTCACAAACAACGACTGACCAGGGCGGAGCTTATTCGTTCTCCAGTCTTTCCGATGGAACGTATGGGGTGTGCGAAGTGCCGCAGAGCGGATGGTTTCAAGTTGCTCCGACACAGGGATCCGGCTGTGAACAGGAAGGAACACTCGGCTACAGCATTACCGTAACGGGCGGCAATCAGTCTGTTGATAATGACTTCGGAAACGTCGCTGCCGGCCACTTGGTCGTGCATAAAGTGACGTACCCGACGGATACGCAGACAGGATTTTCCGTAACGGCGCACAGCGATGGCGGATGGGATTCCAATCCCCAAACGGTTGTCGGAGGCGGCACCGCATCGTGGGATGTGTACCCCCGAATCTATAACGTGACTGAGGATCCCATGAGCGGCTGGGTTATGACGTCAAACACCTGCTCGGGTCTGCAGATCGGAACGGGACAGACGGTTGATTGCACGATCGAGAATACGAAACTCGGTTCCATCACCATCACGAAGTACGCCGACCCGGACGGAGAATTTATGATTCACGTGCAGGGACCCAATAGTTACAGCAATGACGAGGGAATGCACAACGGCAGTGTAGCGACTCAGTCGAATCTTGAACCGGGAACATATACGATTTCCGAAACAGTCCCCACTGAGTGGGTGGGACGGCAGGAAGTGATCTGCTCGAGCCAGCGGCAGCAGGTTGCCGAGAGCGACGGGAACATCGGCTTCGAGCTTGCTCCCGGCGAGGAAGTTTCGTGCATCTTCAACAACACCGAGTACGGCGCAATTTCCGGCATCAAGTTTGAGGACATGCTTGCAAATCATAACTACGATATCGGCGACAGCGGACTTCCCAACTGGACTATCAATCTCTACCAGTATAACGACGGTTTCAGATTTTTGGATTCCCGAATAACCGACCGAACCGGCGTCTACTCGTTCGGCAATCTTTCGCCCGGACGGTATCTGGTATGCGAGGTTCCGCAGCAGGGGTGGACTCAATCCTACCCGTGGGGCGTTCCCGACATGACGCAGTGCCCCACCGAGGGCGGTGATGGATACGATTTCACGCTCGCTGCGGGCAACACGATAGTAGGTAAGGACTTCGGCAACTGGACGAATGGGAACGTCAGCGGCATCAAGTTCAACGACTTGGATGGCGACTACCTCGGCCCGAACGAGGGCGACGTCGAGGAACCGGGCCTACCCGGTTGGACCATTGAGTTCCGCGTATTGGGTGAAGAAAACCCGTTCACACAGGTTACAACCGAGCAGGATGGAAGCTACCAACTCATTGGAGCTCTCCAGCCCGGTGTCTCTTACGAAGTGCGCGAAGTGATGCAGGACGGATGGACGCCAACCATGCCCAACGGGCAGGGACGCTACACCATTGAACCGATGCATTCCGGCTGGAATATCCGGTACATGGACTTCGGAAACTGGGTGACTTTCATTGACCCCCCTGTGGCAGACCCGGGTTCCGGTACTTTCCAAGACCCCGTTGATGTGACGCTTAGCGCAAACGCTCCTATCATCCGCTACACCATCGGCGACAGCACCAATGAGGCGCCGACGTGCAATACTGGAAATCTGTATACCGACCCCATTCACATCACGCAGGATGCCAATCTCAAAGCGATCGCATGTAATCAAGGGGGATATGGTTCAAGCATAATCTCCCACAACTATGTTATTGGATGGCCCAGAAGCACCGGTGGATCGTGGTTCCCCGAAGTGCTGGGCGAGTCAACAACAACCGAAGAAGAAGGTGGAGGAGCGCAGGGTGAAATAGTGACATCAAACGCCACTTCAACTCCGCCCGAAGAGGAAGGAACAGGAGAAGTTCTGGGAGCGCAAACCTGCACCGAAGAATATCTGACCAGTTATCTCTGGTACGGAAAATCCAATGACGCGACGCAGGTTGAGAAACTGCAATCGTTTATGAACGAACATATGCAGTCAAACCTTCCGGTGACAGGATTCTTCGGAAACCTGACGCGCGGTGCGGTGCGAGGATTTCAGCTTAAGTATGCCGATGAGGTACTTAAGCCGTGGACTGACCTCTTTGGAGGAACGTACGAAGATACCGCAAGCGGCAACGTGTACAAGACCACCAAGTGGAAGATAAACATGCTTAAGTGTCCCGCTCTGAACCTGACACTACCGCTGCTTCCCTAAAAAACACGGGCACGGCCATAAGCCGACACATCAAAACTCCCCCGCGAGGGGGAGTTTTGATTTTACGATCCGTTACCCTCTTTTGCTTACCGCGTCACGGCGATGGGTTCTCCCAGTTCCGCTCCCACCGCGTTGATGGTGATACGGCCGGAGGTTGCGTCACGGGTAATGCTGTACCCGGAGTTAGTCGTTGTTCCATTGACCGGGTCAACCGGCATGATGGAAACGTAGGTGGGAACGATGCAGGGTTCGATGTTGTAACCGGCTGAGCCCAAAACCGTCGTTGTGGCCGGGATGATGCCTGCGGCGCAATCCTTCTCAAACACTCCCTTATTATCCGCCATGCGCTGACCTACCGCGTTCAAGATTGTATTGACGTTGCTCCAGCGCTGGGTATTGCGCGCCTGTGCAAACTGACGAGCAGGGTTCAATGCTACAATGACCACTCCCGCCAGAATAGCAATGATGCCGATAACCACCAGTAACTCAATGAGTGTAAAACCTTTTTGTTTCGACATTGTAGTGGCGATATCCACTAATGGAATCGACCTTTGAACCGTTTTTTGATGCAATCCGCAGCATGCTCTCTTCACGAAAGCGCCACGAATACACTTTCATGCAGTATACCATACCTACAAGACACACAGTAGGGAGGGTGTGGATTACCCCGTATTGAGCCTGGCGCGATTTTTCGTCATATCACCACGGTTGTTCAGCAGAAATCACACTCGCATCTGGTGTCTATATATAGAAACAGTGCGCTGGAAAAAGCGCATAGCGCTTTCAGTGCCGATATAGAATTTACTGCATTTCATCCCACGAGATCATCTCGTAGGTGTCGGAGGTGAGCGGAAAACTGGGCGGCGGCCCGTAGAGAAGATGTGAGTCGTAGATGAGATTCCTGAGTTGGTATCCCGTACCGTCGGTGTAGGCAAAGCCGTAGCGCTGATTTGAGGCGATCATGCCGTAGGTGGTGATTTGGGTCTTGACGTGATGCGGTGAGCACCTGTTGGAAAAGCGCGTAGGTGAGAGGTAGTAATAGCGGCCAACCCGTCCGTTCTGTGCAATCAAAGCTGCATCAACGCGCAAGGTGCTGGAACTGACCAACCCGATATTGATGTTTTTTTGGGCAATCAGACCGATGACATCCTGGCCGTCATAGTTGGTGTAGAGAAGGTTTTCATTGACCGTGATGCTGCTGCGGGTCGCGGGCGCATCGGGAAAACGGGCGGAGGCAACGGTCACACGCGCCGAGTTGATAGTTCCTTTAACCCACACGTTGTCCTCAATAAAGATGAGTCCGTTGGCAGGTATCGGATAGGTTCCCCGCAGTGTCTTGGTATTGATGCTCCACGTCCCCCACCCGTCCTGACTCTGCGAATTATAACAGCCGGAGGGCGGCGTGGTGGTTGAGTTGACGCGAAAGAGGTCAAACGTATCGTTGGTCTTGAACACCACTTCGTACCCCTGCGCACCGCTGGAGGATGCATAAAACCCCTTCGCTATTGCACTGCCCCTGATCTCGGAAAGGTCCTGCGTGACACCGGCGAAATCAAGCGCGGGAACCGACAGTTGCCTTCCCACCAAAAACACATCGGAACGCGTCGGAACCGGAGAGGTCGGAGGCGCTTCCTGCGGGCGGAATGAGTCGTTGATGCCCGAACCGGGCGGCGGGTTGACATGCGTGTGTACGCCAAACTCCACCGCGCCCGTATGGTCGGGGTCGTCATACGAGGGCAAGGCGCTGGTCACGACATTGTGCGCGATGCCGTCCATGCGCACGCCGCCGTTCGAGTGCACCGGCCCGAAAATCTCCGTCCCCTGTCCAAACCGCACATTTTCATGAACGGCCGCCGCGTATTTTGCAAACGACGGTACACCCAGCCGCACCGTGATGATTTTTTTAATCAAAACATCGCTCAAGACCCTGCCGGTGGACTTTACGGTGACGACGGTGGAACCGGACGGCGGGGGCGTTATCTCGAGCAGAAACTGACCGATTTGTACGCCGTTCTTGTCGTAATACGGATGCGCATAGGGACCCGGCGTTGAGCTTCCGTTGCCATCCCAATAGTCCTGTGAGGCATGTGCAAGGTGCCAACGATAGTACTCAATCCCCGCTTCCGCGACCGTAAACGCAGTGGCTCTGTCAGAAGCACGGATAACCGAGCGCACCAGGGCATCAGCCCACACCACAAACCCCGACAAAAAGATGATTGCAATGCCTCCGAACACAACCAGCTGCAGCGTCATTATGCCTCGCTGGCGCAAAGATGCGATGTGTTTGATACGATGTACGGCGTTTGTGCAAGTCATAATACGGATGCGTCGATTAGAAATTGGTGCGAAGATTGCGAGGAGTTAAAAACAATTCCGCGCTCATCTGCGCTCCTCCCTGGGTCGTGCGCGCCCTGACAATCATTTCAACAAGCCGGACGCTATTGATAGTGACGGGGAATGCCAGCGGACTCTGGGTGCCATTGAATGATTCGTCGTAGTACAAAAATGTCGAAGAGGCGGTGAGAACCAAGTTATGAATAAACGCGCGAGTCGTTTCGCTGGCCGGATTGTAAACAGGAGGACTGCCGGTCGGTTTGACAATCCCGCGCCACAGAGTTGTTGAACTGACGAAGTACCGCACGCGCTCTACAACACCGTCGCCTTCGATATCGCTAAAAAAGGTCAACGTGCTGCTGGCAGCCGTTTCGATGGCGTAACTTCCGGCAGCCGACCGCGTCATTGATCGCACTTCGGGGATGATGGTCTGCAGCGTCTGATTAATCTCCTGTTGGGACTCAAAACTTCCCTGGAAGAAGGAGCTAAAGTCAAAAACGTCGTGCGCAAAAAGACCGATAACCAGCAGGATACCGACCATAATCGCAACAGCTATAATAACCTCCATCAATGTCAACCCATTTTGGTTGGCTATACGACGATGTATCATAAGTGTTTCGTTTTCTTCCCGCGCATTAACACAACCGCCAATGCCAGAAGCAGCAGCCCGCCGCCGATAATGGCGGTGCCGTACCGGTTAAAGAACGATGGGTTCAGCGCAGGAACCCTGATGATCATGACCTCTCCAACCTTGCGATACACGCCGTTTTCCGACGCGTAGACAACTGCATAGTATTCACCGGGTGCAAGACCTTCGATGGTTATTGCCCGCTGGCCCCCGGCTGTCAGCAGGCGCCGTGCAAGTTCGTACTCGCTTGAAAAGATGTCAATGCGATAGCCGTCAGCTGGTTCTCCTTCCGGCAAAGAAGACCACGACAGCATGACATTCCCGTTTCCGCCGACCGATACACTGACGCTACTGGACGGCGCGGGAGGTTGAGCAGCGGGCGGCTGGGACAGGAGAGGTTGCGTCGCCGGCGGCTGCAGTGCCGGAGGAAGTGGCGGCTGCGGCGGAGGCGTGGATGGCGGCGGCTGAGACGGCGCGGACAAAAGTGTTGAAAAAGAAATCTGCTGACGCGAAACTAGGCCGCCTGGATCTGCAGAAGCCACAACCGCGAAATAGGTTGTTCCCGCCGAAAGTGCCGCACCGGTTGCAAGTGTATGTTCAAGTTCAAAGGTGCCGTCATGTACAACCGTGACAATATTGATGCCTGCCGCATCACGGCTTATCAGAAGATCGGACGTTGCCGCTTTATCGGTTGTCCACACAAATGTTGCCGACGTTTGACTCAGCGCCACGATCCTGACATTTGACAGTTGCGGCGGCACCGACGGTAACGGAGGTTGAGGGGGCAGAGGAGGAGGAAGAGCAGGAGCAGGTTCCGCCTCGGTAATAAAATCACCCTCGGCAACGGCATCGTTGTTCCAGCTGTCTCTAACCGTCAACACAAAGTGATAAGAAGTTCCCGCCGCAATCGGTACGTCAGTCGAACATAGAGCAATACCTTCGTTACAAAACATATAGGAATCCGCATACTCCCGCACGACGTGCGTCCCCTGTGCCGATGTCACCGACAACTTCCAGTCCGCGGGCTCGTTAACGTTGAACGAAACGCGAGCGGTCTGGGTATCGATGATTGTCGTCGTCACGTTGGTGATAACCGGATCGATTTGGTCATTGTCCTCGTAGAGCGCGATTTTAAAGTAGTAGGGCTGTTCAACAGTCCCCAGCCGCGCCGCTTCCAGAATGTTTTCAGCCGGCAGATAAACAGCATTGTGCTGCAAGAGCTGGATCTGATCCGTATAGTACACCTTCAGCTGCGGCATTGAACTGACGATGCGAATTTTGTAGCGAGCATCGCTTTCCACGGCTATCGGCACGGGAAAATCCACATGCAACATCGTGCCGCCCCACCGCCGGGCAATGGTGGGAATGGTAACCGTTTTTGAGGCAAGCAGAGTATCGTTTTCGTCGCGCAACCCGAATGACGCTTCGCCGGCAGCACCGAGGTTCTCGACCCACACGTCAAAGCCGCTGACAACATCGTTGTAGGGATGAAACGGCTGGCTGGGAATTTCAACGCCGACAATTCCAAGACCCCGCGATATATCGGGAGCGAACTCAAAAAACTTAACGCCCGCTGCAGAAGCGGCAGGAACGCTTGCGTACGCCGCGAGTGCCGCCGCACACGCAAACCACATGACGATTGTATTACTGTGAAAGCATCGCGCCATATTCTTTCCAATTACCGTCAATGACCAGCGACGTGTCCTGATATGTTTGATAGCCGCTGTGCTGCACCGTAATGGTGTAGGTGCCAGCACCAAGACCGTCGAAGTACGCCTGCCCTGAAGGAATACACGAAGAGGAAAATGAAAGAGTTACGTCTTCAACGACCGGCGTTGCAGTTTCACTCGCGGTGGAAAAAAAGACTTTATAGCGAAGATAACGGTTGTTGCTCTGGCTCTGGTGCAATGTGCCTCCCCCGGCCGTGAAATAAGTGCCTGCCGTGCCGTCGGGACCAACATAATTCCACGTCGCATTGTCGTTGTTGGTCGCAATCTGAACGCGAACGCTGTCCTGGCCCGTTTGAGGAGGCTGCTGGACCGGCTGCCAGCTGATATCGAAAAGCGAAGTACTTTGCGTCCCAAAGTCGATGGTAGCCGACTCCAGCCACTCTTGGGTGGTAGTCGAATACACTCCCCCACTCTCTTTGAGCGCGAGGCGCCCTGTGGGATTTTCAGTTTCAACGCCGCCGCTTTGCGCGCTGAAACGGTTTTGCGACCAGTCCGTCTCGGTAAGAGAGCGACGTTTGACAACAAGCGTCCGGTCGTAACCGGTTTTTTGGAGCTGCACCGTCGCATCGTCAAGCAACTGACCGGAGGATGCGTCGGAAACGGTCACAAGCAGAACCGAGGGGTTTTGGGGTGCCATCGTCCACGTTGCGCTTACCGCGGTGTTAGGGTCAACTTTCAGCGGCATCAGCTTCGTCATGCCGGAAAGCGCATACTGGGAATCCGTGTTGGTAATGGTATAGGTGTCCCATTCCACGTTTGAAAAAACTTTCGCTCCGTTTGCGTCGGTCGCGCTGGTTGTTGAAAACTTAAGAATGTCAGGCAGAGTACCGATAAGTTTTTGACCCTCCATAAGAAAGTCAACGCTGACGACGGCTGCGCAAAAGTCATCAATCGCCTGGAGAGTGACGGTGCTGACCTTGTCAATCTCGAAACTGATACCGGTTACCTGTTGCGATGCAACGGTGGCGTGCGGCTTGGCGGGGTTGGGATTTTCAGGATCGCCGATGGGATACGTTTTCTCGGTCGAATAGCCGCTCTTGGTCACCGTGATACGGTAGGCGGCGGTACTGGTAGGTATATCAATCAACTGCAGCATGCCGCTGACGTTGGTGGTATCGTCGAGAGTGAGGGGCGGGGTGATGCCTGCGTTGGTCACGTGAACATTCGCGCCGCTGATGGGCTGGCCGTAGGAATCAAAAACATTAATGAACAGCGACCCATTATTGGTCGCGGTTTCAAGGTTTTTGGGCGCAACGGTGGTAGTCATCGTAATAGTCGGAAAGCCCGAGCAAGAAGAGCACTCGGCTGACAACTCAACCAGTTTGTAGTCTGCCGGCGCGGTGTCGTTGGGCTGACCTCCCGCAACGCCGTCAAAAGGATCATCAATGTTGCGCACGGTGGTCCTGAGCGCGAACACCGTCCCCAATACGTCAACGGTTTTGTAGGGCATAAGCTCCCCCACGGGATAACCGCCCACTAACCCGACATCCTCGTAGGGCATCGTGCGGACGACTTCAATCTCGTTTTCAAGAAGTGACACGGCATCCGTACGCCACTGATTGCGGATGATAACATCCACCAGGTTCGAGTACGCAAGATAGATGGAGGAGGCAATAATCGAAAAAATGCCGACGGCGACGACAACCTCAATAAGGGTAAACCCCGCACCGAGCCCGGCACGGTTTTTCGCCGCATCTTCACGATTGTTCAGCAACAATTCCATTAATATAGAAGAAACCCACTACTAAGACCTCGCGTCGGAAAAAGCGCGGAGCGCTTCAGTGCCAGACCCGCCTGCCAAAGTCTTGTTCGGCGGGGCAGGTCTGGTGACGGGGTGAAGCCGGAAGCGATACCGACGTCAACGTACCTTAAGTCCCTTGGTAACCTCATAGATCGGCGTCATGATGGACAACGCAATAAATCCCACCACCAGTCCCATAAGAATCATCATAAGCGGTTCCAACACCGTTGAGAGGTCTTTGGTCACCTCATTAAGGTTGTCTTCGTAGAAATCGGCAAGGTAGAGCAGCGACTCGCTCAAGTTCCCGGTACTCTCGCCGATTGCCACCATCTGAGATACCATAATGGGGAACAGGTCCGGTCGCGACGAAAGATTTTGGGATATTTCCTCTCCTTTGGTCACGTGTGAGCCAATGTCGCGCACGTGGCGCCGGTAGACTACGTTGGAAAGCGTATCGGCGGTGATGGAGAGTGCTTCAACCACCTTGATGTCGCTCTTTAAAAGGAGTCCCAGCGTGCGGCAGAAGTTTGTCAGGTTGTAACTGCGGGATATTTTTTTAACGATGGGGATAACCAACAGGAGGCGGTGTACAAAAAAACGCAACAGCTTGATGCGCACCATTGCAATCCAGAGCGCTATCACGGTGACTACAACGACGATCGCCACCATAAATCCCCAGTTGATCAGAAATCCAGACGCTGCGATTAGAATTCTGGTGCTCAAGGGAAGCGTCACCCGCAAACTCTGAAAGACGGGGAGAATTTTTGGAAAGACATAGATGGTCAGCACCCCGATGATGCCGGAGCTCGCCATCAACACGATGGCCGGGTATATGAGGGCTCCGATTACTCTCCGTTTAAGCTCATGGCGTTTCTTAAGCTCTTGTGCAAGGTACTCGAGGTTCTCGTACAGAATTCCTCCCGCTTCACCCACTCTGATAATATTGACGGTAAAATCCCCGAAGACGTTTTTGTACCGTTCCATGCTCGTCGAGAGAAACTGACCGTTGGATACGTCCGAGATCAGCTGGTCCAGAATTTTTGCCAGAGACTTGGAACCGGTTTGCTTGCGGATCAGCCGCATGCTGTCCAATAGCGGCATGCCAGCGCGAATCATCACCGACAGGTGCTTTGCAAACAAAATCTGCTCCTGCATCGGAACCCGAAGCAACATACGAGATGAGCCCTTGGTGTTGCTACTCATGGATGACGCGAAGCACTTCCTGAAGTGTGGTAATTCCTTCTATCGCCTTTTTGAGACCGTCTTCAATCATCGTCGTCATGCCGTTTTTGACCGCGATAGTCTTGATTTCGGTCGCGGCGGCGCGGCGTATGATGGCTTGCCGAAGCTCATCGTCAATCTCCATCACCTCGTTAATGCCGATGCGCCCCTGATACCCGGTGTTGTTGCACTGCGCACACCCCTTGCCCTGGAAGAACTCCCGATTCCCTCCCAGAATCTTGCTTGAGCCCGGAACCGCCTCCAGCAGGTTCTTGAGTTCAGCGGAGGTAATAGCCTTCTTCATCTTGCAGACAGTGCATGTCTTGCGCACCAAACGCTGTCCGATGGCAACGTTAACGGTGGACGCAATCAGGAACGATTCTATCCCCATATCAAGCAAGCGCGGTAAGGTAGTAGCGGCATCGTTGGTATGAAGCGTAGACAACAGTAAATGTCCGGTGAGTGCCGCGTTGATCGCGATAGCGGCAGTTTCCTCGTCGCGAATCTCTCCAACCATGATGATGTTGGGGTCCTGCCGCAAAATGGAACGCAGACCGTTGGCAAATGTCAATCCGGTGCGCGTGTTAACCTGAATCTGCTCAATGCCTTCGATTGCATATTCGATAGGATCTTCAATGGTGATAATGGAAATCTCCCGCGTATTGAGAATTTTGAGAATAGTGTAGAGCGTGGTGGTCTTTCCGGAGCCGGTGGGCCCGGTGGCAAGGATCATGCCGTACGGTTTCTTGATGGCGCGCTCGATTTTTTCGCGGTCGGGTCCTGCAAGACCCAACATCTCCAGCGTGAACACTTCCCCTTTTTCGACCAACAGACGCATTACTGCATTTTCCCCATAGTAGGTCGGCGTTATAGAAACGCGGATGTCGATATTGCCGACATCTTTATTGGTGAGACGAAAGCGCCCATCCTGTGCTGCTTGGTGCTCATCGGTGCGAAGTCCGGAAAGCACTTTGATACGGGTTACAACCTCGTGCTGAATGTCTTTGGGAAACACGAATGCATCGTTGAGTATGCCGTCAATGCGCAGGCGGGCGACTACCTGTTTTTCTTCCGGGTCAATATGAATGTCGGAAGCGCGCTCGTTGTAAGCATGCCCGATAAGCATGTCGACAAGGTCGATAATCGAGAGCTTGTCGCCTTTCTTCAGCTCCTGTTCAATTTTATCTTTGAGAGGTTTGACCATCGGATACAACCAACGGGCGCAGTAAAATGCTGCGCTCGCGCTATGACGTCATTATACATCATCGCCCGCGCCGCCGCACCGTCTGGGGAAAAGGAAAAACCCGTCCCGTATGGAGCGGGACGGGTTTTAGACCGCACAGTGATTAGCGACCGCAAATCGGAGGGTGGTTTTTTAGAGCTCTTCGGGTTTTCTGGATTTTCCTTGCTTTTCAAGCTGTTTGCGGATGAACGCCACATCGCCCCGCATTTCTTCAATCTCGGTGATAATGCGGCCCAGTCGTGTCTCCTCGCGTCTGATTTCTTCTTCCGTTCGCTGATCAATACGCTTTTCTTCCTTCAGGCCCGATATCAGAAGCTGCTCGCCGATAAAAAACGACACAAACGTCCCCGTCAGAAGCATTATCACAACGCTGACCGTAAGCGACACCACGGGACTCATGAAGTAAAACAGGTCGGCGACCGTCCACACGCCGCGCCAAAACAGCACGATTGCAACACCGCTGACGATGGCGTAGACGATTGGATGGTGCGAAAGACCGTGTCGTACCCTGTCTTCTAATTTGTCGAAGAAATGAACGATGTTTTTGAACATAACGCTTCTGTATAAGAAGTATCGTACCACAGCACCAAAGAGCGGTTCAAGCGCCGATTTAAGAGAAGGATGAGACGTGTTATACTCAATCGTATGGAGTGGGTTGTTTACAGTATCGGGGCATATTTTTTCAACGCAGTTGTCTCCATCGTCGATAAGTATCTTCTGTCCTCCCGCATTCCGCACCCCGTCACCTACATGTTCTACACCGGGATTTTGAGCGCCGGTGTTCTTTTTTTGATTCCCTTGTTCGGTTTCTCCTTCTTGCCGCTGTGGACGGCGTTTATAGCACTCTTCTCGGGAGCAATTTTTTTGCTCTCCCTCTTTTTCTTCTACGAGGGAGTGCGGCGATGGGAGGTGTCCCGCGTGGCACCGATCGTGGGAAGCTTTTCGGCAATCGTCACGCTTGCGCTCTCAGGAATACTGCTGCAAGAAGCACTGAGCATACATGCGATCGTTGCGTTCGTACTGCTGATTGCCGCAGGAATTATCCTCTCAATCGAAAAAACCACCGTGACGACGGTGCGATGGGAAATCGTAGGGCTTGCGCTGGTGTCGGCCGTGTGCCTTGCGCTCACGTTCATCACCTCAAAACTGGTGTTTGCTTCCACTACATTTACCAACGGTTTTGTATGGATGCGTATGGGGAGTTTTTTCCTCGCGCTTGTTCTTCTCGCCATTCCGGCCCTGCGGCGCGCTATCTTTGCAACACACAACCTCGTTTCTCCCTCGTCAATCGGATTGGTGTTCGTCAATAAAGCAATTGGAGCGGTTGGATTCTTACTGCTCAACATTGCCATTGCCACCGGGTTCGTGTCGCTGGTTAACGCACTTAAGTCAAGCGAGTTCGCGTTCGTGTTCGTGCTCACCATCATCCTCTCGTTCGCCGCTCCGCGGTTCTTGCGTGAACAAACCACTTCGCTGGTAATCATACAGAAGGTGTCCGGAATTGCGCTTGTTATCACCGGCATTTTTCTCCTCTATCTTTCATGAAACGGTGGATAGTCAGAATAGGATTACTGGTTGTGGTTGTGTGGATTGCAGCAGCCGCACTGGTACGACATGTCCCCGTGCAAGAAGCGTACCTGTGGGGTGTGACGTTCTCAGCACCATATGCTCAAAAATTTCCCGGCATCAAGTGGAAAGAGGCGTACACCGCCATGCTTGATGACCTCGGCGTACAGCATCTGCGGCTGGTAGCATACTGGAACGAGATTGAACCAACACAAGGCACTTTCGATTTTACAGATCTTGACTGGCAGATCTTGCGGGCGCGCGAGCGCGGCGCCAAGGTGATTCTTGCGGTCGGAAGAAAACTTCCGCACTGGCCCGAGTGTCACATCCCCTCCTGGGCCCAAGGACTTGAAGCCGCCGTGCAGGATGATGCGGTTCTTTCATTCATCCGCACAACGATAGAACACTATCGCTCCGAACCGTCGATCACCGCCTGGCAGGTCGAGAACGAACCATTTCTTGACTTTGGAGAGTGCCCGAGATTCGACGCTGCATATCTCGACCTGGCGATTGCACTGGTGCGATCGCTCGACAATCGCCCCGTTATTATTACCGACTCGGGAGAGTTGTCGCTGTGGCTACGAGCGCTGCGGCGCGCGGATATTTTCGGAACGACGATGTACCGGACGGTGTGGTCCAATGTTGTAGGCACGTTTACTTATCCCCTGCCTCCAAGTTTCTTCCGACTCAAACGCGCCATCGCGGAATATATCGTGGGTAAAAAGCCCATGATCGTCATCGAACTTCAGGCGGAACCATGGGGGCACAAGGCAGCGTACGAAACAACCGTTGTCGAGCAGTCCGCTTCAATGAATCCGGGGAAATTTTCTTCCGTCATCGCCTACGCACAACAGTCGGGTTTCGACACTTTCTACCTCTGGGGTGTTGAGTGGTGGTATTGGCTCAAAGAAACGCAAAACGATTCCGGTATGTGGGATGCGGCCCGCCCTCTCTTTCTCAAAACATCGCCACGATGACGTCTTTCCCAAAACAATTCTTCTGGGGTGCAAGTACGTCTTCACACCAAGTAGAGGGGGGTACGTATAACGACTGGTCTGAGTGGGAAGAAAAAAACGCGCCGCGCCTCACGCGCCAAGCACGCAAGAAATGGACACAACGGCAGCAGGAGAAGTTTCCCGAGATGTTTGACGAAAAAAACTATATTTCCGGGCGCGCCTGCGACCATTACAACCGCTACGAAGAGGATTTCGACATTGCCCAGCGACTCGGTCATAACGCTCACCGACTCTCGCTTGAATGGTCACGGATTGAACCAGAGAAAGGAAAGTTTGACGAAAAAGAACTTGAGCACTACAAGAATGTTATCGCGGCCTTGAAAAAACGCGGTTTGGAACCGTTTGTGACCCTCTGGCACTGGACGCTGCCTTTGTGGGTGCGCGATAAAGGAGGATGGCAAAGTTCAAGGACTGTCCGCTATTTTTCCCGCTACGCGGAAGCGGTAGCCGGTTACCTCAAAAACGACGTGAAGTTCTGGGTCACCGTCAACGAGCCAGAGATGTACGCGCATAAATCGTATCTTATTGGCGTCTGGCCGCCTCAAAAAAGAAATCCCCTCTTACTCATACGCGTCTTATGCCATCTTGCAAGCGCACACCAAGAAGCGTACGAATGTATCAAGCGCATCGCCCCACAATCACAGGTAGGAATTGCGAAACAGAATATCTATTTTGAAGCACATCCCAACAATACAGTCACCCGCGCTGCGGCATGCGTTGCCGATTGGTGGTGGAATCACTATTTTTTGCGCCGCATCCGCACTTATCAGGATTTCATCGGGCTCAATTACTATTTCCACAGATACGTCTGGTCGCCGCCTGAAGACAATGCCCAAAACGTTTCCGATATGGAACGGGAATTGTACCCTGAAGGAATCTATCCGGTTCTCAAAGAACTGGCGTGTTATGACAAACCGATATACATCACCGAAAACGGACTTGCAGATATCAACGACACGCACCGCGAGTGGTACATCAGAGAAACGTCAAAACACGTGCGCCGCGCAATCGAAGACGGCGTTGACGTGCGCGGATATTTCCATTGGTCACTTTTAGACAATTTCGAGTGGGACAAGGGATTCTGGCCCCGATTCGGACTGGTAGAGGTTGACTACACAACAATGAAACGGACCGTACGAAAAAGCGCGGAGGGGTATAAGACAATTATTGAGAACGCAAGCGCGCGCTGATTGCTGTCCGCCCGGCAGGATTCGAACCTGCGACCATCTCCTTAAAAGGGAGCTGCTCTACCAGCTGAGCTACGGGCGGTCGGGTGATATGCTACTCTCGCCCTTCCTCTTTTTCAAGCTCGTCACCGAGTTCTTTGGAAAGTTTTTTTGCTTTCTGCCCCATAACCTGAGGCGTTTTGAGTTTTAAGACGACAACGAAGTCGCCCCGCCGCCCCGTGTGTCCCAGCGTCTGCATTGCCCGCCACAGACCTTCCTGACGGAATACAACCGGCTGCGTTACATCAAATCCCGGCGACAGTTTGATGTGAACCGTCTTGTTATCGGGCGTGGGGACCGAAAGTGTTTGTTCCAACAAGAGGTCGCTCAATGTAACGTTGTGTTCCGTGATGATGTCGCTTCCGCTGATACGAAACGGCGGCCGGGTAACGACGGTTACACGAACATAGAGATCTCCCGTGGGGTTTTTGCGCACGCCCGTCTCGCCTGCGCCCGCAACCCTAATCACCTGACCCTCGTAAACGCCCTCGCCGGTCTTGACGGTGACGTCGCGCTCGCCTCTCACTCTCCCCTCTCCTCTACAGGAGGAACAGATCTTCTTAGGCGCCTTTCCCGTACCAAAACACTTCTCACATTCCTTCACCTGCGTAAACGACCCAAAAAACGAACGGTGCTGATGTTTGATCTTGCCCGTCCCCGAACAGGTGCTACAGGTCTCGGTCCCGGCATGAACATCGTATCCGACCCCACCGCACACCGCGCACGATACCAGCGTCGAGTAGGCAATATGTTCCGCAAGCGACCCGAGTGCCTGCGCAAGCGGCACCTCCAGCATCAGCTGCACGTCACTTCCCTTCTGAGAACGGCGGGTTGTACCTGCCCTTCCGCCAAAAAACGAAGAGAAGAGATCCTCAAAATCTCCCAGATCGCCGAATTCAACGTTGACGTTCTCAAATCCCTGTCCAAACGAAGACCAGTCAAAGGGGCCGCCCGCAAATCCCTCCCCGCCATAGGCGGGTCCGCCTCCAGCGGAAAACACGTGCCCGAACCGGTCATACTGGATACGCTTTTTGGGGTCAGAGAGTACTTGGTAGGCCTCGTTGATTTCTTTGAATTTTTTCTCATCCCCACCCTGTTTATCGGGATGGTACTGATGTGCAAGACGCCGGAACGCTTTCTTGATGTCGTCATTCGAGGCATTTCTGGGAATGCCGAGCAGCTCGTAATAGTCTTTCATACACGGAGAGTGAGGATGGCCAGCGACAGCGGTGCGCTGACGCGCGTCGCAGCTGGATCATCGGCGCCTCAGGTGAGCACGATTACTTCTTTGCTGCGACTTTCATACACTTTGGCGGCAAACCGGAGTGCCACCAAAATCTCATAGATGATGAATGCAACCGTCGCCGCAACAATTCTCAGAACGGGCGAGAGCGCGAGCACGGTGATGAACAGAAGGAGCGTCAGTGCCGCGACAACGTAGTTCTTAGTCTTCCCCGCCAGCGTGTTGAATTTCGTAAGCATCGATTCGTAGATTGCCGACGACAGTCTTTGGTCCGGATTAATTTGAGAACCCGTCAGCGATTGAACCCAGCGCTGGTATTCATCGAGAATTTTCTTCTCACCCAGCGTTTGTGCAATCTCCTGGGCTCCCGGCGGCAGTGACCCGCCCAGCGTGACGGTCTTCACCGCGTCGCGGCTGATCTGGCGGAGCGTTTTTGAAAAATCAACGCCGCCCGTCAGGCCGGATGCCCTGGCGGATAAACCCTCAAGGCTCCTCTCGAAGATGCCTTGAGGAAGCAGCGAGTTATCTCCGGTAAGCGGCTGCGTCGCAAAAACGTCAAAAAACAGAACCGCCACAAAGAGCGCCAGCGCAAGAAACGTGCGTGACATCACCGTTTTTGCAATGCGAAAGAATTTGAGTTCCATAAATGTCTCGACTTCCCGACGCCCCTCACGAGCCGCAACAACCAGCAGAACGATCAAAACGATCCCTCCTATTGCCACACGCTGATTGAGTACGCCTGCAAAGTTTATCAAGACAGCGCAGCCGCTTGCAATTGCGCCGGCGCTGATCCACCACGGCCGACCGATCATAAAAACCGAAAGAAAAAACAACGTCAAAAAACCGACGACGGACAGTCCCAGCGACAGCCCGACCTGAGTGATCGAGAATAAATGCAACGCAAAATCTTTCAGGTACCACCCCATCACCCATGCAGCTGCGACGCTTGCCACAAGCAGTGCTGCCGCTTTCCAGTACGAGAAACTCTCAAGATACTGGGAGGATGGGCGGGTTTGTTGAGTCCCCGCCGTGTCGTTCATGAGATTGGATAATATCTCTCAATTATGCCGCGGACGGCTCGTCCGGCTCGGAAGAACCTTGCGCGGCGTCTTTCCCCTGATTATACATCCCCTGCCCGATCTTTTGAAGCTCACTTGAAAGCTCCGCGGCTCGCGCTTTGATCGTTTCCGCATCATTCCCTTTAAGCGCTTCTTTGAGAGCGTCAATCTTTGCGCTGATGCTGCTCTTCACGTCTTCGGATATTTTGTCTTTCCACTCATCGAGACTTTTTTGTGCAAGGTAGAGAACCTGCTCGGCGCTGTTGCGCGTTTCGGCAAGCTCACGCTTCTTTTGATCCTCCTGGGCGTGCGCTGCAGCTTCCTGCTTGAGCCGCTCCACCTCCTCTTTGGAAAGCTGGGTTGAGGCCTCAATGCGCACCGATTGGGCTTTGCTTGTCGCTTTGTCCTTTGCCGACACGTTCAGGATACCGTTGGCGTCAATGTCAAAAACCACCTCAATCTGAGGCACGCCGCGGGGCGCGGGAGGAATACCGTCAAGCATGAAGCGCCCCAGGGTTTTGTTGTCAGCGGCCATCGGACGCTCACCCTGCAGAATGTGCACCTCAACCGAGGTTTGAGTGTCGGCAGCCGTCGAAAAGATTTGCGTCTTGGATGTGGGAATGGTGGTGTTCTTTTCAATCATGGGGGTGAATACTCCTCCCAGCGTTTCGATGCCAAACGAAAGCGGAATAACATCCAGCAGCAGTATGTCTTTCACATCTCCCTGAAAGATGCCCGCCTGCACCGCGGCTCCGATCGCAACCACTTCGTCGGGATTGATGCCCTTGTGCGGTTCCTTGCCGAACAGTTTCTTGACCGCTTCCTGAATCGCCGGCATCCGAGTCTGACCGCCGACTAAAATCACCTCGTTGATGTCTTTGACGCTCATGCCCGCATCTTTGACAACCTGCGAAACGTGCTGGATGGATTCGTCAATGTAGTGCTGGACCAAGCTTTCCAGTTTGGCGCGCGACAGCTTTACCAGAAAGTGCTTGGGACCGGCCGCATCGGAGGTGACGTAAGGAAGATTGATTTCTGTTTCCGCAACCGTCGAAAGCTCGTGTTTTGCCTTCTCGGCCGCTTCCCGTAAGCGTTGGAGCGCCAGCGGATCTTTAGAAAGATCAATGCCTTCCGACTTCTTATACTCCTCCAGAAGATGCTCTATGATGTGCGCGTCAAAATCGTCGCCCCCCAGGTGCGTGTCCCCGCCCGTTGCCTTTACTTCCACCACGTCATCTCCCACTTCAAGCACCGACACGTCGAACGTGCCGCCGCCGAAATCGTAGACGACGATCTTTTCGTTTTTCTGGCGGTTGAAGCCGTATGCAAGCGCGGCCGCGGTCGGCTCGTTGATGATGCGGCGCACGGTCAGTCCCGCGATCTCGCCCGCATTCTTGGTCGCTTGCCGCTGAGAATCGTCAAAGTACGCCGGAACGGTGATGACCGCCTCGGTGATTTTCTCTCCCAGTTTGCTTTCCGCATCGGCCTTCAGCTTCGCGAGCACCATTGCCGAGATTTCTTCGGGTTTGTACCACTGCTCGCCCATTTTAACTTCAACGCCGCCCGAAGAGCTCTCGCGGAGTTCAAACGGCAATACTTTCTTGTCCCGCTGCACTTCCGAGTCCGAATACTTTCTGCCGATGAGACGCTTGACCGAATAGATGGTGTTGTGAGGATTGACCACCGCCTGACGCTTTGCCAAGAGACCAACCAATCGCTCACCTGACTTACTTAACGCAGTCACGGAGGGCGTGGTACGGTTCCCTTCGGCGTTTTCCAAAATCTTCGGCTCTCCTCCTTCCACGATCGCCATCGCGGAGTTGGTCGTCCCCAAATCAATACCAAGAATCTTTGCCATAGTTGCCTAAAATTTATCAGTTAATTTTAGCTACACATATGAGCATCCGCCGAAGTTCGTCTGAACGAAGACGGATGACATATTTGCCTTCATTTCGCAATTTTTACTCTCGCGGCGCGAATAAGCTTGCCGTATAACATGTAGCCGCGCTCGACTTCATCAACCACCGTTCCCGAAGGTTTATCGGACTCAACCGTCGCAATCGCATCGTGAAGCGCCGGGTCAAACGGATTTCCAACCGATACCACAATCCGCTCCAGGCCGTAGCGGCGCGCAACGTCCTCAAGTTTAGTCCGTATCAAAAAAATTCCCCTCTCGAGTTTAGATTCGTCTTTGAGCGTCTCAAGAGCAAGATCAAACGCATCAAGCACTTCCACCATGTCTCTGATGATGCTCTCGTTCGCAAACTGAACGACTGACTCAAGGCGCCTCACTTCATCTTTTTTGTAGTTGGCAAGATCCGCTTTGGCCCGTTTCCACCCTTCAAGATACTCGTCGCACTGCTTCTTGAGCTGCTCAAATTCGCTCTCCCCAGTCTGTGCGGCAGGTGCGGCAGCAACTTGCTCGTCCGTTTTTTGCTGTTCGTCAGTCATACGATATTAATAAAAAATACCTCCCGACAGTATTTTGCGCTTCTATTGTAGCCGTTTCAGAGTCGTTGTCAATATTTACAAAAGCAAGGGGGCGGAAGTGCCGCCCCCAGCAGGGAACAAGTTCAGTTCTAAAGAGAAGAGGGTTACGGTTTGTCCCGCAACTCCAGCACCAGAGAGGTGTTCATCGGCGACTTGTACACCAGCCGCCACTGGTTGATGTCCAGCGGCTCGAGGCGCTGATCCTCTGCCTCGTCGGCTTCCGCCATCTTGACCACGCGCTCGCGCGGGATCGAGATGAACATCGGCCGGTTCTCAAGAACCGCGACAACTGCGTATCCGTCGCTGGTCGCCGCGACCGAGAGAATCTGGTATGCCTTCACCGGCACGAACCGTGACCCGAGCGGCGTGCCAGCTCCCTGTAAGAGACCAGCGGCGAGCGAGGAGAGGCACGCAAGCAGAACAAAAACAACTGCAACCCACACGCCCACACGGCGTTCCGGTTCGGTCGCCGCCCTGATGGCGACGAAAGAACACGCCACCAAGAGCACTGTTACCACCCATAACACCAAGAAAAGCGGTACCGGAAGAGTGAACATGTCTTTTCTCCTTTCTGTTGTCCCACTTATTTACTTGTCAAATTGCGGAGTACGCAGTTGCGTACTGACCGTGCGGGGTGAGTTGCCGCCTGATATCAATGACGATCTGTCATAGTGTTCCCCGCAACAGCTGTGCTCTTTCGCTTTTCGGCGGCACTCCTCTTGGTCGCAGACCGTCAAGACAAGGTCAAACCCCTCACCTTCTCCGATATCCTCCTTCCTGACGCCCCGACCGCACCACTGGCAAAACCAGTATCTTTTCATTGTCTTCTCCTCTCCATCCCGTGTTCCGTTTCGTCTAGGAAAAATGCTATCACACTTTCTTCATTACGTCAAGATTGTTTATCTTGCACAGGGTTTGGGCTACAATACACCCATGCGAGTTCTGGATTCGATGACCGGCAAGAAAATCCCCCTCCCAAAAAATCGGACGGTCCGGATGTTTGTGTGCGGCCCGACAGTGTATGATCGGCCGCATATTGGCAACGCACGGCCGTTTTTGGTGTATGACGCCTTTGCCCGTTATCTGCACAAACGCGATTACAAGGTGTTCTATCTCCAAAATATCACCGACATCGACGACAAAATCATCGACCGCGCACAAAAAGAAAAAACAACGTGGTCGTCCGTGGCGCGACAGTTCGAAAAAATCTACCGTGACAACGAAGCGGCACTGGGCATTGCTTCCGTGACCAAACACGCCCGCGCCACCGATTTTATCCCCCAAATCGTCAAACAGGTGCAAGTGCTCGTCGACAAAAAATACGCCTATCGCATCGACGGTGAGGGATACTACTTTGACATCTCCCGCTTCAAGGAGTACGGCAAACTTTCAAAACGCACCGTTCAACAGGCAGAAGACGCAGTTTCTCGAATCGACGAGGGCGCCAAAAAAAGAAACAAGGGCGACTTCGCGCTGTGGAAGTTTTCAAAACCGGGAGAACCTTCGTGGGACACGGCACTGGGCGAAGGGCGGCCCGGATGGCACATAGAAGACACCGCTATCACGCACCATCACTTCGGGCCGCAATACGACATCCACGGCGGCGCTGTCGAACTCAAGTTCCCCCATCATGAAGCTGAGATAGCCCAACAAGAAGCGGCATCGGGTAAAAAACCCATGGTGAAAATCTGGATGCACGCTGGAATTCTGCTGGTCGGCGGCAGGAAAATGGCCAAGAGCGCCGGCAATTTTATCAGCATCAGTGATTTTCTCAAAGAACACGGCGCGGCGGTGTTGCGTTATATCGTTCTCTCGCACCACTACCGCTCCCCCATCGACTACTCTCCCGCGCTGGTCACACAGGCAAGACAATCACTGCTATCGCTTCAACACTTCATCTGGAAGTTGGATCTGGTGCGCAAAGAAGGTAAAAAGACGGGTCATGTCCGCAAAGTTACATCCGCCACCGCCAAGGCGCGGCGCGAGTGGAACCGCGCTCTTGAAGACGACTTCAACACTCCCGCTGCACTCGCCGCGCTCTTTGCACTGGTTGGGATGTTCGAACAATCCATCTGGTCCATCGGCAGACGCGATGCCGAGACTCTTCATCACGCGCTTATGGCGTTACTTGAAACCATCGGACTTTCGATTGAGAAAAAACCGCGCGTTTCCGTATCGGCGCGGCTGCTGATGCAGATGCGCGAGATGCTGCGCCGCCGTCAACAGTTTATTCAGGCGGACAACTTGCGCGCCAAGGTAGAGGCGTTAGGATATAGCGTGGACGATACTCCCTGCGGACCCTTTCTGTATCCGACGGTACCGCCCATCATAAAACCGAAATAATAATCATGCTGCGTATGCCGGACCTCAAAGTTCCGCCTCAGGACATCGAGGCAGAAAAATCCGTCCTTGGATCGTTGATGATTGACCGAAACGCGATGAGTAAAGTCGCGGATATTCTTTCTGCCGTTGATTTCTATCCGGCCGCGCACCAGAAAATCTACGAAGCGATGATTGGTTTGTTCGCCAAAAGCGAACCGATCGACATCATGAGCGTCACCAACGCTCTCAAATCAAAAAAAGCGCTCGAGAGCGTGGGCGGCTCGTCGTATCTGACCGAATTGATTAATGTGGTTCCTTCTTCCGCGCACATTCAGCACTACGCCAAAATCGTGCGCGAGAAGCGGATTTTGCGTGATCTGGTGTCCGTATCGGCAGAAATTAACGAGTCGATATTCGAAAAAAATTCGACGATCGAGCAACTGTTGGACCAAGTCGAGCGGAAAATCTTCGGACTTTCGCAACGCTCGCAGGACAAAAACTACGTCCGTATCTCGGAGGAACTCAAGGGAGCGTACGAGCGCATCGAAAGGCTTCATCAGGGCGAGGGGCGGCTGCGCGGCATTACGACCGGCTTTGACGAACTGGATAACTACCTTTCCGGCCTTCAGAACTCTGACTTGATTATTCTGGGGGCGCGGCCGTCGTTCGGGAAAACGACGCTGGCGCTTGATATCGCCCGCTATGCTACAACCCGCGACAATGCGCCCGTGGGAGTGTTTTCGCTTGAAATGTCGCGCGAACAGGTGATTGATCGTCTGATTGCCGCCGAAGCGCAGGTGCCGCTCTGGAAACTGCGCACCGGGCGGCTTTCCAGCGAACTCGAGTTCCAGCTGATTCAAGAAGCACTGGATCGCCTCTCACGGCTTCCCATGTACATCGACGACACGCCGGGCCTCACTGTCCTGCAAATCCGCTCTATTGGGCGGCGACTGCAGGCAGAGCACGGCATGCGGCTTTTGATCATCGACTACGTACAACTCATCCAGCCGCTGTCAACGTCCGAAAACATGGTGCAGCAGTTCACCGAAATCAGTCACAGCTTAAAGGGTCTTGCGCGAGAACTGAATATCCCTGTGCTCGCGGTATCACAGCTGAATCGTTCGGTTGACCAGCGTGAAGGACAGGTCCCGCGTCTCTCGGATTTGCGCGAAACCGGATCGTGGGAGCAGGACGCCGACGTGGTGATGCTCCTGTACCGCAAAGACAAGACGCGACTCGAGCCCTCGCTCGAAGATGAGGGAACGACATCGGTTATTATTGCCAAACACCGAAACGGCCCTACCGGCACGGTGGATCTTAAGTTCGACACAGAAAAAGTTACCTTCCGTCCGCTTGAAAAACGGTTTGCAGCTCCGGAGATCTAGCATCCAGCATGTATGCTTCCAGACGAGATAAAGACCTTCGCCGCGCTGTTTGAAAAACTTCCATCTATCGGGCCGCGCCAAGCGCTGCGGCTTGCATTCCGCCTGATTGCCAGCGGTCAAGCAGCAATCAACGATACTGCGCGCGCCGTTGCGGGTCTCGGGCGCGTTTCGGTATGTCCCATCTGCTTTTTTGTTCATTCCGGCAAGGGTTCATGCTCCATCTGCAGCGACCCGGTGCGTCAGAAAGACACTTTTATGATTGTGGAGAAAGAAACGGCACTCATAAGCATCGAGCGAACCGGAAAGTATCGGGGGCGATACCTGGTTGTCGGAGAACTTGCGAAAAGCGGAATTCTTGAATCATGGCAAAAGTTACGGCTCGGGGCACTCAAAAAAAACATCGAAGAGAGCTGTGAAAATAAAAAAGCCCGCGAAATCATCATCGCACTCAACCCGACCACGTACGGCGATCTGAACGCCGCTGCCATTGAAAAAGAGCTGAAAAATCACGCGTTTAAACTCTCGCGACTCGGGCGCGGAATTCCCACCGGCGGCGAGATAGAGTTCGCCGACGATGAAACGCTCTCCCACTCGCTGACCCGCAGAGAGTGAATAAAAAACTCGTCATCCCCGTAATTTTCTTTTGGGGAAAGAAGAAGAAACCAAAATGTCCAGGAATTCACGATCGTGAATTCCTGGACATTTTGGAAAGAGAAACGCCGACTAAACTGTCGAGGCAACGCCAATCAAGTCCGACAATCAAACTGAAACAGAAAGAATTTTGACCTCGGTGAAATACTGACGGTGGCCGCGTTTGACGCGCTGCCGCGTCTTTGATTTGTATCTGAAAACGATTTTCTTGTCTTCCCGACCCTGGCGTAGAATCTCGGCCTTCACCTGTGCGCCGGCAATTCTCGGTGCCCCCACGTTCGCGCCATTTTCATCCCCCGCCAACAACACGTCGTCAAATATAACCGTCTCGCCGGCAGCGCCAGCGATTTTTTCAATCCTCACTTTTTGACCGGGAGCAACTACGTACTGCTTGCCTCCGGTTTTGACAACAGCAAACTGCATAGTAAAAAATTCGAAACTCTGACATTCAACGACAGCGCAGATGATAACAGAGAGGCACGATAAAGTCAAAAAGCAAAGGGATGAGCTTGGCTTGCCTCCGGAAGAGATATCGCACTGATTTTGAACGCTGCATTATGGTATAAAAACCACCAGATTACATAACCGTAGCGGCACCGCTTCAATTCAACACCGTCAAAAGGTACAGCGCAATCGCTCCCACCGCTTCCACCAGCACCGTTGCGTAAGCAATAACATACGCGAGCATTCTCTCGCGGCGAAACAACATCAACGCAACACTATGATCTAGGACTGCAAGAAAACCAAATGCGATCGTGACCGCAATAACATCCCCCGCCCCACCCCTGACATCAATCTCACCCTTGACGTTTCGATGCAATACAACCACCTCTCCGGAAGGCAGAACTTCAACGTATGCAAACGAAAACATCAGTGCCCACGCCACCACCGCAGCAACGAGCGCGATAATGACGTATCGGTCCTTAAGATATCCTTTCAGCGCCATATGGTGCACAATGGTGATTGCGTTTTTGTACTGTCACCGGGATTTCAACTCGGGTTTATAACCAGCCTGCCTGTCGCGCTTCATGGTCCGTACCGCTACGGGGAGTCGAACCCCGGTTTTCAGGATGAGAACCTGATGTCCTAACCACTAGACGATAGCGGCCCTACTACGCTCTGGCATTACACCAGAGCTTCGAAGGGCAAGTATAGCAGTTTGACAACTTTCACTTGTCCATCCGAAACTCGGGCACAGTACGAGCGAAGGAGGAGACGATAGCGGCATGCAGGAAGAAAACTGCGCGTCCCAAACCGGATGAGGCGACAGCAGCAGCCCAACGGAGCCAGAGTATCAGAAGCCGGCAATTGCACTGAACCGTATCACATTTCCGCAACTGCTTCAACCATTTTTTCAAGACCCACCGCGCGTGATCCTTTGATGAACACGAGATCGTTCTGCTCAAGCACGCGTTTGAGTACCTCGATTCCCTCTTCAACCGTGCCGCAGATGTATACTGCATCCTTCCTCATGCCGTTTTTAAGCGCCGCCTGCGCGATAAACTTGGCGCGAGAGCCAACGGTCACGAGTATCTCAACCGACCTGAATATCTGCCTCCCGGCCGTTTCATGCGCACGCAGCGTGAAGTCTCCCAACTCAAGCATATCCCCCAGCACTGCCACGCGCCTCCGAGACGACACCAGCGCCATAGTCGCGAGTGCTTTTTCAAGCGCCGGCGGTGAGGAGTTATAACTTTCATCAATAATCTGCGTGTGTTTGATGCCCGGACGCACCAACGAGCGGCCCTGCAGGGGTACATAGTCGCGCATCAGCGCTTGCGCCGCATCAACGATATTGAGGTCAAAGAGTGAAGCGACTGCCGCCGCGCACGCAGCCGCATAGGCATGTGAAAGTGAAAACACGTTCCGGATAACCACCGGTACAACGGTCCCACCACGAGCAAGCTTGAATGATATACCGCGAATCGAAAGCCCCTCCGTAGAGTGACGGAAATCAAGAATCCGGACATCACATTCTTCCCGAAATCCATAGCGCATTACCCGCGCCCGTGTTTTCGATTCAAGAGAAACAACAGCAGTATCATCGTGATTGAGGACGGCCGTGTCAGACGCTAAGAGCCCTGCAATCAATTTCCCTTTCTCCCTGATCACCGCATCGATGCCTCCCGTGTAGTTTTCAACATGTACGGGAATCTTGCCGATCCCCGAGATAATTGCAATGGACGGCTTGGCGATACCGCAAAGCGCGGTAATGTCGCCGGTTTTGTCCGCCCCGTACTCAAGCACCAACACCTGGGGATACCAGCGTTTGCTCCCAACAATCAATTGCAACATTCCCCATCCGATCACCCTCAACCAAAACAGCAAAACTGGCCGCCCGATGCGAGACCATGACCCCAAAATAGTAAGCGGCACTCCCAGTTCGTTGTTAAAATTGGCCGACGATTTGCGAACACGCCGGACTGCCGATACAACGGCTGCAATTGCCTCCTTGGAAGAGGTTTTGCCGACACTGCCGGTGATTGCGATCACCTGCGGGTGAAATCTCCGAATCGTTGCGCGCGCAAGCAGGCGCACGATTGCTTGAAGAAGATTGATAACCGTTGTTTTCATGTTCGCGCCGACACTAGTTTCCAATCGAATCGGGAGGAACTTCATAGTAATTAAGTAAAAACTGCGTGAGTTTCTTGAATGCCGGAACGACGCTCTGACCCGCCAGCGGTGCTCCCTTAGGTTTGGTCAGCCGCACCAGAATGACAAACCGGGCATTGTACGCCGGTGCAAACCCGATATAGGTGTTAATAAACTCATCCTCAGCATACCCTCCACCGCCCAGAATCGGAATGAACGCGGTTCCGGTCTTGCCCGCAACGCGATAGTGAGGAATGTGCGCAATCACATTTTTATCAACCGCTGATATCATTATATCGATGAGCGTGCGGGCGGTCTGAGGGCTGATGACCCGACGTACAACCAAAGGATTATTATCTTCCAGTATCGTCGGCTTCATCAGAAGTCCTCCGTTAGCAACCGCCGAAAATGCATTGATGATCTGAACCGGCGTCACCGATATTCCCTGCCCGAATGATGCCGTCGCATAGTTGACGTCGCGTCCTCCTTTCAATTGCCTGGTGCTGCCCCGCACCTCTCCGGGAAGTTCGATAGCGGTAAGCTCCCCGAATCCGAATTTCTCTACGTATGACGTAAACGTCGTGTGTCCGGTTTTCGTTTCCGCAAACACCGCTCCGGTGTTGAGCGATTGTTCAATGACGCTGGTCATGGTTTGTACGCCGTGCGCTTTCTCGTCCCAGTTTTTAATGACACGCTTGTTGACCACCACCGATCCCGTATCGGTGTAGGTTGTGTCGGGCGTGACCGCTCCCGAATCAAGCGCGGCCGCCATGGTAACGATTTTGAACACCGACCCCGGTTCGTACACCAGTTCCACCGCAGAGTTCTGAAACACGCCGACGTCATAGCGCGAGTATTCGTTGGGATCAAACGTCGGAATATTCGCCATGGCGCGGATTTTGCCGCTCAAAGGGTCTTGGACGATAATCGTTCCGCCCTCCGCTTGCCATTCCTTAACCAAGAGCGTGAGCACCGACTCAACTTCACTCTGTATGGCGCGGTCGATTGACGCGTGCACGTCTGCACCTGCAACCGCCGCATGCACGATGTTTCCTTTCATCCCGCCCACGGTGCCCCGGAGGATGTTCTCGAACGCAAGCTCAAGTCCGTAGCGGCCTTCGACGGGCCCGTCATCAGAGGGAGAAATAAATCCAAGGACATGTGCGGCCAGCGTGCCGAACGGGTAGAATCGGAACGGTTTGTATTCGACGTAGATACCCTTTATGGCGGGATCGGTGGTGCTGGTTGTCGGGAGATGAAGCGCCTGCACTGCTTTTACCTGCTCAGCGGTCGCCTTGGCCACCAACAATTCGTACTGATCATCGTTTTTGGAAAGCATCCGCTCGAGCGCGGCAACGTCTTTGTTTACAACCGGTGCAAGCAGTTGTGCCGCCTCCGATGCATCGGCGATTTGAGTCGGAACCGCAAAGATAGTCGGATACTCTTTATTCATCACTATGGAAGTAGCCGTGCCGTTCTTGTCGGTAACATAAATAATCCCTCGAGTCGGATCGAGGGTGCCTCGCTGCTCTTCCCGTGCCTGAATGCGTCTCTCGTAGATATCTCCCTTCTCAATCTGAATCGTGTAGAGATGTGCGATGACCGTCGCAAACGCGATAACGAACACGCCACGCAACGCCCAGATACGGAATGTCATACGAACCATGCGTGCTACGGTCGCCGGCCGGATACCAGCGATGTCATTTCTACATAGCGAGGATTCTGCTCAATAACCAAACCGTGTTCCTGCGCAAACGATCCTTCACTGATGCTGTCGAGCATCGCATACAATTTGTTCTTGAGTTCGGCGTTCGCAACTTGCGCCTGTGCAACTGTTTTTTGTGCTTGGGAAAGATCATGACGCACGTTGATAATGGCACTGTAAGTGACAATGCCGTACGCAAGCGACAGCGTCACCAGAATAAGCATCACGACAGTCCAGAAATGGAGCTGTGCATCCCTTTTACCAAATTCAATGACCGTCATATAAGATAGTGGTTAGTGATAAGAAGTCTGGGTTTAGCGATAAAAACTATATAAATTCAATGACTCGAAGCTTTGCAGAGCGGCTGCGGGGATTCTGAGCAATCTCACGGGCCGCTGGTACGATTGGTTTCTTGGTAATCAGACGTGCTCTTTTTTCTTTCACCAGTGCGGCAAATGCCCGTTTGACCCGCCGATCCTCAAGCGAGTGAAAGGAGATTGCGGCGACGCGCCCTCCCGTCTGCATACACGCCGGGATCCGAGCGAGGAACTCGTCCACATGGTCAAGTTCCGCATTAACGCATATCCGAAGCGCCTGAAACGTCCTCGTTGCCGGATTGATGTTCTTTCCTCTCGCCCTTCTCGGCACCGCATCGGCAACAATCGCAGCAAGGCGGCCAGTGGTCAGAATCCGCTGACGGCGCCGTGCCCGGATAATCGCATCGGCGATTCGCGCCGCATATCGTTCCTCTCCGAAGTTTCTGAGTATCAGCGTCAGATTCTTTTTGTCGGTACCGTTGACAACAGCGGCGGCAGTCAGAGATTGACGAGTGTCGTATCGCATATCGAGCGCCTCATCTTTCTGAAACGAGAACCCTCGACCCGATGCTTCTAGATGCCACGAAGAAAATCCAAGATCCACGATTGCACGATCGATACGATCGAGACCGCAGTCGCGCGCATGTGTGCAGACGTCGGCATAGGTTCCATGGACACACACGATGCGTTCACTCAAACGTCGAAACTCTTCGTGCAACGCCCGCGATGTTTGCGCATATAACACTTCGTCCCGCTCAATACCCAGAAACATACCGTGCGGCATCACCAGCGTAATCAGGGAGCGCGCGTGTCCTCCGCAGCCGAGCGTCCCGTCAACGATCCGCAGACCATCTCTGAGATCCAGCGCTGCAATAACTTCTTGTAAAAGAACGGGAGCGTGGACAAACATATCAAACATCAAAACTCAAAAATCAAAATGGCAAATCAAGTTCCAAAAATTATTGATTTATCATCTGTCATTTTGCGTTTTGATATTTGCATTTTGATATTCCCTCAGATCCCCAACTCTCCCAGCTTTTCTGCAATCTCTTCAGAGGCGCTCTCCGTTCTGTGTTTATACTTTGCCCACGCGTCCTCCTCCCACACTTCAACTCGATTGAACAGACCGGTCACCACCGCTTTTTTCAAAAGACCTGCATACTGCCGAAGCGGCTCGGGAATCAAAATTCTGCCCTGGCCGTCAAATGAAACGTCACATGCCCCCGACAGCATGAGACGCACAAACGCGCGAGAGTTTGCCTGGGCAAGCGGCAGTGCGGCGAGTTTTGCAACCATCCGCTGCCACTCGGGAGCGGGAAAGAGAAACAGACATCCGTCGAGCCCGCGCGTGAGTACCGCTCCTCCGTCAAGGTGCGCGCGAAACTTGGCGGGAATTGCCAACCGTCCTTTTGAGTCGAGCGTATGTTTGTATTCGCCTAGGAACATAGAACAACAGATGATGACTTGCGACCCTGACGTTCCGGTCAGAGTTCTGATTAAAGCGTCGGAGTTAATAATCACTGACAGGAGAATCTCCGGCGCCCAGCTTTAATGAGCGGAACGCCGAAGAATCTCTCTTTAGCTCTGACGCCGGTTGTGCAGAGCAGACAGAGCGCTGGACCATCCACACATTTGTCCACTTTTCCCCACTCTGGGCTAATTATCCTTTACAGAGTGCAACAACGCAAGGAAAGTTACCCACAACGCAGTGCTAAATTCATGTTCTCTTTACGCCGCTGTTTTGGTGTCTAAAATTTTATCCACACGATATCCACCGAAAAAACAGAACCCCCTGCTCACAGGAGGTTCTGTTCCATCTCTCCAATTCTTCTCTCTACTGCGATGCTCTATCTATCACCGTCGTCATAATCTCATAGGGCTGCGCGCCCGACACGGGTATCGCAGTGCCGTCTTTCGCAATAACAACACTGAAAGGAGTTCCGTCTCCTCCCGAAGCAACCGCTTCCTGCGCATCCTGTCCGATTTTTTGGTTAAACTCGGTGCTTGTCAGACACGATTCAAACGTTGATGTATCAAGTTCCACATACGCTGCAATGTCCGGAAGCCGCGCGGGGTCGAGACCGTTGTTGGACGGCGTGATTGCAAACAAGCGGTCAACGTATTTCCAAAACGCATCGTTGCCGCCAAGCTTTGCCGCGCACTCGCTGGCTACCGCTTCCAAGCGGGCTCTGCTGTGAATAGATTCCAGAGGAAATTGCCGGTACACAATAACAAGATTCTCTCCATACTCCTGCGAAAGTTTCTTGACTGTCGCGTGAAACACTTTGCAGAAAGGACATTCAAGATCGGTGAACACGATCATCTCAACCAGAGCGTTGACGTTTCCTATAAGATGGTCCTGAGTGCTTACGGGTCGGAGCCGGTTTGCGGACGGAGCTGCAGGTTGGTTATTCTGTGCGTTTCCCCCTCCGCCCGCCTGCTCCAGCACCGCTGCCTGGCGCGATGTGCTCCCTGGTATTCCTCCTGTATAGATGACCGCCGCTGCGATAATCACACCCGCAATAATAATTGCGAACGGAATCGCATAGGGATTGCTGCGCGTGATATTGGTGCTTTCTTTCGTGCTTATTTCTTTTTCATCCATACCCGCAATACGTAAATGGTGATACAGCTGCAAAATGACAATGCTCAAGTATATCGGAGTATTTTTGTTGAAGCAAGAAAAAACTTGTCTGGTTGAACTCTACAACTCCGCTCGAATGCATCTTGAACGAGACTGACCGCCTCTGCTTCATGGGTACATTGTCTAGGGTTCCTTTATTACGGTAATTTTCATTAATCCTAGAGCATTATATCTTTTTTTTGCTTTTCCAAAAATTTCTTCCGAATTATAAACATCTTTTTTAAATTCCCCGTATGCTGTTTTTAAATCGTCATAAAAATCTTCATCATTTATAAATTTTCCTCCCTTGGTAGGTTTATTGTGCAAATTTGGTTTCTTATTAACAAAACTATACCCCTGAACAGTATAAGAATGAAGCAGGCCATTTCTTACATCCCATAGATCATTAGCGTCATATTGCGTAAGGTATATTCTAACAAAATCTTTGAAGCGTTGCCCATCTTTTTTATCATCCTTTTCTTCCTTTCCAAAGCGAAATCCTGCCAAAGCATCAATAAGACAAACTCCTAAAATAAAAACTGCTAAATTTGTATTTACCTTCGGATCAATCACTCTTTCTATATCCTCTAAGGCAACTGCCGAAAATGAAGAATCTAGCTCATTTACTAACTGTTCTTTATTTATATTATTCTTCATAATTCTCAAACTTACTTCTCGCCATAAAAAACTCCATAACCACCAATGCCTCTTTTGACTAATTTATACTGCGCAATTCCTGCCAGGCCACTTTTAAAAACTGTGGGTGAAATTAAACCGAACTTATACAAAATTTTTGCAAAAGGGTGAAGTAGTGAGGTCCTTCTGTACAGAATTTTTGAAGACGGTTTAATCTCTTCGGTTTTATCCCAAAATTTCACATTTCTAAAACCAACCTCCTTCATCCAATTATTAAAGTTGTCAATTTTAGCAAGGTTCAGAAGCACAAGACCATCGAGAAAATCCTTATAAATTCCTTTCTCAGAATCTTCAACTTCTCTTTTTAGAAGACCATCAGCAACAACAATTTTCCCTCCGGGCTTGAGTATTCTATATGCTTCAGCCAAAAATTCTTTTTTATCTTTGGCATGGCAGACACTTTCTATGGCCCAAATAATATCAAAATAATCATTCGGGAAATTTGTGTGTAAGAAATCTTGTAAATGAAATGCTGCTCTGTTTTGAACTCTATAAGTCTTCGCTAATTGGTTAGCTTTTTCCAATTGCTTCTTACTTAGCGTAATTCCTACTACTGATACATTGAAATTTTTAGCGAGCCAAATTGTACTCCCACCAATACCGCAACCTGCATCAAGTATTTTTGCGTCAGAAGGTATTTTCAGTATGTCCGCTAAAAAATTATTTTCACCCAGCAATGCTTCTTTTACACTCTTCGTACCCTTTTCCCAAAAACCATAATGTAACGCGTAACTTTCATCATCTCTGTGCCAAAAAATCTTATAAAACAGCAAGGTTCTATCGTAATATTCAGCTATTTGCCTTGATTGATTGGTCATAACTATTTCAATAACTTATTAATCAATCGGCAAAAAATCTGAAAGTTTGATACTGGTGCGCCCTGTAGGGTTCGAACCTACGACCCCTGCAATGTGAATGCAGTGCTCTACCGCTGAGCTAAGGGCGCATGCGTTCGTTATGGTACATCAAAAAAGCGCCGCGTTCAACGACGCTCTTTTGTTTTTCACTATCTGCCGATGCAGTTTTACTGAAGCTCCACGGTTGCCCCTGCTTCTTCAAGTTTTTTCTTCATCTCCTCCGCGTCGGCTTTTTTGACTTTTTCCTTCAACGGCTTGGGAACTCCTTCGACAATATCTTTGGCTTCTTTGAGCCCCAGCCCCGTGATCTCCTTCACGATCTTAATGATGTTGATCTTCTGCCCACCGCCAGATTTAAGCACGACGGTGTATTCGGATTTCTCCGCCGCTTCTGCTGCCCCGCCTGCGGCAGGGTTCTGGGCGGCAACCGGAGCCGCGGCCGAAACGCCGAATTTTTCCTCAAGCGCCTTGACCAGCTCGGCAATTTCAAGAGCCGAGAGTTTTTCAATCTTCCCGATGATGTCGTTGTATTTGTCACTCATAGTCAATATAGAGTACGTAATGAATTAACCGAAATCTACGATTGTCGCTGCTCAGCAACCTTTTGCAGAACATACGCAAGCGAGCGAAGCGGCGCGATAATCGTCCCCGCAAGCTGCCCCAGCAGCACGTCGCGCGGCGGGAGATTGCCGATTACAGTCATCTCCACCGCACCGTAGGTGCTCTGCGTCTTTATGTCACAGCCGGCTATCATCGCAAACGCCTCAAGCGACCTTCCTTTCTCTCTGACAAAACGCGCGATAACGCTCGCGGACTCCGTTATCTGGCCGGGAGCAAACACGATTCCCACCTGACTTTTCAGGCCCGTTACATCGAGAGGAATGTTGTGTTTTTTCATCACGAGCGCGAGGAGTGTCTTTCTAATCACCTTCAGCGTGGCTTTGGTCTGTTCAAGCGTGCGGCGCAGCGCATTCATCTCGTTGGCCGGCGTCTTGAAGAAATCAACCAACACCAGCGACTGTGCCTGCTCGAGCAGTTCTTCGCTCTGGCGAATATCCTGTGTTTTTTGTGTTTTTGATCTCATAGCTTTCTGCAAACAAAAACGCGACCTTTCGATCGCAGTCCTTTGATGAGTCCCCTTCGATTTCGCTCAGGGCGGGCGGGATAAACCCGGAAAAACTCACCAGAATCCTCGGCAGGAGATTAAGTCCCTCGCTCGATTAGCTTGAGTCGGTTTTGCTCGGGACACCTGCGGTCTGCGGATCGTAAAAAACATAATACACGCTCTTCGCCGTAAAGTCAATCGGACAGAGAGAAACGGCCGACGTATGCCGGCCGTTTCTCTGCCCGTCACTGTCTGTGTCTTTTTACTGCGAACAACCTGACGTTCCGCCGCACGCAGTCGTCGCAAAACTCAAGATCGCTCCGTACACTATGCCGTACTGGTTCTGGCCCACGAGGCGGAAGTAGTACACCGTACCGGGTAATAGGGAACTGACCGTAGAAGCAGCTTGAACATTCGATGACCCGGAACCCACGCTCTGACCTATGGTGGAGTTTCCAAAATTCGTAGTTTTCCCCCAGTCAAACCAATACGACATTGCCGCACCGTTGGGATTCACTTCTCCATTGAGTGTCGCGGTGTTCGAACTCACGTTGGTTGCCGGTTTTGTTATCGCCAGCGGTGTCGCACCGCCCCCGCCGCCTCCCCCGCCGTTGGAACCGGTCGTGAAGGAGAGGATGGAGCCGTAGCTGATGCCGTATTGGTTCTGTCCCACGAGGCGGAAGT
>Ga0315284_10000745_pt1 | contig 44692 bp, 43 predicted proteins | sample YL17G09_16_MG_FD_203696 | JGI IMG/M metagenome (GOLD analysis project Ga0315284, IMG submission 203696) | Sediment microbial communities from Yellowstone Lake, YNP, Wyoming, USA - YL17G09_16 | ecosystem: Environmental > Aquatic > Freshwater > Lake > Sediment | place: USA: Wyoming | collected...
GTTGTTCATGACCGCAAAAATCGAATACCTCTTATGAGCATCACAGCCGACATATAACATGTGAATACCTCCTTCATCCACATTCTAAATGATTATCGGCCGCGCTTTCATATAATCAACGGTCGCTGCGCTCCCTGCCATCCTTCCATGGAGCATCAGGCGATGTATCTTCAGGGGGGAGGACACTCTTGGAGGAGGACCCTTTCACAGGTTCCCCCTCCAACGGGCGGCGGGAATACCCGCCTGCCCTGCCACCCCTCCAAGGAGCATTCTCCCATGAATTCATCGCCCGATGCACCTTGGAAGTGCCCCGGCTCTGCGAAATACTGGAAAAAGAAATTTTTGAGACGGGGCACTAGATTCTGCTATAATATCCGGCTGTTATTCAAATTTGTCCTTTGCCTGGGCATAGGAAGCGGATGGGACCGGGGGGATTTGTCTCCCCGGCTTAGTGAAGGGGGAGCTTCAATGTTTGTTGGTTGGAGAGAGATGAATTGTGTTTCGGCGATGAAACCGAACCTGATTGGGAAAGGTTATATCTAGAAATCGACCGGATGGAAGAATTCTCGGCGCCCTTCGTCTAAAGACTGACGGAGGTCAAAGGCCTTGAATCTATATGGAAGAGAACGAACTCGTCAAACAGGCTCAGGCAGGAAGCCACGAGGCCTTCACGATGATCATGAAAAAGTATGAGCAGAAAGTGTTTCATTTAGCCTATAGCTTTGTCCAGGACCGGGCTGCGGCCGACGATTTGGCCCAGGAGGTCTTTATCAAAGCCTATTTTTCGCTCCCGAAATTCCGGTTTCAATCCGAGTTCGGGACCTGGTTTTACCGGGTGGCCGTCAACCATATTAAAGATTATTTAAGGAAGACGGCAAGACGTAGGGAAGTGTCCCTGGAAGACGTAGAGGAAGGGCGGCTAGCCGTCGAGGACAAGATCCCGGCCAGAGAAAAAGCCCGGGCCGACGAGCAGAGGAAAAAAACGGTTTTCCAGGTTCTCGAGACTCTTCCTCAAAAGTACCGGATGATTTTGACTTTGAGAGATGTTCGAGGGTTGCCCTATCAAGAGATCGGACAGGTTTTGGGAATATCCGCCGGCACGGTGGATTCCCGCTTGCACCGCGCCCGAAAAATGCTTCGGAAAAAAATGATGCCTTTCATTGGCCAGGAAGGAGGAGGACTATGAAGTGCAAAGACGCTGAAAAGCGGCTTCTTCGGTCTTTCGACGGTGAATTGGAAGGCGCCACGAAGACGGAGCTGGACAGCCACCTCGAGGCCTGTCCCGATTGCCGCGAGAAGCAGAGCGAATACAACGTGCTCTTACAGAATCTCAAGATCGAGGACGCCGAGCCCCTCCCCTATTTTTGGGGGCGGCTCGAGACAAAGCTCCGCGAGAGGGAGAGGGTGGAACCCTGGACCATCTGGGCCCGGTGGAGCCGGAGGGCGGTTCCCGTGGCGTTGGCGCTCATCCTTCTCTTCATCGGCGGGCTGGCCTTCTTCTCGCCCGGCGAGGAGGACCTGAGCCAATCCGAGGCCCTTCTCCTCCGGAATGACAATCCCCTGGCCGAGACGAAGACCTTTTTCGAAGAGACAAGGCTCGAGAACAAGAACATGATGATCATTTTTGCCGCGGACGAAAAAGTCCCGGCAAGGAGATGACGGCCGTGAAAAAATTCAGCTTTTGGATCGTTTTCTCTCTCATCGTCGTTTTCGCGGCCGGTATCACGGCCGGCGTTTTCGGCGAGAGATGGTGGTTCGCCAAAAGACCCCAGGCCCGGCGGCCGGCCGGTCCCCATTACCCCTCCCTGGGGAGTTGGGCTAAAGACCTGGGGCTGACGGCCGAGCAGCAGGAGAAGATCAAGGAGATCTTCAAAAAGAACGATGAAAGGATTAAGGGCCTGCGGACCGACTTTGATAAGCATTTCGGGGAGGTCCGTCAGCAGCTCAAGAGCGAGATCGACGGCGTCCTGACCGCCGAGCAGAAGCAGAAACTAGAATCCATGATTCAGAAACACATGGAAGAAATACGAAAGCAGCGCGGAGAACGGCAGAGAAGGCCAGACTCCCGTCCAAAACAAATTCCAAAGAAGGAGAATGACAATGAAAAAGAAGCTAATCATCGGAGTGGTAATCCTAGTGGTTATCGCGGGAGCCATCCTGGGCTACGTCCTTATTAAAGGCGGGAAAGACGGCCAGGTCAAATATAGGACCGAAGCCATTACCAAGGGCGACCTCCAAGCCTTGGTGGTGACGTCCGGGACGGTGAATCCGATCAATATCGTTGATGTGGGCAGCCAGGTCTCGGGCAAGATCTCGAAGCTCTACGCCGATTTCAACTCTAAGGTCAAGGCGGGGCAGGTGGTGGCGGAGCTGGAGCGCGACCTTCTGAGGGCCAAGGTGGATCAGAACCAGTCCAACTACGAAAGCCGCCTGGCCTCCTTGGAGCGGTCCAAGATGACGCTGGAGAACCTGAAGAAGAAGTACGAGCGGTCGTTGGACCTCTTCCAGAAGAATCAGCTGTCACTGGAGGAAAAGGAAACGGCCGAGGCCAACTATCTGAGCGCCAAGTCGGATCTGATCACGGCGCAAGCCTCGGTCTCGCAGGCCAAGTCGCAGCTCGACTCGAGCAATGTGGACCTGAGCTACGCCACGATCATCTCTCCGATCGACGGGGTGGTGATCACACGGAGCGTGAATGTGGGCCAGACCGTGGCCGCCAGCTTCCAGGCCCCCGTCCTCTTCAAGGTCGCCACCGACCTGACCAAGATGAGGGTGGAGTGCAGCGTGGATGAGACGGACATCGGAAAAGTGAAGGAAGGGCAGACATGCCGGTTCACGGTGTCGGGGTTTCCCAACGAGACCTTCAACGGGGTTGTGACGCAGGTGCGGTATTCGCCGGAGACGGTCCAGAATGTTGTGACATACACGACGGTGGTGAACGCAGAGAATCCGGACTTGAAGCTGCGGCCGGGGATGACGGCGACGGTGTCGATCGTGGTGGGCGAGGCCAAGAACGCGTTGAAAGTTCCGAACTCGGCCTTGAGATTCACGCCCAGCCTGCCGCAGGAGGAACTGCAGAAGATCTACGCCTCGATGGGCCCGGGCCAAGGCGGCCAGACCGGAGAAAAGCGGGATGGGCAGCGAGGCGAAAGCCAGAGGCAGGGGGGGCAGAGAACGAATAGCGGCCAGATGACTTTTCAGATGGGAAGCGGTCAGAGCGGGGAGCTCACGGCCGAGATGAAGGCCAAGCTCCAGCAGATGAGACAGCGGCAGGGCGGCCGGGTCTGGTATCAGGACGAGCAGGGCAAGCTGAAGTTCGTCTCCGTCCGGACCGGGATCACAGACAACACCTATTCGGAAGTCACTCGGGGCGAACTCAAGGAAGGCATGACGATCATCATCGGAGAGGAAACGCCTCAGAGCAAAACAACGACCACGACCCAGCAGGGACAGAGAGGTCCTGGCGGGATGATGTTTATCCGCTAAATCCCCTCTGCAGAGAGATATTTTTATGGACAAAAATGTCATTCAACTTGAAAACATAACCAAGACATACATTGTCGGTGAGACGGAAGTCCGGGCCCTTCGGGGCGTCACGTACGCGATCAAGGAAGGCGAATTCCTGGCCATTCTGGGGGCCTCCGGTTCTGGAAAATCCACGATGATGAACATCATCGGCTGCCTGGACAAGCCGACTTCGGGGCGGTACCTACTGGACGGCGATGATATCTCCAAGTTCGACAAGAACCGGCTGGCCCGGACGCGGAACATGAAGATCGGGTTCGTCTTTCAGACGTTCAACCTCCTGGCCCGCACGACCGCTCTTGAAAACACCGAGCTTCCCCTTCTCTATTCGAACGTGCCGGGAAAAGAGCGGACCCAGCGGGCCCTGGTCTCTCTGGCAGCCGTCGGGCTGAAAGGCCGTGAGCATCACAAGACCAACCAGCTCTCAGGCGGCGAGCAGCAGCGCGTGGCCATTGCCCGGGCGCTTTTGAACAATCCTTCCCTGATCCTAGCCGACGAGCCGACCGGAAACCTGGACAGCAAGACCAGCGAAGAGATCATGAACATTTTTTCGAACCTTAACAAGGATAAAGGGATTACAATCATCATGGTAACCCATGAGCACGATATCGGGGCCTACGCCAATAAGCGGATCATCATGAAAGACGGCCAGATCATCAAGGAAGAAACCAACTAAAGGAGTTCGACCATGCATATCTTCAAGATCATCCGAGTTTCAATCCGGGCCCTGGGCCGGAACAAGATGCGCACATTCTTGACGGCCTTGGGCATCATCATCGGCGTCGGCGCCGTCATCGCCATGGTCAGCATCGGGACGGGGGCCAAGGTCGCCGTCGAAAACCGATTCGCCTCCATGGGGACGAACCTGCTCTTCGTCAGCGGCGGCAGCAAGAACGTCAGGGGAGTCCACTCCGGTTTCGGCGGATCCCAAACGCTCACCATCGAAGACGCCAAGGCCATCGAGGAGCAATGCCCGTCCGTCTCGGGAACGTCTCCCAACGCGAGCGCAAGGGCCCAGGTCGTCTACGGGAACAAGAACTGGAACACGTCCGTTCAGGGCGTCGGGGAGAAATATACTGATATCCGGAAATGGGACGTCGAATTCGGAACGTTTTTCGATGAAACCCATGTCCGGGGCGCGGCCAAAGTCTGCGTCCTGGGCAGCGAGGTGAAAAAGAACCTGTTCGAGGATCAAGATCCGCTGGGTATGGTCATCCGGATCAAAAAGGTCCCCTTCACCATCTTGGGTGTCATGAAAACAAAGGGTGAATCCGGCGGGTTCGGCAGCCGCGACGACATGATCCTCGTCCCCTACACGACGGTCATGAAGAGGCTGCAGAAATCCGAGTTCCTCCAGTCCATCGACGTCTCCGCGACCGCCTCGACCACGACGGTCAGCGCCCAGAAAGAGATTGAAGAACTGCTGCGGGTCCGGCACAGGATCATGCCTGGCTCCGACGACGATTTCAACGTCCGCAACATGGCCGAGATCGCCGAAGGCGCGGCCGACGCGACCAACATTTTGACGCTTCTCCTGGGGAGCATCGCCGCCATTTCGCTGCTCGTCGGCGGGATCGGCATCATGAACATCATGCTCGTCTCGGTCACGGAGCGGATCCGGGAGATCGGTATCCGCATGTCGATCGGCGCCCGGGAGAAGGACATCCTTCTCCAGTTCCTGGCCGAGGCGATCGTCTTGAGCCTGATCGGGGGAATCCTGGGGATCGTCCTGGGAGTCGGTGTCTCGAAACTTCTGAAGTACATCCCCATTTTCGCCACGATCACGACCGTCGTCTCAACCGGGTCCGTCCTGCTCGCCTTCCTCTTCTCCGCTTCGGTGGGCGTGTTTTTTGGGTTCTACCCCGCCCGCAAGGCCTCCAAGCTCGACCCGATCGAAGCCCTGCGATATGAATGAGGACGGCGAGGAAAGATTTCTCCGCGTGACACAAGAAAAAAAAGCGAACGCTATAAGTATAAAGCATGAGTGATCGAAGAACGCTCTGCTCAAGGAGGTTTGACATGTCCAAGAAAAGAACAACGCTCTTCATATGTTTGGTTTTGCTTCTCTGGCCGCTCGTCCATGGCGGCCAGGAACAGGCGCCTGCCCAGGGCAAATCGCTGAGCTTGACCCTGGATGACTGCATCACCCGGGCCCTCCAGAAGAATATCAGCATCCAGGTGGCGATCCTGTCGCCGCAGCTGTCCCAGGTTTCGTTGAACCAGGCCCGGGAAAAATATTATCCCTCGCTGTCGTTCAGCTATTCTGATCAAAACACCAAGAGCGCTTCGTATTCGTGGCTCGACGCTCCGGGTGCCCAGGCCATCCAGCTCGCCCAGAATTATTCCGGCTCGGTCAGCCAGCAGATCCCGATGGGCGGATCGTTCTCTGTTCAAGTCAGCGGCAACAAGAACGACACCAACGCCAAAGCCCAGACGATCAATCCCCGCTATGGGGGCACCTTGACTTTCAATTTCAACCAGCCCCTTCTCCAGGGCTTCGGCTACAAGATCTCTAATTACAACATCCTCGTCTCCCGGAACAACCTGGATGTCTCCGAGACGCAGTTCTTGAAAACGGTCCAGGACACGGTCTACAGCATCACCCAAGCTTATTGGCAGCTCGTCTACAGCATTGAGAACCTGAAAGTCCAGCGGCTGTCCCTGCAGTTGGCCAGAGAGCTCTTGGCCAAGAATAAGCTCTCCGTGGAAATCGGGACGATGTCACCCATCGACCTCCTGAGCGCCGAATCCGAGGTGGCCTCCCGCGAAGCGAGCATTATCGCGGCCGAAGCGTCGGTGAAGAACAACGAGGACCAGCTGAAGATGCTCATCAACCTCTCGGAGGAAGAGGAGAAAGGCCTGCGGGAGGTGGTTGCTCTGGACAAGCCGAAGCTCGAAGAGCAGAGAGTGAGCCTTGACGAAGCCCTGGCAACCGCCATGCAAAAACGGACGGACTTGAAAATATCCCAGATCGGCCTCAAGAACCAGGAGCTGAGCCTCGGCTACACCAAGAATCAGCTCCTGCCGAACCTGAGGCTCAGCGCCCGCTACTGGAGTCCGGGGGTCTCAGGAACGCAGATCGTCTATCAAGGCAACCCCCTCGACGGGATCGTCCTCAATAGGGTTGTCCAAAGCAGCTCGCAGGCGTTGAAGGACGCCTTCAATTTCAAGTACAAGAACTTCTCGGTCAGCCTTTCCTTGGACTTCCCTCTGAGCAACATGATCTCCAGGGCGAGCGCGGCCCAGTCCCAGCTCAACATGGACCAGGCGCTCTTGAACTTGAAGAACCAGGAAAAACAGGTGGTCCTGGAGATCAGGACCGCCGTCCGATACCTCGAGACAACCTATAAACAGCTCCAGGCTTTCAGGGCGGCCCGGGAGCTGGCCGAGAAGAAGCTCCAAGCCGAAGAGGATAAGCTCCGAGTCGGAATGAGCACGAATTATTTCGTCCTCCAGTACCAGCGCGACCTGACGACCGCCCGCGTGTCGGAGCTCAATGCCATCATCAGCTACAACCTGGCCCAGGTCGCTCTCGACCGCTCGACCGGGATGATCCTGGAAAAGAAGAATATCAAGGTTACCGATTTATTGAGATAACGACGACGAGAAGACATTCTGAAGCCCGGGAAGGACGGGCTGATTTCTATCTCGAGATAAAAGCCTGGTCCCATCATTCCGACCGGCCGAGGCGTGCCTGAGAAAACGCGCCTTCTTCTCCACCATATTTTGACATTTGTGTTTAAAATAAGATAAATGGAGTCGCTGAGAACGCGCTTAAAGGAGGTCTTGTTCAAGTGAAGAAGATAAATAAACGCTCCCTATGCCCCAAGACGTCGACAGGTTTATGGATATGCCTTCTCCTGCTGATCCTCATTCCATCGCCTGTGGCCGCCCAAGAAGAGATCCTGACCCTTGAGCAAGCCGTTCAGATGGCCTTGAGCGGGAATGAGCGGGCTCTGGCCGCCGACGAACGGGTGACGGCCGCCGTGTCGAGGCTGTCCAAGGCCCGGGCCTATTTCATGCCCAGTATCAATGTCACCGGAAATTATACCCGCCGTCCTTTTGAGGTCCAGAGGACGATCGGCAATCAGCAAATCATCGTCCAAAGCCTAAATGCCCTCTCCAGCGTCGCCTCGTTCAGCATGACCATATTTGACGCCCGGAGCATCCCGACCCTGATCCAGACGAGTTCGGATCGAAGCTCGGAATGGTACGCCTCGGCTGAAACTAAGCGGGGCCTTAGTTTTGAGGTCAGCAACGCGTTTCTCGCGACCTTGGGCGTAGATCAAATCTTAGAAGCGTCCAGGAACCGCTTGGACTTCGCCAGGCAGAACCTGGAAGCCGCTAAAGCCCGGTATGCGGCGGGGCTGGTTTCGAGCAACGATGTGACCCGGGCCGAGCTTGAATACGCCACGGCCGAGCAAGGCGTCACTCAGGTCCAAGGCCAGGTCGAGACCACCTACCTCGAGCTCGGCTATCTTCTGAATAGCCCGATCCCGAAAAAATTGAAGGTTCCCGATTTTTTGCTCCAAGCAGTCGAGGAGAAACCGCTGGTCGTCGATCAATTGATCCCGGAAGCCCAGGCCAGGCGGCCCGATGTCATCTCCCTGCGCTGGAGGGCCAAAGCCCAGCGGGCGCTCGTTATGGAGCCTCTCCTCAGATGGCTCCCCAGCCTGAGCCTCACGGGCAGGTATTCCTATACGAATGAAGCGGGGCTGACCGGCCAAAACACCAACTGGAATGCCGGGCTCAGCCTGAGCTGGTCCATTTTCGACGGCTTCACCCGCAACGGCGATTACAGCGAGCGTAAGTCCTTGGCCCGTCAAGCCGACCTCGATGTCCAGTCGATTCTACGCCAGGTGGAGCTCGAAGTTCGCGACTCCCTGGTCTCTTTGACCAACCAGCGGGCGACGCTCAAGCAGGCGACCGTTGCCTATGAAGTCGCCAAAAGAAATGCGGCGGAGACTGCCGAGCTCTACCGGCAGGGCCTGGGCACGGCCCTTCAGGTGGCGGACGCCAACGTCCGACTTTTTGAAGCCGAGCTGGCCCTTGTCCAAGCTCGTTATGGAATGGGAATAGCCTATCTAAGCCTCGAGGCCGCTCTTGGCCTGGACCCCTTTGGAAAGGAGCCGAAAATTGGAAATTAAACGAATAGAAAAAGCGCTGGTGTTCATGGCGGCCGTCTCGATCCTTGTCTTTACCTCCTGCAAAAAGGGCGGCGGTTCCGCGCCCCAGGGAAAACGGGGAGGATCGAGCTCCGACAGGTCAAGGATCCAATATCCCGTTGAAGTCGAACCGGTGACGATGCAGTCTCTAGTCTATACGGTCAACGCGGTCGGGTCGATCGATGCCTTCGAGAAAGTCCAGGTTACGGCCCGCGTCTCGGGTGTGGTCGACCGGGTTCTTTTTGCCGAAGGAAACATCGTGGCCGTCGATCAAGTGCTCGTCGAAATCGAGCCGGAGCGCTACCGGCTGGCGGTCGAAGCCGCCCAGGCGTCCTATGAAAAGGCCCTGGCCGCCAAGGCCGATGCCGAGGCCGGGTTGAAGCGGCGGGAGACCGTCATCAACCAGACTCCGGGCCTGATCCCCGGCGAAGAGCTTGAGACATGGAGGACCAAGGTTCTGCTGGCGACGTCGGACGTCGCCCAAAGCCTGGCCGCCCTCAATCAGGCTAAGCTCAACCTTCATGATGCCTATGTCAGAGCGCCTTTTTCCGGGATCCTCCAAACACGGACCGTTCAGACAGGCCAGTATGTCCAGGTCGGAACCGTTATGGCCACCCTTGTCCGCCGGGATCCTCTGCTTCTCCGTTTCAGGATCCCCGAGCGCGACGCCAGCCGGCTCCGGCCGGGGATGCCGGCCAACTTCAAGATGCGTGACGATGCGCGAGAGTTCAGCTCGAAGATCGTCCATGTCGCCGACGCCGCCGATGAAGTCTCCCGGATGGTCCCCATCACCGCGGAAATCATCGACTCAAGGGACCCGGTCTTGCGGCCGGGAGCGTTCGCAGAGATCACGATTCCAGTGAGCACATCCCGGTCCTCGCCGGTCATCCCTCAGATCGCCATCCGCCCCAGCGAACGGGGGTTTATCGCCTTTGTCGTTGAAAATGAAGCGGCCGTGGAGCGCATCGTGACGCTGGGTATGAGGACGTCGGACGGCCAGGCGGAAGTCCTGACTGGACTCAAGGAGGGGGACATCCTCGTCGTCCGCGGAGCAGAAGCCCTGCGGAACGGCGTTCCGGTGAGAACCGGCCCGCCCAAGGCCCCGGACGACAAGCCTTCCGAGAAAAAACCGAAGAGCCGCTGAGGAATCGGATGCGTAGAGGAGCCCGATCATGAATCTTACGGAAGTATGCGTTAAAAAGCCCGTCCTCGCCTGGATGCTCATGGCCGCCACCGTCGTCTTCGGCGTTGTGGCCGCCTCCCGGATCGGAATCAGCCAGTTCCCGGACGTCGATTTTCCCAACATCTCGGTTTCCGTGAGCTGGCCGGGCGCGGCGCCCGAAGTCGTCGAGAATGATATCGTCGAAGCTCTGGAAGAAGCCCTCAGCCAAGTGGAAGGCATCCGGAGCCTAACTTCGAACTCGCGGATGGGGTCGGCCAACATCACGGTCGAAATGGAGCTGTCGAGGAACGTCGATGTCGCCATGCAGGATGTCCAGGCCAAGGTCGCCCAAGCCCAGCGGCAGCTGCCCAGGGACATCGATCCTCCCACCATCTCCAAATCGAACCCGGAAGACCAGCCGATCATGATGGTTTCCTTGGTCGGCCCCTTTCCCCAACGGGTCCTCACCGATTATCTGCAGTACAGCCTGAGGGAAAAACTGCAGACGATCCCCGGAGTTGGGGAGATTGGGGTGATGGGCGCCCAGGACCGCAACGTTCGCGTTTGGCTGGATGCGACCAAGCTCGATGAAAAGGGTTTGACCGTCAGGGACGTCATCCAGGCCCTCCAGCGAGAGCATGTCGAGCTCCCCGCCGGCCGCCTGGAAACCAAGGGCAGGGAAGTCAACGTCCGCGTCCTTGGCGAGGCCATCGACATAGAAACGCTGAAACACATCGTCGTCCGCGAGGTCAGTGAAAGCCCCATCTATTTAAGCGACGTATCGCTGGTCGAGGACGGCTCTGACGATGTCCGCCGGATGGCCCGCGTCAACGGCGTTCAGGCTCAGGGGCTCAGCGTCAAAAAACAGCGCGGCGCCAACGCCGTGGCTGTTGCCAGGAAGGTTCGGGAGGCTCTCGACGGCTTCCGCAAGACCATGCCCCAGGGCATGAGCCTCAACGTCGTCTTCGACACGACAAAATTCATCGAGGATTCGGTTAGAGAAATCCAACTGGAACTCATCCTGTCCGTCATCCTGACCGCCCTTGTCTGCTGGATGTTCCTCGGCTCTTTTTCCAGCACGCTCAACGTCATCCTGGCCATACCGATGTCCCTGATGGGGACGATCGCCATCATTTATTTTCTGGGATTTACCTTCAATACGTTTACTTTGCTCGGATTGGCCTTGGCTGTCGGCATCGTCGTCGATGACGCCATCATGGTCATGGAGAATATCTTCCGCCATCGCGAAGGAGGAAAAGGGCTGGTCAAGGCAGCCCTGGAAGGGACCAAGGAAATTGCCTTCGCCGCCCTGGCCGCGACGCTGGCCGTTGTGGCCATCTTCACTCCGGTTGTCTTCGTCAAAGGCATCATCGGCCGGTTCTTCCTTCAATTCGGCATCACCCTTTGCCTGGCCGTTCTCCTGTCCTATGTCGAGGCCGTGACCCTGGCCCCGGCCCGCTGTTCCCAATTTTTGAAAACTTCCCGCGAAGGCAGGAGCCGTCTCGGGCTTGTCGTCGACAACAGCTTTCGTTGGCTGGAAAGGACCTATGGCAAAGTCCTGCGCCGCAGCCTCCGGCGTCCCGGGCTGATCCTTGTCCTGGGAGCGCTTCTTTTCGCGGCCGCCTTGTTCGTCCTGCGCCTCATGCCCAGCGAATTCGTTCCGTCCCAGGACCTGAGCCGGATGTCGATCCGCATCCAAACCGCCGTCGGTTCGGGTCTCTTGGAGACGGATAAATTGATGACGAAATGCGAAAGTATCGTTGCGGCGCGGCCCGAAGTCGTGCAGATGTTCACCTTTATCGGCGGCTTCGGAGGCGGGGTCAATTCGGGAAACATGAACGTCACGCTGGTCCCTCCCAACAAGCGCATGAGTCAAGCCCAAATCTCGGCCGAGCTGCGCAGGGACCTGAATGCCATCCCGGGCGTGCGGGCGGTCATTCAGGACCTGTCCCAACAGGGCTTCACGGCCCAGCGGGGATTTCCAGTCGAATTTTCTGTCCGTGGCTCGAACTGGGACCAGCTGATTTCTCTGAGCCAGAGCGTCATGAGTAAGCTTCGGGAAAGCGGAGTTGTCGTTGACTTGGACACGGACTACCAGTTGGGAATGCCCGAGCTCCGCGTCACGCCTAACCGGGCCGTGGCGGCCGACCTGGGCGTTTCCGTTGACGAAGTCGCCACGACCCTCAATGCCCTGGTCGGAGGCGTCCGCGTCGGCAAATACAGCACGGGTGGACGGCGAGTCGATGTCCGCCTGAAACTTCTGGCAAGCCAGAGGTCCCGGCCGGAAGATATATCCAGGCTGCGGGTGCGGACGCGGTCCGGAGATCTTGTCCCGCTGTCCTCGCTGGTGACATACGTAGAGCAGCCCGCGCTCCAAGCCATCACCCGCCGGGATCGGGAGCGGGCCATCACGGTCTATGCCAACGTCGCTCCCGGCCATGCCCAGGATGAAGCGATCAAGCTCGTCGAGAGCTTGGCCGGGGACCTGCCGGTCGGATACCGCATGGTGCTTGGCGGGGCCAGCGTGGCCTTCCGCGAATCCATGAGCAGCCTGCTGTTCGCCATGTTCCTGGGGATCGCCATCGCCTATATGATCCTGGCCTCCCAGTTCAATTCTTATAAAGACCCCGTGACGATCATCACCATTCTTCCGCTGTCCATTGCCGGAGCCGCGTTTGCTCTCTTGATCACCGGCCAGAGCCTGAACATCTTCAGCATGATCGGGCTTCTCCTCCTGATGGGCATCGTCAAGAAAAATTCCATCATCCTGGTCGATTACGCCAATAATTTCAAGGCCCAGGGGTTTGGGGCCAGGGAAGCGATGGAAAAAGCGGGGCCCATCCGGCTGAGGCCGATTCTGATGACGGCGACGGCGACGATGATGGCGGCCATCCCGCCTGCCCTCGGGCTCGGGCCGGGGTCGGAAATCCGGATGCCCATGGCCATCGGCGTCATCGGCGGGCTGGTCCTGTCCACGGTGCTGAGCCTGGTCGTCGTCCCTTCCTTTTACGTTATCGCCGACAAGCTGTTCAAGAAAAAAAGCCGGCCCGTGGATGTCCCGCATCCTGCGGTTGCCGAACATCCCCAGCCGACTTTTGGCTCTTCAAGCTGAGAAAACGACGCTTTCTATCCAGTCAGTTTCCGCTTTGATTTTGCTTCGGAGCGACCCAACTGTATAATGCCGGGAGAACCAAGAGCGTCAATAATGTCGAGGTGAAGAGGCCGCCGACCACGACAACGGCCAGGGGACGCTGGACCTCAGACCCCGGCCCGGACGCGAACAGCATGGGAATCAGGCTGAAGATCGTAATCGAGGCGGTCATCAGGACGGGCCTGAGCCGGTGTTCGCACCCCTTGAGGACCGCCTCTTTGACGCTCAGCCCCTCCTCGCGGATCTGGTTGATGTAAGAAACGAGGACGACGCCGTTCAGCACGGCGATCCCGAACAGGGCGATGAAGCCGACCGAGGCCGGGACGGACAGGTAAAGGCCGGCCAAAAACAACGAGAGAACACCCCCGATCAAGGCGAAGGGCAGGTTCAGGATGACGAGGGCCGCCAGCCGTAGAGAGCTGAACGTTAAAAACAGCAGGAAAAAGATCAGCCCGACCGTCGCGGGGACGATGATCATCAGCCGCTTCATCGCCCGCTGCTGGTTTTCGAACTGGCCGCCCCAGGTGAGGAAATAGCCTGGCTGAAGTTTTACATTTTTCTGGATCCGGCTCTTGGCCTCGGCCACAAAGCCGCCCATGTCCCTTCCCGAGATGTTGCATTCGACGCCGATCCTCCGGAGGCCGGATTCCCGGCTGATCTGGACGGGCCCTTGCGACGAGTAGATGTCCGTCAGCTGGTTCAGGGGAATTTTCTGGCCCCGGGGCGAAACGACAAGGATGTTTCCGATGGCCTCCGGCGAATTCCTTTTTTCTTCCGGAAACCTCAGCACGACGTCGAAATATTTTTCCCCTTCGAAAAGCTGTGTGACGGACTTTCCGCCGACGGCCGTCTCGACCATGGACTGGACATCATCGACGTTGATCCCGAAGCGCGAGATCCTGGCCCGGTCGATCTTGATGGAAATATAGGGCTGACCGGCGATGCTCTCTACGACCAAGTCCCTGGTGCCGCGGATCTTCGCCAGGATCCCGGCGATCTCATCCGCTGTGCTCTTGAGCGTCTCCAGGTTTTCTCCGAAAAGCTTGATGATGAGCTGGGCCTTGGTTCCCGCCACAAGCTCATCGATCCGGCAGGCGATGGGCTGGCTGAACGAAAAAGCCATCCCGGGAATCGAGGAAACGGCCTGGCGCATCTTGTTCGTCAGCTCTTCCCGTGTTTTCGCATTTTTCCACTCGGAGCGCGGCTTGAGCATCCCGACGTAGCCGGTTTTTTCCACACCCCTGGCTTCAATGGCGATGCCGGTCTGGCCGGTTTTGCCGACGATCGTCTGGAGCTCCTCGAACTCCATGAGCTTCTGCTCGACCTTTTTGGACATCTCCAGCGATTCCTGGAGCGATATGCCGGGGAGGAATTGGATGTCCATATCGAAAGCCCCCTCGTCCATGATCGGCATAAACTCGGTCCCCAGCCTGGGGATGAGACAGAGCGACCCTGCCAGCAGGGCGGCCGCCATGAGGAGGACGGTCGTCTTGTGCCTCAGGCTCCAGCGCAGGACGGGGAGATAGAGGCTTTTTGCGCCCCGGACAAGGAGGCTGGTCTTTTCTTTCTTGGCTTTGAGGAAGAGGAGGCAAAAGACGGGGATGACCAGGATGGAGAGGATGAGCGATGCGAAAAGGGCAATGGCCACCGTGAAGGCCAGCGGCGAAAACATCTTGCCTTCGATGCCCTGGAGGGTCATGATCGGGATGAACGTCAGGGCGATGATGAGTTCGCCGAAGATACTGGGCTTGCGGACCTCGAGCACGGATTTGAAGACCGTGGATAATTTCGTTGCCCCCGCCGGGATTTCCGAAAGGTGACGCTGGACGTTCTCCACCTGGATGATCGTGGCGTCGATGATCATGCCGATCGAGATGGCCAGTCCGCCCAGGGACATCAGGTTGGCCGAGAGCCCGGACTGCCGCATGATGATGAATGTGAAAAGCGCGGAAAGGGGAAGAGCCAGGATGACGATGAAGGCGCCCCGAAAGCTCCTCAGGAAAAGATAGAGGACAAAGACGACAAAGATGGCGCCGATGATCAAGACTTCGGTCACGGTATGGATGCTGTTCCTGACGATATCCGACCTTTTGTAGTAGGGATTGATCTTGATGTCGGTGGGCAGGATGCTGCCGGCGTTAATCTCATCGACCCGCTCTTCGACAAGCTTGACGACTTCCCGGCTGTTGCTGCCCCGGAGCATCATCACGACGCCGCCGACCGTTTCGCCGTGGCCGTCTTTGATCGACGCGCCTTGGCGAACGGCCTGCCCGACCTGGACTCCGGCGACGTCCCGGATGATGACGGGAACGCCGTTCTCGGATTTCAAGACGATATTACGGATGTCCTCCTCGGTCTGGAGAAGGCCGATGCCCCGGATCAAGTACTGTTGGGAGTAGCTCTGGAGGACGTTGCCGCCGACATTCACGTTGTTGCGTTTCAGAGCGTCCGCCACGTCGCCGAGGGAGACGTCGAATTTCTGCAGTTGACCGGGATCGACGACGACTTGATATTGCTTGATGTATCCCCCGAACGAATTGACCTCGTTCACGTTGGGGATGGACTTGAGGATCGGGCTCAACACCCAGTCCTGGATCGTCCGGAGCTCGGTCAAATAGCGGATTTTTTCCTTTTCGTCCTGAGGCTCGAGACCTTCCAGGGTATACTGGTAAATTTCGCCCATGGCCGTGGCCACGGGTCCCATAGAAATACGGACGCCCTCCGGGACCTTTTCCTTGGCTTCGGTCAGCCGTTCGAGCACGAGCTGCCGGGCGAAATAGATGTTCACACCGTCTTCAAAAACGACGGTGACCACCGAGAGCCCGAACTTTGAGACGGACCGCAGCTGGTTCAGCCGGGGAAGCCCGCGCATGGCCATTTCGATGGGGTAGGTGACGAATTTTTCCACTTCGAGCGGCGATAAACCCTGGGCCGTCGAGAGGACCTCGACCTGGATGTTGGTGACGTCCGGAAAAGCGTCGATGGGGAGCTTCAGGAAGGAATAAACGCCCAGGCCCACCAGGAGGAGGACGCAGATGACGATGAGCAGACGTTGCTTCAGAGTGAAGGAAATGATGTTTTCGATCACGGTTTTTCTTCTCGCAGGCTTTTCTTCAACATCTCGGATTTGAGAAGGAAGCTCCCGCCGGTGACGACGCTCTCCCCTTCTTTCAGGCCGCCCGTAATTTCCACAAGGCCGTCCGATGCTCCCCCCGTCGTCACTTCCCTGAGGGAAAACATATTTTCTCCGGTGCGGATAAAGACGACTTTTTTATTCTCATGATCCTGGACGGCGGCTCCGGGAATAAAGAGGGCTTTCCGTTCGACCGGCGAAATGATGTCCGCCTCGATATACATCCCGGGCTTGAGTTTCCCCGGCAAGTTGGAGACCTCGACCCGCCCTTCGATCGTGCGCGTCTTTTCGTCGACCACGTCTCCGACAAGGAGAAGGCTGCCGCGGAATTCCTCCCCGGGAAGAGCGCCGACGCGGATGATGACGCTCGACCCGGGCCGGACCAACGACAGGTCTTTCTCGTAGATGTGGACACAGGCCCAGAGCGACGAGAGGTCGGCGATTTTGAAAAGGCTTCCGCCGAGCTCCACATAATCGCCGGCGACGGCCGAGCCTTCGATGATGCTTCCGGAAAAAGGCGCCCGGACGGCGAGAAGCGGCCGGATCGTGCGGGCCCTTTCGATCTCCGCCAGTTCTTCGTCCGCGACATTGAGCAGAGTGAGCTTGCGCTTCACGGATTCGAAAAGGGCGCGGGCGGTGGCCTGCTCTCCGTCGTCTCCCTTGAGCCTCTTCCAGCGCTCCGAAGCCTGGACGAGTTCCGCCTGCAGCGAAAGAAAGTCGGGGCTGTAGAGGTTGAGGAGCGGCTGTCCCTGCTTCACCTTGTCTCCGGGGAAAGCCAGGATGTCTTCGATGCGTCCCGCGGCGCGGGAGGTGATGTGGGCATATTTCTTGGCATTGAATTGGATATCCCCGACGACCCTTATTTTTTGAGCCGCCGGTCTGAGCTGGACGGGCTCGATCTTGATGCCGGCCGTCTTTAACGCTTCCGCCGTGAGCGTCACGGTGTTCGAGGCCGTTTCTTCGCTCGCCGCCGATTCGGCATCGCCGGTGCCGGTGTTTTTACAGCTTTGAAAAACCAGGGCGAAGATCATGACGGTCAAAGCCGGAATGAAGATTTTTATCTTTCTCATGTTCTCCTCCGCTATTCCCTTTCTTCGCCGGCGATTTCCAGGTCGGCCAAAGAAACGAGATAAAGGTAGAGGGCCCTTAAATGTTCCATCTTGGTTGTGGTATAGGTCCTGTAGAGGTCGAGAAGACTGAAGGGCTCCATCTTTCCGTACTGGTAATATTCGATGCTGATCTTGAGCTCATCCTCCATTTCACCCAGAAGTTTTTGCTCGAAAACCTTGACCTGTTCCTCTGCCGTCTTGACGGTTGCATAGGCGGCATCGATCCGGGCTACGATTCTCTTCTGCCGGGCTCCCGACTCGATCCGGCTGATATCCCTGTCGGCCTCGGCTTCCAGAAGCTCTCCCTTTTGCTTTTTCCACCAGTATAAGGGCACGGAAAAGCTGATGGCGAACCCCCAAGCCCCGCCTCTCAAGCTCGGGGAAAAAAGCCCCAGGGAAAAATCCGGCAGACGATTCATGTTCGCCAGCTTCAGACCTGCCTCGGCCTGATCGAGTCTCAAGGCCATGATTTTCAAGGCCGGCCTGGATGACAACGCCTCGTCTTTGAACTGAGGAAGGCTTTTATCAAAAGGGACATAGGCGATGTCCGTGAGCAGGATCAGCGGCTCGTCCCCATTCCTGCCGAGGAGCAGGTTCAGTTCGGCGCTGTTCTCCGTCCAGGCTTTTCGTTCCTCAAGGACTTGGTTCTGAAGCCTGGCCTTTTCCACTTTGGCCCTGAGGACGTCGCTGTAAGCGGCCGCTCCGGCCTGATAACGGATGGTGATCGTCTCGATCAGTTGGTCGAGAAGAGAGGACGTTTTTTCCAGGGCCGCGATCGTCCGCTCCGTGAGCTTGGCTTTGTAGTAGGCCCTTTTGACTTTGGCCCGGATGATCATCCGGGTTTGTTCGAGGCCCAAAGAGGCGATGTCCTCTCCATATTTCCCGATTTTCCCCCGGAGCGACCGTTTTCCAGGAAATTCGAGGTCCTGCTGGATGCCGAAACTGATCTCTCTCTCCCCGGAGGCGGCCTTGCCTGTTTTGCTGAAGGCGATGCCCTCATTGCTGAACACGATTTCAGGGTCGGGGATGGCTTCCATTTGCAGCCGTTTGCCCTGGGATCGGGCGAGTTCCTTCTCGACGGCCGCGATATCGGGGTTTTGCTTAAGGGCCGTGATGACAGCCTGGTCCAAGGTCAGCCCGTCTTCGCCAAACACGGCCGGGCGGACACACGCGCTTACAAGAAGAATAAAAAACAGGATTTTTTTCACATCGAACCTCCATACAAAGACACCGGGAAGAAGGGGTGGATGGGAGAGGTTTTCAGGAAAGAAGATCGGGGGGATGGAAAATATTTTTTATGAACTCATCATGAGGGATTTTTTCGTCGGGGAAAGGCAGGTACGTTCGGGGCGGCAGACTGCCGAAAAAAGAGCTGGCTTCGAAAGACTCGGGATTTTCATAGAAGGAGTGAAGGGGGCTGCAGAGCTCGTGGAGGTGTTCGTGGCAGAAATAATCATGACAGACGACGGTTGTGCCGAAGAGGACGATCAGGAAAAGAAAGAGCAGGGGCCGGAACGGCGTTTGGCTTGTCGGCTTGGTCGTGTTCACGATAACTGCTTAATATTCAACGAATTAATGACATATATATTATATTGTCCTGATCCGGATTTGTCAATATAATACTCTCATGCAGCTCCGGCTGGGCAAACATTCCGTCCTGTTGCTGATGCCCTTTTTTATCTCGTTCTGCTCGACGTCTCCGAAGGGGATCATCGTTTTGTGCGCGGGCGACAGCATCACCGCCGAAGCCTACCCTCATTTTCTCCAAAGAATATTCAACAGCGAAGGCAGGAAAGCCAGGGTCCTCAACTACGGCCGGAACGGCCATACGTCGGGCGAGTATTTGAGCTTCCTTGAAAAAAATGGAGCCCGGCTCGAAGCCGAAAGCCCGGATTTTATCCTGCTCGAGCTGGGCACGAACGACGTCCGGGCCGACATCGACCTAACGCCGACGCCCGTTTTTAAATCCAATATGAAAAGAATCATCGAGATCTTCCGGAGCCTCAAGAGCCGGTCCGGGAAGACTCCGGTCATTTTCCTGGCCACGATTCCTCCTGTTCCGGAAGGGACGCCTTTCCCGTTCACGTCCGAGTCCGTGGCGAGAGTCGATGCCGAGATCAATCCCGCCCTAAAATCCATCAGCCAGGAAGAACGGATTCCGCTGGTCGATCATTATGAGCTTTTTTTCAAAGAGCCGGGATTGCTCCGCGGCGTCCATCCTTCGCTTGAGGGATACAGACGCCTTGCCCGCCATTGGTTCGAATCGCTACAACCCTTCCTTTCAAAGTAAATTAACCCGGGTCTCGCTCCTCCCCCTTCTATGCAAAGTTAGTAATCCTCCATCGCCCCTTAGAGGACTAAGGGCGATTTAAAAAGCAGGATCGGGCGCGGCCCTCCCCGTTAGATCTAAAGCGAGGGGCAATACGCAAAAATAAATAGGGGTGGCACCGACCGGGGCTGGTCGGCGACAGGACCCCATTTCATTTTGGCCGAATTTGCCCCGAGCGCCTTTTTATGCTTGAAGTTTGAAAAAAACGGTGGTATGATATCTTCAACTGGGTTAGAGCAAATCAAAGGCACAATCAAAGATCGGGAGAAATTCTATGAATAGAAAACTTATTCGGCCCAATTTCACGGAGATTAAGGACAAAATAAAGGCGAGCGAAGCGGCCAAGCAGCTCCAGCAGCAGCAGCAGCAGCAGCAGCAGCAACAACAGCAACAACCGCAACAACAGCCGCAGCAGCAACAACAGCCGCAGCAGCAACAACAGCAACAACCGCAACAACAGCCGCCCCAGAAGAAAGCCCATCCTCCGACGGATACCTTTGCCGAAAATTATTATTACCTCAAGCAGATGAGCAAAAAAACTCCCATGGCCGTTGTCTTCCACGACGGCCAGGTGATCGAAGGATATATCGAATGGTACGACCGCAACTGCATTAAGCTCAACCGCGACAAAGGCGCCAACCTGCTCATCTTCAAGAGCAACATCAAATATATGTACAAGCTCAACGAAAACAAGGATGGCCAGGAACCCGAGAAAACCGATAAAAAATGAGCCTGCCTCGGATCGGGATCACGCTCGGCGATCCGGGGGGAATCGGCCCTGAAATCGTTGTCAAATCCCTTCTTGATACGAGCGCCCTCCCTCCGGCTCAGCTTGTCCTTTTCGGGGATCGCACTGTCCTCGATGAGGCGGAGAGGACTCTCGGAAAGTATTTAAATTGCCTGCTTTACGACGAAAAAGAAGATCGAGAGAAAGCCCGGATCTCTTTGAAGGAAGTGAAGACTCCGCTCACGTCGGTGAAGAAAGGGAAGGCTTTCGGAGAGAACGGGCTGGCCGCTTTTCTTTTTTTCGAGGAGGCCGTCCAGGCAGCCCGGCGGGGTGAGCTCCAATCCATCGTGACGGCCCCCATCTCCAAGCTGTCCTGGGAGCTGGGCGGGATTTCCTGGCGTGGGCATACGGAATACCTTGAGCAATTCTATCCGGAGGCCATGATGACGTTCTGGTCGGAGCGGCTGACCGTGGCCCTGCTCAGCCACCATGTGCCGTTGAAAGAGGCGCTCCGAAAAGTTGAAAAAAAGAACCTGTTGAGGTTTTTCCATACCCTCCGCCAGAGCATGGACACGGCCCGGCCCGGTCCCTACGAATTCCTCGTGGCCGGCCTTAATCCCCACGCCGGCGAGGACGGATTGCTGGGCAAGGAAGAGGCCGAAGAGATCATCCCCGCCATCGAAGAGGCTAAAGCCTCGGGGCTTCCTTTCAGCGGGCCTTATCCCCCGGACGTCGTTTTCCGCACCGCCCTGGGGCATCCTGAGAAGATCGTCGTCGCGCTCTACCACGACCAAGGCCTGATCGCCTTCAAGCTCGAAGCTTTTGAGACGGGTGTCAACGTGACCCTGGGGATGCCTTTTATCCGGTCCTCTCCCGACCATGGGACCGCCTTCGATATTGCCGGAAAAGGCCGGGCCAGCCACCGGAGCATGGCTGAAGCCATCCGGCTGGCGGCTGAGCTATCGCCTCGCTCTTTTTAGTTCTCTCCGCAGCTCTCGGTCCCTTTCCCGTTCCTTGATGACGTCCTTCTTTTCATAGACACGTTTGCCTTTGGCCAGGGAAATCTCGATCTTGATCCGGCCTTTGTCGTTGAGCATGACTTTTGTCGGCACGAGGGTGAAGCCCTTTTCCTTGATCTTTCCGGTCAGGCGCTTGATCTCCCGGCGGTGGAGGAGGAGCTTTCTCGGCCGCAGCGGGTCGTGGTTGAACCGGTTGGCGGCCTCGTACGGGCTGATATGGCATTGGACGAGGAGGACTTCGCCGTTCTTGATCTCGGCGTAGCTGTCTTTCAGGCTGATCCGGCCCTCTTTGATGGATTTCACTTCGCTGCCCTGCAGGGCGATGCCCGCTTCCAGGCTCTCGAAGATTTCGTAATTGAAAAAGGCTTTCTTGTTGACGGAAATGCTTTTCATGACATCACCCATCCGGCTTCGAGACGACCCGGATCAGGCTGATATGCCTTTTATTCATCTTTTCGACGATGAACCGATGGCCTTCATAGTCGAGGGCTTCTTTCTCGTGGGGAATCCGGCCGAATTCGTATAAAAAGAATCCGGCCAGTGTCGTGTACTCCCTGAGTTCCGGCAGCTTCAAGGGCAGCTTTTCGTTGATGTCCTTGATGGCGGCCGATCCTTTGATGATAAAGACATGATCGGCGACCGGCTGGAACCAGGCCTCTTCTTTGTCGTCGTGTTCATCCTGGATGTCACCGACAATTTCCTCGATGATGTCTTCAAAGGTGACGATCCCTTCCATGCTGCCGAACTCATCCACGACAAAGGCCAGGTGGACCGCGCTCTCCTTCATTTGGAGCAGGACTCTTTCCACGGACGCGGATTCCGGGACGAAGAGCGGTTTGCGCATGAGGCTTATCAAATCAATGTCTTTATTATCAATGAGATAGGGAATAATGTCCTTGGCATGAATCAGGCCTTCGATATGATCGAATCGTCCCCGATAGACCGGGAACCGGGAAAAACCCTCGTTCTGGATGATCTCCAGGATCTGCTGTTTCGGCGCGCCGATCTCGATGGCCTTGACCTGGGGACGTGGGGTCATGATCTCTTTCACCGGGCGTGAGGCGAGGTCCATGATTTCCTCGATCATTTTTTTGCGGAAGGCCGACATACCTTTGATGCCTTTGGTCAAGAGGACCTTGGTTTCATCCTCCGTCATCGTCCGCGAGATGCCCGGCCGTTCTTCGCGCGAGGACCGGAAAATCAGGCTGGACAGGAACGTGAAGGCTTTCACGAAGGGATAAAAGAGGACGAGGAAAATCCTGAACGGATAGATATAGAGAAAAGAAAGCTTCAGGGGATGATAAGCGGCATAGATCTTGGGGTTGATCTCGGAAAAGAGCAGGAGCAGCAGCGTCGTGGAGCCGGTGGCCAGCAGGACGGCCTGTTTTTGATTAGGGATGAAGGAGACAAAAATATAGGTCGCCACAGAAGCGGCTGCCACGTTGACCAGGGTATTGCCGATGAGAATGGTCGTCAGGAGATGATCGATCCGGGCCAGGATTTTTCGGACGGCCCCGGCCTTTAAAGAACCCTTCTTCTCCAGGTATTCCAGCGTGTAGGGGTTCGAGCTGATGAAGGCCGTCTCCGAAGAGGAAAAAAAAGCGCTGAGGATGACAAAGAGCAAGAATAGGAGGAGAGCCGGCAAAAGCATGGTGGCAGAGGTCAGATGTCCAGGTCGGCCTTGACGTCTTTAAAACAGTGGGAGAGCGTGTGAAAAATCTTCCGCTCGATCTGGTCAGAGGGAAGGGAGGAGGCAACCGAGATCTCGATGACGACCAGCTCCTTGGCCTTTTCCATCATCTTTTTCTCTCGGAAGGAAAGAGGCTTGATCAGGCTGAGGTAGAACAGGCTTTTCAAGACGGCCACCATGTCCAGGATCGTCCCCGATTTCATCAAATTGACATATTCCTTGTAACGGCCTTTCCAGTTCATGGTCACTTCGACATCGCCGTTTTTCATGACGTCGAAGATTTCCTTCACGGACAGCTTGGAGATGAGTTTCCTGATTCCGATCTCGTCGGTGGAGGTGGAGGGGACGAGGACCAGGGTGTTATTGGCGAGGATTCTCAGATGATAGACTTTGAAGCTTTCCCCGTTGTAGGCTTCTTGTTGGATATCCTCAATGACGCCAAGGCCTTGATTGGGATAAATGACTCTATCGCCAATCTTAAATGAATTCATGAACCCCTATTATAGGAATTTCCCCTGAAAGAGTCAATGAAAATTAAAAATATAAAATGGGCAGACAGACCTCCTCCCCGCCGCGGAGAATTGGCGAGGTCTCAAAAAGATCGGCGGAAGGGTTTATGCAATGCGTTGTAGAGCGTTGTCCGGGAGACGTTGAGGATTTTCGCCGTCAGGCTGATGTTGTGAAAGGTGACCTCGAGGAGATAACGAATATATTCTCTCCTCAAGTCTTCCAGCGTGGGGAACACGTTCTCGTTTTGGGCCGGCGAATTTTTCCTCGAATCGAGGTAAGACTGAAGATATTCGGTCCTGTTCATCTCGTTTTACACGTGTTGATGATTCGGAAATTGTTGGAGACGATATAAGAGCAGGCGAGGTTGGAAGCGATGGAAAGGGCCCAAGCCAGAGGCCGGCTCTTCTTGTACAGCGTTTTCAGGCTGTAACAGGCCAAGGCTGTAAACCCGATCTTGACCGCGGCAAAGGCATAGGGGTCCTTGACCACAGACTTTAGCGTGGGGTTCTTTTCTTCCACACCAGGAGATTTGAGCGCCTCTAGAGTGGAGAAGTAATCGGCGGCGTTGAGGGCGACAAGCGAGATCAGGGAAGCGTTGTAGAGAGAATCGCCGAGGTCGGAGGCCTTGATACTCGGAATGGCGAATTTTTGGCCGGAATAGGCGGGGCTTGCGGTGCAGACAATGACGGGGAAGGAGCGGTCCTGAGTTGTCGGCGCCGGTACCGGGATGAGGTCAAGGCCTTGGAGAGGTGATGCTGGAGCTGCAGGCAGAGGCGTTTCGAGAAGGACAACAATTAAATCGGATTCGGCGCGAGCAGCGGAACCGAGGACGATAAAGACAACAAAGACCAGCCATGCTTTTTTCACGTTCCTCGCTCCTTTCGGGCACATTGCGTAATCATTAAAAGCAAGAAAGGTGCCAATAGTCGGAGAATCTTTTAATTTATTTAATATGTTGTATTTATAGAAATTCAAGTAAAATCATTAAACCCTAAATAGTGTTTAATAAATGGACATTATTTCAATATATAAGCATTTAAGTATATTATTATAAATAAATTAGAACGATATATGAAATACTGTTCATTATTAGGTCATTCTTTCGATATGGCAAATTTGAATTATTGAAAATCAAAGGTTCTTTTCAGGCAACCGAATGACATAACGATCGCCGCCGGGGAAAGGTCGTCCCAAGTTCCCTGTTTTGTGATCTCCATGAAATAGAGGCGATAAAGATAAAAAAAATGCAACATCATAGAGCCGCGGAAGGCGAAATGAGACCCGAAATTGCCGATCGAGGCTAATCATCAGCTAATATCTCAGAGCATTCCATTAAGCAGAATGGTAGCGAAGATATCCGGCGGGTGGCGTGGTTCGGGGGCCCCCCAGACACTCTTGGAGGAGGACCGTTTCACCGGGTCCCCCTCCAACGGGCGGCGGGAATACCCGCCCGCCCTGCCACCCCTCCAAGGAGCATCCCGCCATGAATTCATTGCTAAATGCTCCTTGGAAAGGAGGCAGAGAGCGAAGCGATCGTTGGAGGGAAACCCGGAATAAGGGTTTCCCTCCAAGGGTATCCGACAGGACCCGTCGGGCGTTTTTATAGGCAATTTTGGGATGAGAATTACACCTTGACAGAAAAGGGCAGCTTTATTAACATACTACTCTCAATTCTCGTAGAGGTTATAGAACGATGAAGCCAACCTTCCGGCCGAACAATAGAAAAAGAAATAAGAATCACGGCTTTCTGGTCAGGATGAGCTCCAAAGGCGGACAGAAAGTCATCAAAAGAAGAAGACGGAAAGGCAGGACTCGCCTCGCTGTTTAATGGGTGAAAGCTATAGTCCTCGCGAGAGGATTAGGAAGAAAAAAGATTTTTCGTATCTTTACAAAAAAGGCCGCTTAACCAGAGGAAAGTATTTCAACCTGATTTATCTTCCCAATAGCTTGTCCTATTCCCGAATGGCCGTCGTCACCAGCAAAAAAATCGGCAATGCCGTTCAGAGAAACAGGGTCCGAAGAAGAGTCAGAGAGTTGTTTAGAAGGAACAAAGAATTGATGACCTTGCCCGTTGACATGATCGTCGTCACCAAGAAAGGCGTCCAGGACGCCTCCTGGGAAAATATGCGGGCCCAGTATCTTTCCATGATCCAAGCCGTCGGCGCGAACAAATGGCACGCATGAAGCGAATCGTCCTGTTTTTGATCAAAGCCTATAAAATGCTGATGTCTCCGCTCGTTGGCCGTCACTGCCGGTTTGTTCCCACGTGTTCCGACTACACGTATCAAGCCATAGAAAAATTTGGGATCTTCCGAGGAGTCTATCTGGGAATGAGACGGATCCTGAAATGCCATCCTTTTCACGAGGGAGGGTTTGACCCGGTTCCTTAAGAGGTTAGAGCATGGATACAAAAAGAATCATCTTGGCCATCGTCCTTTCGTTCCTGGTCATATTCCTTTACCAGCGTATTTTTATGAAAAAAGCCCCTGAGCCTCAACCGGGCGCCATAGTGTCCCCCCAGGTCGAAAAGGCCCAAACCCAAACGCCGCAGCAGAAGGAGCCCGCTGTGGCCCCGAAGCAGGGCCAGGAATCAAAGCCCGAAGTGGAGAAGCCCAATCTTGAACAGGTTGCGGCGCAGAGGGAAGATTTGGTGACCGTTTCCACTTCGCTCTATCAGGCGGTTTGGAGCAATAAAGGCGGAGTCCTCCAGAGCTGGAAGCTTCGAGCTCACAAGAATGAGAAAAAGGAAGACCTCGAGCTGGTTTCTGCGTTCGCCAAAGAGACCGGGATCTATCCCTTTGCCCTGCTGGACGAAAGTTCGGAGGCGGTCAATGCCGATCTGTCCGGAATCAAATTGAATGCCTACAACAGCCCTTTTTATAAGACTTTTGTTCCGGCTCTTGACCTCAAAGACGGCCAGAAGGGCGAAGTGCGCTTCCAATATTCAGACGGGAAGGGGATCGAGGTCGAAAAGGTTTTGACTTTCTTCGGCGGAAGATATGATCTTGAAATCGCCGTCAATATTCGTAGAAACGGCCAAAGAGTCGAGCCCCGCCTCCTTTGGGGTCCGGGAATTGGAAATCCGACGGCGATGGAGCTCAAGAATAGATTCGTCGGGGGCAACGGCGTGACCGTCCTCGCCTCCGGCAATCTCTACAGGGTTGATGAGTTGAAGTACAAGCCCGAACAGAGCGCTTTCAACTTCGTGAACTGGGCCGCCTATGATGAAAACTATTTCACCGCCCTTTTTCTCCCTGCTCCCGAGAGTGGCACGGCCGTTTTTTTGAAAAAAGACACGGAGAAAGCCTCTTTTTTCTTCCTCTCCGTCAGTAATCCCCGCCGGGCTTTTATCGGGCCGAAGGAATACGACACGCTTACGGCCTTCGGGCACGATGCCAGAAAAATCGTCCGTTTCGGCGTTTTCGGCTTCATCGCCGAAATCCTTCTCGCCTCGATTAAATTTATCCACAGATACATCCCGAATTGGGGAATCGCCATCATTATCTTGACGATCCTGATCAAGATCGTCTTCTTCCCGCTGACCTACAGCAGCACCAAATCCATGGCCAAAATGCAGGAGCTGCAGCCGAAGGTCAAGGCCTTGAGGGCCAAGTATAAAAAGGCCAAGCAGGACATCGGCCAGCGCCGCCAAATGAATGAAGAAATGATGAAACTCTACAAGGAGCACGGCGTCAATCCTGCCGGCGGCTGTCTGCCCATGATCATCCAAATCCCCGTTTTCTGGGGAATCTTCAAACTGCTCGCTGTCTCGATCGAGCTCCGGCACAGTCCTTTTATGTTTTGGATCAAGGACCTTTCGGTGAAAGATCCCTATTATGTCACGCCTATCCTCATGGGCATCACCCAGTTCATCAGCCAGAAAATGACGCCGACTTCAGCCGACCCTTCCCAGGCCAAGATGATGCTCATCATGCCGGTCATCATGACGGTTTTTTTCATGAATTTCCAAAGCGGGCTGGTTCTCTATTGGCTCACATCCAACGTTCTGCAGATCGGCCAGCAATATATCATGAATCGTATGATCCAAAAGAAAAAAAGAGAGTCCCATGGAAAACGACGAAAAGATTGAAGAGAAAGAAGAAAAGCCGGAATTTAAAGGCAAGAACTTGGAAGAGGCCATCAGCCTGGCCGAGCATAGGCTGAAGATCCCGCGGTCCGAGCTCAACTATGAGATCGTGACCGAAAAGACGAAACTTTTCGGCATCAGCAAAGAAATCGTCATCCGGGCCTGGCCGAAAATCGAAGCCGAAGAAAACGCGGTCGCCAATTTTCTGGACAAGCTCCTCCCCAATTTTCCGCTGGAAATATCCTATGAGATTAAGAAGCGGAACGGCTTTGTCTATGTCATCTTCGAGGGAAACGACAAACAGCTCTTGCTCTGGAAGGACGGCTCCCTGCTGCTGGCTTTTCAGCATATTTTGAACAAGATCTCGTCGCAAAAAGTCCAGGTGGATTGCGAGTTTTTCAGGAAGCGGAAAGAGAAGGAACTGAAGGAATATGCCGAGCAGGTGGCCCGGCAGGTTTATGAAACGGGCAGAAACGAAATCCTCGACCTGATGAACCCCTATGAACGAAGAATCGTCCATATCGAAGTCAACCAGGTTCCCGGCATCACCAGCGAGAGCTTGGGCGAAGGATTCCTCAAACGTGTGAAAGTCTTTCCCGTCGAGAAAAATAAAAAATAAGGGCTCGGCATATGCCGCTCGAAGCCACGCAGATTTTCCCCAGCGAGGAAAATCCGCTCGACATCGTTCCTTCGCTCTTCTCTCCTTAAAAGCAGTAATAAAATTATGGGGGGACTAAAAAAAGCATGAATAAAGAATGAAGATTTATATTTATGGTTCTCTTCCATTTCGTGTGGGGAGAGATCGTCTGGGAAACGATCCGGAAACGGCCTCGCTCCCCATCCGGGTTTTTCACGAGCGGTTCGCCGTGGTTTGCCACGGGGAACCGCTCGTAGAGGGATCCAAGGGGGAGCCGCCCCCTTGGTCGCAGGGCGGGGTTTTCTGCCCTGCCCGAGAAAGGGAGGCAGGGCGACCGGGTCTTCCCGGTGCCCGTTGGAAGGGGGAAACGCGAAGCGGGTTCCCCCTCCAAATTGACGCCGTTCCCGAGCCCTCCTTCTCGGCGGCTCAGAACTCGCTTCCCGGCATCGATTTTACGGACGTTTGCCGGGAAGCTCAGACAACTTCGCCGGCCGGCTTCTTCCGAGCCGGCTGCCCTCGAAGGAGGGCTCGGGAAGGCTAAACCCTCCATGGTCGCTTCAGCCGTCTCCGGATCGTTTCCTTTTTCTACCCACACGAAATGGAAGAGAACCATATTTATTAACCCCCCTGCCCCCCTAGGCAATTAGGGGGGATTAACATGTCGCCCCTACCCCCCTAGCGAATTAGGGGGGGATATAAAAGGTCGACGCGCTTTTTCGCGGCATACGCCTCGCCCAGCTAAGCAATAAAAAGACTCGGCAGGAAATCCCTTTTAAAAGCTCTTTTGTTCTTTACTAATCATTGACGCTCTATTAAAATTAATAAAATGCTCGAATATAGCCTGGACGATACGATTATCGCAATTTCGACGCCGCCCGGTTATGGAGGAATTGGAATCATTCGATTGAGCGGGAAAAAGGCCCTTCCGATCGCCATAAGGATATTCCGGCCCAAAAAAAAGCCCGGGGCCAGGGTTTTGCCTGGACAGGCTATCATCGGAAACCTCATCGATTTTGAGAACAACGAGATATTTGATGAAGCCTACCTGATTTTTTTCCCGGCTCCTCGCTCCTATACAAGAGAAAATGTCGTTGAGATAAGCTGCCACGGCAGCCCGGCAGTCATGGAGAATGTTATCCGGCTCGGTATAAAAGCGGGGGCCAGGCATGCCCACCCTGGAGAATTCACACTCAGGGCTTATTGGAAAGGCAGAATCGATATCATTCAGGCCGAGGCGGTCAATGATTTGATCAGGGCGGCGTCGATCAAACAAGCCAGGATTGCCTTCGGCCACCTTGAAGGCAGGCTTTCCAGGCAGATCTCGGAAATTCGCGATAAGATCGTCCACCTTCTCTCTCAAATCGAGGCAGCCATTGAATTTCCCGACCAAAACCTCCGGATAACTCCCAAAAAAATCGCGCTGGCTTTTGAAAAAATGATTGAATTTCTGGAAAAGCTGGTGGCAAGCTACGATGCGGGCAAGGCTTTGACCGAGGGGCTTATGATAGCCATTACGGGAAGGACGAATGTCGGCAAATCGACCCTTTTTAATGCTCTGCTGGAGGAGCAGCGGGCCATTGTCACGCCATACCCCGGAACTACGCGGGATTATTTGAGAGAAAAAATAAGGATCAAAGACGCCGTCATCAACCTTGTTGACATGGCCGGGCTCGGCAGAGCTTCTTCTTTGATCGAGAAAGAGGGCATGAAAAAAGGGAATAAAATCGCTTCGCAAGCGGAAGGGCTTTTGGTGTTAATAGATGTGTCCCGAAAGGAAACGAGAGAGGACTTCGCCCTCATCGAAAAATATAAGCAAAAGAAAATTCTCCTTGTTTTTAACAAGATCGACCTTCCCTCCAAGATGGATGCGGCAAAAATCAAGAATCGGTATAGGGACCTTCCTTCTCTGGACATCTCGGCGCTGAAAGGGACGAATCTAATTCATTTAAAAAACAAGATTTATGAGATTTTTCTGCCAAAACTCAAGGACGGGGAAGATGTCATTTTCCATCTTAGGCAGAAGCTTCTTATCGAAGAGATACTCGATCATTTGAAGAATGGCAGGGAGCTTCTCGAATCGGGATTCCCCGAAGAGGTTTATGCCGAAGAAATCCGAAAGATCGTCCCCGTCGTCGGGCGGCTCACCGGTGAAATCCATGCAGACGATGTGATCGAAAATATTTTCAGCCGGTTTTGCCTCGGCAAGTGAGATGAAAAAAACCTCTGCAGACGCTTTTGATGTTGTTGTGGTCGGCGCCGGACACGCCGGCTGCGAGGCGGCGTATGCCGCAAGCACGATGGGGCTTCGGGCCTGCCTTGTGACCATACATCTGGAAACGATTGCCCAGATGTCCTGTAATCCGGCCGTCGGGGGGCTTGCCAAGGGCCATTTAGTCCGGGAGATCGATGCCCTCGGTGGAATCATGGGACTTCTTGCCGACGAAACAGGCATACAATTCAGACTCTTGAACCGGAGCCGCGGCGGAGCAGTCCAGGCGCCCCGGGCCCAATGTGAAAAAGCCCTCTACAGATTGACCATGAAAAAATGGCTCGAGGATGTGCCTAATTTGACCGTTTTTCAAGGAATAGTCAATGAAATCCTGGTTGAAAAGGGGAAAACCAGGGGAGTCCTGACCATAGACGGGAGCGCGATTTTAGGGAAAGCCGTCATAGTAACCCCGGGAACGTTTTTGAATGGGCTTATCCATATCGGCCTCAAGAGCTATTCGGCCGGAAGGGCGAATGAACCGGCAGCCCACGAATTGAGCGAATGCTTAAAAAAGCTGGGTTTTCGGACGTTTCGCCTGAAAACAGGCACTCCGATGCGCCTCGACAAGTACACGATCGATTGGGATAAATTCGATCCTCAACCGGGCGATGAAGAGCCCGTCCCCTTCTCCTACCGGACGAAAAAGAAGCTCGAGAACAAAGTCGTCTGCTTTATCGGCTATACAAATCAACAGACGCACGATATCATCAGGGATAACCTGGACAAATCTCCTCTTTACAGCGGAAAAATCACGGGCATCGGCACTCGCTACTGTCCTTCGATCGAGGACAAAGTCGTCAAATTTCCCCATCATTCCCGCCATCAGTTCTTCCTGGAGCCGGAAGGGGTGGAAACTTCCGAGATCTATATCAACGGAGTTTCTTCAAGCCTGCCCTACGAGACACAAAGGGCGATATTAAAAAGCATCCCCGGCCTGGACCGGGCAAAAATATTAAGACCTGCCTACGGAATTGAATATGATGCCGTGGCGCCGACCCAGCTCCTTCCGACTCTGGAAACTAAAATCATTGAAGGCCTGTACTTGGCCGGCCAGATTAACGGCACTTCCGGCTACGAAGAGGCGGCAGCCCAGGGGCTTATGGCCGGAATAAACGCTGCTTTGAAAATCAACAAAAGAAAGCCCTTTATCATACGCCGGGATGAAGCTTATATCGGGGTACTTATTGATGACCTGATCTCGAAAGGGGTGGAAGAGCCGTACCGTCTTTTTACTTCACGCGCCGAATACCGTCTCATGCTTCGAATCGATAATGCCGATAAACGATTGATGGGATACGGAAATGAGCTCGGCCTGATAAAAAAAGCGGATTTCGACTCATTCCTTGGCAAGCAGGAGAGGATCCAGTCGGTTTTGGCTATGCTGGAGAAGAAGAAGATTTCCCTGGAGAATAAAGATAAGATTTCCCTGAAAGACTACCTAAAAAAACCTGAAATTCATCTGAATAATGTGCTAGAATACGAAAAGATTCCTGTGTCTTTGACAGACGAAGAAGTCAGGCATATCGAGGCAGAGGTCAAGTACGAAGGTTATCTTAAGAAGCAGGAAAAAGAAATCGCAAGGATCTTGAAGATCGATGGGGTCAAGATTCACGAAAACACCGATTTCAAGAAGATCCACGGCCTGACACGAGAAGCAATCGAGAAAATGGAAAAATACAGGCCCAAGACGGTCCGTGAAATGAAGAAAATCCCCGGGCTGACGCCTTCCGATATCTTCAGCGTCTATGTTTATCTCAGCCTGCAGAAGAAAATGAGGTCCGGCAGGCATAATGTTTCACGTGGAACATTGGAGGATGGTGAATAAAATCATCGCGGTCGCCAATCAAAAGGGAGGGGTGGGGAAGACAACTACCGCCATAAACCTTTCCGCCTCCCTGGCCATGAAAAAGATGAGGGTTCTTCTCATAGACTTTGACCCCCAGGGAATGGCAACGGCTGGCCTGGGAATCGCCAAAGAGCCCAAAAAAGGCATCTACCAAGCCTTGATGAACGGGCACGATATCCTGGAAAATATCCAGGGGACCAAGCTTGATAACCTTTATTTCTGTGCCTCCTCGCCGGAGCTCGCTGGCGCGGAAGCGGAGCTCTTTTCCCAGGATAACCGAGAGGGAAAGCTTCGTGACGTACTGGCGAAGGTCAGGGCAAGGTTCAATTTTATCTTTATTGACTGCCCCCCTTCCTTGGGATATCTGACGATCAATGCTTTATCCGCCGCAGATTCTGTCCTCATCCCCGTTCAGGCTGAATTCTTCTGCATGGAAGGGATTCCCGACCTTCTTCAGAGTCTCAATGATGTCAGGACCTACTTTAATTCTTCTCTTAAAATCGAAGGGATTCTTCTGACCATGTTTGATGAGCGGACCAATCTTTCCAGGCAGGTAGAAGAAGAGGTCAGAAAGTCTCTCAAGGGAATCGTGTATAGCGTCATCATTCCTCGAAACGTCAGGTTGGCCGAGGCCCCCAGCTTCGGCAAGCCCATCGTGCTTTATGATATAAAATCCAAAGGAGCAGAGGCATATCTCAATTTAGCCGAGGAGATTCTCCAAAAATGAAAAAAGCTTTAGGCAAGGGGATCAAAGCGTTTATTCCGGAAGAATATGGCATCTTGAAGAACGAGAGGTACGCCGAACTGGACCTCGACGAGATCAAGCCGAATCCGATCCAGCCGCGAATGAAGTTTGATGAAAAGGCCATCGATGAGCTTGCCCGGTCGATCAAGGAGGCGGGCGTTCTCCAGCCGATCCTTTGTGTTCCTGAGGAAGGCTATTATAGGATCCTTACCGGCGAGCGAAGGTGGCGGGCCGCTCAAAAGGCCGGCCTCCGGAAAGTCCCCGTCATAATTAGGAATATCCCCAAAGAGCAGCAATTGGAGATTTCCCTCATCGAAAATCTTCAGAGAGAGGAATTGAACCCGATCGAGATCGCCAACGCTTATCAGAGGTTGATCGAAGAGCTGGACTACGCGCAGCAGGACGTAGCCGATAAGGTCGGCAAGGACCGGACCTCGGTAACTAATTTCTTGCGCTTGCTCAAGCTTCCCCAGGAGGTTCAGGAGAGCCTCAAAGAAGGGCAAATTTCCATGGGCCATGCCAGGGCCCTTCTTGGCGTTGAAATCCCGGAGTTCCAGGCGGAGTTGTGCCGCAAGATCATTCAGAAGAACCTGTCGGTCAGGGAAGTGGAAAGGCTTGTCTCAAAACGCAAACCAACGTCCGCGCCTCCCAGGAAGGCCAAATCCGACCCTAACCTCGGAGCTTTGCAGGAAGACTTGTTGAAGTTTTTGGGGACAAAAGTCGATATCACCGGAAGCCAGAAAAAAGGAGTGATCAAAATATTCTATTTTTCTTTGGATGAGCTCAATAGGATCTGTGATCTCATCAAAGGAGTCAATTTATGAAAGATAAGAGGAAGGAAATGGAAGACACAAAAATCACGGGCTTTTTTGACAATGGGACGGAGTTTAAGGGAGAATTGAAATTCAAAGGGTCTTTCCGCATCGACGGCTATTTCCAGGGGAAAATAGAGTCCGATTCAATGCTGATTATCGGTGATAAAGGGAAAGTCGAGGCTGAAGCGCATGTTGGTTTTATTATCATCAACGGCGAGTTCAAGGGAAATATCAAAGCCGTGGAAAAGGTGGAGATCAACAGCAACGGTCGAGTGACAGGCACGATCTTGACTCCGAAGCTGGTCGTGGAAGAAGGCGCCTATCTGGAGGCCAACTGCCAGACCGCCGAGCAGGTTCCTTTGCCGAGTGCAGATTTGAAAGAAAAATCCGGTAAATAGCATTGAAAAAAGCTCTGGGCGTTATTCCTGTCCGTTTCCACTCCACGAGATTTCCGGGAAAGCCTCTGGCCCCGATTCTCGGGAAGCCCATGATCCAATGGGTTTTTGAGGGGGCGAAAAAAGCGAAACTCCTCGAGAGAATTATCATCGCCACGGACAATGACAGGATTTTTTGGACCGCCGAAAAAATCGGAGCCGAAGTCATGATGACCTCGGCCGAACATCTCTCCGGCACCGAAAGAGCCGCCGAAGTGGCGGCCAAAGTGGATGCGCCTATCGTTATAAACATCCAAGGAGATGAGCCCCTCGTCGAAGGCAAAATGCTGGACGGCCTGGTCGAGGCATTACAGGATGAATCCATTCCCATGGCCACTCTTATGGCCAAGGTCTACGATTTCGGCCAGTTCGAGGAAGGCCACATCGTCAAGGTCATTTCGGATAGAAATGGTTATGCTCTCTATTTTTCTCGGGCGCCTCTCCCCTATCAGACCGTTGATTTTTATTATCAGCATGTCGGGATCTACGGCTACCAAAGAGATTTCCTCCTCAATTTTCATAGGCTGGACCCGTCGAGGCTGGAAAGAATCGAGAAGCTGGAACAGCTGAGGGTCCTGGAGAACGGCCTGAGGATTAAAATGATCGAAATCCCGATTGCCACCTTGAGTGTGGATACACCCCACGATATAATCAAGGTGGAAAATTTCTTGAAGAAGAGAAGCGATGAGTAAATACATTTTCGTCACCGGAGGTGTGCTTTCTGGTCTCGGCAAAGGGATTGCCGCGGCATCGATCGGCAGGCTGCTCGAGAGCCACGGGCTAAAAATTACGCTCCAAAAATTCGACCCTTACCTCAACGTAGACCCCGGCACGATGAATCCCTTTCAGCATGGCGAGATCTATGTGACGGATGACGGCGCCGAAACCGACCTGGACCTTGGTCATTATGAAAGGTTCACCTCGACAAGGACGACGAAATTCCACAACTGGACGGCAGGAAAAATCTATGATGTGATCATTAAGAAGGAGCGGAGAGGGGAGTACCTGGGCAAGACCGTCCAGGTCATTCCTCATGTGACGGATGAGATCAAGAATGGGTTCCGAGCGGTCCAAAGCAACAACGATATCGTTATCGTGGAAATCGGAGGAACGGTCGGAGACATCGAGAGTCTCCCCTTCCTCGAGGCTACCCGGCAGATGAGGCTTTCGCTCGGAAATGAAAACACGCTGTTTGTCCATTTGACCCTCGTCCCTTTTATAAAAACATCGGGCGAGCAGAAGACCAAGCCTACCCAGCATACCGTCAAGGAGTTGCGAGCTATCGGCATCCAGCCCGATATTCTTCTTTGCCGGACCGACAGGTTCCTAACCCCCGACCTTAAGACAAAGATCTCCCTGTTCACGAATGTTCCCGTCGAAGCCGTCATCACCGCCAAGGATGTGGATAATATCTATGAAGTCCCTCTGATATTCGCCAAAGAAGGTCTAGATACGATCATCATCAAACAATTGAAGCTTACGCCCAGAAAAAGAAACATGGCTCAGTGGAACGCGCTGATCAAGGGAATGAGCCGGCCGAAGGATGAAGTGGACATCGCGGTGATCGGCAAGTATGCGGGATTCCAGGATTCCTATCTCAGCCTGAAACAGGCCCTCTGTCACGGTGGGATCGCCAATGACCTTAGAGTGAATATTTCCTGGATCGAAGCCGAGGACCTCGAAAGAAAAAAGATAGAGAAAATTCTTGGCGATAAAGACGGGATCCTGGTCCCGGGCGGTTTCGGCCACAGGGGCATCGAAGGAAAGATCCGGGCCGCTGCTTTTGCCCGGGAAAACAGAATCCCATTTTTCGGGATTTGCCTCGGGATGCAATGCGCGTCCATAGAGTTTGCCCGGAATGTGGCCGGTCTCAAGCGGGCCAACAGCACGGAATTCGACGAGGACACCCCACACAAGATCTTTTTCAAGTGGAGAGAGATCAAGGGAATCCAGGACCTGGGCGGGACGATGAGGCTCGGACAGTACCTCTGCCGCCTGGAGAAGAAATCTTTTGCTTACAAAGCCTATCGGAAATGTGATATTTATGAGCGCCACCGCCACCGCTACGAATTCAACCCCGAATACGAGTCGATATTGGCGGGAGCCGGCCTCTTTTTCTCGGGAAAGAACCCGGACTACGGGCTTGTCGAAGTCATCGAGATCAAGGACCATCCCTGGTTTCTCGGCTGCCAGTTTCATCCCGAGTTCAAATCCAAGCCTTTGAAGCCCCATCCTTTGTTTAAAGATTTCATCGGAGCCAGCTATGCCCATCGCCGCAAGAGAAATAAAGATTAGCCCGACCGTCAAGATCGGCGGCGCCGGCCGGCTGTTCTTGATCGCCGGTCCGTGCGTCATTGAAAGCCGGGAGCATTCCCTTTCCCTTGCCAAAAAAATTCAAATGATCTGCCGGACGCTGAGCATCCCGTTTGTCTTCAAAGCTTCCTTCGACAAGGCCAACCGTTCATCGCTAAAGTCATACAGAGGCCCGGGCATCGAGAAAGGGCTGGAGATCCTGGGCGAGATCAAGGCAGAGCTCGGCCTGCCGGTGCTTTCGGATGTCCATGAAACCTGGCAAATCGAAAAAGCGGCGGAGGTCTTGGACGTTATTCAAATCCCCGCTTTCCTCTGCCGCCAGACGGATCTGATCTTAGAAGCCGCTCGAACGAAAAAACCGGTCAACATAAAAAAAGGGCAATTCCTGGCTCCGCCCGAAATGAAAAACGTCATCGATAAAGTCGAAAGTACAGGGAATCATAAGATCATCCTTACCGAGCGGGGCGCTTTGTTCGGCTACAACAACTTGGTTTTTGACGTCCGGTCCATTCCCATCATGAAGGGCTGGGGGTATCCAGTCGTCATCGACGCCTCCCACAGCATCCAGAAGCCGGGCGGCCAGGGCGCAACTTCCGGCGGAGAGCATGAATTCATCCCTTATATAGCCAAGGCCGGGGTCAGCGTGGGCGCGGATGGTGTTTTTTTGGAAGTCCATGACGACCCGCGAAAAGCCCTTTCCGACAGATATAACTCATTGAATATAAAAGAATTATATAGTTTGCTCAAAACCTTGGTCAGGATGAAAAGCGCCGTTTGAAGGGAAGGGGATGACAAAAAAAGAAATCATTCAGACAGGGAAGGAAGTCCTCCAGATTGAAGCCAAGGCGGTCGAGGCTCTGAGCTCGAGGCTGGATGAGAATTTCGCCAAAGCCGTCGATCTCATCTATCGAACGAAATCCCGCGTTATCGTCACCGGCATCGGAAAATCCGGCCTCGTCGGAAGAAAGATCGCGGCCACCTTGGCCAGCTGCGGCACGCCGGCCATGTTCGTCCATCCTGCCGAAGCCGGCCACGGCGACCTCGGCATGATCCTTCGGGAAGACGTCATCCTCGCCGTGTCCTACAGCGGAGAGACGCGCGAGATCATCGACCTCCTGGATTTCATCAAGAGGATCGGCGTGAAGCTCATTGGCATCACCGGCGACAAGAATTCGAAAATCGCCAGGTACAGCGATATCGTCATTGAATCAAAAGTCGAGAAGGAAGCCGAACCCAGCGGCCTTGTCCCGACGGCGAGCTCCACAGCGGCCCTGGCCCTTGGCGATGCGCTGGCCATTGCCGTCATGAAGAAAAAAGGCTTCAACGAGCGCGATTTTGCTTTTGTCCATCCCAAGGGCCAGATCGGCAAAAAGCTTCTCCGGGTTGAAACCCTCATGCACAAAGGGCAGGATATTCCCTGTGTCCGGCCGGAGATGCCGATGAGCGAAGTCATCGAGGAAATGACCCAGAAGAAGCTGGGCATGACGTGTGTTGTGAATCCCGAAAAAGTCCTGCTCGGCATCATCACGGACGGCGACCTGCGCAGAATGCTCAGAAAATACAAAGATACGACCCTCCAGAAAACGGCCCGGGAGTGCATGACGCTCAATCCCGTCACGATCGACAAATCCGACCTGGCCACCGAAGCCCTCAACATCATGGAAAAGAAAAAAATCACCTCCCTCGTCATCAAAAACAAGGGCGGAAAAATGGAGGGAATCATCCACCTTCATGACCTGTGGCGGACAGAGATGTTCTGATGAGAAACAAAGCCAGGGCCGGCCGGGTCAAGATGGTCCTCATGGACGTGGACGGCACTCTGACCGACGGCACCCTGGCCGTGCTCCCGGACGGCGAAGAGATTAAAACGTATAACGTGAGAGACGGAATGGGAGTCCTGCTCGCCCAGCTGGCGGGGCTCAAGCTCGGCATCATTACCGGGAAAATTTCTAAAGGCCTGGAAAAAAGGGCCGAGCGGCTGAAGATCACCGAGATCTACCAGGGCATTATCGATAAAAAAAAGGTCCTGGACGAGATCCTGGAAAAGAACCGGCTCGCCCCCGAGGATGTCGCCTATATCGGTGATGACCTGGGCGACCTCGAGGTCATCAGGAGCGTCGGCTTCTCCGCCGCCGTCGCGGACGCCCATCCCATCGTCAAGAAAAGCGCCCATTATATCTGCAAAAAAAAAGGCGGCGGCGGGGCTTTCCGGGAATTTATCGAGTATATCATCGGCGCCCAGAAAAAATGGGAGGTCATCACATCCGGGTTTAAGAAAATTTTCGACAGGAAATTATAAAAGCCTGAACGGGAGGAGAGGCGTGGAGATCAATCCGAATATCTTCAGAGAGTATGATATCAGGGGAATCGTCGATAAAGACCTGACCCTCGACGTCGTCGAGACCTTAGGAAAGGGCATGGGAACCTATTTTCGCCGGCAGAACAGGCGCGAAGTGGCCGTGGGCCGGGATTGCCGTCTGAGCTCGCCGGCGTATTCGGAGGCGCTGGCGAAAGGCCTGCTTTCGACCGGATGCAGCGTCGTCGATTTGGGGACAATTCCCACACCGCTCCTCTACTTCGCGATCTATTACAAATCGTTCGAAGCCGGCGTCATGATCACCGGGTCTCACAACCCGCCGGAATATAACGGTTTCAAGCTGATGTCGGGAAAGGAGACGCTTTACGGGGAGACGATCCAAGAAGTCTATCGCCTGATTAAGGACGATAAGATCATCGAGGACAAGGCGGGGACGCGGCGCGCCTACAACATCATCCCTGAATACCAGGATTACGTCCTGAAGAATATCAGCCTCAAAAAGAAGCTGAAGGTGGTCGTCGACGCCGGAAACGGGACCGGGGGAGTCGTGGCCGTCCCGATCTTCAAAAAACTGGGATGCGAAGTCGTGGAGCTCTATTGCGATATGGACGGCCGTTTTCCCAACCATCATCCCGACCCGACGCTGCCGGACGCCATGCGTGACCTGATCAAGACGGTCGGGGAGGCGAAGGCCGACCTCGGAGTGGCGTACGATGGGGACGCCGACCGGATCGGGATCGTCGATGATGAAGGACATCTCATCTGGGGCGACCAGCTCATGATCTTTTTTGCCCGGGACATCTTGAAAACCAATCCCGGGGCGGCCATCATTTCCGAGGTCAAGGCGACCAAGACGCTTTACGAGGAGATCGAGAGGCTGGGCGGACGGCCGATCATGTGGAAGACCGGGCATTCGCTGATCAAAAAGAAGATCAAAGAAGAACATGCCCTCCTGGCAGGGGAGATGAGCGGACATATCTTCTTCGCCGACAGGTTTTTCGGGTTCGATGACGCCATCTATTCTTCGGCCAGGCTTTTAGAGCTTCTGTCGCGCTCCGCTATAAAACTATCGGAGATGCTGGCCGGGCTGCCCAAGACATACAGCACGCCGGAAATTCGGATCTATGCCTCGGAAGAAGTCAAATTCAAGATCGTGGACCAAGTCCGGAAGGAGCTCGCCCAGAAATATCGGGTGATCGATATCGACGGTGTGCGAGCGATCTTTCCGCGCGGATGGGGGCTGGTCCGGGCTTCAAACACCCAGGCCGTGCTGGTCCTTCGGTTCGAAGCGGAGACGGAAAAGGACCTGGATGCCATCCAAACGGAAGTCAAGGGGGCAGTTGAGCGGTCGATAAAAAAGTTGGAAAAGTCATGAAAAAAAGCCTGGATATTCGGGCGGTCGTCATGGCCGGCGGGAGCGGCACCCGGTTCTGGCCGCTCAGCCGGAAGCGGACGCCCAAGCAGTTTCTCCCGATCGTCAGCGATAAGACGATGATCGAGGAGACCGTCGAAAGGCTGCTGCCCATCATCTCCTACCCGAATATCTATACGATCGCCAACCGCAGGCAGACCCAGACCATTCAGAGGATGCTGCCGCGCCTGCGGAAAGGAAATCTTCTCGTCGAGCCCGTAGGGAAGAATACGGCGCCGTCGCTCGTCCTGGCTACGGCCCGGATTTACCTTCAAAATCCCGAGGCCGTGGTGGCCGCGCTTCCCTCTGACCATCTCATCCTGGACAACCCGCTATTTGCGAAAAAAATGTTGGCCGCCGCCGAGGCCGCCAGTCGTGAAAAAAGCCTGATCACGTTCGGGATCCCTCCCGCCTTTCCCTCCACGGGATACGGCTACATCCATTATTCCAAACCTGGTCAAAAAAGAGTCGCAGGCGAGAATTTTTACGAAGTCCTGGAGTTTAAGGAAAAGCCGGGATTCGAGCAGGCCACGCTTTTCATCGAATCGAGAGATTATTATTGGAATTCGGGAATGTTCCTCTGGCGGGCGGATGTTTTTGCCGGAAAACTCCGCAGGCATGCCCCCGATTTCTATGCCTACTGGCTGAAAATGCTGGAAGCGCTCAAGGCGAAATCCGCGGCCCGGATGAGGTCGATATTCAGTGAGATTCCCTCCATTTCCATCGATTATGCCCTCATGGAAAAAGCCAAAGGCGTGCTTGTCTGCGAGGGAAATTTCGGCTGGTCGGACGTTGGGGCCTGGTCTTCGCTGGCCGATATCTGGAAAAAGGACGATTTCGGGAATGCGATTAAGGGGGAGACGATCGTCCTCGATACGAGCAACTCAATCTGTTTCAATCCCGGCAAGCTCACGGCGTTTATCGGCGTCAAGGACCTCATCGTCATCAATACCAAAGACGCTTTGCTTGTCTGCCATAAGGGCCAGGACCAAAGAGTGAAGCAGGTCCTGGACGCCCTGGCCAAGAAGGGGAAGACCAAGTACCTCTAAGCGAAGCCCTTCCTCTCAGCTCCTATGATTCCGGCCATCATTCGATGTTTCTGCTCCCCTTTTTTCTTGACACGACGCTCTTTTATCCATTATTAATAGTCTCTCATAATCCAGAAAAGGAAGGCCATCCATGTTTGTCTGGCTTTTTCATCGGATCACCGGCCTCATCTTGATCGTGACTCTCAGCTTCAAAATTCTCACGTCATTTTTCTTAATGACGAAAAACCAGAAGCCTGACTGGGCGCTCGTCCTTCACACGAATCCGCTTATCGACTCTCTGCTCATCGTCTCTGTCATCTTCCACGCCCTCTACGGGTTGAGGACGGTCATCATCGACCTCGGCGTCCGGAAGGAAAAGCTTCTCTTCTGGATTTTCACCATCCTCGGCTTTGTCCTCAGCGCCGGCCTGCTCGTGGTTTATTTTACCCGGAACTATTGATGATTAGTCACGACATCCTGATCGTCGGCGGGGGCCTGGCCGGGCTTTCCGCCGCCCTTTCCAGCTCGTCCGGCCTTGATGTCGCCGTCATCTCCAGGGTCCATCCCCTGCGCTCCCATTCTGTGGCGGCCCAGGGCGGTATCAACGCGGCCTTGGGAAATAATCCCAAGGGACAGGATGACACTTGGGAGAAACACGCCTTCGATACGATCAAGGGCAGCGATTATTTGGCCGACCAGGACGCTGCCGAACTGATGTGCCAAAAGGCCATCCCCACGATCTACGAGCTCGAGCACATGGGCACGCCCTTCAGCCGCTTGCCCGGAGGATTGATCGCCCAGCGGCCTTTTGGCGGGGCCGGATTTCCCCGGACATGCTACGCCGCGGACAGAACCGGCCATGTTTTGGTTCATACATTATTCGAGCAGTCCCTTCGCAAAAACGTCAAATACTATAACGAATGGCTGGTCACCGAGCTGGCCGCGGAAAACGGCAAGTGCCGCGGCGTCATCATCTATGATTTGGCCACCGGCGACGTCTTTCCCGTGAAAGCCCGGGCCGTAATCTTCGCGACGGGAGGTTACGGGAGGGTTTATTTAAGGACTACCAACGCCTTCATCAACCATGGCAGCGGGATCGGCATTGCCTACCGGGCCGGCGTCCCGCTCAAGGACATGGAGTTCGTCCAGTTCCATCCCACCTCGCTTTTCCCCAATAACATCCTGATGACCGAGGGAGCCCGAGGCGAAGGCGGCTATCTGTTGAATAACCTCGGCAAGCGCTTCATGGCAGACTATGCCCCCTCGGCCATGGAGCTAGCGCCAAGGGATATCGTGGCGCGCGCCATCCAGACGGAGATCAGCCGGGGGAAGGGCTTTGCTAATGAATATGTCCTCCTCGACCTCACCCATCTGGGCTCGGAAAAAATCAACAAGCGGCTTCCGGCCATCCGCGAGATCTGCATGAGGTTTGCCGGGATCGACCCGGTGGAGACGCCCATCCCCATCCAGCCGGCGCAGCATTATTCCATGGGCGGGATCGATGTCGATACCCTAGGGGCGTCCTGTCTGCCGGGCTTTTTTGCGGCCGGAGAGTGCGCCTGTGTCAGCGTCCACGGGGCCAACCGCTTGGGCGGCAACTCTCTCCTCGACACCATCGTCTTCGGCAAGATCGTCGGCGAGGCCGCCTCGGATTTCGTCAAAGGGGCGGCTCAAGAGGCCCCCGGCGAACGGCCGCTCCTTGATGGAACGCAAAAATTGAAGGGAAAAATCGGCGCCCTGCAGAAGAAGGATTCGGGCGTCAAAACCCACCATTTCCTCAATAGGCTGAAGCTGATTATGAGCGAGAAGGTGGGCATTTTCCGGACCCAGAAGGATCTGGCCGAAGCCCTGGACGGCATCCGCCAGGTTCGGGAGGATCTTAAAGACGTCTATCTCTCGAGCCCGAACCTGCGCTTCTGCCAGGAGGCTGTGAATATCCTGGAATTCGAATACATGCTTGACCTGGCCGAGGTGATCACCGTCGGCGCTCTGAACCGCGAGGAGACGCGGGGTTCGCACTACCGCCTGGATTTTCCGGAGCGCGATGACAAGAGCTGGCTTAAGCACACGCTGGTGGCTTTCAAGGACGGGAAACCACAAATCAACTATAAGGACGTCAAGCTGGGGAAACACAAGCCCCAAGCCCGGCTCTACTAAGATGAAATACATATTCAAGATTTTCCGCTATGACCCGGTCAAGGATGGGCAGCCCTGCTTCCAGGAATATCCCTACGAAAGCCGGGAGAAGCGGACCATCCTGGAAGCCCTGATGGAAATCCGGAACGAGCAGGATGCCACGCTGTCTTTTCGCTATAGCTGCCGGGAGGCGGTCTGCGGCTCCTGCGGCATGGTCATCAACGGCCGGCCGGAGCTTGCCTGCCGGACGATGGTCGATTCCCTGGGCTCTCCACTCGTCATCCTCGAACCCCTGCCGAACATGGAGATTCAGAAGGACCTCGTTGTTGACATGGAGCCGTTCTGGAAGGCACTGGGCGACGTTCATCCTTATTTGATCGGCGACGGAAAGCCGCCGGAAAAAGAACACGGGATCGAAGACAAAGAGATGGCCAAGTTCGAGCGGTATACCAACTGCATTCTGTGCGCCTGCTGTTACGCCGCCTGCCCCGTCGTCACCCGGGATGCGCGCTACCTGGGCCCGATCGCCCTGGCCAAGCTTTACCGCTTTGTCCAGGACCCGAGGGACACGAGGCCGTTTGCCGACTGGGCCAGGATCGATACCGGGACAGGCATGTGGGGCTGTGATACGGTTTTTGCCTGCAATGAGGCGTGTCCTAAAGACGTCCAGCCGGCGCACGGGATCGAAGCCCTGCGGAGGAAGTTTGTCGTCGAGAGGTTGAAGAAGATGCTGAGGCTGCGAAAATGAAGATCAAGCATTCCTTGTTCACCCGCCGCGAATTCCTCAACGGATTGTTGGGCGGGTGGTTGGGCGCCCTGGCCGCGACCCTCCTCTATCCGGTGATCAAATTCGTCTTCCCTCCCTACATGGAACCGGACAAAGTGATGCTCCTATTCTCCGATTATCAAGATCTGGCGCCGGGCGCTATCAAACCCTTTGCCTGGGGCGCGAAGCCCGGCTATATCAAGAAGAAGGAGGACGGCAGCTACATGGCCATCGTCGGCGTCTGCACTCATCTGGACTGCACGGTTTCGTACAAAGCGGACCAAAAGAAATTCTACTGCGCCTGCCACGACGGCTGGTATGATGAATACGGAAAAAACATCGCCGGACCTCCGCCCAAGCCGCTGCGT
>Ga0315284_10000746_pt1 | contig 44680 bp, 39 predicted proteins | sample YL17G09_16_MG_FD_203696 | JGI IMG/M metagenome (GOLD analysis project Ga0315284, IMG submission 203696) | Sediment microbial communities from Yellowstone Lake, YNP, Wyoming, USA - YL17G09_16 | ecosystem: Environmental > Aquatic > Freshwater > Lake > Sediment | place: USA: Wyoming | collected...
GGAAGGCGATCGTCACGCGTTTGTTACAGCGTGGTGATTCGGTCCGCAGCCTGTCGCGAGGAGTTTATCCTGAATTACGGGCGATGGGTGCGGAAGTCATTCAAGGTGATGTCGCCGACGCAAACACAGTGCTGGCTGCTGCAACAGATTGCGATGTCCTATTCCATGTCGCGGCCAAGGCGGGCATTTGGGGGCCGTATGCGGATTATCATCACTGCAATGTTGTCGGCACAGAAAATGTCGTTGCCGCATGTCTTGCAGGTGGAATTAAAAAGCTAATTTTCACCAGTTCACCCAGCGTCGTATTTGATGGACATGATGAGTCTGGGATCGACGAGACTGCCGCTTATTCAAAACATTTTTTGGCACATTATCCCAGAAGCAAGGCCATGGCAGAGAAAGTTGTATTGAATGCGGATGGCAAGACCTGCCGCGATGGAGAGACTCTGAATACTGTTGCATTGCGTCCGCATCTAATCTGGGGGCCGGGCGATAACCATCTCATTCCCCGGTTGATTGATCGCGCTCGCCGCGGCCAATTGCGGAAAGTCGGTTCGGGGAAGAACCTTGTTGATATGGTCTACATCGACAATGCGGCAGATGCACATCTTCAGGCAGCTGATTGTCTGACACCGAATTCGTCCGTCGCCGGTCACGCATTTTTCATCTCCAATGGGGAACCGCAACCATTGTGGGTAATGATTGACAAACTACTCGCCTGCGCCCACCTTCCCCCCGTCAAACGAAGTATCTCCGCGACAACGGCCTATTGCGTCGGCGGATTACTAGAAATGATTTATGCGGCCATGAATCGCTCCGATGAACCACCGATGACTCGATTTGTCGCGAGGCAGCTATCGACTTCGCATTGGTTTCGAATGGACGCAGCGCAGAACGCGTTTGGATACCAGCCAAGAGTTTCCAACGAGGAGGGGCTACAACGGCTCGCAGAGTGGCTTCGGCTCAACCCGGCCTAGGATCGGCAATGAATCCTGCGAATTTCGGATGGACTCGCAATCTGTTGCGGGCCGATTTTTTTGACGGATGCTGCGAGGTTCCGTTTTTACAAAATGTCCTCGGTAGTCTCATGGGAGCGGAATTTCATGCGTTTGAATGGTTCCTCACAGGCCTGCGATTACGGAGGGGCTCCGCAGTTCCTCGTTATAAATGTGTTTCTCCCAAGAACGCCGGTGAAAAATACGGACGCCGAATTTTCTGGATCTTATTTCAGAAGCCGATCCCGTGTGTCCGACAAGCCTCCGCATCAAGACGCTACGGGAGCATGCGAGTCCCTGAATGAGTCACATCGGCGACCAGTGGTCTTCCCCGCGCAGGCAAGCGGCGTACGCTGAAACCGGTCGCCGCGATGAGGTGCGCGGGAACCCCTTGTCCTCGACCGTCAGGATTCTTAGAGCCGCGACGATCTACATCCAATCGTTGAAAAATCCTACAGAGTTGTCCCCTCAACTGCGTCTTCTCGCCATATCGGATCGAATTCCCGAGGCAGGTCTTCTCCGCTGTGGAACGGTTCCCATTGAAGATCGATCGTTTGATCGAGCGGGAAATGAGGGGAGTCGGGCTCTCGCCATGGTTGCCAATGGGAAACATTGGCCCCAGTCCGCGGATTCAAGGAGAGGTGTCTGATCTGGTTCAACCAGCCGTCGGCTTGGTTGCCAAACACTCTTCGCAATTCGCGTTCGGCATCGATTCGGCTCTCTCCTAGCGGAAGCCGTCTCCAGACGCGCCCGGTCCCCTCTAGCAATTTGTCGTGGCTAGGGTTAAACGACAATCCCTCTAAAAATGTTCGCCAAGCGACGGGTGTGTCATTCATGAGCAATTGGCCGTCCCCAAGACGCAACCAGACACCCGCCAAGGTCGGATCGCATTTCACGGCAAGCCGCAGAGTCTGTTCTTGCTGAAGAGGATCTGTGAGGCGATCTGCCAAGTACCAATTGTAGCGACCGCTCCCGGTCGGTTGAATCGTCGCCAGAGTCATTGGCAACAACAAAACGTGCGTCAGAATGAAGATGGAACGACATAGGACCGGCAGGCGAAGGGCCCCACACATGCACCATGCGGCAGTCCATCCATACGCCAAACCGACGAGGTGTGCCACATTGGCTATGTTTGCCAGATCAACGATCGTGACCCACACACAGAACACCAAGAAGGCAAGTCCGCACTGAACCTCCAGAGCGGACAGAATTGTCTCATTCCGAAACTGCCTGATCGCGATCAGGGCACCCAACATCGCACAAATTCCGCCCGAAAAACCAAAGGCGATATGACCGATTAAGAATTCTGCCAGTAGCGGGATAAAGAGGGCAGGTAATAAGAAAACGGCATACCGCCAACTCCCCCAATGTCTCTCAAGTCGTTTTCCGAGGAACCACGCGGAATAGCCGTTCAAGACTAAATGTAAAAACCCGACATGATGAAATGCGTTGCATGGAATCCGCCACCAATCGCCATTCCACAGATCAAATGGCCCGACCAAACGGAGATCAGGGGACTCATCGAGGCTGCCTGGAATGATCCTCTGCAAATTGACCGCCGCGCCCCACTCCCGCTGTGTATCTCCCCACCGGACTCCGTTCCAAGTTTGGCCCGCACAAACAACAGGCAATGCCATACAAATGCCAAGACACAGAGCCGTTATAGGTGAAGCACGCAAGGCGATTAAGGCGGACGGAACTCCCTGACCGGTTTCGGATGCAGCCTGTAAAAACATCGAGCATCATCCAACAATACGGTACGTTAACTCATGGCAGGACTTGGACGCCAGTTTTTTGTTCACGGGAACTTCGATCTTGTCCGTGCTTCGGATGTGTATTCGGTGGTACTCCCAACTTCATTCGGAGTAATCGAATCTGACGTTGAGTTTCTTCGATTTTCATTGGATCAACGTCGGTTTCGTTGTCGATCTCATACCGCCCCAACCTACGAAGTAATTCAACAATACCACTGGCGACCCAGTCTCGCGTCCCAGGAGTTCCCTGTTCGAACTGTTTCTCAAGTCTCTGGTTTTTGACCTGATCCACGATCTGATTCGTCAATGCTGGGGAGGGCCAGTTTCGGGGTCCTCCCGGGCTCCTCTCAGCACTGAAATTAACGAGATAAAGATAGAAAACAAAGTCGGATTGACTTTCATTTATAGGGGGGGTGCGTCCTGCCTCTGTTGCAATGATTTTCATCAATTCCGCTAGTTCACTCCGGAATTTTTTGAGGTTCTTCTGCCGCATTTGGAACGGCGTTGAGGAATCGTCATTCGTCGATTCGAGGCCCTGGGATGTCTTATTCCAGTTGCTCCATTCCGCATGGATTTTTTTTACCAGCAGCAACTTTTTTACGGAGTCCGTCTCTTGAGTCAGTTCCTCTCGTTGATGCGGTGTCAGCGTCCTGAGCCACGCCGAGTAATTTTGAAGGACGATGGACAACCTGCCGCCTGATCCGTTGACTTCCTGATGTAGTTCTCGAAGCGACTGTTGTTGGTTCGCGTTCATTTTCATGAACAAAGTCAGGTTCCTTTTGAGGTGGTCTCGCTCAATTTGAGACATTTTCTCGATCCGTTGCGAATTTTCCGCAAGGATCTTCGTCGCTTCGGCGGGCCATGCTTGTGGAGCAAAACAAATCCAACTAGCACTCACGAGCACGAGGAAGTTGATGCCATTGATAGAGGGTGTCCATGCGAAATCCCACCGCAGGTTCCCTGTCTGACAGCCACCACGTTTTGAACGGCCTGAGGGACGATCTGAAATGCGAAATAGAGCATCGCAAGGAGATCGCGGCGCGATTGAGTGCCAACAAGACCGCGAAGCCATAGATCAATCTTTCTGTGGCGGGGAGTCGAACAATCCGATCTGTTTTAACCGTATCAAAAAATCGACGGTTTGAATTTCTTGATACGAATCGAATGTTTGCAGCAAGTCCAGATCCTGCAAGATCTGCTCCTGTGGATTCGGAATCCAAGTGGATGTCAATCGGAAACCCAGGTAACCGGAAATTCCCAGCACGAGCATCCAAACAACCATATTGGTTCCCCGTTTGATGTAACGGAACCATGGATGACTGGTCATCTCGTATTTGACATCACCCAACTTCAGTGCCGTCATTGTTCGTGTGTCGAATTCTTTGGAGGCTTTGAAAACGGGGAGCGCATCGAGCAACTCCCAAGTCCTCGCTAAGGCTTCGACTTCGTGGCGTGCCACTTGATTTCCCGCCAAAATCTGATCGATCGCCCGCGCCTGTCCGTCCGGGAGTTCCCCGTCCAAATAAGCGACTAAATCAGCGCGATGATCGGTGTTAAGCCTCGTAATCTTGTCCATGACCGACTGAAACCTCACAGTAACTTGACCCAGCAAAACAATTCCACCGACGCGAAAATCCCCGTCCACTATTTCGAGTCGCGTCCCAACTGCATATAGGGTTCCAATATCTGTCGCAGGTTTTCACGCGCCCGAGACAGCAGCGACTTGACCGCCGATGGGGACATCTCCATCGCCTGTCCAATGTCCTCGTAGCTCATCTCTTCATATTTATTGAGCAGCACCGCCATCCGCTGACGATCGCTCAGTTGTTCGATCGCATTTTGGACGACAACCTGTAATTCTCGTTGATCTAATTGCCGCGTCGGCATCAGGCCCGACTTTGCAATCGCCAACTGTTCCTGGGGGCGAACTCCCATCGGTCCGGAAGCCGTTCCGACGAGATTGACTTCCTTACGCCGTCCCTTGGATCGGCGAGCGTTGCTTGCTAAATTGTTCGCAATGCGAAAAAGCCATGTCGAAAAGCGTGCATTCGGTTGATAGCCGTTCCGCGCCCGATAGATCCTCAGAAAAACCTCTTGTGCCAGATCTTCAGCCGCCTCCTGACCCGCCACCAAATGACGAAAGATGTTGGCGAGGCGATCTTGGTACACATTGACCAACTGGCCGAATGCCTCATCGTCTCCCTCCTTCGCGCGCAGCATCAGTTGTACTTCCGGATCTCGAAGAAAACCGGATTGCTCGGCACTCTGTTCGGAGGGAGTCTTAGTCGGCACGAGCAAACGCCCCTTAATCGATGATCACCGGGAACGAGTGATGGAATTTCTTGGATGAAACCCCAGAACTGATGAAATGGTTCCGTTCGGTTTTTCTGCCGGTCGATTGCGATTAGACTTTTGAGTATACTCCGTTCGCAGGGCTTGTCGAACCCTAGACGCTGTTTGGGATCCGACAACCACCGTTGTCCATTTCGGGCGGCAGTGCAACGGTGACATTTCGTTTTGAAAATGCGAGGGGTCATCGATTGTGACTACTCGACGCATTCGCCTAACTCGATGGTTCACCAGTCCCTGTTAAAGTACCCGTAGATGAGCCTCAGCCGCCTTCCTTTAAGCTATTGCACCAACGTTCATCCCGGTCGAACCGTTGCCGAGGTCGTGGAGGGCTTAGATCGATTCAGTCGACCAATCAAGGCGAAATACGGTTCCGAGTTGGCAACTGGATTATGGCTTGCCTCCTCTGTGGTCCGCGAGTTCGGTACATCCGTCGACATCTTGAGGCGGTTCGCGGATGGACTGAAATCGCGTGGGCTGACATGTTATACATTAAATGCCTTTCCCTACGGGGACTTCCATGATACGCGAGTCAAGGAGAACGTGTATCTTCCCGATTGGGCGGATTCGAATCGCCTCGAATATACGCGGGCATGCGCTCGGTGCCTAGCAGAATTCTTGCCCGAGGGGGGCGAAGGGAGCATTTCGACGGTGCCACTCGGTTTCAAGCTGTTCGATCGCCCCGAAAATTTTATGGATCGTTGTCTCGATCAGTTGATCCAGTTGGCGAGACAACTGGATCAACTCTATTCCGAGACAGGCAAGATGATTCGACTAGCGATTGAACCGGAGCCTTTCTGCATTCTGGAAACGACGGCCGAAACACTGCAATTTTTCACACGCCTTCGTCAACGGGCGAGTGATGAACGGGCTCTCGAAGTTGTTCGAACACATCTTGGCGTTTGCTATGATGTTTGTCATCAGGCCATTGAGTTTGAGGATGTGGCGGCTTCAATTCGTTCGCTCGCTTCCGCAGACATCCGAATCAATAAAGTTCATATTACTTGTGCACTTCAAATCGATTTCCCAAGCCAAAACAACGCGTCTCGTGCTGCGTTGGCTCGCTTCGTTGAGCCGCGTTACCTTCATCAAACATTAGCCCTCACAGACTCGGGAAAAATTTTGAAACATCGTGATCTGGATCAGAATTTCATCGCATCACCTCCGGCCGAATTTCGCGATGCACCAGTGTGGCGAGTCCATTTTCATATGCCCGTTGATGCCGAAACTGTGGGCCCCCTGAAAACCACGCGGCACGAGTTGAAGGTGGCTCTGGCGACGATTCCTGAACTCAACTACCCCCCGCACTTAGAAGTTGAGACCTATACTTGGCCGTTACTTCCTCAGGAGAGTGCACCCAACATCGTCGAGGGTGTTGCCCGCGAATTGCTCGCTACCTCAAAGCTGCTTTCGAAAGAATGACGACTCCAGCCACTCCAAGCCTTTCAAAATCTAATTCGCATCGCGAATAAAAAAACTCGACTCAGGAGACGGTCCCGTGCGTCAACATTCCAGCCTCCGATCAGTGCGCGGTGTACTCTTCGACATGGATGGTGTCATCTATGTGGGCAATCAACCCTTACCAGGCGTTCAAGAGGCCTTCGACTATCTCGCGGAAACAGGCCGGAAATGGCTGTTTGTCACTAATAACGCCAGTCAAACGTCGATTCAGTTTGTCGAAAAACTCGCCAAAATGAACCTTCGCGTGGAGCCCGAACAGGTACTCGGCAGTGCCGAGGCAACGGCCTGCTGGCTTGCCAAGCAAGTCCACGGTCACGGTTGGAAAAATGGTCCGGTGATTGTGATGGGACAGGCGGGTTTGAAAACAGCATTGACGAATTACGGATTCGACCTGACAACGGATCCGGATCAAGCCGCGTACGCTGTTGTGGGAATCAACTTTGAGATGACTTATGACGATCTGGCAAACGTCACGCTTGCCATCCAACGAGGAGCGCGTTTTATCGGGACCAACGCCGACGTGACCTACCCCAGTGAGCGTGGCCCCTTGCCTGGAGCGGGGAGCATTCTCGCTCTCCTCGCCACGGCGACCGGACAGCAACCGTTGGTCATTGGAAAGCCGAATGCAGGTATGTACGAGCAGGCAATGGCTCGACTCGCTCTCTGTCCGGCCGAAACGCTGATGGTGGGAGACCGTTACGATACCGACATTGCGGGTGCCATCTCACTGGGCATTCAAACCGCCGGTATTTTGACGGGTGTCACGTCACGAATTGAATTCGAGCAGGCGATTATTCCGCCGCAATTGATCGTAAATGACCTGCCGGACTTGGTTGAGATCTTTCGCCAATCAGACAACCACAAGTGAAGACGAGGAAATTCATCGATGATTGAGGAATCTTTTGATATTGTGGATGGATCTGACACGGTAATCGGGCAGGCACCACGTTCCGTGGTTCATGCCAATCGATGGCTTCATCGGGCGTCCCACATTTTTGTTTTCAACTCGCGAGGCGAGTTGCTGATCCATCGTCGTTCCGCCACTAAAGATGAATGTCCGAACCTTTGCACATCCTCAGCCTCCGGACATGTTTCTGCAGGAGAGGATTATGGCACAGCGGCAACCCGGGAACTTCAAGAGGAACTCGGACTGACAACTCCAGTCGAATTCCTGGGGATTATTCCAGCGAATGGCGAGAAAACGTCATTCGAGCATAGTGGTCTCTTTCGCACCACCACGGATGAGGCACCCCGTTTCGACCCCGCCGAGATTGCCTCCGGTGAATTTCTTTCGCTGCAGGAGATCGACATGCGACTCGAAAACGACTCAGCCGACTTTACTCCCTGCTTCCGAATCCTCTTTCGGTGGTATCAAGATACATGTGGAAAATGAGCCATTGTTTGCGAAGTGATGATGATCGCAAATCGTCTGTTGACCACTCGCGACATTCAGAGATTTTCAATACCGGCTTTCCCAGGCAACGACCGTCGTCAGTAGGCTCAAACGGAATCGAAGAACGGTCGGCAGATGTTGAAGGTTGGTCGATTGCCAACGCCGCCAAACCCCTGTTTTTCAAAGGGAGATCAGGTGCCACCGCGACACACATTAGGGTTCATTGTCGGAAACCGCTGACGTAAGGCAATTTTTCAGCAATACGAGAGACGTCGCTTGTTCCTTCGAGGAGTTGACCCAGAAAGTCCCAATTGCCGGTTGTCAGAGAACGACGAGCGCTTTCGACAATTTCCGAAGGAAACGACTCATGACCGGCATTCACCTGTTGTCCGACGAGATCGACGGTCACTACGAGTGTTGGATTGGCAGCGATAACTGCGGCCAAACGAATCAGCTCGGTGCGTTTTGCGTTGACGCACGGCAGTCCGAGGCCGATGCTGTTGCCGAAAAAGATTTCCGCGAATGACTCGGCGATGATCGCCTTGATTCCCCATCGGATCAGTGCCTGCGGCGCATGTTCTCGCGACGAACCGCAACCAAAGTTGCGTCCCGCAATCAGTATCCCCCCTCCCTGATGGCAAGGATCGTCGAACGGATGTTTCGAATCTTGTTTTCGATCGTCTTCAAAAACATGCTCGCCAAGTCCCTCGAATGTCACGCAACGTAGAAAACGCGCGGGAATGATCCGGTCCGTGTCGATATCGTCGAGAAGAAGTGGCACTCCGGTACCACTGATTTGCCTGATCTGTTGCATATCAAAACTTTCTTTGAGGCAGATTGAATTCGCGATTGTTGTTGGAAGCGGAATTTCAAAGCATCTCGCGGACATCACTGACACAGCCATTGACTGCGGCGGCGGCAACCATGGCGGGAGACATCAAGAGTGTTCGGCCCGTCGGGCTTCCCTGTCGGCCTTTGAAATTGCGGTTACTGGATGAGGCGCAGACCTCGCGGCCCTGAAGTTTGTCTGGATTCATGGCGAGGCACATCGAACAACCTGCACTGCGCCATTCAAAACCCGCGGCTTCAAACACCTTGTCCAATCCTTCATCCATCGCCTGTTGTCTTACCAGTTGAGATCCCGGCACAACCAATGCTTTCACTCCGGCCGCGACCTTACGTCCTTTGGCGATCGCCGCGGCTTCTCGTAAATCTGAAATGCGGCCATTCGTACAGGAGCCGATAAATGCGACATTGATCTTGAGTCCACGGATCGGCTGCTGCTCCGTGAGTTCCATGTAATTCAGCGCTTCTTGAATTCCCTTCTGATCGTCGACCGAGAAGCTGGCGAGAGTCGGCAGTTTCTCGGTCACACCGACGGACTGCGAGGGATTAATTCCCCACGTGACCGTTGGTTCAATCGCACTTCCATCGAAGCTCACGATGTCGTCAAATTCCGCATTCTTGGGCGAAGCAAGACTCAACCACCAGGCTGAGGCTCGATCGAAGTCCGCGTCCCGGGGAGCAAACGGGCGGCCTTTGATGTAGTCGATCGTGGTCCGGTCCGGGTTGACGTAGCCACATCGAGCACCACCCTCAATGCTCATGTTGCAGACGGTCATTCGCTCTTCCATCGTCATGCGATCAAAAACATCACCGGAATATTCATAAGCAAATCCGACTCCTCCCTGAACACCCAGTCGGCGAATGATGTGCAAGGCGACGTCTTTCGAAAAGACGCCCCGTCGCAACGCGCCGGTCACCTCCACCTTTCGTACCAAAGGCTTGCCGATGGCGATTGTCTGTGTGGCGAGTACATCGGCGACTTGGCTTGTTCCAATTCCGAATGCAATCGAACCAAATGCTCCATGGGTGCTCGTGTGACTGTCACCGCAGGCGATCGTCATCCCAGGTTGTGTTAAGCCTTGCTCGGGACCAACGATATGGACGACTCCTTGCCGGTGGTCATCGAGATTGAACAGGCGAATGCCAAATTCACGACAGTTCCGTTCGATGGAAGACATCATTTGCTCAGCCAAGACATCGAGAAATGGCCTCGATTGATTTTCTGTGGGAATAATGTGATCGACAGTCGCAAGAGTCCGTTCGGGGTATTGAACGTTGAGTCCGCGATCTCGAAGTATTGAAAATGCTTGTGGGCTGGTTACCTCATGGATCAGATGCAGACCAATGAAGAGTTGTGTTTGACCGGAAGCTAACGTCCGAACGGAGTGCACGTCCCAGACTTTGTTAAACAAATTGCGTCGATCATTCATGGCAAAATCCCAGTGTGCTGAAACTTGTAAACACGATAGTCTAAAAATTGTAGCAATCCGGTTGTTGACGTGCGAATCGACTTCGATGACCTGCCAGCAATCGATTGCACCGGGGCATTGGCTTCTCGCGACGACAGGCATAGGATCTCGGTCGAGCACGTACCAGGGGCCTCGTTCGCTCAGATTTGATTTGACCTAAAATGAGGGGGCAGGCGGCTTCCTAAATTGGTCTTGCGTGAGATGGTGTGTTCACCCGAATTCGATCCGTCGTCAATCCTCGCCGCCTCGTTGTTCCTGTTTGCAAGGCAGACACAAACGTCACTTCGAATATTTCGTCCGTTCTCTAATGGTTCCACCATGTGTCACTCACCCACTGGACAAAAGCAAGATCCTTGAGCGACGAGGTGAGGTCTGGCACTCGGGTTCGCAAGGAGATTGTCCTAGGCTCACCGATTGCCACGTTGTGGAGCGATGTCTTGCATTCAGATCCGCGGTTTCTATCGGTGATTCGGTAAGACTATCGAGCATCGTTGCCGTTTTCGGCATTAATTTTAATCATTTTTCGGAGTGAGATAGTGCTACGTTGAAGTGCACATTCTTGCCGATGCAAACGGAATCAGGACCACAATTCGGAGCGAGCCACGCCGTGGCATGGAATACGGGTCTCATTCCTTCTGCCCGCTCCTCAGGCTCAGATCAAGAGTTTCATTCCACGGATGACCAATTGGTAACTAGAGACCTGTTCCGTGGTAACTAGAGACCTGTTCCGGATTCTTTTTAGACGTTGTTTGCGGTGTGATTCAATGAGGCTTAGGCTTGCAAACAGACACCGGAATGGGTTCAGTCGGTTGCTTGCCACCACGACCGTGAGTCGAATTACTGCGAAGGCCGCGTGTTTACAAATTTCAGAAAGATCCTTGGGAGTAACAACCGTGTCACTGATTTTGGCCAGCACATCTTCTTATCGCCGCGATTTGCTTGCGAGACTCGGCGTACCGTTTGAGTGTCACACGTCGGGCATCGACGAGAATAAATTTAAGGCCGATGGCATGGGGCCAATCGAATTGGCGAGAACGCTCGCAACCGAGAAGGCCATGAATGCGATTACTGCCCACCCGCTCGCGACAATCATCGGTTGCGATCAACTGGTCGACATTGACGGCCGCATTCTGGGCAAGCCAGGGTCCTTTGATGCCGCCGTGGAACAGCTGTCTCTATTGGCTGGCCGGTCGCATCGGTTGGTAACGGCTATTTGTGTGTGGCATAATGGGGGTGTTCTCACACATATTGATCTCACTACGCTCGTCATGCGTCCGCTTGCTGCCGATGCGATCTCACGCTATCTGATGCACGATCAACCGTTCAATTGTTCCGGATCATACCGATTGGAATCGCGAGGAATCACGCTTTTCGAGCGAATTGAATCGGACGACAATACAGCAATTATTGGCCTTCCTTTGATCGCCACGACGACGCTACTGAAGCGGTGCGGATACGAAATTCCGTAGTGGAGAGACGAACAGGAAGGCGTTTTTTAAGATCTTCCATGCCTCTGACCTTCAATCAACCCCGCCGAAGTCGGCCCAGAAAACAACGGTACTACGGAGTTGCTTTCGAATTCCATTCGGAAATCTAGTTATCATGAATCCCTTGCCTATCGCCGCTGCTTCCCGTGACGAGCTCGCCCTGAACTATCTCGACTCTCTGCCCTACCCACCATATCCCGTCCAAGAGGAGGCTCTTCTGGCCTGGTTCGATTCCAACGACGGTGTGCTGGTCTGTGCCCCTACGGGAACAGGCAAGACACTGATCGCGGAAGCAGCCGTCTACGAAGCCCTTCATACGGGCAAGACAATTTACTACACGGTGCCGCTGATCGCTCTGGCGGAACAAAAATTTGCCGAGATGCAAGCGTCGGCCGAACGTTGGGGATTTTCGCGAAATCGTGTTGGACTTGTCACGGGCAATCGCAGAGTCAATCCAGACGCGACGATTCTGATCGTGGTTGCCGAAATTTTACTCAACAGACTCCTGAATTCACACTGGGCGGCGCATGAAGAACAACGGAGAGAAGCGGACAGTGAAAATCAGGCTGACGAAAACACGGGGGACGGGAACGCGGAAATCTGGAATGCCACCAAGGACGAATCGCCGCCCACTGGCGTGGAGCCAGACCTGATCGGCTGGGACCCGATCAACGCGCCGACACCAACGGTGATGCCCTCTCCAAAGATCACCACGGCCGGACTCTGTCCAGTGGTACACGACACCTTATCGAAGGCCTCATCCGCCGCTCTTGATTTCGACCGAGTCTCAGCCGTTGTGATGGATGAGTTTCACAATTTCTCCGATTTTGAACGCGGGATCGTCTGGGAATTCTCACTGTCCCTGCTACCGAAGCATGTGAAACTTCTACTGCTTTCGGCCACAATCGGCAACGCAAGCACATTTGTGCATTGGTGTCGAAGAATTCATGGTCGGTCGCTGCATTTAGTTCAGAGCACGGAACGTCGAATTCCGCTCAGTTTTCAATGGATTCCCGACAAATTATTGACGGAACACTTGGAAGATATGGCCGCTGGCGAGGAAGTAACGCGTCGGACACCGGCGTTAGTTTTTTGTTTCAATCGCGATGCGTGCTGGAATGTTGCCGAGGAACTCAAAGGTAAGTCCATGCTGGCCAACGGTCAGCAGAAGCGACTTGCGACGGAAATCGAGAAAGTGAACTGGTCCAAGGGTGTCGGCCCCAAGATGAAGCAATTGCTGATGCGGGGAGTCGGCGTTCACCATGCGGGAGTCCTTCCCAAATATAAACGGCTCGTCGAAGATCTGTTCCAAAAGAAATTGCTGACAATTTGCGTTTGCACAGAGACTCTGGCTGCCGGAATCAATCTTCCCGCGAGATCCGTCGTCCTGCCGTCCCTGCTCAAGGGAAAACCAGGTGAGCAAAAGATCCTCGATCCGAACTCTGCTCATCAAATTTTTGGACGGGCGGGCCGCCCTCAATTCGATACGGAAGGATTCGTCTACGTCCTAGCTCACGAGGATGATGTAAAAATCCTCCGCTGGAAGGAAAGATACGACCAGATTCCCGAAGACACGAAAGATCCGAATCTGATTCGCGCAAAGAAGGCACTGAAGAAGAAGATGCCGACGCGAAGTCCCGAGCGGCAGTACTGGAATGATGCCCAATTCGAAAAGGTGCGAGTCGCCCCATCCGGAGATCTGTCAAGCCGTGGGCCGCTCCCTTGGCGAATGCTGGCGTACATGTTGAAGCTTTCGCCAGAAGTGGACCGGCTTCGAAAACTCGCTCACAAACGCCTGATGGATCCCAAACAACTTGAAGCGGGAGAAAAACATCTGGAACAGATGCTGCTGACGCTTCATGCCGGTGACTTCCTGCGACTTGACCCGCCGCCGCCACCGCCGCCTGAAATTGGCAAGCCGGGCCAAGAATCCTCTGTGACTCAAGAGACGCCAAAGGTTTCCTGGCTGTCGCAGCAACTTCAAGGATCCATCGACAAAAAATTCGAGGCGAGCACCGGAAAACAGTTACAAAAACACGCGGAGCTCGACAATCGGCCTCGGTATCGGGCCGTTTTGGCCCATCCGACGGATCGACTTGACCAACTTTTTATATTTCGGGGTGTGAATCCGCTCTACGGAATGTTCATCCTCGAACACATTGGCTACGCAGATCGTATGGAGCGACTGTTGATTATTGAAAGTGTCTTAGAGTTACCCCGAGCGTTGATACGCTCGGTTCGGGTTCCGCCACCGCATCTGTTGTCGCCCGGTCCTCTGGCGTTGGAACGGATTGACATTGAATTGGTCCAGCGTGGTCTGATCGCTGCGAATGACCTTTACCCTGAGTTTGATCCCAACATTCCCTTTGAAGATCGCAAGTATGCACCGCCGTTGGCAGACAAAATGCGAATGTTGTTTGAAGCACAATATCCCGAGGTTCAGGGCGTGACAGTGCAACCGGTGATGGTCGCAGCCGATTTGCTCGAAAATTTCAACGATGACTTCTGGCTGTTCATCTCCCAAAAGGAACTTTCAAAACAAGAGGGACTGATTTTTCGCCATCTTTTGCGGCTTGTGCTACTCTTGGACGAGTTTCGACAAGTGACGCCACGCGGTCTGGACCCCAGCGTCTGGCAGAGCGAACTGAGGGACGTTTCGGAACGGCTCACCGCATGCTGTCAGGTCGTTGATCCCGCGTGCACAGAAACCGTTCTCGCTCACGAAGACGATGCCGACTTCATCGAACACCCGAAGCGGTAGTCATTCCAATCGTTGTGTCGAATTTTGGCGATCGCGGAACGACCGTTTGCCGCTCTACGGACATGCCTCTTCCGAGCGACGCGACTCCGCGGGTGCGGTTCATGCCCCCCCTAGCAAGTTTTTTGAGCACCAACGAAGGAATCGCGGGAGATGGCAGAACACAAGGACAGTCCAAGACTGGAAACAATCAATAGGCGCGGCGTTGTCTCGAGGAAGGGATGTCGAGAGCCTTGCGGTATTTAGTCACAGTGCGACGCGCAAGGTTGTAGCCATGCTTGGCAAGTCCCAAAACAAGCGCGTCGTCGCTCAACGGATCATTCTTGTCTTCCTGATCAACAATCTCCTTGAGTTTAATCCGAATGATATCCCACGCGACGTCGTCGCCGTCCTCCGTCTTCGTTCCACCGCCAAAGAATCTCTTGAGTGGATAAAGCCCCCGCGGCGTTTGAATCCACTTGTCATCAACGGCTCTTGAAATCGTGGTCACATGGACCTTCACGACATCGGCTATCTCTTGCATCTTCAGCGGTGTAATCGCCTCCGGCCCATTCTCGAGGAAACCGTTCTGACGATCTACGATGGCTTGCGCCACTCGTTTCACCGTGTTGTGTCGTTGACCGATGCTTTCAATTAACCACTTGGCGGAGTCGATCTTGTGCTTGATGTATTCCTTGGTTTTGACGTCAACGCCGGCTCTGAGCATTTCTTGGTAGCGTTTGCTGATTCGAAGACGTGGGGTGTATTCGTCCTCCAATCGAACGACCCAACGTCCGTCTGAGGTTTGCTCGACAAACACATCAGGAGTGACCGCTTGCGCAGGACGAGACTCAAAACCCTTGCCGGGAAATGGATTAAATCGCGTCAACTCTCGGTAAGCCTCCTTGATCAGTGGGATTGGATAGCCGGTCTTTCGTTCGATCAGCGGCAGACGATTCTGTGCCAAGTCTTCCAGATGCGATGAGATCAACGTCACAAGCACATCACGCAGAGGGGTCTCATCCGTCACCTGAAGAAGCAGACATTCCCGCGCGTTCATGGCAGCGCAGCCCGGCGGATCGAGCCGTTGAATCAGTTGCAGAGCCGCCCTCGCATCGATGTCCGAAATCTGTTTGCCGGAGACTTGTATCAGTTCCTGAAGCGGGCAGGGAAGTCGGCCATTGGGATCGAGGTTTTGAATAACGAACTCACCAAATTCACGCACCTCATGCGGAACGCTGTGGAAGCCAAGTTGCTCAAGCAGGTATTCATGCAGTGACTGTGGCCGTTCGGTGATGTTTGAGACCAGATCATTTTGTCGCTCGGAGTCGTCGTCGATTCGGTTGGATGAGGGTTTGTTTCCAGACGTGTAGTTGTCTTCTGGCCAATCCCGTGACATCTCCAATAACCGTTCAAAGTCGGCTTCGTTGTTGTGTTCCGAGTCCACTTGGAGTGTTTGTTCCCCGAGACTCTTTTCGGCAGCAGCCTCCTTGGCCTCTTCACGATTGTGTTCCGCTTCGGGTGCGTCGGGATCAGCCGTTTGCAGTTCTAAGCAAACGTTTTCTGCCAACTCCTTTTCGATTCGTTCCTCCAACTCCATGCAGGGAAGTTGCAGGATTTCCATCGACTGTATCATGCGAGGCGCCAGCTTCATTTGCTGACTCATTCGCATCTGTTGTGAAAAATTCATCTGCATGGTGAACCATCGCAATTTGTCGCCATTGGGCGATTTGTGTCAATTCGCAATTACGGACGTCTGAATCGCATTCGATTTCTGAGGAAGTCTTACCGCAATCAAAAGGCTTGTCTTCCGCGGATCGCATCTGCCAACATTTCACGGTTTGCAAACTCTAGCACACTGCCTGTTGCAATGCCGCGAGCAAGTCTTGTGATCTTCACCTTGTCGTTTGCCAGCAGATTGGAAATAAAAAGTGCAGTGCCGTCGCCCTCCAAAGTCGGATTCGTAGCCATGAGAATTTCTCGAACACCCTTCGTTCGAACCCGACGAACAAGCGCATCGATTGTTAGTTCATCAGGGCCGACGCCGTTCAATGGAGAAATGCGACCACCCAAAACGTGATACAGACCGTGAAAGATCCCAGCGGCCTCCAACGCCAATAAATCGCGAGGCTGTTCGACAACACAGACAGACTGAGTCTCCCGACGTGTATCGCGACAAATGTCACAAAACTCTTGTTCCGCCAGATTAAAGCAGAGAGAACAGGGTCGTACGCAACTCTTCACTAATCGGATCGCGTTTGCCAACTGATTGGCTTCACTCTCAGAACAGGCAAGTAAATGATTTGCTAGGCGTTCCGCTGATTTGCGGCCAATGCCTGGCAAAGTCGCTAGCCTGTCAATGAGGTTACCGACCGAAATTCCAAACGGATGGCTTGTCGCCTGATCAAACCGTGCCATCCTGATTCTCTCCCCCGCTTCTACTACTTCGATTGTTTCCATCCCCCCCACCGACCTCGCGGGAAGACACGCATCACGGAAAGCATATCCGAAAAGGTCCAATTCGGCACAGACGAGAATGTTCTATCCTCCCAGTCCCATTCCGCCAAAAATGTCACTCAACCCTGGAATGTTCACTCCCCCGGTCAGTTGTTTCATCTCCAGTTGCTGCGTCTGGCGAATCTTGTCGAGAGCCTGATTGGTCGCAGCACAGATCAGTTCTTCAATCATTTCGGTATCACCAGACTGTATCAGACTTTTGTCGATGCGACATTTGGTAAGTTTCAGGTGTCCGTTGACTTCGACTGTCACCAGACCACCTCCCGCCTGCCCCTCACTGCGCATCGCAGCGATCCGTTCCTTCATCTCTTGGATCTTGCTGCTCATTCCCTGCGCTTGTTTCACTAGCGAAGCGATGGCCGAAAAATCTTTGAACAATTCCGCTACTCCTGTGGGGTTTCCGAACAATCGCCGGTACGACCAACTTCAGCGGCCAAAGTTTGAACCTTCCAGCTCTTCACGCTAAACAGTGACATGATGTCTTGCAGGTAGGGGTCGTCGGGACGTTTGACAAATCCCTCGCCATTCTTTGGCGACACTACGGGAACCGCTCCAGCGGACAGAGTCTGCCGGGGAGCATCGGGCTTGGCCCCCACGGAATTCGGTAATGTCCTAAAAGAAACTTTGGTCAAACGGCCAACCAATTCTGAAACGACCGCTTCTAATCGAGCAACCACCTCGGGGCGGTCACAAGACTTTCGATCGGAATCATAGTTCAAAGGGAACGAAAATTCCAAGATGTTTGGCCCAATGATTGCAGTTGCCGCCACTCGGGCAAGGTAGGTACCGGTCATATCAGTTAGACGGGAGATGATCGCTGACTGCAACTCATTTTCGCAACCCGCTTTCCATTCGATCGTCGGCTTAGGGATTGAGTCCACAGGAACGACTGGCGAATGACGATCCGAAAGCAACGGAGGTGAATTCGTCTTATCAGCTATGAGCTCGAAGTCATTTTTTTTTTGATCCGGAGGAGTTTCCCGGTTACTGGGGCGAGCCATCGCTGGCACGCTGGAAGCCCGCGTGATCACGGCGGGTGACTGACCGGCCTTTAAAGCTGCGATCAATTCGTCCAAATGATCAAGATCTTCAAGCATCGAGATGCGCACCAAAGCCAGTTCGGCTAGGGCACGGCCATAGGTCACCCGTTGCATCCGCCCTTTAGACTCGGCCAAGACCTGCATTCCAGCAACGATCGTTTGCAATCCCCATTGGTTTGCCTGTTCCGCCAGCCGAGTTCGTTGATCAGTCCCGATAGAAAGGAACACGGCGTCCGTCGCGCCGCATGCCGTGACCATCAGATCGCGAAAGTACCCCACAAGCTGATCTGTCAAGGCTTCGAGTTGCACACCCTCGCGCAATGCGGCATCTAATCGTCCCAAGGCCAGTGATCGATCGCGGACAATTAACGCGTCGACAATCTCAATTAATCTCTCATCGGGAGCCGTTCCCAAGAGGCGATGAACGTCGCCAACGGTAATTCTTTTCGATCCGAATGCCAACAGCTGGTCAAACAAGGACTGACTATCGCGCATCGACCCGGCGGCCCGACGGGCCACTAACTCGAATGCCTCAGAATCCACAGAAAATCCCTCGGCTTCCGCCAACTGACTCAATCGGAGTGAAATGTCGTCGACACAGATGGTGCCAAAGTCGAACCGCTGACAGCGAGACAGGATTGTATCCGGAACCTTGTTCGGCTCGGTCGTGCAGAACAAGAATTTCACAAGAGGAGGTGGTTCTTCAAGCGTCTTGAGCAACGCGTTGAAGGCCTCCTTGGTCAACATGTGAACTTCGTCGATAATGTAAACTTTGTACTTCGATCTCATGGACTTGACGCCGACGCTGGCGCGCAGTGAGCGGATATCGTCGATCCCTCGATTCGATGCTCCGTCAATCTCCGACACATCGACGTCGTGTCCGGCGGAAATACCGAGACATTGCTCGCAGTCATTACACGGAACAGCACCTACCGCATGTGGGCAATTGAGGGCCTTAGCGAAGATGCGCGCCATCGAAGTTTTTCCGACGCCGCGGGCTCCCGAAAAAATATAAGCATGCGCAACGCGCCCCTCGAGAATCGCGTTCCGAAGGGTCTGCGAAATTCGATCCTGTCCCACAACCTCGCCGAAAGTCTGAGGACGAAATCGCCGAGCCAGCACGGTGTACTGGGCTTTCATGTCTTTCGCCTCTTCATTTTCTGGGACGTCAGCCGATGGACCAAACGTCACTTGAAAAATGTCCGAAACCAAAATTTTCAGAAGACATCACCGACATTCAGCGCCACTTGCGACGATTGACGAAACCTGTCGAAACAATCGGCTTCTTCACCTCGCGAAGCTCGATCACCTGCTTTTGTCGCGACGATTTTTCGTATTTTGGCCGCCGTTTCGTTGTTTTTGTCGCGGAAACGGAAAGCCACCCCTTCCACACCCGAAATCTGATGCTTAGGGCTGCTCCGGTTAGGGCCTGACCCGGTTCACACGACCCCGCCGCAGAAGGGGCAGCTTTTCGTTTCCGCATACGAGTTGGGTCAGTATGGGTGACGACCTCAAGAAGTCAAGCGAGTCTCTTCGGGTTTCAGGATCATCGTTTTTTTGTTGCGGAGCGCCATCGGTGCCAAGTGCCCCCTGTTTGCGGACGTTTTTTCAGGCCTGCGGTCTGCAATCCAACACGAGTTGTGGCGTTGTGAAAAAACGTAAGCGGGATCTCTCGTTGGATTCTGGCTCGCAGGAACACCGAGTCGCAGCGAGGCCGCTTCCGCCATCACAGCGAATTCGCAAGTGAGGCGGAGCCGTTTTTCACTTTAAGATCCTCAATCTTGGCTGAATCTTCGACGACGTATCGCTGCTGCGACTGGCCGGAAAACCAGTCAAAAAACTCAGACACGACGTCTTTTACCAGTTGCAGAAGCTCCGCGATGATTGAACACTCTTGGAGTGTTGTGAGTCATGCAACAAACAACCGATTGGAGGCAGAAGGTTACATCGCGGTTTAGAAAAATCCGTTCCTAACTGAATTTGACTTGAAATCCTGAAATCATCATTCCGCTATCGACCGTTAATGTCTGCCCCGTCACGAGTTTGCTGCCGGTAATCAGGCTCGTGATACACTCAGCGACATCGATGGGTTCGCAGACTCGCTCCAAGGGGAGAGCCTGCTCATATGCTGTTTTAATTTGATCGTAGTTCTGTCCGAGCCCCGCTGCCGTCCAACGGCCGGCAATAAAACCCGGAGCGACGCCATTCACCCGTATTCGAGGAGCAAATGTTCTCGCTAACGAAACGGTCAGGTTGTCTAGAGCCGCCTTCGTACAGCAATAGGGAATCGAACTCCCCTGACCGAGTTGAGCTGCAACACTAGAAACATTGATAATCACGCCTCCTCCTGCGGAAAGCATCGGCTGGCGGACGGCACGAGCACAATGAAACGCACCGACGACATTGACCTTATAGAGGCGATCCCAAATATCGTCCGACACCTGATCTAGATCGTGAAAAGGAATGAACTGAGTCGTTCCGGCACAGTTTACGAGGATATCGACCCCCCCCAACTGCGAACACGCAGTGGCCACCATTTCCCGACAAGCGAAGTCGTCTGCCACGTCGGCACGAACGGCTATTGAGCGAACTCCGCTCGTGGCGACATCCTTCGCCGTCTGTTCGGCTTCCTCGCGGGAAACCGAATAGTTGATTAGAACGTGACAACCAAGTCTGGCTAAAGACAACGCCGTTTCCCGTCCGACGCCGGTTCCGCCACCGGTCACAATTGCAACCTTGCTCTTCATCTTCACGGAGACTTCCTTCATTTTTTTCCGGGATTCACTTTCCCTGAATAAATGCCATGACCTCAGCGCGACTGGATTGATTGGTTTTGAAAAGTCCCCGGACGGCACTGGTGATTGTCAGGCTGCCGGGTTTGCAAACGCCCCGGATGGTCATGCAGGTATGTGCCGCTTCAATAACCACGATCACACCCTTGGGATCCAGTTCCTGCTGCATCAGATCCGCAATTTGATGAGTCATCCGTTCTTGAATCTGCGGGCGATGTGAAACTTCTTCCACGACTCGGGCTAACTTGGACAAGCCTACCACTTTGCCGCGTGGTAGATACCCGAGGTGAGCCGTTCCAATAAAGGGCAATAGGTGGTGCTCGCACGTACTGTTGAAACTGATGTCGCGCACGAGCACTAATTCGTCGTAGTGCTCAGCAAAAACTCTCTTTAAGTGACGGGCCGGATCGAGCCGAAGTCCTGAGAACAACTCGGCGTACATCCGCGCAACTCTGGCCGGAGTTTCCAGCAATCCTTCGCGATCAGGATTTTCACCAACAGCGAATAAGATTTCACGGACGGCCCGCTCGATACGCGGGTGATCAACCGCATCGTTGACCGTGAACGAGGTGGGAGATGATGGCGATGAATAATGAGCACCGTCATTATTCTGAGTAGAAGAATCGTTCAAGATGGTAATCCAAATTCAATTAACGCCAAAGCAGGATGGAAATGGACGATCGAGACGGTTCGCCTGTGGGAGATCGGCATTCTTCAAAATTCGCCACAACGATGGAGTTCGACAATCCGGATAGAGCTGCTTGAGAAACGGCACGCACCGTGTCGCCGGCAGCGATATTGTTAAGCAGGTCGTATCGACGAACGTTGCCAGAGGCAAATCAGGGACGGTTCCGGATGAACCGTTTGTGGAAATCTTCTGTCCGAAAACATTTCGATAAAACAACCCGAGTCGTGTTGCAGAACACCACCGAACGTCTTCAACGGCATCGGCTGCATTCAGCCGGTAGTGATTCTCGAAAACAGGCACTGCAACAAACCTAAGAGGGAGCAAGACAAACTTGTATACGGCAAACCATGGAGCCAACCCAGAAAACGACTCCCGCCACCACGTCATTCGATTAATCCCTCGACGGTGGAGTGAATTTTGGGAACCAGTTCGTCATGCAGCACCACCGTCGTCGGATAGCCTTCCGTGTTGGCAAGAAGTTCTTCAAAACAAACTCTGAAATCATTGAGGAACCTGCCAAGCGCGATCCCCATGTATTCGTCTCCAAAGGGGGTCAGTTTGTCACGGGCGGATAAGTAAAGCTTCTTCGCCCCACCAAAATTTTCATTCCCAAAATGAAACAAAGCTACTGCCGCTTGAATCAGCCCTTGGAGAAATTTTTTGGGTTCGCCCAGCGTTTCGGACCACAACTCTTCGATGATCTCGTGGCACTCAAAGAAGTCTTCCTCGTTGAACAGACGGAGGCCGCGGCGATACTGTTCTGGAAACTGGGTCGCCAAATGCGAAACTCCCGGATATTTGGTGACTCGATCGGGCAGAATTTAGCCACAAAACGGTGAAGCGTGGTATGGTGTCACAGAGACGCATCGAGCCCTTCTGTGCCGCAGGGTATTCTAGCCAGTCTGTTCGGCTTCACGCTACTTCACGATACCACGAAGTTCATCAAATCGACTGGACAATTCCATCCATGACTCGGCCACGTCAACTCCCGATCGATGAGGATCGCAAGATTCGGGCACGTCAGATCGTTCGAAGGCTTAAAAAGGGCTATCCCGTGGCACTCTGTGCCTTGGATCATCGCTCTCCCTTTGAGTTGCTCGCGGCCACAATTCTGTCGGCTCAGTGCACCGATGTGCGTGTGAACAAAGTCACACCCGAACTGTTTCGCCTCTGGCCAAATCCGCATATGCTTTCCCAGGCTACGCAAACAGCGGTGGAATCAGTGATCCACTCGACGGGTTTTTTTCGTTCGAAAGCGGCAAATCTCATTGGGATGGCACGTTCGATTGTTGAGAATCACGATGGTGATATCCCTCAAACTTTAGTGGAACTGGTCAAGCTGCCGGGCGTCGGTCGTAAAACAGCCAATGTGCTACTCGGAACGGCCTTCGGTATCACGAGCGGTGTCGTCGTGGACACACATGTCAAACGAATTTCCAAGTTTCTTGGGTTAACTGTCAGTGACAATCCGGAACAGATCGAACAAGATTTGATGATTACGCTGCCGAAAAAAGAGTGGATCAGCTTTTCTCATCGACTCATTCACCACGGTCGAAAGATCTGCATCGCCCGACGGCCACAATGTGGCTGTTGCCCCCTGTTGACCGTGTGTCCAAGAACAGGTTTGTCGGAATTGAGGTCCGAGTGAATCCGGATCTCCAACTTGCATCGAATTCCACCGACAACTAATATAGGAAATTGGCTAGGGCGAAATGCCATTGGATTGGCATTCATCAATATTGAGCCGACTTGTGCTGCTGGGGATCGGTTTCGTAAGAATATCGGATCCCGGTGACATACTGTCTGCCGGACTTCAGTTGAGGGGGTAGTTCACGGTGTCGATCGACAAGAGTTTGAAACGTCGAAGTCGTCTGGCTCGCGTTCGCAGCGTTTTGACGCGTGCCGAACGGATTGACCAAATGAAGTCTAACGAACAATGGGTTGAAGGAACAAGCCCTTTTGGGATTCCAAAAACTCGCATCGTACGACTCGTCATTGGGAAAAAGAAAAAGAAGAAAGCGGTCGATCCTGATGACGCCAAGGAGACGACAAAAAAGAAGGGCGCTAAGTAGGATTTAAGGATTTCCATGACTTAATGGTGTTCGGAAACAACATGGCTTGCGAAATTTTTGGCTTCGATTGATGACTTCACTCGTCATCTGTCACTGCATATTCCGTGATGAAGAGTGGATTCATTTTAATCCAATGGTTCCACCACGATTTTTTGCAGAGATTTTCAACAACGCCGGGCGCCCATTTACTGAGGACCACTTACGCTTTCTTCGGCGTGAGCCTTCAGTGTGATAGAAGATTCCTCGGGGGATTTGTTGATCAGCGGCGATCCAGAACCATGGTCGTGCGGGAGTGGATCTTGGGATGTCTCCACATCGTCTGAACTCAGGACTCCATCGGAACCTAGCGGCGTGGGTAACTCTTCAGATTGTTTTGGGATGCTTAAAAAAATGCTGATATCAACCAAGCCTTGATATTGCAAAACGACATCAACGCAATTTTGGTGTTGATGATCCCAATACTCAACCGGAATGATGGGATCGAGCATGCCTGAGTTCCGTCCTCACAATCCCATCGAGAGTCTGTTGAGCAACAGGAATTTTAAAAAAAACAGTCCCCCACTTTTGCTCCTCATGTCACGATCCCGTATGGACTTCAGGTCCGGGGAGATCTTCACCCAAATCGTTGATGAGGGGTGCTAGAACAAGCCTTTAAATAAGCCAAGATTCGGCGTCTGATCTCCCTTATCAATCGACGATGCGAAATTCTGACGGGTGAGCTGGAGCAAGATCCTCTGCGGGATTTTTGACCTGCATCTGGGTCAACGTCTCAGATCAGGAGCCTCGTCAGTTACAGGGCCCTTCGATGCCATGAGGGGCGACACCGTTTTTTGTTTTCCCTGTCACGACGGTTGACGATATGACGACGGCTTGCATAGATCGCTAGTACACTCAATGAAAACATTTTCCCGTTACGAATACTCTTGGAGAAAACGATGCACCGACCACTTGTCACACTGACTTTAATCTTGTCTGGGCTGGCAAACTCAGTGGCGATCCACGCTCTCGAGCCATCACATTCCAGCGACTGGCCTCAATGGCGAGGCCCAAATCGTGACAACAAGAATTTAGAACAGGGGTTGCTCGACAACTGGAACATGCGATCGCCGGCACTTGCATGGAAGATCGAGGGGATGGGAGACGGCTACGCTAGCGTCTCGGTCGTTGGTAGCCGGCTTTACACAACGGGAAATATCCATCATTCACAGAACGCGATTGCGGTCGACTTAGCGGAAAAAAAAGTGTTGTGGAGCATGCCGTTGACTGACGGGAACCCGAAACACGGATACGAAGGCTCACGCTGCACACCGACCGTTGATGGTGACCGGCTGTATGTTGTTTCTTCGAACGGTCAGATTTCCTGCCTGAAGACGACAGACGGCAGATTCGTTTGGAAAAAGGACTTTATCCATGAATGGGATGGCAAGATGATGTCCAAATGGGGCTTTTCCGAGTCACCGATCATTGACGGTGATTGGGTTCTGTGTACACCAGGCAACACCGGAGCAATGATCGTCGCGCTCAATAAGTTTACGGGTGATTTGGTTTGGAAGTCCGCTGTGCCGGACGCGGGCGAACTTGGCGTTCCAGGCGCCGGGTATTCCTCAATCACGGTGAGCGACGGGGCGGCGGTAAAGCAATATGTCCAATTGATTGGCCGTGGTCTGATCGGAGTTCGTGCAAGTGATGGCAAGCACCTTTGGAGCTACAATCGAATTGCGAATTCCACAGCGAATATTCCTACGGCTATCGCCGAAGGGGACTACGTATTTGGCTCCACGGGTTACGGGGGTGGCGGATCCGCTCTGCTCAAACTGGTCCGAACTGACCAAGGTGTGGATGCGGTTGAGCAGTACTATAAGCCGGGCAAAGATTTGCAGAACCATCACGGCGGAATGATCCTCTGGCAAAATCACCTCTACTTTGGCCACGGTCACAACAATGGTTTTCCGATCTGTGTCGATCTATTGACCGGCGAAACGCAATGGGGTGGAAAAACTCGCGGACCGGGAACGGGATCGGCCTGCATCACATTTGCAGACGGACATCTTGTTTTTCGCTATCAAAGCGGTGAAGTCGCATTGATCGAAGCGACTCCGTCCGAATACAGACTCAAGGGCAGTTTCAAACCGGACGTGCAAATTCGTGAATCGTGGGCGCATCCCGTGATCTGCAAGGGCAAACTCTATCTGCGTGAACAAAACACGCTGATGTGCTACGACGTTGCCAACAAATGAATCCTATGTCATCTGAGAAAACAGCAATTCGAAGAATCCGTTTCAGCGGAGCAGTAGAAAAAAATTAATTGAGATGCCGCAGTGATTCCATGCCTGACAGTTGACGCCATGCATTTTCAGCGGCCCGTTGTTCGGCCTCTTTTTTGTTGGGTCCCCATGCTGCGGCAAAGGCCTCACTTCCAACAACGACGGCCACCTGAAAACACTTCGAGTGGTCAGGTCCCTTTTCGTCGACGAGTTGGTAGACCGGTGTCGCTCGATTGTTTTTTTGAACCAGTTGTTGCAACAGACTCTTGTAATTCTTTCCATAACTCGTTTCGACTGTCCGTTCGATTTCCGGTGCCATGAGTCGCCGCACAAAGACTCTCGCAGCGTCAAAACCACCGTCCAAGTACACTCCGGCGACCAGCGACTCGAATACGGCAGCCATGATCGAAGCCGGAACGGTGTCGTTCTCGGAAAGACCCTTGCCCAGTTGAAGACATTGGTCAAGGCCGAGTTCAGTGCTGAGCCGAGCGCACGTCATGCGTCCCACAATCACGGACTTGATGATCGTCAAATCGCCTTCCGCTTTGTCCGGATACAACTCGAAGAGTTGTTCGCACACCACGGCACCCATGATCGCATCGCCCAAAAATTCTAGCCGCTCATTGGACTCCAATCGCGTTCGAGCGATCGAAGCATGTGTCAGACAGAGGAACAACAAGCCGCGATCGCGAAAGCGATAGCCGAGAGATTCTTCACACACGCGGAGCACTTTGTCTCGCTCAGGATTCTCGATCGATTCGGCCATGGGACCCGTTCCTATTTCGCCACTGCGAATTGATTGGTGGTGGCTTAAAGCTCTGCTAGGTTGGATCTGTTTCATGAAATTCGAGGTATCAATTCGTCGTGGTGTTGAATCGTCGACAAGTTAAATCCAACACGTCACGCAACAGTGTCGTAAATACCAGTGTTCCGTCGCAGATGGCAAGTCAGACACTGGATTTGTGTTTCCTCTCTGACAACGTGTCTGCAATGGGACATTGTCTACGATTTGTCGCATCGGTGATATTCTTATGAATGGTCACTCGACGCGAATGGCTCTAAAAAAGGGATCACACATGTTGACAAATGCACGATGGCGACAGAACGCAATGGTCATGTTTGCTGGCTCCGCGTTGGTGATTAGCGCTGTAAATTGGTCTCAAAAACAGGAGGCTGTGGCAATTCCAAATCTGCCTAACGCGCAGGATTTATCGGTGGCCTTTCGGTTCGTATCGGCGGAGGCGATGCCTTCTATTGTTTCGATTGAAACAACGATCAACCCGCGACAAGTGCAGGGAGGCGAACAACCCCTTCGCGAAGAGGAGATCCCGCTTCCCCTTCGACTATTTTCACAAAATGACCCGCGGTTGGAGGAATTGTTCAAAAATCGAGGTCGCCAGCGATCATCTCCAAAACAACACGGAAAAGGTTCCGGGTTTATCATCGATGGTAACGGCATTATTTTGACGAACAATCACGTGGTCAACGGTGCGGACGAAGTCAAGGTTCGTCTCTACGACGGACGCGAATTCATCGCCACGGAGGTCAAGACAGACCCCCGAACAGACGTGGCGATTGTACGAATCGAGGCCTCTGGATTGAAAGCTCTTCAACTTGGAGATAGTCACGCAACAGAGGTTGGCGACTGGGTTCTTGCCATCGGGAGTCCGTTTGGTCTGGACATGACGGTCACCGCTGGAATCATCAGCGCAAAAGGACGTAACAATCAAATTACCCAACGTGCGGATTTCCTGCAGACCGATGCGGCGATCAACCCCGGTAACAGCGGTGGTCCGCTGATAAGTCTTCGCGGTGAAGTCATCGGGATTAATACGGCGATCGCTACAGAAAGTGGCGGATACGATGGTATCGGATTTGCGATTCCAACTCATATTGCCGGGTGGGTCAGCCAGCAGTTGATTGCGTCGGGTGAAGTCAAACGCGGATACTTGGGCACTCAGATTCAGCCCGTTGATGCGAGCATTGCCAAGCAGTTCAAGGTCAAAGTCCGAGAAGGTGCATTGGTTCGTTCGGTGATGCCAAACTCTCCGGCAGAAAAGGCGGGACTCGAACCGGGTGACGTGGTCCTCAAGCTCAATGGTCAAACGATCACCGATCCGGCAAGCCTGCAGGGAGTCACAGAGCAACTCCACGTTGGTACGAGTTATCCAATGGAGATTGTTCGGGATGGCCAGGCTCTGACATTGACAGCAACGATTGAGGCCATGCCTCAGGCGACTGAACTGCCGATGCGGGATGCGGGTCAGAAATCTCCCCACGGAACGAGGTTCGATAAACTCGGCCTTGAGGTCCGCACTCTGACAAAAGATTTGGCCAAGCAACTTGACCTCGGGAACAGTACTGGCGTGGTCATCTCTGCGATTGAAGACGGCAGTCCGGCAGCAGTCTCTGGCTTAAAAAGCGGTGACGTGATTGAGAAAGCAGGCGGGCAACCCGTCGCTACGGCTGAAGACTACGAAAATGCGAAGTCGCGATTTTCGAGTACGGAAGGTCTGGTACTTCATATCCGATCACCGAACGGCAAGCGATTGTTTGTTATTCTGAAGAGCGAGTAAAATGACAGCGTATGACGGATCGAGCGTGGTTCGAGCCGTCATACGGAAGCCATACAAAACAAATCCCTCGGCAGCCTCTGTGCTTCCGGGGGATTTGTTTTGTATGGCAACGAATCAGGCTGGACGCCAAGCAAAAACAAGACTTGGCACAAACACTGCGAAGGGCGTTTTGGGAATCCACGGTTCGGGCAATTTCCGCTGGCTTGGCCCCCACGTCGGAACCGACGGTCACGCCACACCATCGACCTCGATCTCCGAAAATAAACCGTTTCTGTTCGCGCAGTCGTGTGGGGCTGCCGATTGTCCTCTATCCGGCAAGAAGCTGTTGCTCAAGAGTCGAAAGAATTTCGCCGATGCTCCATTTTTGTGAAGCCACTTGAATCGTTGAGTTTTCGTCCAGCCACTGCTGAACTTTTCTTTCCGCCGACATCACCGTACTGTGATTTCTACCGCCGAATTGCTGGCCGATCTCGCTGTAGGCCGATTCCGTGTGTTTTCGTGCCAGGAACATTGCAAGCATACGCGGTTGACTCACGGTACGAACACGACTCTCGGACTCAAGATCTTTGGGCTTGACTCCGAAAAGACCACACACGACTCGTACCACATCGGCCAGCCGAACAATCCGCAGACAGTCTCGTTCGAGATCTGCCAAGACTTGCCTTGCCGCCGACAAAGTTACCGGCTTTTTAGTCATAGAGTACAGAGTTTGCAGGCAGTGCAGAGCACCTTCCAGTTCACGAACACTGTTTTGAAACCTCTGGGCAACATACTGCAGTGCCTCCGGCGAAAACTGCCCCGTCAATCGTGCCGCTTTCGAGTCAACAATTTTTTGACGCGTGACAGAATCGGGAATATCAAGACGACAAACCAGCCCTGATAAGAATCGAGTGGCCAATTCATCTCCAAGCTTAGTTAGCAGCCGCGGATGCCGCGAGCCGGTTAAGACAACTTGTCGACCGTGATCAACCAGCTCCGCAAACGTGTGCAAAAATTCTTCCTGAAAAACTCGTTTCGATTCAAAGAACTCGATGTCGTCGACGAGCAACGCATCGAGTCCGCGAAACCGCTGACGGAAGCTGGGAAGAGTGCGGTCTCGCAGTGCTTGAGTGAAGTAGTTGGCAAACGCTTCTGACGTGATGAGCATCACATTAGCAGTTGGCTGAGTCCGTTTGAGTTGTCGACAGATGCCTTCCAGAAGGTGGGTCTTGCCTGCTCCAACCGTCCCATGAATGTAGAGCGGATTAAATTGGGTTTGCTGGCCGGTTGCGATTTGCCTCGCTGCAGTCAATGCCAGTTCTGTTTGCGGCCCGGGGATGAAGTCATTGAGTTCCGCCAAGCGTCGTCCGTACGATTGCCCGAGTCCGGCGGTTTGTTTGGAGAGTCCCTGAGATGAAACTCGCGTTCCAACGGTCATTCTCTGTTCATAAGAGACGATCGCGTCAGATGTCGAAATCGCTCGTGCAACGGAAGAATGGCCCTGAGGTTCAACAGCGGCAATCGATTCAACGGCGATGACCGAACCGTGATCCGAGGTTGATTTCATACCCCCAGCGCGCCCGACAGACAGATTGGCGTCAACAGAAAACACGACGCGGGCTGAATGACCCAGTACGGATCGCGCCGCCTCTAGTGTTACTTCCTTGAATTGTTTTTGCATCCAATTCAAAAGGAACGGGCTGCCGACACTGACGGTCAATAAATCGTCATGAATCGCCAAGCCGATTTTTCCGTCAAACCATAAGGCGTAACGCTTCGTCCCCAGTCGCAAACGCAGTTCCGAGACTGCGGCATCGACCAATGTTAGATCAGACCGAGTAGCGTTCTCCCCAGTGTCTCGCCGAGACTTGCAAGCAGAGTCGATTTCCGAGGACAGCGTCGGCGTCATGCCGGGTTGCATCTTGCTACCCCTAAACAAAGCCTAACCACCAACCCAGCGAATACAGCGCGCAACGACACATCAAAGGATGAAGGACCTGCGCGCCAAGAACAGGCCATGAATGGCCGTTCGACGAATGTTCGATGAGAAAAGTAGATACAGGCTTGACCTGATGGGATGATATCGAAAATCGCAGACCTGCGACAACGACGTCGGTTTGATTCATGTTCAGACAACGATCCTAGCCTGCGTGTGCTGAGAGTCAAAGCGAGTCGACTTCATAAATTTTAAACAAAAATACATCCTTGAAGTCAAAGTAGGGCAAAGCTCATTAAACGACAGTGGTTGCCGCGATTTGAGTCACACTCAGTCACACGATCTCGATCGGTCATCAGTGTGCATAAGATGTGGATTACTGCCGTGCCAAGTCTTTCGAGATCCGAATCATCACCCGCCTTCGTGCCAGTTCTGCAAACCCGAATTCACTATAAATGCTGTTTGCATAGTGGTTTTCGGAATCGACAGCGAGAAACATAGCCGAATAATTACGGTGAGAGGCGAGCTGAATCCCCTGACGAAGCATCGTTTTACCAAGGCCCATTCCACGCATCTCAGGGACCACGCCAAAATACACGAGTTCAACAGAATTTTGGTCCGGATGGCCGTTCAACAAGAGAACACCCGCATCGCGACCGTTAATGGAATAGATCCACCAATTTTCCGGATCAAACTGTCCCGACAATTTGTGACTTTCGATCGCGTCGGCTCCATCACGAAAGTTTTTCAGATGGGGACAGTCGAGACTATTTCGATAGGATTCCTCGATGACATTGGCAAAACGGGTGCGATTCACTTCGCCAAAACATTGCTTGTTGACAGAATGTTGAGCAAGCCCCGTATTCTCACGCGGAGCGACACGATTGATTTCAGAATCTAAGCGGTTGAACACCCTTGCGAGAAAAAAGACATCGGCACCGTATGCAAATCCATGACGGGTCAGAAGAGTTTCTTCGGCGTGGTCGTCGGGGATCAACAGGGACTGGCTCCGTCGAATCCCGGCCGCATCGATTCGCCGACACACTTCTTGCATCAAGGCATCTTCAGTTCTTATTTGGTTCTGGGAACCACAACTCAACACAGGAGGCCACACCAGTGCAGTGGCGTCTCGCTGCAACATCACGAGGGCGGCTCCAAGCGGTAATTCGCTTTCCGTTGCGAGCAACAACCCCTCAAGACTCAGGCTCCCTCTTTCCGCCGCTGCCAGTGCATCCTGCACCCGGGGCAACTGCTCATCGATCGGAAAGCGAGAGAAGAGTAATTGCAATGCCCGTGATTGGTTGGATGCTGTGGCGACAGTCACTGTAAGCATTAGAGAGATGCCTGAATGGAGTTGATCGTTGTAAAACGGCTCTGCATGCCAATCTCTCGTTTTTTCACACCCGGTTTGGATCGCAGTTGTGACTATTGACCGCGAGTCAGGTAGCCTTCGTCGACAGGTTGCCAGTGGTCATCGTTGCCAGCAGTTCAGATGTGGCACGGTGCGGATCCCCCGCCGCAAGAATGGCAGAACTCACCGCAATTCGACCCGCACCAGCAGCCAAAATGTCCGCAACATTTTCTGACGCGATTCCACCGACTGCAAACCAAGGAAGCGTCATTTCTGCCCCCACTTGACGGATGAACTCGAGGCCGGTGAACGAGTTGAATGCTTTTGTCGGACTAGGAAACGTTGGACCCACTCCGAGATAGTCTGCACCATCGAGAACGGCTTGCCGAGCCTGCGTCATGTCGTGCGTTGAGACACCAACCAATCGATCTGGTCCGATAATTCGGCGGGCATCACTCACAGTCAGTTCCTCTTGTCCGATGTGAACGCCGTCCGCTTCCGAAAGAACGGCAATATCCGCACGATCATTGATGATCAATAGTGCGCCTGCCTCGCGTGTCCAGGAACGAATTTGCCGAGCGTACGTCACAAGATCTCGATCAGTCATCCTTTTTTCTCGCAGCTGAACAATGTTCACGCCGGCCGCCAATGCCCCACGGACAACGACTTCGTACCCAGCAGCACAGGAGGCCGCCGTGACGATCAGGTACAATCGTTGTTCAAACAAATCTCGAGGCGAGGTGGCCGCTCGAAGCACGGATTTTTCCACCGTGTACAGTCGATAACGAAGTTGCTCGAAACTCTTGGCGAATGACGGGGAACCGGTCGGGACAAGCTTCCCGTATTCTTCGAGGGATCGTAACGCTTCTTGAACGCGTTTAAACGAAGCTCGAACGACATCAAGCGATGAATCTCTTCGATATTCCGAGGGAAGCCCAATGGTCACACCAACGTCACCGAGAGTGTCTCGAGTTGCCAAACGCTTGGTTTCCGGAACGAGTGACAGTGTGGCTGTCAATTGGTGTCGACATTCCTTCAACGTTTGAGAGAGAAAGGCATCGTTGAGGCCGAATCTGACATAGTCTTCGACGACGCGCATCCCTTCACAGGCCCGATTGGCAGCCGCATCGAGAATACGATAAATCATAGCGGAATCAGTCACGGTCTGACTTTCATTGGAAACGAAGTTACGGCTGTGGTACGTCATGTGGTGCTCTGAATCAAGCCTACGCGTCATTGCCAAATATCCGGCCGTTACATCACGTCCTCATTGCCCACATTGAGATCCACGACCGTGGAGCAGCCTCGTAGAGGAATGCTCTGTTCGAAAGAAGAGATTCACGAACCCAGGAAATCGTCTCTCCAGTCAGTTCAGTCCATCTGCTTCTTGCGATATAGTCTCCGCTTAGAAAACATCTGAACAGACCACCGTTCAGACAAACCGCGTGGTGTTCTTTATCATCCCCAAATGATTAACAAACAGGAAAACTCTGATGCAAATGCCTTTGGCTCGACAATCCGGCTATTGGATGCGAATCCTTATCGCCTTTTTTGTGATCGCCGGAGGTGACGCATTCGCCGACGTGACACTGCCCAATGTTTTCGGCAGCCATATGGTTTTGCAACAGGGTCAAAAAAACAAGGTTTGGGGACACGCCAACGCAGGTGAGACGGTGATTGTGAAGATTGACTCGCAGAGCCATCAGACGACGGCCGATGCGGATGGAAAATGGCATGTGATGCTTGATCCGCTCATTGTCGGTGGGCCGTTCAAGATGCTCGTCAACGGCAAGAATGAGATCGTTTTCGACGACGTTCTCGTGGGTGAAGTTTGGGTCTGCTCTGGACAATCAAATATGCAATGGAGTGTCAAGGATTCTACGGATCCTGACTTGGAGCGGTCTGCTGCAATATTTCCAAAAATCCGCATGATTAACTTCCCTCAGATCGGATCCCAAGAACCAACGTGGACGCATGATCGTCAGTGGAAGATTTGTTCTCCCCAAAGCGTCGGCGATTTTTCGGCTGTCGGATATTTTTTCGCCAGACAATTGCACCAGACGTTGGGGGTGCCTATCGGAATGGTCAACAACGCGTGGGGTGGAAGTTCCTGCGAAGGCTGGATTCGCCGCGATCTTCTTGCTGCCGATGACAAGTACAAGCGGTTGATGGATTACTGGTCAGCGGAGGAAGCTTCATTTTTGTCCCTTTCCAAAAAAACAGATTTGGTGGTCGGGGAAAAAGAGAAGCTGGATGGTTTGAGGAAGCGGATGCAAGGAAGTGCCCGACCCGGCAACATCTACAACGGTGTCCTAAAGTCGCACATGGGCTACGGAATCAGGGGTGCGATATGGTATCAGGGGGAATCAAACGTTAAACGCTCCTACCAATACCGGGATCTCTTTCCACAGATGATTCAGAGCTGGCGTCAAGAATGGGGTCAGGGCGACTTTCCTTTTTATTGGGTACAACTCGCCGACTATATGGCCGAAAAGGCCGAACCGGCGGAGAGCCTTTGGGCCGAACTCCGTGAAGCACAAACCATGACAATGAAACAACTTCCCGGGACGGGGGAAGCGGTCATTATTGACCTTGGCGAAGCGAAGGACATTCATCCGAAAAATAAGGTCGATGTCGGAAGACGTCTGGCGCGTTGGGCTTTGGCCAATGACTATGGTATTCCGGAAATCGAGTTCCGCAGCCCCATCTACAAGTCGTCTGAAAAACACGCGGGAAAGATAGTTCTGGCGTTTGAAAACGTGACCGGCGGTTGGCGGCCATTTGATGTGGCCGAGCCACGAGGCTTCGCCATCGCAGGCACGGACAAGAAATTCGTTTGGGCCAATGCTAAAATTTTGCCTGATGGACGCATCGAAGTAGAAAGCGACTTGGTCAAAGATCCTGCTGCTGTTCGTTACGCCTGGTCTGACAACCCTGTCTGCAACATGTTCAGCGAGGCTGGGCTTCCATTGACTCCCTTTCGAACTGACACCTGGCCGGGGCTGAGTTTTGGAAAAGTGATCAATGCGGACTGAACGTCGTCGTCTCACCAGTCTCACGACTTGGCACCACGGTCACGATTCACTGTGACCGTGGTTTCCACGGCGGTCAGGCCCTCGCCTCGGAAGTCTCAACGAGATCTGCACGCCGTTCAGACCTTGCTGGTGAGATCCACACCCATATCCCGAAACAGAAATCGCATGTCTTCCCAGACATCTTTCTTTGCCGCGGGATTACGCAAAAGGTATGACGGATGATACGTGCAAAGGACCTTGGCGCAACCGTAGGAAAAGAACTGGCCGCGAAGCTTTCCAATAGTCGCTTCCGACCGCAATAAGTTCTTCGCGGCAGTGGATCCCCAACAGACGATGTACTCCGGATTGACCAACGCAATCTGTGCATCGAGAAACTCTCGACAATGCCCCGCCTCCTCAAGTGATGGTAAACGATTGCCGGGCGGGCGACAGCGTAGGACGTTGCAAATATAGATGTCTTCTCGCTTCATGCGGCAGGCCTTGATGATCTCATTCAATAGTTGCCCGGCTCGGCCGACGAAAGGCTCTCCTTGTGCATCCTCATCCGCGCCCGGAGCCTCGCCGATAAACAGAATCTTCGCTTCGGGGTTACCAACACCGAATACGGTCTGCTTCCGCGAATTGACCAGTTCTTGGCAGCGGATGCATGCCCCAACTCGTTCCGCCAGCAAGGCCAGTTGTGAAATTCGTTCGCTGCGTGGCAGGTTGAGCGGCTCAAACATCGCTGCCGTTGGCAATGACGAATTCTCCGTCGGCGCGGCGGGATTGACGCGACTCATTGCTGACATAGTTCCGAAATGGGCGAGAGAAACTTGATTCCCCCTAGGTTCGGGCATTATGAGATCTGGTCCAACGATAGACGCTGACGTGACGGAATCTGCCGCGATCGGTAATGGCGTGATTCGGTTCCAGTGTGTCAATCCAGCACGTTGAAACCCCTCAAGTTTTTGAATAACAGCACGCCGTACAGAGGCCGCATCAAGATCTTGCATGGGGGGGCCTTGTTTCGCCACGGGAGTTTTTTTTCGCGGAATCGCGGAACTACGGTGAACCGGTGTTCACGCATTGTCTCATCTATTGATTAAACTTGCCAATGCCCTAGCCATGCGTCGCATGGCAAAATTTCTGACGCTTGAAAACCAACACGGGTAGCGTATCAGCGCCATCTGATTCTGCGCAGCCTACGTCCGTCCCGTAAGAATGAATCCAGTTGGCGATCGGCAAACAGTAAACACGATTGATGTCGCGATTGACAGCGGCCTCGCACTCGCCTATTCACAATAATAGACGGCAACGAAAGCAGACCGTGATCGATTCGAACAGAGCAGCGAGCGGCCTATGCGAGTTTATTTGGATAATGCGGCAACAAGCTTTCCAAAGCCGCCCTCCGTTTACGACGCCGTTGATTTCTATCAACGGCATGTCGGGGTTGCCATCGGTCGTGGTTCTTATCGACAGTCGCTTGACGTTCAGCGGATTGTTGATCAATGCCGACAACAGGCAGCAAGACTTCTTGGAGCGGAGAACCCTGATCGCATCGTATTCACCTTCAGCGGAACCGATGGGCTGAACATGGTCTTACTGGGGATCTGCCGCCCATCGGATCATGTGGTTACCAGTGTCCTCGAACACAATTCGGTATTACGTTGCCTGAGAGAGATGCAAGAGAGACGCGGAATCGAGATCACAACCGTCGCACCACGAGCAGACGGTCGAATAGAACCAGCCGACGTACGCCGGGCCTTGAGGCCGAGCACGCGTTTGGTCGCAATCCTCCACGCTTCCAATGTTACCGGCGTCGTACAACCGATTGCCGAGATCGGAGAATTGGCACAGAGGAACGGCTCGTTCATGATGACGGATGCTGCTCAAACAGCCGGTCATCTTCCGATTGACGTTTCGCGTCTGCCAATCGACATCGTCGTCTGCCCTGGCCACAAGGGGCTGTTAGGTCCCCTCGGCACCGGGATCGTTTATGTTCGGACGGGCATTGAAGAGCATGTCAATTGTTTTCGGCTCGGCGGAACAGGGACTTCTAGTGAGGATGATCACCACCCCTGTCAGATGCCAGAGCGATTCGAAGCCGGCAACCACAACGTACCGGGGTTGGTTGGCTTAGAGGCCGCCTTGGCCTTCTTGGAATTAAAGACGATTCAAGCCATTCATGATCATGAAGCCGGATTAACACGCATCCTCGTTGAAGGGCTGCGAAATCTCTCGACGGTGAGCGTCTACGGTCACGATGCTGCCGCGCCACACGTTGGCGTCGTCTCGTTTAATGTCAAGGGATTCAATGCCCACGAAGTGGCTTCATTACTGGATGATTCGTTTGGAATTCAATCTCGCGCGGGTCTGCACTGTGCTGCCGGTGCGCATCACTCCCTAGGAACGTTCGACTGTGGCGGGACAATCCGATTCAGCGTCGGTCCCTTCACAACGGATTCCGAGATTGAGAAAGCGATTACCAGTGTTGCCGAATTGACTTAGACCGAAATCGCCAAACGATTCCGCGAAATCATAATCGGTACTGCTGCCCGCATATTTTGGTTACGGAGTGGCGATCTATTTGAGACCAAAACGGACGATGACCGTTTTGGTCTCCGCGATAACGTTACAGCACCGGCATTGTCACGCGAGACGGCCACAGAAGCCGTGACTCACAATGCGGGGCCGCTTCCGGTCCTGAAGCGGCATCACCCTTCCCAAGTCGCCTCCGGATTTCAGTCGTTCACCGCGGCTACACGACGAAGGTATTGCAAGGCTCAATATTCGTGGTAGGGCTGTGCTTGATACCGCGTTTGGAGGAACGTCGTGGATGCCGGTTCGTCAGCCGATTGTCAACTCAGTCCTTTTGCGGACGCTGATTCCGACAGATGCGGGTTCCATTGTTGTCACAGCAGTTCCAAGAATCTGGCGCGGGACCATTTGCAGAGAGACGCTTTCGATCGCTACATTTCAACGTTGTTGGAAACCGAATGCGGAGCCCGATGCTCCTCAACAACAGCGAGTTCGGCCTTCTGACGGTGATTGTTTTTTTGGGATCTCTTCCACGTGACAGTCGGGCTCCCATCAGCCGTATTTTGCCAGTCACCGACGGCGACTGGCCTTGTTCTGTGATCTCGCGGGTACCCACGTGGAAGAGATGCGTACCGGAGTCTGATGGTCCCCGTCGTCGGTGGGGGGGAAACCGCTCGCTGCGTCACGCCCTACGCACGAGACCGTGGCCCGGGATGCCGTCTCTTCCTTATGTTAAATAATAGAACTCACGCGCTGCCGTCCTGTTGCGACTGATCAAGATCTGCCGATGAATCCTCACAGGAAGGTGTGTTCACGGGTACGCTACTTACTGTGACGACCCAGAAGTCGTAGATCCCCAGAGCACGTTTAATAAATCGGTCGATAAATTGCGTTGTCGATCACAAACGAGGAACGCCACCGATGGATCTGGAATTCTGGGGCTTTAATCATTGGCCGTTCGATCGAAATATTGTGGAAGATCAATTGTTTACCAGTGCGGCGTTCGATGAGGCACAGGCGAGACTGTCGTTTCTTGTTGATGAACGCCGAAGTCTCGGAACACTCAGAGGACCTGCAGGTACCGGCAAAAGTTGCCTGTTGCGATCAGTCATGAAGGTCGCGAAGCGAACCGCTCGACATTGCCTGTTTGTCGATGCAACCGGGATTGATGGCCGTGAACTTGTCTGGCAGGTGGCTGAAGCCTGTGATGTCGATTGTGACGTTGATGATAGTTCCGGAAAACTCTGGTCCGGATTGCAGAGCCGTTTTTACGGGTTCAGCGTCGTCCGGAAACCCGTGTTGCTCCTGATCGATCATTTCGATTCAAGCAATCTTGAATGCTGTGAGGTTCTTCGGCGTTTGATCTGTCTTTCTGATCTCACGGCCACTGACTTGACTGTACTTCTCGCTACACGAGACCGGCCCACGCTGCCTCTGTTGTTGGAGGTCGTTGACCTACAAGTCGAAGCATCAGACTGGACCCGTCAAGAAACGGCTCAGTTCATTAGAAATGCGATTCGTCGAGCCGGAGAGGCTGAACTCATCTTCAATGAAGAGGCGATTCAAGCAGTGCACGCAAAGACTCGTGGAAATCCATCCCGCATTGTGAAGCTTTGCGATCTCTCGCTCCTTGCGGCCATGAGCGAAGGGGTACGGAGAGTCGATTTCGGAATCGTCGACGCCGCGGCGAGAGAACTATTTAATCAACACGTGGAGCCGGTTGACTGAGTTCCTGAAAATTGTGTTGGACAATTCGACCTCACAGCCATCAATGCCAAAACCTGAGTAGCCTGATGTGGCGTTGCAGTCCTCATGGCCTGGCATCTTGCGAGAATGACCGCTCGTTGAAACAACGGTGGGGCGACTGCTGAGTCAGATAACGCTCGTGGCGCATGGAGTTCCTCAAATCAGATCGAGGCGTTCGTCTTGAATCGGCTCCTGACGTTTCTTAAACGTGGCATTATAAATGCTGTCCGAAAAGAAACGGGTTTCTTTGTTTTTTTAAAAAAAGTGTTTTGAAACGGCATCTGAAAGACCGTTTCAAAAGCAATGGGAAGGACTAATCCCGATTGCCTTACATCAAGGACGTTCCACGTTTGTCACCGCTCAGGAAGAGATCTAGACTCTGTCAATACGTTGTTATTTACTCCTAAAAATGCAACGCTGATCAGATTGCGGTGTAAGAACAAGACCCTCGCATCTTCCTAGCCAGCCTCTTCATGGAAGCCCACTCGATCCAGGAGCCAACGTCCTCTCGACATAAACGACTGCACCTCACGGTCTCAGCATCGCTGACGCCAGCAGCGAATGAAATTTCCCGTAATGCATCGAGGGGATCTCCGATCAGATAAACTGCGTTGACTTCGCGTGAGTGCCGTCATAATGTCAACGGACTAGCGATACCATTACGTTTTCGGGAAAAATAATTTAAAGCAATATCTTATGATGGGCGTGGGCGTTTCTAAAATTTTCCATAGCTGCAATTCGGACTCAGGTTCCAGCCGGGTCGAAGGAGCCACAACAGCTGTGTTTCTGGTACGCATCGTCGAGTGGCTGTGTGTCCTGTTGCTAATTGGATTCAACTCCGCGACCGTTTCGGGGGAGGATACCGATTGGGCCCAAAAAATGTTGGATCGGAAGGACTTCAACTTTCAAGTTGTGGCCAAAGGAGCGGATGCCTCCCTCCGTTTGCGCATTGAGAATGTCTACAAGGAAGAAATCCAGATTACCAATGCGACAACGGGTTGCGGTTGCGTGTCTTGGGATGAAAAGACATTTCCACTGGTGATTCCCAGTGGACAATCATTGTCATTGACGCTTCGTCTCGATACCGTCCGATTCGACGGTGAACGAAAGTCGAAGGCCAAGCTCTTCTTTTTGGGGCCTGCTCCTATTTTGGGTGATGAAGTTGAGTTTCCCGTGGAAGGGTATATTCGAAAGGATATCGTCGTCTCTCCCGGAGCGGTCAATTTTGGTGCGGTTGATGTCGGAAAAGCAGCGGAACAACGCGTTGCCGTTACCTATGCCGGACGACCAGACTGGAAGATCGAGTTGGCGGAGGGGAAAAACACCAGCCTCGTCACACAACTGGTGGAGAAAAGTCGTGGCAATGGTTTGGTCAATTACGAACTGATCGTCGCTCTGAAACCAGAAGCACCGGCGGGGAATCTCCGTGACCAAATTACACTGATCACCAATGACGTCAACAACCCGAAAATTCCCGTGTTGGTTGAGGCACGAGTGGAACCCGATATCGTGGTGAGCGATCTGCAATTTGGAGCCGTCTCGGTGGGACAAAGTCGGACTATGAATGTCGTCATTCGTGGGAAAACACCGTTCAAAATCGAAAAGATCGAACGAACCAAAGCAGATTCATCGTTCCGAGTTAAGACTCCTGCGGCGATCGCAGCCGTTTACAGCCTGCCATTAACATTTGCGCCCCCCAACCAACCCGGCCCATTTGATGAGGAATTCTTCGTCACCATCAGCGGCCGCAAAGATCCCGTGACTTTCAAAGCCAAGGCACGAATTTTGGCTCAGGATGCCACCAAGTAACAATCCTACGCGGAGGCGATCTGAAAAAAGACGGCGGCGCATCCGTTTGTGAGGCGGTTTTTAGAACGCCTGTACTCCCAAAGCGATTCAGACGGTCGTACGAAAATCGCATGTGTCCTACATCGGTGGGGTTGGATTGTGGTTGTTGTGATCGCCTAATTCTGAGCTATCGCCCATCTCACTGCCCATGACTGGCGTTAATCGGCATTACCTCCGCGTTTCAAAAACTGATCCAAGCCGACCTACCCCCGAACGAAGTCCACTCCATATAGGCACTTTCGTCTGTTTCCCCGTGTCTGAACTAGACCGGTTGGACGCCTTCCACCAAACGCACGGAATTTTCAACCGGCAACTACGATTTGAACAAGGGACTGCGGTACACGGATTGAACCCCACTCGCCTCCTTCCTTCGTCATTGTCGTCTCCGTTTGAGCGGGATTCATCATCAAATCTCAGAAGAGCGGTTTTGGAAAACTGATCTAGCCCGTCCTTCAGACATTTTCTGAGATCACAATTCATCGCCGCTCTTTCAGCGGACAATTTTGAAAATACGTCGGCCGTCGAACGTTCGTTTTTATTGATGATGGTGAGTCGGTTAGGTAGACTCGCCACCATGGGTATCAGCCGAGTCGTTCAGCGTTCTCTTTGTTCGTCTGAAATCGGCTGAAATTCGTTTGCGCATCTAGCTGTTGGAAAACATTTAAAACGTCCCTAATTCTCAACGCCGTTGGACGTTTTAGAACATACTCCGTTCATGAGAGATGGCGTGGTTCTGATTCTGTCATGGAAAACTGATTTTCAACGGAGTCGGGTCATTGTCGAGCGAGTTTTCAACAAAATGTCTTGGTTTCGAAGGGACCGGTTTTGACAGTAGAGAACTTTTACACAGAATCTCGCAGACACGGTTCTCTGAGGATTCGTGATCGTTACCAAACCGAATTTGCTGTCGTGAGATAGCAGACACACCAGAAAGATTGCTCTTAGGAATGCAGAGAACACTGTTGAAATCCAAAATCCATCGGGCGACCGTCACGGATGCTCAGTTACACTATGAAGGAAGCGTGACGATTGACATCAACTTGCTGCAAGCCGCAGAGATTGTGGACTACGAGCAGGTGCACATTCTCGATGTTAACAACGGAAATCGTCTGATCACCTATGCGATTCCGGGACCGCCGAACAGCGGTACAATTTGTATCAATGGCGCAGCCGCACATTTGGTTTCGCCTGGCGATTTGATCATTATTTGCTGCTTTGCCCAATATGATGAGAGCGAGATTGCGAATCATCAGCCGAAAATCGTGCATGTTGATTCCGAAAACAAAAGAACCAAGTAAGCGGCGATCCGAACATGCAATGCGTCCTCTTTTCTAACAAACGTTCGGCGATGCTGTTGTGGGATGACGAGGCTCTTGTCAAACGCTCCACCTGAGGGACCGAGAAACGGCTGCGGTTCTGCACACTTCGATCTTGTTGATAGGAGTTGCGGTGTCCACGGAGGGCGTGAGAGAACCAAGGCAGTGCGGAGCTCTTTTGCACGATCTTGGAACGGCCGCACACATTTTTCGCGGGGGGGGCGATCGTGTTTCTGACGGGGAGAATTTCAGAGACGCCCGCAGATTCCTCGTTGCCAGCGAAATTATTCGGGGGGTGGCGTTCCGCCGCATGCCACCAAGGCGGCGGCGACGCCTTGGCACGTCTGCCGCCGAAAAGATGTAATCACCGAGTTTAGGACTCGATCTGCTGAATGGCGTAGATGACAGCCGTTTTCAATTCGGCTTGATCTGTTTCTTCAGCAAGTCGGTGCAACGCCGGGGCCGATTTGCGAGCAAACGGTCCGATCTCCCCAAGAGCATAGACTGCTCCTATACGGACCTTTAAAGAAGGATCTCCTGTGGCTTTGACTAAGGCATCCACGGCGTCGCTATCTTCTGGAGCTAGTTCAGCCAGAGAATACGTTGTCAGCCAGCGGACGTTTTCGCTTTTGTCTTTCAGGCAACCGAGCAAGGCCTCGAGAGATTGGTACGACCACTGATCGTGACGGATAAGTACTTCCGCCGCGTGGAGTCGGACGTTTCCATCTCGATCTTTAAGGCATGGCGCTAAAGTCGAAATCGCCTCATCCGCGGCAGGCCCCATTTCACCAAGCGAAACGGCCGCAAATGATCGTAGCCCTGGATCGGGCGACTTAAGGCCATCGACCACAATCCGAACGACATCGGGTGACGTTTGGCCCGTGCGCACCAAGGCCAAGGCTGCATGAGTCCTGACGAATCCATCTTGATGGGTCAGCAGTTGTTGAAGTTTAGGTCCGGCAGCTTCTGCATCGGCTCCCATTCGACCAATCTGGTGCAACCTACGCTTCAAAACTTCGAGATCCTTAGTCTCGAGTAATGCGATCTGCTCTTGCAAATATTGGTCTGCTTTCGCACCCTGATCGAGCACGTTCTGCGCAGTCGACTTGGCTGTCGCGATCGCGGTCGTAGACACCTCCTGCAGCGATGTTTCCAAGAGAGATTCACCGTCGTTCCAGGTATTCTCCGACACCGCGGCAATTTTATTCACGGAAGACTTGACTTCTTTGGCTAGATCAGACGTGTCCCCCAGTACTTCTTTTGAGGCAGAGTCAGAGCAGACATCTTTTTTCGCAGCAGATTTCGACTCGGAAGCCCACTCTGGAATATCGGAAATTTCTGCAAGTTTGTCTTCGATCTTATGCGCCGCCTTCTGAATGTCTGCGTCGTGTTCAACCGATGATCGCTCTTGAATCGTCTTTTTTTCGCTGCTGGCCGATGTTTGAGAAATTTCACGAGCGGCATCGCGCGGCTTTACAGACCGACTCGACGTAACCGTCTTTTTACGAGCAGAGTCTGCACCGCTTATCGAACGCTCTGTCTTGGCGATCGCGGAATCCGTCTCCCTTGTGTCGGCCTCATCAGCAATGAGTGTATCTGATGATTGGTCTGGAGTCCGTTGCCCATGTTTTGCTTCCGGCTTTGTCGGATCCCCCGTCTTCGACAAAGTCCTGTCTGAAGAAGACTTGTCGCTCGATGTCACCTTTGGCTTTGTTTTGGTTTTCTTGGCTAAGTCCGTGGCGGACGCACGACTGTCCAAGTCCTTAGCGGATTTGTCGCCACTGACAATTGCGGATTTCTTCGACGGCGCTTCTTTCGACTTTGATTCGTCATCAACGGCGGCGAGTTTTTGACTCTCGGCATTTTTTGAAAACCGGCTCAACCAACTCGATTGCTGTGCACAACCCGTGAGTGGAATTGCCACCAATGCAATAAGCGTCCAATTGTATGAGCGATACCATGTTTTCATGACATGACTTTCCTGTTAGCTAACAATCCTGCGAAGTCGCGAGGCGATTCAACTACAAATTTTTGTTGAGCGTGACTGCGAAGCGAATTCCTTAAATGATCTTTCCACAGTGTCGATGCAGACCGAAAAACGCCTGGCATTACCCGTAACGCTTGCTCTCAATACATCGGTTGTAACGCTCATAAAAATTCAGCTGACTCTATTCAAAAACGATTCAACTCCCGTGAAATAAAGAGCATGTGAGAAACGTATACGCAGCACGCTACGCAGCCATCCCAAGCACCCCGGTGTGTCGTTGAAAATCAGCGGCGTGCGTCGGATGTCTGCAACCGTAGACGATTTTGAAGAGTCTGACGCGGTTTCTACGGATCTTAAGAACCGGCAGAAACTCGCATCGAGCATCCTGTTGAAAAAGCCATCGTTGGCTTGACGTGTCTGACAGGGCGCTATGATCGACGCGCGAAGACACACGGAGATTCGCGGCTGGCCAGATCGCCGAGGTTGCAGGCGATCCGCTGTGCCACGAGGGAGTGGCCGACAAAG
>Ga0315284_10000747_pt1 | contig 44653 bp, 44 predicted proteins | sample YL17G09_16_MG_FD_203696 | JGI IMG/M metagenome (GOLD analysis project Ga0315284, IMG submission 203696) | Sediment microbial communities from Yellowstone Lake, YNP, Wyoming, USA - YL17G09_16 | ecosystem: Environmental > Aquatic > Freshwater > Lake > Sediment | place: USA: Wyoming | collected...
GTGCTGGAAAGAAGCTAATGCTTTTGCAGTTTCTTCCGCCCCCCCCCCCACGATAAATCGGGGTGCTGGCGACAGTCCCCCATACTTTGTCCCCGTTTTCACGGGAACATTGGGGGAGGAAACTCTAATAGTCGGTTAAAAATTAAAGCGGAGTTTCAGATAATGGGTATTCTGAATGCCCATACTGTAAAAATTGAAACTAAGGTTTAAATATGTATCGTTTGAAAGCGAGTATTCAAGGTTTCCGGAAAAAAGCGCCATAGATGTATCCAGGTCAAGCACAATGCCCGTGCCTATGGTTGTAAGTTCGTCTACGATATATGATACTCCGAGATAAAGGTAATTTTTTATCATATTATTAACCGCAAGTTCATTTCTATAATATTCAGTAAAAGCATATATATGTTCACTGAACCTGTAATCACTTCCAACAGAAATGTCAAGCTTGTCCAGGCTTATATCATAAAGTTGTTCTGCGCGCAGTCCAAACAGGTTAAATATTGTTCCTGAAAAATCAGCTCCGATTTTGTCAATCCTGCCTTCTGTTTGAGATATAAGGCTTAATGACATATCGCAATTTTTTATATTTGTTTTGCCTTTAAAAGCGAATTTATCCACTCTTGTTATTTCATTCTCGCTAAAAGTAACCAGGCAGGATAATGCTGAAAGGTCTGAAGGATAGTTTACTATTTCCACGGCATCTATACCTTTTCTTGTATATTTCAGGTCAGTCAGGTCAACTGTATTGAAGATATCAGTAGGATTCCATATGAAGCCGGTGCCCCAGGCAAGCCGCTGGCGGCCAATCCGTATAGTTGTTTTATTTGAATTAACAGTCAATAGAGCGCGGTCAAGCCGCAGTTCAGAGTCAGCCGTGACTGCCGTATCTCCCAAGAACAGTTTGCCGTAAACCTGGCCCGTAAAAGTTATTTGTTTAGCCAGGCTGGAATCAAGCATGAGCCGTAATTCTCGTATGTCTCCAAGGGTATAATCAGTGCCGCTAACAGACATCTTATCTTCAACCCAGCCTTTTAACTTAAAATCGGCAGCAGGCAGGTTTTTCGCAAATAAACAAAAAGTCAATATAGTATATAGCATTACTGCTTTTATCTTCATATATTCTCTCCGATTCCACAAACTCTTCCACTGCGGCAGTGGAAGAGTTTGTTTAGTATATCAATATTGGCAATAATATTTTTATAAATATGTACAAAGTCATTATATTGTATAGTATTAATGTTTTTATCCTCATAAATATTATTCGCTTCCACTGCGGCAGTGGAATGATGGTTAATGCAATTGTTTTATGGTAAACACATTCTGTGGTATAGGAGCGTCAAAGGCTACTTCCTGAAATACCATGTCAGTTTGAGAATCCTTGCGCAAGTTATCGCGCAGGGTATACTTATAGGCATAATATCTGTTCCCTGTTTTCCTGACATCTGAAAAAGTCATTATTTTTAGCAGCTTACCGCTTTTTGCGAATAACTCTTCTTTCATTGGCACAAACCATTCCTTGTCAATCCAGATTTTTTCTTCAGGATAAGTAACGTCTTCAACTATGGCTTTTAAAGCGACAGCGTAACAATCACGGCCATCTATGTTTTCATTTCCGGAGAGAGTTGCCTTATACTTTTCTGTAAGCTTCCTGTTCTCTGTGGCATCTTTATAGGAAAAGTCACTGCCCATGAAACTGCCTTTCAACATGTTGCCGGAGAGTTTTATTGATTTGTCTTCAACAGGGTCGTAAATCCACAGGTTTTTATCAATAATTAAAAATCTTGAGCCCTTGTCCCTTGCAGGGCTTGTGAATTCCATGAATGACTTTGTAGTCCCTTCCCCGTAACCGAAAAATTCCTTTTTACGAATGGCGCCGCCAACATTTATTATGAGTTTTGCGCTGTATTTAAAGGTTGAAAATGACATATTAGCTTCAACATTTTTTATTATTTGTTCAGTTGTAAGGCTTTCCCCTGTCGAAATATTAAAAGACAATGTTAAAAGTAAACTTGCCAGGATTAAAATATTTTTCATGTGGTCCTCCGGGATATTTTTATTTGGCCGCCGTATAGGCTACATCAACCTGCCGTCATGCAGTTTTATAAGGCGCCTTGCGAACTTCATAACCATAGGGTCGTGTGTTGAAAACACAAAAGTCGTATTATGGCTCTTGTTTGTTTCAAGCATCAGGTTCAGTATGTTTTCCCCGTTCTTTGAGTCAAGGTTTGCCGTTGGTTCATCCGCAAGCACAAGTTTGGGTTCCTTCACGAGCGCCCTTGCAATTGCCACGCGCTGCTGCTGTCCGCCGCTCATGTCAATCGGCCTCCTGTCTCTCAGTTCTGATAATCCAACCTCTTCAAGTATTGCGTTCACAGTTTTTTTCCTGTCTGCGGCATTTTTTGTCTTCTGCAGGATGAGGGGGAACTCAACGTTCTCAAATGCCGTCAGCACGGGTATGAGGTTAAAGGACTGGAAGATGAAGCCTATATTGCTGTTTCGCAGGTCTGCCAGCTGTCCTGAGGACATTTCTGCAATATTACTGCCCATGAAACTTATTTCTCCTCCCGTCGGCTTATCAAGACAGCCGATTAAGTTCAGCAAAGTTGTTTTTCCCGATCCGGAAGGCCCTGCCACCGAAATGAATTCGCCTTCTGTTATTGAAAGTGAAATATCTGTCAATGCTGCCACATCATTTTTTCCCAGTGTGTAATTTTTGGTTACGTTATTTAACTGGTTGATAATCATTAAATCCTCCTATTCCAGCATTAAAATTGTATATAATTACAATGATATAATATTTCAGTGCTAAATTGCAAAGATATTTTATTTGATTTTTTAGTTTATTTATGAAATAATAATTTAATATGAAAAAAAGCGATAAAAATGCCGGCAAAAATAAAAACGTATTATTCCTCGGGCTGGTATCAATGTTCACCGACATGTCCAGCGAGATGATATACCCGCTTATACCGGAGTTTCTTGTCAGCATAGGAGCCAGCAAGTCGGTTATTGGAATAATTGAAGGTATAGCTGAAAGCACTGCCTCGGTTTTCAGGACGGTTTTCGGCAGGCTTTCAGATAAACTTAAAAAACAAAAATTATTTATTTTTATTGGATACGGGTTATCTGCTTTTTCAAAACCTTTTCTTTCAATTGCAAATCACTGGACTGCTGTTATGGCGGTCAAGTTTTCGGAAAGAATGGGAAAAGCCATCAGGACGCCCGCAAGAGATGCTCTTATATCCGTTTCTGTAAAGCCTTCTGAGAAAGGGAGGGCTTTCGGTTTGCACAGGGCTATGGACAGGTTTGGGGCTATATTTGGCCCTATTCTGGCATTAGGGGTGCTTTATTTATTCAATAATAATGTAAGGTATGTATTCCTGCTGTCGGTTATCCCTGCGGTATTTGCGCTTATTTTCATTATGTTTGTAAAAGAGTCGTCACTGGAAAATACAGCTTTCCCTGCAAAGTCCGGGCAAAAAGGCGGGTTAAGGAACAGGCATTTCATATTGTTTCTGGTTTCAAATATCATATTTACGCTTGGGAATTCTTCAAACGTTTTTCTTATATTAAAAGCAAGGGAAACAGGTTTGACTGTAACTATGATACCGCTCTTATGGGTTTTCTATAACATTTTTTGTACATTATCATCCCCTGTATTTGGTTCCCTGTCAGATAAAATTGGCAGAAAACCAATAATAATCGTTTCATTCTTATATTACGCAATAATATATTTTCTTTTCGGCATAGCCAGGGAATTATGGATGATATGGGCGTTATTCGGTGCCTATGGTTTATATTATGGGTTGTCCGAAGGTGTTTTCCGCGCATATATAGCAGACCTGATAGATTCGGATAAAAGAGCTACTGCTTATGGGATATTCAATACGGGTATAGGCCTTGCGCTATTGCCGGCTTCAATTATTATGGGCGTGGTCTGGGATAAATTCGGCAGCCAGTGGGCGTTCTTCGTTTCTGCAGGATTAAGCCTTATCGGATTCCTGATTTTTATAATAAATCTTTTAATAAAAGAGAAGTGAAGCCCCGTTCTAGTGTAGTGTCTCCAACGCTTCTTTAGTTATGACTTGACGGAACAAACTTTGCTCTCGTCGGAAAGGAATGTCTGAGACACTACACTAGTGTATTGTGAATGAACCGCCAAAATGAGAATGTCTATTTCCGCCAAAGTAGAAATGTCCATTGCCACTACTGCCAAAAAAGAACCTTGATTTTTTCGTTAAAAGAAATATAATGTTTACAGAAGAGCCTTAAGGAGAGAAATGACATTCTTTTTTTTATTGATTTTAGTTTTTTTCATGCCTTTTGAGGTTGATTTAAGACACCAGGGAATAAACCTTCCGGTAATTAATACAAGCCTGGAAATATTATTCGTTTTACTGCTGGCGGCCTGGCTGGCTGAAAGGATAAAAAGAAAGGACTACAGGCTGAAAGCTACCGCTCTGGATATTCCTATTTTAATATTTCTGGTATGGCACATAGTCTCCGGCATGTTCTCGGTAAATGTGGCCTGGTCATTAAAGTATATCTTTAAAATGTTTGCTGGCATTATTTTTTATTATATAATTATTGATACGGTCAAAGAAGAGAAACAGCTGAAAAAAATAGTTCTCTCCCTGCTTTTTTCAGCCGTAATAGTCGGTGCGCTGGGAATAGGCGAGAGGCTTATTCCGGGCAGCCTTAAAAATATCCTGGATGTATTTTGTCCAGGGCACTTTTATCTGCCGGAGTCATTTACAATCAGGGCAAAATCAACTTTTATTTATCCCAACATTTTTGCGATGTATCTTGAAATGGTTATTTTCATAGCCAGCGGACTGTTGTTTGGCAGGTTTTTACGTTTTCCCGCTTTTGTTCTTCTTCTAACGGCTGAAGCTCTGATGCTGACTTATTCACGGGGCGGGCTGATAGCTGTATATGGGGCGCTGGCTCTGCTGTTATGCTTGAGTACCGGCAGGGAGTTTTTAAAGGTGAAACGAAGAAACATATTTTTTATAGGAATTACAATTACCGGGCTTTTCTTATTGACAATGGTTTTTGACAATGTCCTTGCCAGGAGAGTAGGGAGCGTATTTGATAAAAGTTATAATGCAAACAGGGAGAGAGTGTACCTCTGGAAGTGCGCAGTGGAAATGATAAAGGCACGGCCTTTAACGGGAGTCGGCCCTGACGGTTACAGGTGGGTTTATGATGACAAATATGCAGTTTCCTCTCCATTTTCTTCTTTAACGAATCCGGGAGGCATACCAAGCGCAAACAGCAACAATATGTATCTGGAAATGGCGGCAAATCTGGGCATTCCGGGAGCGCTTATGTTTTTATGGGTGCTTATAAGTATTGTTAACTGCCAGCTGAAATGGTTTAAAAAACAAGAGGCGGAATATTCCTTAAATGTTTTTATGGGATTGTCCGCGGGCATATGGGCATTTTATATTCACGGCCTTGTGGACAGTTTCTGGCAGTTCCAGTCAATTATTTTATTATTCTGGCTTATAACGGGGCTGACGGTTTTAATTGCTTCAGGGAGATATAAATGCGCATAGGGATAGACATGAGTTCTCTGTCTGACGATAAAACAGGTGTGGGTTATTACGCTGTTAACCTTGTAAAGGCCATCGGCAAAGCGGATTCTTCAAATATGTATTTTCTTTACATAAGAGAAAAATATTTTCAATGTTTTTCTGATTTAGGAAGCAATTTTACCAGGAAAATAATTCCCGACAGCAGGCGCTATAATCTGCCAAAGACACAAATATCACTGGCATATTCCATATGGAAAGACAAGCTGGACCTGTTTTATTCCCCGGCTTTTTTTATTCCTTTCATCTGCCTGTGCCGGTCGGTAATTACAATCCATGATTTGACTCATGTGGTTTTTCCGGAAAAACACAGGAAGAAGCACTTATTTGTGTTTAACAGCCTGCTGCCCTATTCAATAAAAAGAAGCAGCAGGATAGTGGCTGATTCAATGAATACAAAGAAGGATATAATCAGGGTATTCAAGGTGCCGGAAGAAAAGATAAGGGTGGTGTATGCTGCAGCAGGGGACAGTTTCAGACCCATTAAAGATGAAAAGGCGATTGCAAGGATTAAACAAAAATATGGCATATCGTCAGATTACATTCTGTTTGTCGGGACGATAGAACCGAGAAAAAACATTATCAGCCTGATTCAGGCGTACAGCCTGCTGAAGAAGAATAAGCCAGTTGATTATAAACTGGTAATAGTGGGGAAAAAGGGGTGGATGTACAGCGAGGTATTTAATACAGTAAAGGAATTAAACCTTTCAGAAGAAATCATTTTTACTTACTATACCCCTGAAGAAGACATGGTTGGACTCTATAATGGAGCAAAAGTATTTGTTTATCCTTCGCTGTATGAAGGGTTTGGCCTGCCGCCCCTTGAGGCAATGGCTTGCGGAGTGCCGGTGATAACATCAAATGTTTCATCGCTTCCGGAGGTGGTTGGCGATGCCGCTATAATGGTAAATCCGGCTGATATAAATCAACTGGCGGAAAGTATTTCAAGGGTAATCAATGATGAAGAACTGCGCCGGAAAATGATAGAAAGAGGGCTGGAAAGGGCGCGGATGTTTTCATGGGGAAAAACAGCAAAAGAAATAATTGAGTGTTTTAAAGAATAAAAGCATATCCCCCAATGTCCCCGTTTTCACGGGAACATTGGGGGGGTATCTAGAGTTTTATTAATATATCAAAAAGACTGGATTCCCGCTTACGAGCTGCGGGAATGACAGAAGAATTAGGAATAATATAAAAATAAGTTGTCATACCCGTGGAAACGGGTATCCAGATTGTTAATGAATCCTAGTTTCCCGCTAACGATCTGCGGGAATGACAGCTAAGAATGGATTCCCCCCAATGTTTTACTTTGTAAAACAAGACATGGGGGACTATCGCCCACACAAAAAGAAGAAGACCCATATTTAACGAAGAAGCACTATTGGATTATACTGACAAAATTATGAAAATATCCGGATTTATTAAAAAATATTATGCGCCAGTGCTGCTATTTATTATAGTTTTCATTGTTTACCTGAACACTTTATTGCCCGGAACCGGCTATTCAGGAGATTCTGCTAAGTTTCAGTTTTCAAGCAGGATATTGGGGGTCCCGCATACAACCGGCTATCCCGCCTATTCATTGATAAGCCACTTGTTTTATTTGATTCCCGCAGGGAATCCTGCATTCAGGATTAATATGATGTCTGCGTTCTTTGCGGCGCTTGCAATTGTGTTTCTGTTTTTCATTATTACGCGCATCATAAACAATAAACCGGTTGCATTCATTTCGGCATTGCTTTTTTCTGTTTCTCTTAATTTCTGGTCACAAGCGGTGGTTGCAGAGGTATATACTTTTAATGCATTTTACATAACAGCGGTTATTTTTACGCTTATGTTATGGCACTACGAAAAAGAGCCCAGGTATTTTTTCCTTTCCTTTTTCTTGTATGCAATGAGTTTCGGAAACCATTTGACCATGATACTTATTGCCCCGGCCATTATTTACTTAATAGTCATAAACGATTATAAAATTCTGATAAAACCGGAAAATGTTCTTATAATAACGGGTTTTTTCTTGATTTCCGCAATGCAGTATTTATATGTCTATATCCGTTCCTGCTGTCCTGCCGCTTATGTTGAAATGTGGGTATATAACTTCAAGGATTTTTTATGGTGGATTACAGGAGGGCAGTTCAAGGGGAAAATGTTCACGTTCGGATTAGCTGATATTATTACGGAAAGGCTGCCGCTTTACTTCTTACAGTTAAAAAACCAGTTTCTCTTCGTAGGAATGATTGCCGGGCTTGCCGGTTTATCCATATTTCTGAGAGACAAGTTCAAACTGGCTGTATTTTTCATACTTATTTTTATTGGCAACCTTTTCTATTCGTTAAACTATAATATTCTTGATATCAGCGTTTATTTCATCCCGTCATTTATTGTTTTCAGCATTTTTATTTCGTTTGCGCTGGATGCTTTTTGCAGGGATATATCAGGATTAAAAGCAATGGATAAAAAGCTGGGAAAAATGACAGCCTTGGTGTTTATGGTTTTTCTGGCGGCGCTGATTTTTGTAAAAAACCGCGGGAAGGTAGATCAGAGTGAAAATACCTGGCCGGATAAATATTCGGAATATATTCTGGAAAATGTAAAGAACAACAGCGTTTTACTTGCCGCTGATTACCCGTCAGGACAGTACTTTTTATATAAGCTGATTGGAGAACAAAAAAGAAAAAACGATAAAATATTCGTTCACTGGTACTGGCATCCTTCCGGGATAGTTGAGTCGTATCCTTCATATGTCCGAAACCCGGGTTTACTCAAGAATGAAATCAGTGAATTTAAAGCCAGTTTCCTGGAAAGGGATAAGAGCGTGATTTCACCTGCCATATTTAATCGCACCATACCGGCTGGCATGAATCTGTATTTTGATGGAGAAGATAAAAAAGAAATAGACAGGATAGGTTTAAATTCAAGAAAAGCGATTTCCATAAGCGAATACGGTTACGGAGTTGATATTTACGAGGTTATGCCGCAAGGCAGGAAAACTGCCGGTAACAGCCTGATAGTTAAAAATCCGGATATGGGACAGGTATCGCTTGTATTAAAGGATGTTATTGAAAGATTTCATAATACGGGCAGTTTAAAAATTGACTTTACTCCAAAAACAAGAAACCTCCTGTCAAGAGGCTGGTCAATAAGCGAATTTGCTGATAATGAGTTCCCGATGTGCTGGGCTACTTCAATGGAATCCGAAGTTGTCCTGCCTGTAAAGGAACCCTGCGGGCTGGATATGGAAATAAAAGTCACGCCTTATGTTTATAAGGACTGCCCCAGGCAGTGGATAAGAATAATCGTCAATGACAGGTTTGTCTCAATGATAATGCTTGAGAATGCATGGAATAATTATTCCGTTTACATACCGGAAAACTACTGGAAAAAAGGATGGAATACGTTACAATATTCTTATAACCACCAGGCAAGCCCTTCTGAGCTGTATGGTGATGGCGACAAGAGAAAATTCTCCGTGGCTTTCAGTTACATAGAATTTAAAAAACACGATAGTGAAATTATTAAGCAATAGTGCTCTGTATCATAAACTACTGCTAATTTTTACTAAGGGATTTTGAGCCGCGCCGAAGCAACGAGAGGCGAGCATACCGAGAGTATGTAAGCCGAGCGTTACAAAGGCACAGGCCAAAAGACCTTTGCCCTATGGGAGGCTATTTTTTGGGCGACTTCTTCGTTATTTCGTCGGTTACCCGCCTTAGGCGTGCGCCCTCCTCATGCCTTGAATTCGCCTCAAACTATAGCCTTAAAAATTGTCAGTAATTTATGATACAGAGCACCAGTCCGCATAAAGCAACAGCAGGAATAGTAAACAATAGACATTTCTATTTTGGCTTGACAACCCCCAGACAACCCCCAAAATCCCATTGAAATAATCACTAAATATGGTATAATAAATACAGGCGGACGAACAAAACAGGGAAAGGATATCATAATGGCACCAGTTCGACAAGCTCAGGGCAGGCAGGGACGATGTATGAAATGCAAAAAGCAGGTAGCGATAAAGAACGGGAAGGAATTGACATCACGAAGTGAGAAATCCTGAGCTTTGCCGAATGGAGAAAAACGGCATGAAAGCAATAAAAGGTGTATGTCCAGCCTGTGGCAACAAAGTCTTCCGCATCCTGGGAAAGAAATAAAAATATAATTTATTTGTTGACAAACACTACTTATAAGTAGTATAATATATTAAGAGGTAATAATGAGCAATAAGATATCTTATATTGAAAGTGAGCAAAAAAGAGTAACCAGAATAGTAACACGGGAATTTAAGGAATACTATTTAACAGGCGGCACAGCCTTGTCTTTTTATTTTGCTCATAGATTTTCTGAAGACTTGGATTTCTTTACCCAAAAATTTAAAAAAGAAGACCCGGACCGCATAATGAATTTCGTTTCTAAAGAAACTAGCTTTGACTTTAAACTGGAAGCAGAACAAAATAAGCCTGATCTGATACCGATGAAGGTCTATTCTTTAGAACTCAAGAAGAAATACATTTTAAAAATAGACTTTGTTCAGGACTATGAAAAAAATATAAAGAAAATAAAAAATGGGATACATTCCATAGAAGATATCTATTACAGGAAAATATATGCTGGAATGGGAATGGCCGGAAAGCAAGACATTACAGGTAGAATAATCCCTACCGGCCGGCAAAGTGCGAAAGATTTATTAGACCTCTATTACTTATCGCAACATCATCAGGCTTTGTCGGAATTTTTCCTTGAATACTTCTCTTATGATAAAGCGGAAGAGATTATTGCGTGGTACCGAAGATTTAACCGGATGGATTTAAAAATAGAACTTCTAGATTTAGTTCCAAAAGTTGATACTGCTAAAGTAATGAAATATCTGGATGATGAAATATTAAAAAAACTGCCGGAAAAATTAATATAAGGTGATAAAAATGAAAACAAACTGGTTATGGGATAGCCGATTAAGGGAGAGCCAGGCAAAGGAAATCCTAAAAGACGCAGATAATCCTAAATTTGACATCTATGCCGAAAAACTATTTTCTCGGGTTAATGATCCTAAAATGGCTTTTAGCATTATTGACAAGGTCACCTTCTGTAAAAAGTGGCCCAGCATAAAGAAGCGGATGGGAAAAGACACATGGGTTAAAGACAGGGTGCTTTTCTGGCAGACAATATACGAGCGGCTCTGCGCCAGATTAAAAGAACAGGGGATTAATATAAGAGAACCCCAAACAACAAATATTCCGCTGGAAAGAATGGAAATAGCCCGACAGATTAGAAATATACGGATAAAGTCAGGATATACGCAAAAGGGTGTAGCGAAAAAATTAGGTGTAATCCAGCAGTATATTTCTAAAATTGAGAGTGGGCATGAAAACGTTTCTGTAGATACTTTGAAACGGATAGCAGATGTTTTTAACAAAAGGTTAGTTATTAATCTGAATCCTGCTCCAAGCGAAAAAGCTCCGCATATGGAGCACCAACATAGGAATGCACTACACTAAACTCTCCGGAACTTAATCCATTCAAAAGCTACGGCAAGTTGGCGCAGGTCCGGTTTCCCAAAGTATTTGTAGGGAGAAGCGGTATATTTAAACCTGAATTCAACAAGATTATTGCCTGTTATCAGGCCCTTTTCATCATTGTTTTTACAGAGTAAAACATTGGGGGGTATTTTAATTGTATATTCCTTCCAGGTGTTCTCAAGGGTTATTTCTTCCAGGTAATTTCCGTTAATAAATATTTTTATGGACTGGTGTAAAGAATTGTCATAAGTGAAAGGGTTTACCCTGAAAGTCATCATATAACTGCCGCTTTTTAAAACAGGCAGGTATAGCTCCGAAACTTTGTTCTGTGCCCAGCAATAGGAGTGCCCTTTCTCATTGTATTCAACTTTTGACCAGCCTCTCCTCAAAAATTTGCGGTCAACGAACCAGAAGGTCAGTTTAAAATTGCCTGTCAACCTGTACAGGAGTTCCTTATAAAAAGGCATCGTATTAACGGGCGTCCGGAGTTCAATAATTTTTTCCTGCAGTTTCTCGTCTTCCGGTTTCATTATAATTTTATACAGCTCTTCTTCAGACCCGTAACAGGAAATATAATAAACCCTTTTTAACGGGATATTTATTTTTTCAAGAGGTTCTTTCCGTTCCTTATGCAGGTAAATATTCATTTTTCTCAATTTGTCAGGCTCAGGCAGATATGGGTAGCTTCCGGACTTGCCTTCATTCTGTGGGTTCCTGGGTATCAGTATTCCGGGGTTACCCTGTTTTAACACGCTGGAGAGATATGGTGTCACATAGTCTACAGGGGTCCAGCACCATAGAATGAAAAGGTTAGCTCCTTTCCTGCGATTTTCACCGATAAGTTTATAGAGGTAATACTGCGTCCATTCGTAGCCCTGGGTTATTATAATGCTATTATCCTCAACCAGTTCAAGAATCTTGCTTGATTCATTGTCGGACGCTATATCCAGGTTAAGGTCAACTTTTACATAGTTCACTATAATTACTGAAAACAACAGAAGTGACAACAGCCCAAAAGTGATTATATGCCCCTTTTTTATCCGCCTACGCAGAAGACCACGGGTGCGACAGTCCCCCATGTTTTGTTTTACGAAGTAAAACATTGGGGGGTTAGCCCGTGGAGGCTTCATATTTGAAATCAAATAATTGAGTTTTAATAATCCATAACCGATAAACATGGCGAAAACAAGAAAAGTTGGTATAAAGTAAATATCAATATCAAAAATATTATAATTCAGGGAGTAGAACAGGTTGCAGATAATAAGCAGTATTAAAAACAACGCGAGTTTAAGCCGGTCTTTCAGGAAACAGCATATACCGTATAAGCCAATAATATAACCAATCAGGGTGAACTGGCTTATAAGGGTTGTCAGGTAAAAAGGGAATCTTTCTGTAAGGAGCTCTTTAATACTATAGCAGAACATTTGTTTCCTGAAATGCCCCCCCGACATACTTGAAATGAGACTATTAAAGTTAAATATTCTCATTTCTATATAAGCGTCAAGGTCAAGAGACCTTATAAATACGTATAGGTACAGCGATATGCCCGCCAGGAATAAACCGGCAATTATCAGTAAGTTGTTTCTATTTACAAGCGCCCTGTAATCATTTATTAACACTATATAAAGGAAAGCGGGGGCAATCAGAATCATCGTGAGGTGGTTTCCAAGGCTTAACCCCAGCAGATATGAAGCAAGGAACAGATAAGTTATTTCGCTTTTTTCCACCCATTTTATTAGCGTGAGAATAAGCAATGCCATAAAAAAACTGTTTAGAGTGTATACCTCAGCTATAATTGCCTGGGACCAGAATATATGCGAAAAACCAAAGAGCATTGTGGAAAAAAAAGACAGATATTTGTTCTTGATAAGAGAATTTATTATTATAAACAGGACAAAGAGAGTGGTGGCTGCAAAAAAACCTGACATGAAGTTGATTCTGTAGGCCAGCGTCCAAAACGGCAGATGAGAAAAAACATTATCAATTAACATGTAAAGAGGATATCCCGTCGGATAAGAGGTCCCCAGGATTTTTCCGAAAAACTGGAATCTTGCGGAATCTCCCCAGCCGCCAATGCCCGGCATCATCGTAAGCATATAAAACAGCAGGCTTATTATGAAGCACAATGAGGCTGGAAACAACTCGGACGAACGAATGTTTTGAATAAAACCGTTTGAGGATTTATCAGTCATAGTCAGTTGATCCCCACCCCGATACATCGGGGTGTCACCTTTTATGACCCCCTGCTGCCCCCGCGATACATCGGGGCGCTGGGGGTAACCTTCTGCGCATTCACCCACCCCGATACATCGGGGTGGAACTTTGCTAGTCGGTTAAATAATTATATTTTAAATGGATATAAATGTCAAGAATTCTATATGTTGGGGTGCATCCCGCTCCAACCGCTATTGACTTATTGATATGCTTTTTAGTATTGTATAAGGGATTTGTATGAAGTTATTATATCGTTTGAAAGAGTTATAAAACAGCGTATGGAGCCCCACGGGTTTATCCCCCCGCCATGTCTTGTTTTACAAAGTAAAACATTGGGGGGCGACATCCCGATGTCTTACCATTAATCCACGGGTTTACACCCATGATTTTCTGGAAATCGGGATAAAAGGCAGGTTAATGATTTCCATAAAAGTTGATAAATTAATCAAGAAATTCGGCAATTTCACCGCGGTTGACGGGATTTCCTTTTCTGTAGCTACCGGTGAACTTTTTGGTTTCCTTGGGCCGAATGGCGCAGGTAAAACCACCACCATCAACATGCTTTCTACACTCCTAAGGCCTACTTCAGGCTCAGCTGAAATAGCCGGATATAACATACTAAAGCAAAAGGATGATGTGCGCAAAAGCATAGGCATAGTTTTCCAGGAACCCGCCCTTGATAGTAAACTGACCGGCAGGGAAAACCTGGATATTCATTCAATGCTGTACGGCATAGACAAAGCTACCAGAAAAAGAAAAATAGCGGAAGTCCTTGAACTTGTTGAATTAAGCGACAAGGCAAACATTCTGGTTGAAAAATATTCCGGAGGAATGAAGAGGCGCCTTGAAATTGCAAGGGGACTGATTCACATGCCGAAAGTCCTGTTTCTTGACGAACCTACCCTTGGGCTTGATGCCCAGACACGCAGGCATATCTGGGACTATATCTTAAAATTAAACAAAGAAGGAAATGTTACCATTATCCTGACAACCCATTACATGGAAGAAGCGGATTACCTGTGCAGCAGGATTGCCATAATTGACCATGGCAAAATTGTTGCCATTGATACACCCTCCAGGCTGAAGGACTCCCTTGGCGGAGATGTTATTAGATTGGAAATCGGAACCGGCATAGAAAGCTTAATTGATAAGACAAAGGGGTTATCCTGGGTAAGCTCATGCAAACAGCATGATAACTTTCTGGATTTAACAGTTCAGCAGGGAGAAAAAAGAATTCCTGACCTTATAAACATGGCGCAGGCAGGCAATGTAACCATAAATTCGGTTAACCTTCATAAGCCAAGCCTGGAAGATGTTTTTCTGAACTTTACCGGAAAAACAATCCGTGAACAGGAAGCCAACCACGGCGGCCATATGAAAATGAGGATGAGAAGATGATTAACTTCATGGTAATATACGTGATGTGGTTAAGAGAGCTCAAGAAATTTGTCAGGATGAAGTCCAGGATAATCGGCACACTGGCAATGCCGTTGTTTTTTCTGGGATTTATGGGAATCGGCTTTAACAAAATGTCAATGCCGGGAATACCGCAGAATATAAACTATATGAGTTTCCTCGTGCCGGGAATGATAGGTATGACCATGCTCTTCTCATCCATGTTTGCCGGAATTTCCGTGCTCTGGGACAGGGAATTCGGCTTTTTAAAAGAAATAATGGTTGCTCCCGTAAGCAGGGTTTCTATAGTCCTGGGCAGAATTGCCGGAGGAATTACCACAGGAATGATTCAGGGAATAATGATTCTTTTCATTTCTATGTTTTTGGGGTTTAAAACAAGAGGAATCTTTTCAATTTTTGTTGCGCTTGTTTTCCTGATTCTAATCGCCACTACATTTATAGGCCTTGGGCTTGTATTTGCATCCAATATGAAAGACATGCAGGGATTTAACCTGATAATGAACTTCGTGATATTCCCTCTTTTCTTCTTATCCGGAGCCATGTTCCCTCTTCAAAACCTGCCTGCTTTCGTGCGATTCCTCGCACATCTTGACCCGCTAACCTACGGCATAGATGGCTTGAGGGGTGTCCTGATAGGCACTTCTTCACATTCAATCGGGCTTAATCTCATTGCCCTGGTTGTTTCTTCGCTGTTGATGGTTTTTTTGGGAACATATTTCTTTGAAAAGAACGAGAGCGTTTAATACAAACGCATAAAGTAACTTTACTTTGAGATTGCTTTACCCCGATTAGCCTGGGCCCGCAATGACAGAATAAAGTGTCATTGCGAGAAGCCTCGCGACGAAGCAATCTCATAATTCCACATATAAATCTTTCCAGTCCTTGTTCATACTTCTTATCAAATCAATCTTCTTTTTCCTAGAACCACCTTTAATCTTCTTTTCTCTATTAATAGCATAATTTATGTCTTCAAATACCTCATAATAAACCAACTTATTAACATTATATTTTTTTGTGAATCCTTCTACTAATTTCTCTTTATGTTCATAAACTCTCTTTATTAAATTATTTGTCACACCAGTATATAGAACTGAATTATTCACATTGGATAAAATATATATATAATACTGTTTATTCATTTATTTGTGAGATTGCTTCGCTTTGCTCGCAATGACAACTTATATAAGACGTTTGTATTTTAGCGTGGTTTCTTCTATTTCTTCTTTATTAAAACATTGAACGTATCGTTTAAAAACTCCTGAATTTCTGCTGACATCCGGCAATTTCTGCTGACATCCCTTATCTTTTCAAACTGGCTTTCAGGATTGGTTACAGCTTTCATTTCAGCGGATATTTTTATCTCAAACGGTTCTTCCCTTAAAAAATACACTATCCTCATCTCCGTCGTCCTGCCATACTTTGTGCCATAAACAAAGTTTGTCCAGAAATGCGTTATATCCTTTATGAAATCTATTTTATTATCGGAGGATTTTACCTGCTTATAGCCCAGTTTGGACATCTTTTTAAGCAGAATTTCTTTTAGCTCCGCTTTGGAGAGTTTTGTGACTATAACTTCAGGTTTCCCTGCCGGAGTATTCAATGAAGGGGCTTTTTGTGACGGCAGGGATGCGCACCCGTAAATAAACTGCCCCATTATTGCTATTATCAGAACCATCTTTTTCATTTTTAGCCCCATTTGTCTTAACTATCAGTATTCTATATTTTTAATTTCCGCGCCTTTATAATATTTCCTTAAAATATCCCTGTAGCTATATCCTTTTACCGCCATCCCGGCTGCTCCTGACTGGCACAACCCGACACCATGCCCCCAGCCGCCGCCCCAGAAGATAAAATATTCCGGCAGCCCATTCTTCCTGCCGTAACCCTCCACGATAAAATTTGTGGTGCGTAAAGACCCCGGGACAAGATTGCGTATGTAATTTTCCTTTTCTATCTGCAGTCTGCCTTTTGTCCCTTCTATCATCAGCTGATTGATATGCCAGGACGCCGACCTTTTTACCGGTATTATTTTTCTGATGCCTCCAATGTCATGGTTCCTGTTCAACCTCAGGCTGAGTTCCTGCTGGGTTATAATCCTTATCCACCTGCTCTCCGCGTAAAAAGTATATTTGGATGGAGCGCAGAGAATATCCGGAGGATATTTAATCCACCTGTCGTATTTAACCAGAGCATCAGGAAACGCTGCGCTTTTGGCTGAAGTTGAGGAAACATAGATATCCTCCACTCCCTGAAGATACGGTTCATCGTGCCACCCCTTCAACTCTCCTGAAGACTGAGTATGGCCTGAACAATTTGATGAATATAGCGCATTAACTATCTTCCCATTATATTCCAGCACTTCGCCTTTTGTCAGGTTAATAAGCTTGCGCGACAGGTTAGTCTCCTGTTTTACCCCTCTATATACCTGGCAATGCTGGCTGTCGCATAAATCAAACCCGTCTCTTCTATGCGGTTTTGCAAAATCCTTTTTATACAGGGCTGCATTCCTCGCTATCACCGCCTGGACTTTAAGCGCTTCTTCAGGCCACCAGGTCATCATTTCAGATGTAAGCACGGAATAAAGATATTCTTCAAGATTCACAATATTTACCAGTGAAATACTGCCTGATGAATGCACGGCCTCAAATATCCCGCGATATTCACGGTCGGAAATTCCTGCCCAGGTATAACTGCCGCTATACATTATATCCCTGACTATTATCGTTGAATCCTTTAGTTTTGGCTTCAGAATTAATTTGTCACTGTTAAAATTCCATGAAGAAACATTTAATGTATATATTTCTTCGGGTTTTACCTCAAGTAAAACAGCTTCGCCCGATGAAATACTAATGCCTCCTTCAGACCAAAGCTTTATCTCCCGGCTGTTTTTAAGTATTCCTATCCTCATTATCGGAATTTTTTCAGCCTGGGATATTGATATAATTTCTGAACCTTTCAGCACCCTTTTAACAGGCACGATTTCTTCGGGTTTCTTTGAGATAAAAGCAAGTAATTCTTCCTTCCTCTTTGCCGCCTCCCCGGACTGAGCATCATAATTTGTAACTGCAGTCCATTCTCTGTAAGCGTCATCATAAACTTTAAGCGAATCAAGCAGCCTGGCCAGGCTTAAGCGCGCTTCAACGAGGTTATAATCGTGCTTTAGAGCCCTCCTGTAATACCCTGTCGCTTCATCTGGAAGCCCCTGGAGGTTTTTTATTTCCCCGCAGAAATATTCCGCCGCGGCGCAGTTTTTGTTTTGCTCATTGCATTTTTTAAAGTAGTTTAAAGAACTCTCGTAATTCCCTTCCAGAAAATATGATAAACCGAGCGCGAACAGTATTTCATATTCATTCTGGCCCAGTGAAAGAAAAGCCTCTTCCGCCTTCTTAAAATTACCCGTTTTCAGGTAAGCCCAGGCGAGGTGCCTGTCAACATCCGTAGCTTCTGGCAGTTTCATCAGTATGTTAAGGCTCTTCCTGTAATTGAACTTTTGACTTTCAATAAGAGCTTCGTTTAGCGTCCTGCTATAAAGGAAAGAGCTAAAAACAAGTAATACTAAAATCATCCCGGTCAAATAACCGAACCATTTTTTTATCATATATTCAGTTTGCATTTTTTATTTTTTAATTGCCTCATTTTATATTCTACAAACCTTTAAAAATTGTTTAGTATTATACACTTTCGGGAGCTTTAACGTCAATGGGATAAAATTGTGATTTTCCTGCCGGTTTTAGTATTGTTTTCTTTAAACCATCCATAATTAAGTTCAAGCGCATATTTTATCCTGTCAGAATGCGGGGTATAAGTCCTTAAATATTCATCGGGCATATTTAACGGCTCTTTTTTCATGCTGTAAATTTCCTGGATTATACCGTCCGTAGTAATAAACGCTATGTCCAGGTCAATATAACAGCCCTTCATCCAGAAAGTATACCTGCCTGTTTTGGGAAATATAAATAACATGCCCTCATTTTTTTTTAATTCTTTGCGCCCGGAAAGGCCTTTTGCCCTCTTCTGGTTTGTGTCGGCAAGCTCCACATTCACTGCTAAATTACCTATTATTATTACCCTGCATTGCCCAAATTCCTTTTTAGCATTTATCGTTTTGTCTATGCAGAAAACAGCATCCTGCGATAGCATTAATAAAAAAACGGTAACAATAAAAACCCGGATGCCTTTACCCATATTATCTCCGAATAAAAAAACCGCCAGTTTTGTAATGGCGGCAATTTACAACAGAAAATGCTTTAAAAAGTGCCGCAGGGCGGAATCGAACCGCCGACGCATAGATTTTCAGTCTATCGCTCTACCGACTGAGCTACCGCGGCATGTTTTTATACTAGTGTGCAGATATTATAATGATTATATATGTTTGTCAAGAAAATCGCAATTATAAAAGTTTCTTGATTTCCTCTTCAAACTCGCTTCCCTGGCGGTATCCTATGAGTTTGTTTACAATATTGCCATTTCTATCAATTATGAAAGCCGTGGGTATCCCGCGTATCCCGCCAAAGTCCTGCTCCACCTGTGAATTACCATATACTACCGGATAGTTCATTTTCATTTCATTTATAAATGATACCACTGCCTCCTTGCCACCTTTGTCAAGGTCAACCCCAATCACGACAAGCCCCTTATCCCTGTAACTATTATAAAGCTTGATAAACTCAGGAATGCCCATCCTGCAGGGGCCGCACCAAGTTGCCCAAAAATCAAGAATTATCACTTTCCCTGAATAATCCGAAAGCGTAAGTTTGCCTCCTCCTGCATTTTCAAGTGTAAAGTCAGGGGCATTGCCCCACTGATGTTTTTCCTGCACATTACCTGCATTTCTTTTTACTTCCACATCAGATTTTCCCACTTTTTTTTCTATAATTATTTCAAGTTCTTTGGTTCTTTCCGTGATTCTTTCTTCTTTGGATAATTCCTTTTTATCCGCAACCGGCGACTGGGCTTTGCAGGAAGAAAACAACGCCAGAGAAATAATTATCAAAAAGGATAAATATTTATTCATTAGTAACTCCTTTCCTGTATCAATATTGTATACAGGCTCATTCAGTTAAAAGTTTTTCCACCTGTTCTTTTAATGCTTTTTTGGGTTGAGCTCCTACGAGCCTGCCCATTTCTTTTCCATTTTTAAAAAACTTCAATGTAGGTATTGACATTATGCCATGGTTTGCCGACGTTTCAGGGCAATTATCCACGTTTACTTTTACGACCTTCAGCCTGCCGTCATATTCAGCCGCAAGTTCTTTTACTGCGGGAGCTATCATTTTACAGGGCCCGCACCAGGCTGCCCAGAAATCCACAAGTACCAGCAAATCAGCTTTCAGCACCTCCTGTTCAAAACTAACATCATCAACTTCAATTTCCATATTTACCCCTTCCTAATAAATGATAAAAATAATCAGTATTTATTTTTCTTTTTTCTTGTTGTCAAAAAACACTACCCCTATGATTATCAGGAATATCCCAAAAGTTAATATAGTATAAGATTTTGGCCCAAACTCTATTGCCTTATGCCTGATTATGGGGTCTGAAAAGCATGTAACTGCCGATATGACACTGCCGAAAAATATCAATGTCCATTTTATTGTTTTCATGAGTTTCCCCTTCATTTTTACACTAAAACCTTATTTGGGCCCACCGAAGATAAGCGTCCCGATTCTTACTATATTCGCTCCCTCTTCAATGGCAATTTTATAGGAACCGGACATTCCCATAGACAGGTATTTCATGTCAACACCGGGAATTTTCATTGACCTTACCGTCTCAAAAATATTTCTGGCCTCTTTGAAAAACGGCCTGTATTCCTCCGGTTCATCGTGAAAAGCGCCTATTGTCATCAGTCCTGAAATCCTGATATTGGAAAGTTTTGAAAGGTTTGTCACTAAAGGGATTATAGCTTCCTGCATTACCCCGCTTTTACTTTCTTCCCTGCCTGAATTATACTCTATCAAAACAGGCATTACCTTTCCGATTTGTCCACTCTGCCTGTCAATTTCTTCTGCAAGCCCGGCAGAATCCACTGTTTGTATCATGTCAAATATTCTAACTGCCTTTTTAACTTTATTCTTTTGCAGGTGTCCCGTAAAATGCCATTTAAGATTTTCTTTCTTCCCGATTTCCTTGTATTTTTTCAAAGCCTCCTGCAGGTAGTTCTCTCCAATTATGCTGATTCCGGATTCAACAGCCTCCAGGGCTTCTTCTGCGCTCTTTCCTTTTGTCACAGCAACAACCTGAACCCCCTCCGGAATATCCGCTAAAATCCTGCTCACATTATCTTTTATCATGACTTTGTTGATTTTTTAAGTTTTTCAAGTTCCGTTTTTATAGGCTTAAGTTCCTTTGCCGATACGCGGTCAATTATCAATACTCCGTCAAGGTGGTCTATCTCATGCTGTATCACCCGCGCAACCATATCCTCTGCCTTTACCTCTATCATTTCTCCGGAAATATCGGTAGCCGTGACCAGGATTTCTTTCCACCTTTTTATATCCAGGCTTATCCCGGGAAAACTCAGGCACCCTTCAGCCATCAGCTCTTTGTGCTGTTTCCAGACAACCTCAGGATTTATAAGACACTTCAGGCCTTCCCCGGTGTCAAATATAATAATGCGTTTTGATACTCCCACCTGCGGTGCTGCCAGGCCAACCCCTTTTCCCCTATACATCAAGCCCGCCATATCTTTAACCAGTTTTTTAATCCCCGGACTTACCGCCTGAACCTTAGAAGCTTTTACCCTGAGGATTTTATTCCCGTATGTTTTAATAGCCGGTTTGTTCATATTGTTAATCATGCCCTTTTGGAATCAAACAGGGCAAATCACCCGAGATTTTTGTCTCTCGTGCCGTCCGGCATCATGTTGTCAGGCACGTATTTCCCTTTTTCCTCAAGGCGTTTTCTTGCGCAATTTGAGCTGTCACCCCAGCAATACTCGTTTACCCATTTACCGTCAATGGCATCTTCTTCATAAAATTCCTTGATAGGGCAAACCTCATACCACACACAAATATGCTTCTTGTCCATAAACTGTCTCCAGATATTTTTATTAAATATACAACCTTAACTATATTATTGTCAACAAAATTATTATTTTATGTCACGGCAATTCAAAATATTCCTGTCCAATCCAGACAACAAGTCCAAGCTGGACAACAATCACTTCAGTCAACGCTGGATAATTTCCGTAAAGCTGTGAGTGTGCAATCCTCAATATTTTTCCTCAATATTTTTTGTTGACTATTTTTCTATTATTATGTTAGTCTTGTTGCACTATATCATGTTTAAAATTGGCAATATAATCCTTAAGAATTGCGTTGTTCTTGCCCCGCTTGCAGGAATTACAGACCTGCCGTTCAGGCTGATATGCAAAAGGTTTGGCCCGGCGCTTGTATGCACGGAAATGATTTCATCCTATGGCCTTGTATGCACCCACAAGGAAACCTCCAAGATTGCCATTCTTTCCGCTGAGGAAAAACCCGTCAGCGCGCAAATATTCGGCAGTAATCCCGGAATAATGGCTGAAGCGGCAAAAATCATTGAAGCTTCCGGGGCAGATATCATAGACCTTAACTTTGGCTGTTCGGTAAAAAAAGTCCTGAAAGGCAACTGCGGCAGTGCTTTATTAAAGGATATCAGCCTGATGAAAAGTATAGTAATCGCTGTTACAGCAGCCGTTAAGATACCCGTAACGGTTAAAATGCGTTCGGGTTGTGATAATAACCATATAGTTGCGGTGCAGGCGGCTGTTGCATGTCAGGAGGCAGGCGCAGCGGCTATAACGATTCATCCAAGAACCACATCCCAGCAATTCAAGGGAATGGCTGACTGGAATATAATCAAGGAAGTAAAACAGGCGGTAAAAATACCGGTTATTGGCAACGGAGACATAAAAACCGGGCTTGACGCTCAAAAAATGCTTGAAACAACCGGCTGTGACGGTATCATGATAGGCAGGGCAGTGCTCGGCAACCCCTGGATATTGAAAAAAATCATCACCTTTCTTGAAACAGGCCAACGCCAGCCGCCTCCGACAGCTAAAGAACGGCTTGACATGATAGCCGAACACGCCAGAATGATTATTGAATACAAGGGTGAAGAAGACGGCGCCCTGCAGATGAGAAAATTTGCCCTATGGTATGTCAAAGGCCTGCCAAATGCCTGCGGGCTGCGGGAACGATTTTCAAAAGCAACCAGCCTTAATGATTATATAACGATAGTAAATGAGAGTTATTCACAAGCATAAAAGTTATTTTTTGCTTACAAAAATATTGTCTTTAATATAAAATCTCCATTTAAGGCGGGTGGCTTTTTTTATTCCTATACGGGTCGTTTCAACTATACAAAATTTTTTATCGCAGTCAAATACTTTTATTTTACCTCCGACACGGGAGCCATTGAGGGCTCCGGTTATATTCATCGCCTGGCATAATTTACCGGGGCCGTTTGAAAGGTTTATTAAATTCTTGCCGTTTTCCAGCCTGATTCCCCTGCGTTTTGCCATTAACTCCATGCCGCATACCGGCTTTAGTGCGCGTATTAAGACCGCTCCCGGATTGCCGTCTTCTGTCGTGATGTTCAGACAATAGTGGTTGCCATAAACGAAATATATATAGAAACTGCCATAAGTATCAAACATTATTGCTGAACGGGGTGTTTTTTTTGCGGCGTGGCTTGCTTCGTCAGGATAACCTTTGTATGCTTCCGTTTCAACTATCATTCCCGAGGTGCCGCCATAGTTGATTATATTGCCCAGCAGTTCTCTTGCAGTCTTTACCGTATCCCGCTTAAAAAATTCTTCCGTGAGCTGTTTCATTGACTGAGCTTTCACTAAATAATACATGCATTGGCTGAAATGGTTTCTGAGCGAACCAAGGAACGAAGAACGAGAATACTGGTTGCATTTAAGCGATGATTGACGAAGTTGCAGCCAGAAAGCATTCAGCCCTTCGGGGAAAACATATTCGGGTGATTTCTTCGTCGCTTGTCGTTTACGTACCACAGCGGTTACGCTGCACTCCTCTCTCCCCGAACGAGACATAAAACGAGTTTCTTATAGCGACGATACATTCCTCCTGATTTTGAAAATGTATAAGTACCGCGAGAGGCATACAACCATAACTCTGGGCATGCCTTATATGGAGAAACTTATTAAATAAAGAGTGTTACCTTTGTCCTTTTTTTTCAATGAGACCTACTAATTTATCATATCTTTCAATATTATAAACTCCATTGCTTTTAAATGCTTTTTGGTTTAATGTTCTTACTAGTGCTTTATCTTGCCCAATTCTTTTTTTAACTAATTCAATATTCTTTGCTAATTTTAGTTCTGAAAACAAATTCCATTCTTTCAATATTGATTTATATTCATCTTTATAAATATTGGTACTTTCATTTATAAATCTATATTTAGTCATGAAGTTTACTGTTGATATTGCATTTATTATTTCGAGAATATCTTCCATGGTTTTTTCTGTCCCTGAAAGTAAATCCCATAATTCACTAGCAATCAAAGTCTCTTCTGGATCGAAATACTTGGTCATATTAATTATCGAATCAAGGAATCTCGTTTTATCATGAGTTGTTTTTTGATCACTAGTTGGATCAAACGGGAAACCAATATAAAACTGAATACTCTTGTTAGAAAACTTCTTATAAAGCGCAGCTTTTCCTTCTAAGATTTTCTGCTTTTCACCCCTCATTTCTCCAGAGTTTGGTTTTACTGATTTCAATTCAATGGCAGTAATATTATTTTCATCTTCAATAAATACATCTACAGAAAAATCTATAGCATCTACTAAGTTATCTTTACCTTTAATAAAAAGTAACTTGTTTTCTTCAGTTATATTTGGCGTTTTAGAAGAAGTACTTAAATCGGTAATAATATTATTAATAATATCTTTTTGTTCTTTATATATTTTAAGATTCCCTAATTTTTTAGATGTATATTCTCTCTTCTCGCCATGAGAAAGATGATGAGCAACATTCTCAAAAAATACTTGCCCTAAAGTAGTATTAAGGCCTTGCAACCAACTACTTAAACTAATGAAGAAAGGAATATCAGTAACCTTGTCCTCTAATTTAAGCCTAAAAGCTTTTAAGAACGCCTCATGAAATGGAGCATTTCGATTATTTGAAGCATCTTCAGGAAAAGTTTCAAACCTAGTAACTAAGGTATAAATAACTTCTAATGAAATGTGCTCTTTTACATCATTACTTAAACTCAAATTATTTCTCCTTTAAATGAAATATTATTTCCGAATATGCGCCCTTGTCTTTTTCTGTTCTATTTAACACCGGTCTTTTAAATTGATTGATTATTTTCATTCCAGATTTCTCGGTTATTTGGGGATATAGATTATTTTTATCGTTTGCTACTATAAAAACATCGTAATTTTTAATCATATATTTTTTACAGTTATTCAGTACTTCGGATATGCCAATAATATAGGATTCCTGGGCCTCTCTCCCTTGCCCTTTAGACAAAGGCCCTATTTCTAAATTATCTTTTCGCTTAAATCCGAATAAATCATAAGCATAAGAGTGTTGTTCATGGTAGTCGATTAATCCTACATAAGGCGGGCTTGTAAAAATACCTTTTATTTTTTGATTTTTTACCAGTTTAGCAAAGTCGGGATTTTTTTTCTCTAACACCTCAGTAATATTAATTGTTTTTGAATCTTCAGTTAAGCATACTTGATAAGTATTTGTCCTTAATTTTCCAAATTGTGTTAATCTATTAATTGTATCTTCGCTATATCTTTCTAACCAATTTAATATTGAAAACAAGGGTTTACATACTTTCCCATGTTTTGAACAATAATAAGTAGCTATGATAGGTTCTTTCAGGGTAGCTAAATCTGCATGTGTTGTTGCGCGGCATGAACGCATAGTCCGACTTAGTATTACACTTAATGTTTTCTTAGTTTTGATATCCTTTATATTCTTGATTAGTTCAAAGACATATTCAATTTCTTTCCTTACATTTTCTATATACCATTTATCTAAAAAAGTATTTGAGTTGTCTTGTTTAAGTTTAATTCTATATTTCTTTATTAATTCCCTATAAATAGGAAGAAATTCTGTTTCTTTTTTTGCTCCATAGGTATATTCGTTAATCTTTCCTGCGTTTACTTTATATTTATAATCAGGCGGAAAATATGCAGCATTAAATTTAGATAATGCACCTAATAATTCTTCTTCAAAAGCAACAACCTTTGAATCAGATAGATATTCATTTAATTTATTTACAATATTGGAAATTTCATCTTGGACGTTTGATAATTCGTATTTCTCAAGCTTGACATTTGCTATTAGTGAATTAAATGCAGAAATATCTATCCCTATAGCATGTATTCCTAATTCATTTGCCTGTACAAGTGTTGTTCCACTTCCTGCAAAGGGATCTAAAACAATGTCTCCCTTCTTAAAGAATGTTTCTTTTTTATATTCGTCTGTGTGGGTATCAAGAAAATATTCCACAAGTTGAGGAATGAATTTGCCTTTGTAAGGATGTAACCGGTGAACATGCTTTGTTGTTTCTGCTTCTTTAATATTATCAAAAGATAAATGCCAGTTTAAGTCGCTGCCTAATTTTTCTTTCCATGAGATTTCTCTTTGTCCATAAAAAGAATTATAATATTTTATCAATTCAGATTTATTGACAAAAGTATCCCCATTATCGCCTATTTTCTTAATTCGCCCATACTGAATCAAATATGAAATATTAGAAGAGGTAATATTTCTTCGTAAATAACTTGTTGCCCACTCGCTTGCCTCTTTAATATTTATAAGTTGACTATTTAATGCCATCTTTACTCCCATACTTAAACAGTATATTAAATTGAATACTATTTTTCAAATTCATAAATACTATTTCTTTTGAGAAAGTTTTTCAGAATCAAAATCCTTCTGTAAATATGCTCCTTAGGTTTCTCACTTTCTTCAAAATGTCGGCTTTCATCAGGTTCTGAGTAATCTATTAATTCTTTTAGTGCTTTAAGTTGTTTTTTATTCATATCCTTCTCATCACACCTTTAACTTTCCCGATAATTGATATTTGTTTTTCTTTTGGGTCAACAAATATTGGTTTCATTGATTCATTTTCGGGTTGTAAGCGAATTCTGTTCTTTTCCATGAACACCCGTTTTATTGTTGCTTCATTATCTATAAGGACGGCTCCTATTTCCCCGTTGTTTACCTGGGCTTGCTGGCGTATTATAACATAATCACCATCAAGTATTCCAGCATCTTTCATACTGTCGCCTTTTATCCGCAAAGCAAATACTCCATCCATCTGCCCGTTTGATATTTTTATAAATGCCCTGTCAACAAAAATAGTCCCTTCCATATTCTCTTCTGCAAGAATCGGCTCGCCGGCAGCAATTCTTCCTATAACCGGGATTTCACAGACATCAGGATTATTATTCTTTTTAGAATCCTCCTTATGATTTATTATTCCTATGCCCCTTGATTTGTGCGGGTAGCGGGTTATATATCCTTTTCTTTTTAATGCTTCAAGGTGGTCATTTACCCCATTGGGTGATTTGAATGAGAATTCTTCTTGTATTTCTGGAATGGTCGGAGGGAATCCTTGAGATTCTATACTATTAATTATAAAATCCAGTATTTCCTGCTGTCTTGTGGTAAGTACATTGTTTTGCATTTTTTCCTCCATAGAGTCCCGTGATGAAATTTTACGGGATTGACTATGGATAGTATACTGTAAATATTTACAGATGTCAAGAGAAAAGTGATAAATTCTGCCAATCCCTATATCTTAAACCATCCGTGTTTCGGACAGTTGTCCCGTTCGACTCCTGGAAATCACCTCAAATCAATTTTTCCCAATGTATGCATTATTCAGTGAAATCTCAGTTTAGTACTTCTTTACTAAAATACAAGTTCCGTGCTCATCATACCTTACGCTGCTTAACGGCTTGCTATAGCTCCAGATGTCTTCCCTCTTCAATTGCCCGTTTTTATAGTACTCCCTGCGGACTCCATGCATCATATCATCTTTGAAACTTGCCTCAGACAGTAATGAACCGCTCTCATAATATGTCCTGCATAGTCCATCCAACTTATCGTCTTTGTAACTTAATTCTGACTGGACTTTTCCATTTTCGTAGAATATTCTTCTTGTCTCAGTGCCTATTCCCATATATCTAAAAAATCTCCCGCACTAAAAAATATGCCGTGAATATACTATTATTTTCATAATATGTATATTATACAAGGAAATTGTTATTTTGGCAACATTTTTTTAAAAATGCCACCCTGCTGCTCCCGATACATCGGGGTGGCGACAGTCCCCCATGTCTTGTTTTACAGAGTAAAACATTGGGGGGAAACTCTGCTAAGTCGGTTAGAATACAATGTTCGGCTGGACGATCACCTGGAATTTTCCGCCTGTGCCGGGCCTCCTGAGGCTGCCGATATACCTGTCATCTCCTTCCCATTGAAACCCGATATCAAGGGTAAAGACAAGTTTTGAATTTTTAACCGGAAATGATTTACCCACTATGAAGTAATGCTTTATTATTTTAAGTTCATCGCAGGCTAAGTCAACCACATACATAAAGTTGCTGTTTTTTAAAAGCGAACTTCCAAAATAATCGTGGTCAATCCTGCCTCTTGAAAGTGAAAGGTACAGCACATCCTTTATGTCCGGATTGCCGTGTAATTTGCCTCCAATCCTGTAGCTCCATCTCATATCCCTGAGCTTTGAAATCCTCTCACCTTTTATCTTCCACTCAAGTTCCAGCCAGTTATCATATATCAGTTCATTGTCTTTTATGTGATAATTCCCCACGCTTGCAAGGTAACCCATATATGCCTTGCCCTTTATATTTTCCGCCTGTGTTTTTGGCTTAAAATCCATGAAATTACCTGCCATCACTGAAAGAGCGGCAGGCTCTTCAAAACCAGTACATATTGACTGTACTATATTCTGTCCGAATATACCGGCGCTGTTATAAAACCCGCTCAGGTGCTTCTTTATAATCACTCCCATGCAGGGCATAGGATTTATGCTGAACTCAATTAATATGCATTTGGGCAACAGGGCTTTTGATAAGAGCTTTTTATATATTTCTAATTCGTCTTCTTCGCTTGTGCTGGTTTCAGCACTGCCCGCAGGATTTATATCCAATTCGGCCCATGTATAATAGGCATCAAAGGCATAATTAAAGATAATTTTCTTGTCTAAATTTTCCGCGGTGCAAAATGGAACAGGGATAATCATCATTAGAATAAGCAGAATTATTAAATATTTTTTCATATCAGGAAAGCAGTTTAACCACATACTCCCCTATAGCAGGCGAAGCGGTCAGCCCGGGAGATTCAATGCCGATTAGATTTATAAACAGCGGCAGGCCTTTTTCCTTTTCGTGATTGATTATAAAATCCCTGAATCCGTCTTTGTCAGGTGTTATTTGAGGCCTGATGCCTGACATGTCCGGCTCCAGCTCCTGCATATTTATTGAAGGAATAAGCTTTTTAATAAAATTTAAAAACTCCTGCTTGTGGTTCTCCTTTACCGAATATTCTATTTTATCAACATTAAAAGCGTTAGGGCCCAGCCTCAGGCGCTTTTCTATGTCAACTACCGTATGTATGCCAAGGCCGTTTTTTTCAGGCAGGGGATAAATCAGCCTGTTAAAGACGCCCCTGTATTTGTCGTCAACCTGAAAGTATTCACCTTTAACATATTGCAGTTCATAGCCCTCTTTTTTAATATCAATTCCAGCCATATGCGCCACTTTATCAGCGTCAAGCCCTGCGGCGTTAATCACTGCCTGGCTAAAAAAAGAGAATTCCTTTCCATCTGAATCTCTGACTAAGACTTTATAGCCTCCTGCCATTTTTTCTATACCGGTGGCCTCACTGGCAAATGATATAACCACGCCTTTTTCTTCCGCCCTGAACCTGAAAAACTCCATAAGAGCGTGTGAGTCCACTATACCGGTTGATGGACAGAGTATTGCAGCCGGAACATTGAGGTTTGGTTCCAGTTGCCTGGCTTCATTTTCTTTTAACAGAACCATGCCTTTTACACCGATGGTTTTTCCATTTTCATACAATTGTTCCAGTTTTTGTATTTCATCCTTATTAAAAGCAACTATTATTTTCTCTATTTTTCTATGTTTTATGTTTTGTTCTTTACATAGCCTGTACATTCTCTCATTGCCTTCCAGGCATAAAGCGCCCTTCATGGACCCCGGCCTGTAATATATGCCTGAATGTATGACTTCACTGTTTCTGCTGCTTGTCTCCTGGCCAAACTTCCAGTTCCGCTCAAGAACAACAACGGATTTCCTTTTATCTGAAATCCTGGCAGCAATAGCAAGCCCTACAACTCCGGCGCCAATAATTGTAATATCTACTTTATCCATAAGAATCCATTATTTTACATATCAAAGATTTTACCGGGATTAAGTATGTTGTTCGGGTCAAAAGCCTTTTTTACAGCCCTCATGAGTTCAAGCTGCCTGCTGTCAATAGTCATTGAAAAATAGGGCTTCTTTACCAGCCCTATGCCATGCTCACCTGAAACAACTCCTCCCAGTTCTCTGCCGTAGCTATAAAGCCTTTTGCTTATTTCAGGAGCTTTCTGCCTCCAGCCGGAAATTTCAATATTGTCCAACTTATCAGCTTTTAAACTATATTTCATAAGGTGAGTATGCACATTGCCGTCGGCGGCATGCCCGAATGTAGGCATCCACATATTATACTCCGTAGATAACTGGCATACTTTATCCACAAAATCCGCAATCTTTGCCCTTGGAACGCATATATCAAATATTTCTATAACTCCCGGTTTTATTGCCTCATACATCCGGCTCCTGATATTCAGCACCTCTTTCTGCTTTTCCTCCGACTCTGCTATAAAAACATCCAGCGCCATATTGTTCATGCAAACAGCTGCTATTTTCTCTGACAGGTTGTCTACCTCATTTCCACTGGAGCCGTCAATCATAATCATAAGCTGGGCGCCTGCCGGCTTAACCGGCCATTTTTTTTCAAGATAGCACTCGGCAACAGTGATTATATCCTGCTGCATAAACTCAACCGCCAATGGTATTATCCTGTTCATAAACAACTGATTTACAACTTTTATTGCATCCTTAATGTTATTGAAAGGGACTATCAGGGTGGAAATAGCGCAGGGAGGCGGCAGCAGCCCTATAGTCAGCGAGGTTATTACTCCGAGCGTGCCTTCTGAACCGACAAACAGGTTCAGCAGATTATAACCGGTGCTGTTCTTTATTATCTTTCCCCCCACGTTTATTATACTGCCGTCTGCAAGCACAACCTCAAGCCCCCTTATGAAGTTCCTGAAAACACCGTATTTTACAGCCCTGGCACCTCCGGCGTTGGTGGCAGCCCCGCCTCCAACCGTTGCGCTTTCTTCGCCTGGATGCGGGGGAAAAAACAAATCCTCCTTTTCCACCGCGGCATAGAATTCCATCAGGGTAACCCCTGACTGGACAACAGCCAGCTGGTTTTCGGTATCTATTTCAACTATTTTATTGAGATTCTCAGTTGATAGGATTATTTCCTCTTTCATCGGAACGCACGCCCCGCACATGCCTGTACCCTGCCCTCTTGCAATAACCGCTACCTTCTCTCTGTTTGCAAGTTTTAATATCTCGGATACCTCATTGGTAGTGGCTGGCTTTACCACACAGGAAGGGTATTTTTCCACCTTTTCAGGATAGAATTCATCATGTGAATAGTCAACCATGGCTTCTTTGTCAGTAATTATATTATTACTGCCTGTTATTTTTTCAAGTGCATCTATTATTTTATTATTTAACATCTTTATTACGCCCCCGGTTATTTACTTAATATCTGATTAATTTTGTTAAGATTGTTTTTTGTGTCTATATTTGAAGGGTCTATTTTTAATGATTTTTCAAATTCCTGCTTTGCTTCAATATATTTATTCTGGTTTGCATATATTACCCCAATAGCATTGTAAATAACGGGATGATTGGCATCAATTTCAGAGGCTTTCTTTAAGATTGACAGGCCCTCTTCATTCATTCCTTTCTTTTGAAATGCTATACCAAGATTTATATAAGCATAAATATTTTTATTATCCAAATAAATGGCTTTTTTTAATACTGATATTGCATCATCATATTTTCCTACAGCTGTATATATTAATCCCATGCTATTTAATAAATGAGAACTTTCCATCCCGGTTAATATTGCTTTTTCCCCAATTTTAATACCTTCCTGAAATTTATTATCCTTATACAATATAAATATAAGATTATTATAACTATCTTTCAAATTCAGTTTTTTATCAATTGCTTTTTTATACATCTCTTCAGCTTTTAGTAAGTTATTAATTTTAAAATATATTGCCCCCAGATTATTATATGCAGCGGGGTCGTTTGGGTCAATTTTTATTATTTTTTCATATTCATTAATAGCTTCGGAATAATTCTCCTGATTTTCATAATATTGTGCTATGGAATACTTGGAGTTATTATCCGTATTACCTGCTGACAATTCATTAAGTACTTTTATTATCTCCCCTGCTTCATTGTTCATGCCCATTTTCTTATAATATTCCAATAATCCCAAGTAAAAACCAGGCCGGCCTGGAAATATACTAATAGCTTTTTTATATAGGCTTATTGCTTCTTTTTCTTTCCCTGTTCTCTTATACACCTCTGATAAATTCTCATATGCTTCCGCTATCCCAGGATTTATCTTTATTGCTTCATTTAAAATCCTTTCTGCCGAGTTATAGTCTGATTGCTTGATGTATAGACTCCCAAGATTAATATAAGGCTCGGCCAACGGCATTTTTCTTTCAATTATAGTATTATAAACTTTAATTGCATCTGCAGCGTTTCCTGAATTCTGATAAGCAAGAGCAAGATTTCCGTAAACTACATAATAATTATTATCAATTGAAATTGCTTTTTTAAATAGTTCTATTGCATTAATATAGTTATTATCTTCCATATAACAACAACCTAAATCATATGATGCCACAGCACTTTCAGGATATAATCTTAATGTTTCTTCCCATAAAGTTTTGTCATTCCTCCATACATTATTTCTTTTGACTGTAGAAATAAACAAAAACATTATAATTAAAGTGCTTAACATAATTATATAATGTTTATTTTTAAGGGTAGAATTAGAAATCAGTCCTCCAATAAACAGGCAATATCCAAATGATGGTAAATACAAGAACCTATCGGCTAATAATATTCCAATTGGTATAATGTTTGTTACTGGCAGTATTGTTACAAAAAAGAATATTATTGAAATTGTAATAATTTTATTTAACCTATAATTTTTAATAGCTACATAAAAGCAAATTATTAAGATAATTATAGACATCATTACTTTAATATTAAATATTGAATCACAAAATGTAAAAGTATCATAATATGGACTTAATTTTACAGGGAAAAATAAATTCTGAATATAGTAAGCAATAACCTTTAACATTATAATTAACCTGTCTAAAAAACCATGCCCTCCAAAATTTCTATTCCCGCCGGAAGGCGCAATGCCTTTTAACACAATGGCCCGCATTATAATATATCCACAGATTCCTGCTGCATACCCGAAATAATATTTAATGTATTTTTTATAAGGTTCTTTAAAATATATCGTTAACATTAATATTGCCATTATTGGAAGCGTTATCGCCATTTCCTTTGAGAAAAGAGCTGAGATAAATGATATTATTGATATATAATAATACAACATGTTATCTTTTTCCCTGTCTAGTAATAAAAATGTAAGAGATAATAAATAAAAAAATGCGCACATTACATCTGTTCTTGCAGCAATCGTAGATACTGCGTCAGTATGGACAGTATGAACAGAAAAAATAAGCCCGGTTATCAAGGAAGCAATAAATAAATGCTCACTTTCCTTAAAAATAAATAATGCTATATAAAACACCAATAAACTTGTAAGTAAATGAAATATTAAATTACTAATATGATATCCCCTCGGATTTAACCCCCAAATAAAATAGTCCAATGCAAAAGAACTTATAATAACCGGCCGGTAGAAGCCCATAGCTTTACCCATGTCTTTTTCAGGCCAAAAAAATGTAGAAAATATTTTTTTAATGTCTAAATTCCTTATTAATTTATTTTCTTCAATAACAAAATGATCATCTAAGGTAAAGTCATTTTTTAATGTATTTGAATAACAAATAATAGTAACCAGAGTAATTATTATTGTTCCAATAATTATCATTTGTTTCCTATTCATAAACCACCCCTGGTTCATATTGATTAAAATCCATAGTTTATACCTGCCTGAACTCTTACAGCACTTATTGAATCCCTGTTATTTGCTGCCGCGCCTATATCAATTCCAAGATTATTTTTAGACAGCCTGCATCCAATTCCGTAATTCAGGATTTTATTTTCAACATTAAGGTAAGCTGTCAATGAACTATATCCGCCAAATATATAAAAGAAAGCATTTTCTTTATAATTCAACCTGGCTTCAAGCTCCGTATATGAATAATCCCTGCAGGCTAGTTCGTCCTCATCAAGCCCTCTTATGCTGTTTATCCCGCCAACCCTCAGCAGCTCAAAATAAGGCAGTGAATCAGCTGAGACAACCCCTGCTTTTTCTCTTGCTATCAGCGAAACTTTTGATTTTGGAAACATTTCCAGACTCAGCAATCCTGTAAATTTGACTAACTTGCCTGAACTGCCGTTTCTTTTATTGCCTGCTGTTAATAATGCGTTGCCATCTATTTCACACCATGAACTACGGGAAGCCTCTGTTTTAATCTTTTCAGGGAATGAAACTCCAATCACCAGGTTATCCTTTGTGTATCCGTTAAGCCCCGATATATTATTTGGAGTTACGGCTGCCATGTCAACGCTGTATCCAATTACGCAGTTTATTCTGTTGGATAAAGCAAATTGAAGTAATAACCCCAGATTAATTTTTTCATAACTGTATGGCGATGCTCCCTCAAGAAGATTTATCTCTCTCTCATCACTGTAATCTATTTTGAAAAACATGCTGTCAATTGCCTCTTTGTAAAGCAAATTATAATACACCCTTTCCTTATATGGCCTTTTTACAAGCAGGTTAACCTCTCTCCACACATCATTATAATAATTCCTTGATGAAAACTCCATTATGCCTGCAAGATAACCCTGCACCGCTCCGTTAAGAGGCGGGTTATAAGCGCCGGTTATTTTAATATCATTCAGTTTCTCTTCATTGACTTTAATCCTCATTACAACAGACTTTTCATCTTTGCCCGGAACAAGTTTATACTCAATTACTTTTAAAAAAGGAAATTGCGAAAGCCTGTCAACACATTTACTGAGCTGCGCTTCCGTATAAAAATTCCTTTTTTCAATGCCTGATAACCGCTCAATTGTTTTTGCCGATGTCCTGCTGTTGCCAAGTATTTCAATATTCTCCAGTTTTACAGACCTTGCATCTATAAGAGCATAACCCCTGCTGAGATTAATTTTTATTTCAATAAGTTTCACCGTGGTTGATAGTTTTACACTGAAATCCCCTTCTATTTTCCTTATCTCAGCCTCAGTTTTACTAAAGACATACATATCATAAGAGTATGCGCCGTCCTTAATGAGTTTATTATTATCGTCTTTGGCTCCCCATTTCAACTCATTTCTTCCTGCCGGCAGCCCTGCACTGCTTAAACTCTTTACCGGTTCTTTCTGAGCGTCATATATTTCAATATCTATTTCTGAGTCATAATCGGCAGGTTCAATTATAAAGCTGAATCTGGCAGTGCCTGTTGATTCCTGAATGATATTCTGAACGGTATCTGAGGTTTTAATAACCTGAAGCGGAGCTTCAGCATGAACAGTAACAGAAGCTAATAACCCTGTTATAAAAACCAACAAAAAAAATGCCATTTTCCTCATTATCCCTATCCGCATACTGATATTTATTTACAGAAAATTAACTTCAGTCCACCTCAATACGCCAGTGCACCGGCGATAGTCCCCCATGTATTGTTTTACAAAACAACAGAGGGGGGCTATAAGTTTAATGACTACGCAACGTCCCCTATATGTTTATCATCGTTTTTATCACATTGTCCCTGTATTCACTCGCCGTTTCAAACGCTTTTGAAATCTCAGCTAAGCCGAACCTGTGAGTGACAATGGAGAGAATGTCAACCTTTTTACTTTTTATCAATTCGATAGCTTCTCTAACATTATTGTGTGAACGTCTCAGAACCTTCAGGTTGAACTCCTTCTTCCTCATTTCATGTATTTCCAGCGAAACACTGTCTTCCGCCGGTATGCCCGATACTATGCATATACCACCGTAAGTTGTCGCCCTCGCCGAATCATTTATGGCATCACAGTTTCCTGCAGCTTCAAAGACAACATCAAGAAGGAGGCCTTTTGTCTTTTCCCTAATGAATTCATAGACGTTTTCCTTCTTGGGATTCACGGTATGGTCTGCTCCTATTTTTTTTGCGAACTCAAGCCTGTAATCAAGCACATCGGTACAGATAATCATCTTTGCGCCATAAATCCTTGCAGCTATCATTATTGAAAGCCCTATGGTCCCGGACCCGAATATGCCAATGTTCTTTCCTTTTAAATCTCCAGCTAATTTCACGGCATGCAGGGCTACTGCCAGGGGTTCTGTAAGAGCCCCTTCCTCATAGGACAGTTCATCAGGCAGAAGTATGAGGTTTTTTTCAGGCATCACGATATATTCGCTGTAAGCACCGTCTATGGGCGGGGTCCCTAAAAATCTAACACTGGGACAAATATTATGTTTCCCCTGCCTGCACCAGTGGCATTCCCCGCAAGGTATCTGCGGCTCTATGATGACCCTGTCGCCTTTTTTTAGCCTCTTAACCGATTTACCGGGTTCCTCTATCGTGCCAGAAGGTTCATGTCCTATTATCTGAGGGTATTTACAGAACTGCTTGCCTATCTTTCCATGTGTGTAATAATGAACATCCGAACCGCATATGCCCACGGACTTGAGCCCAACCAATACCTCCTCACCCGAAGGCACAGGAATAGGAACTTCGGAAACCTCAAGTTTCCTTAAACCTGTAAGAAATGCCGCTTTCATGGAATATACTCCTCAGTTGCATATCAAATATTATTTCGGAGTTTAATAATAAAATATCCCCTGAATTTCTAAATCTCTTATTTTATTATTTTAACTCCGTCCCCGTACACTTATACAAGGTTTATCATGAAATTCACGATATCCTTGTTCCCGTAAAAATCGTCCTGACTTATGTTTTCCCTGAACTTCTCAAGATTATCCGTAAAACGCTTTATCTCCGGCACTGTAAACTCTCTTGAAAATTGTCCATAGCCCAGCCTGTCCAGATAGATGGAATTCAATACCTGTTCAAAAGAATTTAATATCGGGATAGCGAGTACCGGCTTGCCCAGAAACAACGCTTCGCTTATAAGTGTAAATCCGCCGTTACAGATAACCGCCTTGCAGGAACTCAGGTCATTTATGAAATTATCTACTGAAACGGCTTTATAGGTAACATTCTGCTCTGTATATTCTCTTCCCATATTATAAACTACGAATTTTTCTCCGGCTGCTGCTTTAAGCGCCCTGTCAAGTATTTTAAAAGTGGAATTTGTTGTCTGGTATACAAGTATAAAATTACCTTCTTTAACTTTCCCCTTATAATCAACAACCTCTTTACGCATTATCGGCTTAAATATATAAGTATTTGTATTCTTTACTGGAGGAAAAAAGAAAGAGGTTATGACATTGATTTTGCTCCTGGGAACAAATGAGCGCACCATTAAACATGCGCTTATATAATTGAGCCTGTGTTCCTGCCCAAATGCAATTTTACATTCGGTAAGTATATGCTGATGGTCAAAAGATATGAATCTGGTGCCTGTAATGAAAGCTAACCATGAAGTGAAAGGCTCAAGATCGCTTATTATTATGTCCGGCCTGTATTTTAAATACACTCCTATGCCTATGAACAGGCCCGGTATGCCTTTTAGAAACACATCCACTATCCCTCTTAATGCGGTCTGGAAAGCATTTATTTTATTTGCCCTGAAATAAAGCTTTGGAGAAAAAATACCGGCTATAACTTTTACCCCAGCAAGTTTTTTAATATCCTGGGATAATTTAGCTGCGCCCTCATCTGTGGTCAGCACAATCACATCGTGGTGCCTGGCAAGCTCTCTTGAAAGGACTTCCGCCCTGGAAAGGTGCCCTCTGCCGTCACCCTGAAAACCATATAATATTTTCTTCCTGTCCATATTATTGACCCTTAACTAATAATGGATACTATTGGGAGAAACAGATTTGAGACAATTTCAAGGCACGAGGAGCACGAATACTGGTTGTATGCAAACGACGAGTAACGCAGAAATTGGCCAAATATGTCCTCCCCGAAGGGCTGGATGCTTTTGTGCTGGCATACTCCCCCATGTATTGTCCCCGTGAAAACGGGGACATTGGGGGGCAACTGCGTCGTTCGTCTTTCACATACCACCAGTATGCTCACTTCTCTCTCCTTGTTTCGCTACAAAATCATCTCAGCCAATGGTATCCATTATTAGTTAAGGGTCAATAATCAATTATGTCAAAAAAAGGTATTGATTTCAAGATATAATTGGGGCAGTGCCTGAATTAAATGAAGCCGGATAAAAACGATTTGCTGCTATTTCTTTTGTGCGGAAGGTTGGCTTGCGCTGCTTTTCTGCTTAACAGCATTCTTGACTGGCTGCTTTGCCCCTGATTTTGATTGCCCTTTTACTGCAGGATTTTTAACAGTCTTCTTGGTATTGGATTTATTATTTTTTTTGACAGCTTGTTTCTTCACTGGTTTTACCGTCAGCTTATTAATGGAATCAAGCCTTTTTATGGCATTTCTATTATATTCATCCTTTTTATAGTCATAAATAATACTCTGATAAAATCTCTTCGCCCCTGAATAATCCTTATTGGAGAACATTATTTCAGCAAGCATGTATTTTGCGCGCCTGGTGCCGGGGTTGTCCGGATAATTTTGCAGGAACAATTCATATTCCCTGAATGCATTGCTTTTATCATCAAGTTTATTATAGTAAATATCGGCTATATGCATATGAGCGTCCGGAGCCATTTTGTTCATCGGATAATTTTCAATGTATTTTTTAAACTCTTCTATCGCTTTCTGATAGTCGTTGATATAGGAAAGATATATCCTGGCTATTTTAAACCTGGATTCGCTGTTTTTGTATTCATCTTTTGAAAGGCCAATGAATTTTTCATATTCGTCAATGGCAGACTTATAATCTTTTAGCTTGTAAAAATATATGTTAGCTATTGTCAGCTGGGAAGCCGCCGCAAGCTCGGTTTTTGAAAACCTGCTTACAACCTTCCCATACATTTTGATGGCATTTAAATTATCATTATTTTTCTTTGATTCTTCCGCCTTGTTAAAATAGTATTCAGCGCTGCAACCTGAAAAAAACACAACAATGAACATTAAAATTACTAACTTCCCCTGAATGTTTGTTTTCATAATAATCACCTGTCAATCATGGTATAGTGCTCTGTAACACTTAACATTTTATAGCTACATGCGCCTTATCAGGCATTTTGTTTATACAGCCAACCGCTGAAAAAAAATGTCATATGCCAGAGCCTTGCCATTATTTTACGATTTATTCAAAATATTATTTTTTCTCTCCATAAGGTGCTGGGCATATTTTGAATTTAATCCGCCCATTTTAACTTCAGCATCCTTAAGCTTCTCTTCCACTTCCTGAATGGAAAGTTTTGCTATTTTCTTTTTCCTGGCAGCTACCGCTGCGCTCTCCTTAACCGCTTCCTGTGGCTTTACCTCTTCCTTCTTAGTCTCTTCTTTTTTCTCTTCAGCCATTTATTGTTCCTTTCTATTCATTGACCCTTAACTAATAATGAATACTATTGGGAGAACTGGATTTGAGACAATTTCAAGAAATGAGGAGTGCGAATACTGGTTGTATGCAAACGACGAATGACGCAGAAATTGTCCAAAGCCGTTCTCCCCGAAGGGCTGGATGTTTTTATGCTGGCATACTCCCCCATGTATTGTCCCCGTGAAAACGGGGACATTGGGGGGCAACTTCGTCGTTCGTCTTTCGCATATTCCCGATATTCTCAATCCTCACTCCTTGTTTCGCTATAAAACCATATCAGCCAATATTATCCATTATTAGTTAAGGGTCAATAATTATTTTTATTTCTTCCGGGCTGCCTATCACTATCTCCGGAACACCCTTATATTCCTTTACCATCCCTTTCACGGATACCTGCTTATCAAGGTAAAGTTTCTCCGGCGCTAATGGGAACTTTCCAAAATCATCAGAGAATATCACTACCGACAGGCTATTTTTATAGTCCTCCCTGAAGTTTAAAAAACAAACCTTGCCCGAATTGTATGTTCTTACAATTCTGCCGTTTACTATGACTATTTTGCCGTAATATTTAACGGCTTCTTCCGGAGATATTTCCCCCTCTGCCTGTTTTGAAACCGAACCGAAAACCCCAAAAGCCCATAAACCCTTCTGCTCCCCTTCTGCCTGCTGCTGGAACCGTAATAGTTCATCATTGTATTTACTTTCACCGGAAAGATACCTCACTACGGCATAACCCTTTTTTATCATTTCTCCATTAACAAAAACACTATCGCTGTAAACATACCTGAGCCACCGCCCGTATTTATCCTTATCCTCATTTCCTTTCTGTAAAACTACTTTTCCCCGCGTAATCAGTTTCTCAAGAAAATCCGCTGATATATCCGCTCCTGGCGTGCCGTATTCAGGAGCATCAATACCTATTATCCTGACTTCCTGCCCTCCCTTTAACCTGAAAGAATCTCCATCAATGACTTTTTCAACTTCTGCCGGATTTGCCTGCCTGCAGCCAGGCAGAACAAAACAAACAAATAGCAGCGGGAGTATTTGTATCGTTATATTAAACAATACCTGCCGTTTCTTTAAATAATTAATAACTGCCTCTTTTCTTCACCAGGCACTGATAACCACATTTTGGGTATCGGTGAAATTACAGTCAACCCATACTTTTCCGGTTAATGTATCATACGACCAGTCACCATCATTGTCATTTAACTGCCCTGGATCAGTATCAATGCCTGTTGATTCCTGAAAATATTTTCCGAGCTTGAGTAAGGGCACCTTGTCCAGGTATACAGGAACAAGCGCATTCATGTCCGCAGCCCATATATCCTCATTCTTGGCATTATAAATGTTTACCGCACTCCTTATCGCTCCCAGCTTGCCTTTGGTGGCCCCTTCATCAGCCCTTCTTGTAAGAACGCCAAACGTCGGAATGACTATGGCGGCAAGCACCCCTATTATTGTAACCACTATCATTAACTCTATCAATGTAAAACCTTTTCCAGAATTATTCAGTTTACTTGTTTTCATTACTTTTTCTCCTAATGATATTGACCGCATCTTCAGGGTCATCAACTATTTCTATAATTTTCAAATCGTCTTCATCAATACAGCCTTTTCCCATAACCTGCTTTTCCATCCAATCCATCATACCCTGCCAGTATTTGCGCCCTATAAGCACTACCGGGAAATCATTTTCCCGGTGATTCTGAATCAGGGTAAGCACTTCAAAGAGCTCATCCATAGTGCCAAAACCGCCGGGCAGGAAAATAAAACCGTTTGCATATCTGAGAAACATTACTTTCCTGGAGAAAAAGTAACGGAAATTAAGTTCAATTGTAAGGTATGGATTGGGTTTCTGCTCATGGGGTATTATTATGTTCAGGCCGATAGACTTTCCGCCGATTTTTTTTGCGCCCTTGTTGACCGCTTCCATCAACCCCGGCCCACCGCCGGTTATTACTGCATAACCGGCTTCCGCAAGCAGCCTCCCTGTCTTCTCTGCGATTTTATAATACGGGTCTCCTCTTTTAATCCTCGCTGAACCGAACACTGAAACTGCAGGGCCTATGTTGGCAAGAGCTTCATACCCACAAACAAATTCAGACATTATATGAAATATTCTCCATGGTTCATCCTGCGAAAGCTGTTTGTTTTCATAACCTATCATCTTGTTTGAACTGTGCATTCTTTCTCCATTCTATTATTCAATTTCTTCGAACCTTTCGTTAACCTTATCGTTTAAATTATGAATGCCTTTAAGGTTTATCCCTTCCTCTGATTTATAATTACTGTCCTCATACATACACGGCTTTTTAACTGAATCCTTGATTTTATCAGCAGCCAGTTTGCAGAAAGGCCATAAGCCAATGAGCAAATATATAAAAATCCCCCAGGTTAAATATCTGGATAATCTGCTCCATACAGGCGCCAGCCGGCTAAAAATTCTCATTAGAATGAGCAGGAACACTATTTCAACAGCAATATAAAAACCTAATGCCTTGATAAACACAAATAGAAGTTCATAATTAAAAAACCAGGGGTAAGCCCTGATACTATTCATTAGCTGCCTGCTTATTACAGGGAATGAAAAATAGGCAATCACTCCCAGCAGTACCACTATAATTAACTTTTTGAAATCAATAAATCGGGCAATGTCCCCGCGGGACCCCTTACCGGCGTTTTCAATACGCTTTTTTTTCATGAAAAAAATAAATTCTCTCAGCACCTCCAGGATAACTATAGAAATAACAATATATACGATGATATTTTTCATTTCAATTATTCTAAAATGCGCTGACTGCTTTTTTGCTCTTTATTCCTTCTCTCTTGGAAAGTCTATCCTGAAAGTAGTTCCCTTGCCTGCGGATGTTTCAAGATTGATAGCGCCTCCATGCTGTGTTATTATATCCCTGCTTATTGACAATCCAAGCCCTGTTCCCTTACCTTCCTCCTTGGTGGTAAAAAACGGTGAAAATATTTTACCTCTTATCTCTTCCGGTATACCGGCGCCTTCATCTGAAATAGAAACAACTATCTTATCTTCAATGGGCTTACAGCCTACAGTAAGTTTTCCTCCGTTTTTCATGGCGTCTCTTGCATTGTTCATAAAATTTATCATGACCTGTTTGATTTGATTTCTATTCCCGATTATTTTACACTCATTGTCATCATAATTTTTTACCAGTATTACATTGTTTTTCCCCAGGTTATACTTCACCAGTTCATAACTCTCATCTATAGCCTCTTTGACATCCATTGACTCATAAACCGCATTGTCCTGCCTTGAAAATGCAAGTAATTGCCTGGCTATTTGCCCACTCTGCTCGGTAACTTTACAAATGTCTTCAAGGCGTTTCTTGTTATCCTCTGTCCTTTCCCAGTGTCTTTTTATTGATTCCGCAGAACCCATTGTTATCTGCAGCAAATTTCCCATTTCGTGAACTATACCGCTTGCAAGCGTGCCTACTGCCGCCAGCTTGGACGACTGAAAAAGCTGAACCCTGACTTCTTTATAAAGACTTTCAACCTTGATAAGGTGCTCTTTGAAGACCCTTGCTTCCTGAGCAAAATAGCTTGAGAATAACGATACTCCAAAGAAAAATGGAATACGAATAAGCATATTTGTATCATAGATACCGCTTATCCCTGATGTATTAATCATTATGCCAATATAAAGTATGCTGATAAAAAATGTTATAATCATGGACAGAAATATACTCTGCCCCATAGCCGCCATAAATATTACAAGGAAGTATGCCATATAAAGTTCTACATCAGCCCCGCTTGCAACATATATAAGTATGGAAATGAACAGCGTGTCAAAAATAAATATTATGCTCTTTATAGTACTGGCAAGAAATTTTTCATACGGAACAAAAATAAGCCCTATATTGGAAAGGATATAAGACACAAATAACCATTTGAAAATACTTACATTTCCTATGGCTTCCTTTTCTTTGCCGTAAAGGAACAGAAACAACATAATAACAAAAATCATCCACCTGAGTGATATAATAAGCCTTTTAGTGTTTTTTTCGCTTGACTGCTGGTTTAATTCTGTTTTTTTCAGTATTGGCTCCATAAATAAATCACTTGTCTGTGAATTTGTATCCTACGGTCTGGATGGTAATTATCCTCCCGGCGGCTCCCCCCAGTTTTTTCCTAAGCCTTTTGACTGTCATATCCACGGTACGGGAAGAGCCGGAAAACTCCTTGCCCCATACGCTTTCAAAAATGTATTTCCTGTTTAATACTTTGCCCTTCTGTTTTATCATTTCAATTAAAAGGCATGCTTCCTTCGGCCTGAGCTTTATGGGCTTATTATTTACTCTAACAGTATTATCATCAAAGCATATCGTAATATTACCTTCAACAAGCAGGTTGCCGTTTTTAGTGTCCAGCGCGGGTTGTTTCTTCATCTCTTCCCTGCGAAGCACGGCTTTTACCCTGGCAATAAGCTCCCCTGAATGAAACGGTTTCGTAATATAATCAAAAGCTCCAATATCAAGCCCTTTTATTTTATCATTAGAGTTTATAGCCGTTCCTGATATAAAAATTATCGGAATATCTTTCGTATTTATATCGTTCTTTAAAATCCTGCATGTTTCCCACCCACTGCTTCCCGGAAGCACTATGTCCAGAAGAATAAGGTCCGGCAGCATTTGCTGAGCTTTTTCTATAGCCTCATAAGAACTTGAAGCTGTGCAGACTATAAAAACCTCTTCTTCCAACGCTTCTTTTATAAGAACCAGAATTCTTGGGTCATCATCAACTATAAGAATTCGTTTCTTCAAACTTCAGGCTCCTTTATTGACATTTAACTAATAATGGATACTATTGGGCGAACCGGATTTGAGATAATTTCAAGGCGCGAGGAGCGCGAATACTCATTGTATGCAAGCGACGAGCAACGCAGAAATTGGCCAAAGCTGTTCGCCCCGAAGGGCTGGATGCTTTTGTGCTGCAACTTCGTCGTTCGTCTTTTACATACCACCAGTATGCTCAATCC
>Ga0315284_10000748_pt1 | contig 44629 bp, 38 predicted proteins | sample YL17G09_16_MG_FD_203696 | JGI IMG/M metagenome (GOLD analysis project Ga0315284, IMG submission 203696) | Sediment microbial communities from Yellowstone Lake, YNP, Wyoming, USA - YL17G09_16 | ecosystem: Environmental > Aquatic > Freshwater > Lake > Sediment | place: USA: Wyoming | collected...
TCACTAATTCATTAAGGTGATTCACATAAACCCCCCGGATATCATTAAGTTTGATGAAATTACTTGCCAGTATAATATCTTCTAGGTTACTTGTATAATCTATAATCAAATCTAAGTATTTGTCATCTATTTCTAGTGTATTCAAGAAGTTCTTAGATGATACTGCTAATTGAAATTTAGAAATTTGTTTTTGTATGCTATCTACATCTATTTTTTTATCGCATTGAATAAGATAAAAATTATCGCTTATGGTTTTACGTAAATCGAGGTTTGACAGATAACTCTCTTTAAGAGTGGCTTCACATCTACTGGTATAAACATAACGTTCATACTCTTGGACATACTTGTTTTTTAGTATCTGTGATATCTCCTCTTGGAATATATTAGATAATCTTCTATCGACTTTGTCTGCTGGTCGAGTATCCTGAAAATTCTTAATATAATTATAATCATAATCTTCTAAAGCTGGGCCATAGATATACCAATGCCTAGATACTGGTATATCTAACTCATCACAAACTCTAAACACAACTTTGTTCAACGCTGTTGGTTTATAACTAACGTTAATAAAATCATCATAATTGCCAGAATTCTTTAACCATGTATTAAGTTGTGATAGAATTGAATCTACAACCCCATATTCCTCCCTTTTAGAAGTAATCTTATAATTAGAGAGATTGTCTATCATGAAACCACATCAACATTATATATTATCTCTTACTGTATATATCTTCTAAAAATCAACAAGACACCATAAAGACTAATAGTATGTCGGTAAGTGCTTAAAAACGCATCTTTAGCTGGGGCTGCTCCTTTTTGACTAATGTTGCTCCTTTATGTCACTCCCCTTTAGGGGGCTTCGAGGGCGGTCGATGCGGCTGCGATTATGGCGGATAGGGGATATTTTGGGACTTTTTAATTGCGAACAGCTATACTGCGGCTTTGAAGCCGCAGCCGAATACTGTTCGAAATATCATGCTGTGCCCCTACGCCAGTCTGCGGCTTATTGTCAAACGGGCGTGGTTTAGCATCTGTAAAAAGTGCATGGTAGGGTATTATTTGTCGGCATTTGATTTGTGAATATTGATTTCAACTACGTCCCCACGTATTTTATCCATCCAACCTCGTCCCCCGCAACTCTTCAACGTTTTTTATGCGACTATACGCAAATTATGGCGACCAATGGCAGAAAACTGCAGTCATAAGGGAGGGTACATATTGTACCTATCCTTTTGAGGGTAACTAGAATGGAGTTGGAATTCGTTGATGGGCGGATTGTATTCAAGAAGGTTTTCAGTGACTTGGACAAGTTCGTGGTCGAGTTCACATCTATTTTAGATAAACAGGGGGTAAGGTACGTTCTGGTTTCTGGTTATGTTTCGATTCTCTTTGGCAGAAGCCGAGGCAGCGAGGACGTGGACATTATCTTGGAGAATCTTGACGCTGAGAGGTTTGAGAAACTTTGGGGGGTCATATCTAAGAGATTTGAGTGCGTCAACGTCACCGACAAGGACGACGCATACCACAATTACCTCCTGACCAGCCATTCTGTTAGGTTTTCAGAGAAGGGGATGTTTATACCTAACATGGAGGTCAAGTTCCCCAAAACCGAGCTTGATGAATGGACGCTCGCGAAAAGAAAAGAGGTTAAAGTCAACAACAAGACCTTGTACATCTCGCCCCTGGAATTACAGATACCGTACAAACTCTTTTTGGGGAGTGAGAAGGACATCGAGGACGCCAAACACTTATACCGCCTATTTAAAGACAAGTTGGACAGAATATTAATGAAGGACTTTATTACAAAACTCAACGTTGAATCGCCATTCAAAAGGTACATGGAATGAAAACCCCCAACATAAACCTTGATGAGCTCCGAGCCCAGAAGGAAGAGAATTTCAGAGAGAGGCTTAAGTTCATAGACCAGTACGTGGACTGGCTAAAGAAAACCCCTAACAAAAACTGGAGCAGACAACAAAAAACCATAATAGATCAACAGAAGTCCTAGTCACTATTTCTGAGCATAGAAGAGATTGAACACCAGACAACCACAGTGCAACATCAACTTAACGCTTTTGTTCCTGTTGTTCGTCTGTTTGTTCCTGTACGCCATACGCTTGTGATTGGATTCAAGAGGTTACAGGATAAGGACAAGGCGCACCAATTCCCAAAACGCTAGAAAAGGCTTTTTGCTTTTATTTTCAGGTGTTTTAATAGGTTAGGCTATTCGAGGAGTGGGATAATTAGCACAGTGCTTTTGAATCCGATAAAAAAGCACAGTGCTTAATAATTCACATAGCCTAAAACGCCTTAAACAGCCTAAATGCAAAATATAAGGTGTTTAGAGGCTTTTTTGAATCGAAAGCAGTATATATGACATTTGCCTGAAAAAGGCAAATCGAGAGTGTTTTCCCTTACCGACGGCGTACCCTATTCCTGTCACGGCTAGGCTCAACGTCAAGATTATTTTTTAACTTTCGGCTGTGGGCGCACCTTGTATAATTCTCCCTTGAAAACATGTGTTGTGCCGCAAGGTGTTTCCGGACTGCCTGAACTATTGTGTTTTGGCGTTTTGGGCGTCTTTGCTTGGGAACGTGTGTTGGTTGACTATGGTTTCCGCTAGGTATTTTATGAATTTTCCGTCGTCTCCTTTGTCTCCTTCTTCTATTGCTTGATAGTATCTGATTTTTTCTTTGTTGTCTATGTAAAACATGGGGTAGCCTTTTCGCATGAGTATCCAGTTCATTACTACTCTAGCGGTCCTGCCATTCCCGTCCGTGAATGGATGTAGTCTTACTAGCATGTTATGGATGATGCCAGCTAATTCCGCCGGATGTAATTTCTTCTCGTAGTTTCTCCACCACGTCAGGAGCCTGACAATCTCCTGCGGCACTCTGTCGGGGGTTGGGGGAGTCCATTCTGATCCGCTTATCCTCACTTGGGAGTCCCTGAATCCGCCGACTATGCGGACGCCTGTGTTCTTGGTCAATGACTCATGGACTTTTAGGATGAACTTCTTCCCCAGGTTGCCTTTGTAGCTCCGGATATGGTCCAGGGTGTCTTTTCCGTTTATCGCTTCGTTGAAGTCCTTTGTTGATGCTCCGGCAGGTATTATGTCCTCAGAGAGTATCATGCTGGTTTCCCTAAGGCTTAGGCGGTTGCCTTCTATGGCGTTGCTGTTGTATGTGAACCTGACGAGGAAATCGTCGTCGAACTTCTTCCTAGCTACCTCATCCAGTTTCCCATACCATCGGTTGAAGTTCTGTTTCACGTCCTCCAAAAGCTTCGCATCATGGTCTGAAAGATGCTTGAACGCCGTCTTCTCCTTCAACCAGCCTTTGGTCTTGGCTTCCGCGTCTATTTCATCCAGTATCTGCTTGAATTTATCCTTATCCGGCTTCTGGCCGCCATAATACCTCCTAATCTTCTTCCACTTGTTGACCCCCACCCTGAAGTTCTTGGTAACGTAAAAATAACGCCTCCCATTTTGCTCCCGACGCTCAACATAAGCCATCGAATACTATATGGGCACAACAATATAAAAATTAATATAAAAAGTTATAAAAATGTGCCCGTATAAAGTGGCAAAGATGACGGAAATGACACAAACAACCGATTAACAATATGCTATTTTATGCCATATTATTAATCGTATTATAAACACTAAAGTCAAAGAAAAAAGGCCAGTGCGGTACTCCCCGCAAATCAGCATATTCCACTGCTACCCTGAGTTTGGCACTTTGGGGGATTTTTCACTATTTTTACACATCGAATATGGCAGACTGTGTATGAATTTGGCTGAAAAAGATTTTTTTCAAAAAACCCTCATTAACAACAGGGAGATTTAACTGAACTTCTGGGAAAAACGCGTTTGCGCTGGAAATACCAGCAAACTACCAGTTACTCCGAACATTGTACTCATTTTTAAAGGCGTGTTGCCTAGATTAGTACAAGAAAAATATTAGCCTGTGTTTTTTAACACTGACTCCAAGTTAGGAACAGGCGAAAGTGGGTAAATAGGTTCATAGAAGATGGTTGGCATAAAACTGAACATGTGGGTGGAAAACGTCCTACACTACATACTTTATACTACGGACCGCCGAACCATAACACCACAACTTTGCCCACTAAGCAATAAAACTAAAGTTAAAAACGCTATCGGAAGAAAGTAGGGAAAACAATGAAAACAAGCAGTAACAACGGACCAGGATGCGGATGCGGCTGTAAGAAGACGAAAACCCAAATGGGCTCAAACGTTTACGGACTGATGCACAGACTCACCGTACTAACATTATCCCTACTACTAATCGCCGTAATAACCGGTAGCGTAAGCGCCACATCTGTGACCTATGCCCCAACGGATGGCTTGGATGTAAAACCAGGTTCACAGTCACATATGACCTCAGGAAACCTTGCTAAATTCGTATCAAGTGACGACCAGAGATATGAGAGAACTGATCAATGGCCTAAATCTGATTATGACAATAGTTATTATATGCTGTTAAACTTTACTCCTTCCATACCCTCTGGTGCTGTGATTAACAGCGTTACATTAAAATTCGAATATCAGAGAGAATTGCTTGATAACCCCAATGGTGGAGGAAAGATTATCGTTTCTAACGGTGCTGGTTGGTCCTCACCTTACTATGTCATCAATTCTGGAGATGATGATGTTACCCACACTATTGACTTAAGTTCATACCTAAACACTCCAGAAAAAATAAACAAAGCAGCTTTAAAGTTTTTAGCTTATGGGGAAAAACATAACACTAATAATGGTATGAAAACCAAGCATGACTGGGCGGTTCTGATTATAGATTATTCACCAGGTTGCACTCCAACCGGCGTCTTAGAGACGATTTGTAACGGCGTCGACGATGACTGTGATGGAGCTATTGACGAGGACTATGTTCCTGTCACGAGCTGCTTCCTACCGGGAGTATGCGCAGCAGGCAATGCGGCCTCAACATGCGTAAGCGGGGTTGAGACAGCATGCCACACGGGCACGCCAACAGGCTCAGACGACAACTGTAACGGAATCAACGAGGACTGTGATGCATCAACAGACGAACACTATGTCGCCACACCCACATCCTGCGGGTTAGGCGTATGCGCATCAACAGGATCACTTGTCTGCGTGAGCGGTGCAACACAGAACACATGCACACCAGGCACACCAACAGGCTCAGACAACAACTGTAACGGAATCAACGAGGACTGTGACGCATCAACAGACGAACACTATGTCGCAACACCAACCTCATGCGGTCTTGGAGCATGCGCTTCAACAGGCTCCACATCATGTGTAAGCGGTAGTGTGATTGACTCATGCACTGCAGGAACGTCAGGCACAGAAGTATGCGACCTCAATCAGATTGACGAGGACTGCGATGGAACCTCAAATGAGGGATGCAGCTGCATTGACGGAGACACAAGATCATGTGGCAGCGACGTGGGCGAATGCTCAACAGGCTTACAGACTTGCGCAGGCGGAGTATGGGGGACAACATGCGCTGGAGAAGTCACTCCAGTAACTGAGTCCTGCAATGGCCTAGACGATGACTGTGATGAAACAGTAGATAACGGCTTCACAGACCTAGGGGAGACATGCTACGCCGGTGACGGCGAATGCAGGGCAGCAGGCGAGATGGTATGTGCACAAGACGGCTTAAGCACAGTCTGCGATGCTGTACCAGGTTCTTCAGGCACAGAAGTCTGTGACGGACTAGACAACGACTGTGACAAGACAGTCGACAATGGCGGAAACGCACTATGCTCAACAGACAATGAATGTCTGACTCCAGTCTGTAACGGACTGGACCTATGTGGTACGGCACCAAAAGAAACAGGAACCGTATGTGTCGGCTCAGGTCCAGTAACCTGCGAGCCTGAATGCCAAGACCCCGGGGTCATGATGGACTACTTCACCGCAACAGGCGGAGACAACACCTGTGACGGCCAAGGAAACTGTGTCGACTACCAATGCGTCGTAGACCACTCAACATGCGACCTAACATGTGGCGCGACTGCGGCATCACAGAGCGACTGTGCCTCAACATGCGGTGATGGCGAATTCACGACCTACACATATAATCCCTCGATATGCAGCTGCGATGCAAACAACCCAACATCATGCGACGATGGGTTGTTCTGCAACGGGCAGGAGGGTTGCGACACATCACTAGGATGCCAGCCTGGGACGGCTCCATGCAGCGGACTATGTAATGAAGTGACCGACTCATGCGTTAGCTGTTTACAAGATACTGACTGCAACGACCAGAACGCATGCACCTTAGATACCTGCAACATTGGGTTGGAGCTAACCCCAAGTGTAGCCTTCTTTGAGGTAACACTAGGGACATGCTCTCATACCCCCATCGAAAGTTGCTGCAACACAAACAGCGACTGCGCGTCAAATAATATACTAGCGTGCGGCGACGGAGGCATTGTAACCAGCAACTACGTCTGTGTTGAACACTCCTGCGTGGTTGACGAAGGTAACAGCGGCTTCGTAAGCTGCGAAGACCAACTCTTCTGCAACGGACAGGGCACCTGCCAGGAGACGGACGGTGGCCCGCAGTGCGTATCCGGTTCAAACGCATGCTTAGAAAGTGAAGTTTGTGATGAGGAACTGAACGTATGCGCAACCACGACGACGACCACGACGACTTTAGCTCCTGGTCCGACCGGTGGCGGTGGCGGTCAATATCAGGTTTCCACAAGGGAATACAGGCCAACAGAAGAGGAGAGGCCGGTAGGGGGAGGTGGGGAGACTGGGACTGAGGAGACTGTAGAGACTACTCCGACCACGCAGCCTGCTCCGCCAGCGACTCAGCCTGCGCCTCCAACGACCTTACGTGGCAGTGAAGAGAACAGGGGGAACGTCCAATCTCAGCCGACAGAAGAGCAGCCTGGTATAGTCGGTTACGCGGCGTTGCCGATTGACTATGGTGCTGGATTGCAGAGTGGCGGCTTAAGGAACCTCCTCATACTGTTAATCCTCTTGGCTGGGTACATCATCTGGGCTGAGGACACAAGGCGGATGAAAAACAGCATGAAGAAGAAATAGTCGAATAAACTAAAGGGGGCCCCCAAAAGGCCCCCTTTTTCCTATATTTTTCTCCTTCTGTTATAATATCCTCTAGTGACTTATTTTTCCATGATGAAAGCAGCCTTGTTAGCAATTCTACTGTTACTTGCACCCGCAGTCTCAGCTGATATGCCCCTCATGTGGGAGTTTAAGCCGGTGGGTGCCGTCTCAACAGACCTGGTGCTCAACGGGGGAGTGCTCTACTTCGGCACATCAAGCGGTAGAGTCTACGGGTTGAACGCTTCCACCGGCCGCCTGATGATAAACTATACAGTCCCCTCCGGAGTCTACTCTACCCCATACGTAAGCGACGGGCAGGTGGTTTTCGGCTGCGACAACGGCGTCCTATACTCGTTCAACACGTCCTCCACGAAGAATACGTGGACGTTCATGGCGAAGGACGCCATACGCGCTCCGACCGCATCATCAGGCGACATCCTGTTCGTGGGTAGCAACGACAACCGCCTCTACGCGCTCAAGAAGACGTCCGGCAACAGGGTATGGGACATGCTCTCAGGCCCTGTGCAGTCGCCGCCGTTGTCAGACGGGTGGAAGATATACTTCAGCGCCCAAGGTTCGAGGGTATACTCGGTGAGCGTCAAAGACGGCTCGGTCATATGGAACCGCACCCTCCCAGGCCAACTGAAGATTTCGAACGGCTTCTACGATGACATCATATACTTCACCTCCACTGACAAGAGGGTGTATGCGCTCGATAAATACACGGGAGACGTACTCTGGAACTACACGACGAACGGTTCCATAACGTTGCCCCCGCTTGTCGCCGCCGGCAATGTCATCGTGTCCTCATCAGACAGGAGAGTCTACAGCCTAGACCCCTACTTCGGGAACCTGGTGTGGAAGACCCAGTTGAATGAGACGCCCACGGCCCCACTATCCTATGACGGAGAGACCGTGTACGCTCCAGCAGGCAACAGGATATATGCCCTATCCGTCACCGACGGAGTCGAGGTATGGCGCATGAACATATCCTCCACGATAAGATACCGCCCAGCCTACTCGGGCTCCACACTCTACCTGAGCGGCGCAAGCGTCCAAGCATACGGGGGCTCATCAGACCTTGAGGTGCTCAGGATAGAATCCACACCCCAAATCCCCTCAGCTGACAGAAAATCCACGTTATCTGTGACTGTGCGTAATAGCGGCTCCTCAATCGCAGCAGACGCACAAGTCGACATATACGTCGACAGGATGAACGTGTCAGGAGAGAAGATGACCCTCACTGGAGGCGAGACCGCAGTCCTCAAGCACGAGATAACATTAGGTTACGGAAGACACGTAGTGGAAGCCATAGTAGACAAAGACAACAAGCTCGTGGAATCAAACAAGACAAACAACCGATTGGGCGCAGTCATATACGCTCAGCGGGAGTGGCCGACGTTCAAGCAGAACAACAACCGGACAGGATACTACAGCGTCGGCGACAGGTTCACTAGGATGGATTCGGTCGTATCTTGGACGTGCGCCTTTAACGCGAGCAATATGACGCTCTCCGACGCAAGCCTCATGTTCCAGGCCATAGATGACTCAAAACCATTCAGGATGGCGTCGATAGCATTAAACCACACGTGTTCCGCAACCCCGAGCAGAATCTACCCTGTGAACAGGATAACCTCCAACATATCATGCATTGTATACAATACCACCGGGTACTCTGACAAGAACATGAACTTGATGAGGGAATACCTGCGCTCATTCAATGAGACCGAATACAACTGGTCAATAAGGCACGGGACAATCGAGTACCCCTTCAACGTGACAGGCTTTAGCGGACTATTCAACTGCACAGCCTCGGGTAACCAGGACATCCCGATAGAGCAGGCGACTATGGTGTGGGACTGCAGAGTCCGCCCTAACTTCAACATCACCCCCTACAACATCACTGGAGCGTGGGCTTGCACGACAAGATACTACAGCAACTACTCCATGGAAGGCCTCTCGCAGCTTAAGGGGTATGCGCCAATCGGGGGGTTCACGCCATACCTCCCAAGTACAAGCCTGTCGGATTACCGGATGTTGTGGTCATACAAGACCGTCGATAAAATCCAGTCCTCGCCCATCCTAGTTGACTTGGACGGAACCGGCTTATTGGAGACTGTCTTCGGGTCGTTTGACGGTAGCGTATATGCGGTTGACTCGGAGGGGCGCCTCCTATGGGAGAGCGTCCTTGGGGGTGCGGTAACGTCAGTGGCTGCAAGCGACTTGGATGACGACGGAAGACTCGAGATACTAGCGGGCACTTTCGGAGGCTCACTCTACTGCCTGGACAGCAGGGGGAAACTCATCTGGTCTTATGCGACCGGCGGGCCCGTAGAGTCCACTCCACTGGTCCTTGAGGTGGGTGAACCACCCCATAAGGAGGTTATTTTCGGCTCCTTAGACGATAACATATACTCATTGAGCGACCAAGGTAGGCTTCTTTGGTCGTATAAGGCCTCAGACAAGGTATCCTCGTCCGCTACTGCTGCGGACGTTGACGGAGACGGAGAGCTGGAGGTGGCGATAGGCTCCCAAGATAACATCCTCTACGTATTACGCACGCCACCCTACAAGGTGTGGATGTTCCAGACTAACGGAGACGTGAACGGCGCTCCAATAGCGGTCTACGGGAGATACGGGAAAGCGGCGGACATAATCACCGCATCATCTGACGGCAGCCTCTATGACCTGTACTACTCATCGATGGGTGTTGACCAACTGGCGCGCGTATGCGACTCAAGCGGGTGTAGGACTGAGACAGCGACAAAAACGCGCCTCTACCCGCGCTGGCAATACCAGACGGGCGCGTCTGTGGAGTCATCGCCTGCGGCAGCCGACGTCAACGGGGACGGCAGCATCGAATACGTGTTTGCCGAGACCAACAACGAATTCCTCATAGTGAACAGGACCGGTGGGAGAGTAGTCCACTCGAGTCTTGCAAGCCCAATATACTCAACGCCTGCTTTAGTGGACCTCGTCGGTGACGGCTCAGCGGAAGTAATATTGGGTTCAGATGACGGGACCGTATACATCCTCAACGCAAGCGGCGAGACAGCGTGGTCGTATAAGACGAACGCTTCAGTCCGCTCCTCAGCAGCCATAGCGGACGTCAACGGCGACGGCAGGCTCGAGTTCGCGATAGGCTCAGACGACGGGTCACTCTACATGTTCTCTCCTGGGGGGGCAGGCCCGCAGGATGCCACATCGTCATCCTCTACGTCAACCTCGTCCACGTCGAGCACAACCACTCCGGCGGATGAGCCCAGCACCACCTCGACTGAGCCGACTTCCACGACAGCATCCACGTCCACGACGTCAACCTCCACAACCGAATCGTCTACGACGAGCATACCACAAAGAATCAATTTCCCATCAGGCAAAGACGACTTGGGAGCCTTCATAATCTCGGTGTCTATACTAGCATACTACTTCTTCACAGTCATGAGTCCCAATTCGGTGGGCAGAAAAAAGAGCAAGCTAACCTGAGATGCTCTGTTGCATAACTACTAAAGGTTGATGCTGGGTGAATAGTAGGCTTCAGTATGCACAAAGTTGGCTAGCGGGTTTCACGCAGAGAAAAGGGGCTATTACCTACGAATTATGCAACAAAGCAGTTTGAGGCGGGTAGGTTATATTTAAACGTGTGTAGTCTAAAAGATAATGTAGTGTACGCATGAAAAAACAGCTCCTTATCCGGCCAGGGAAAGATGACATAATTGATGTTGGGTTCAGGCCGTGGTTGGTGAGTGAGGCTTTGAACTATAATGTGAAGTGTTTTCCCCGCAACGTCCCATGTTCTGCCGAAGAAGCCGAGCGCAAATGTGTGAGGGTTATTTTGGAGGGGGTGACAGAGGACGTTGAGTCATTCGTCAAAGACTTAATCGAGAAACGGATAAAGCACCCGGAAATATCTGACTACACCCTATCCAACAATAAAGCGCCGGTGAATGAGGAGATAGACTGGAGTTATAATGCGGCTGCGTTGACGTGCAACCAAATGAGCACATTCGTCAGCGAAGCCAAAGAACTACGGAAAGAAGTGCGGGATGGGTTCGCCTCCATGAGCGGGAGCATAACAGACATGAACGGCAGTATAACCGGCATGAGCGGCAGTATAACGGACATGAGAGGCAGTATCAATCAGATGAACACAAACATAACCACTCTCGCCTCAGACATGCGGGATGGGTTTTCTAAAATGAGCGGGAGCGTAACAAGCCTCGTCGAAACACTCAAAAAGAAGTAAATATGATAATGCTATTTTTAATAGCAAAGCTCACCTGAGCCGAACGTATTTTAACGTCTACTGCAATTTCTATGTTATGGGTGTCATCCTGGAGACGAGCCTCCCCCTGGCTCTGAGGGGGCGGGGGAAGGTAAGGGACGTATACGACCTCGGCGACAAACTCCTCATAATAGCCACCGACCGCATCAGCGCGTTCGATTCGGTGCTGCCTAATGGGATACCCTACAAGGGGGAGGTCCTCAACAAACTCTCAGCGTACTGGTTCGGTGAGACCAGGAACATCATACCAAACCACATGTTAACCATCGACGTCAAAAAATACCCTAAGGAACTGCAGGAGCACGCTAAGACCCTCGAAGGCAGGAGCATGCTCGTGGATAAGGCGCAGACCATCCCCATAGAATGCGTCGTGCGAGGTTACCTATCGGGCTCAGGGTGGAGGGAATACAAGATAAACCAGGGCATATGCGGAGTCAAACTCCCGGCGGGCCTCGTTGAATCAGACAAGCTGCCAGAGGCCATATTCACCCCAACCACAAAAGCCGAAAGCGGCCACGACCTGAACGTCACATTCGAGGAGGTAGAGGAGAAGATAGGCAAAGAGACCGCTTGGAAAATCAGGGACGCCACACTAAGAATCTACACCCAAGCCCAGAGGAAGGTGGAGGGCAAGGGCATAATAATAGCTGACACGAAATTCGAGTTCGGCATCAAAGACGGGCGGGTCATATTCATAGACGAGGCCCTGACCCCGGACTCCTCCCGCTTCTGGCCTGTGGAGTCCTACAAGCCGGGGGGGCCCCAGATGAGCTACGACAAACAGTATGTACGGGACTATCTGGAGGAGATTAGGTGGAATAAGGAGCCGCCGGCGCCGGAACTCCCGGATAATGTTGTGTATGAGACTAGTATGAAATACGTGGAAGCGTATGAGATAATAACTGGCAGGCGGTTGTGATGAAAGCGGAGGGGGGATATCCCATAATGCGCTCCAGAGGTCCAGTAACCATTCGCAACCTTAGTGCTTTTATTCCAATAACGCCCATTCATTACTGCCTAAAGTTCCCCTTTAGGTGGGGTTACGGGGTTAGATGAAAGCAGTGATACTGGCAGGGGGGTTCGGCATACGCATGCGTCCTCTCACACTATCCCGTCCTAAGCCGCTCATGCCGCTCCTAAACAAGCCTGTGACCGCGCACATACTCGACCTCCTGCAGGAGCATGGTGTCACAGAAGTCGCGATAACCACCAACTACCTTAGGGAGCAGATACATGCGTTCTTCGGAAACGAATACAAGGGAATCAAACTAACATATCCTGCTGAGGAGCAGCCTCTCGGGACCGCAGGCTGCGTCAAGAACATCGAGGGATTCTTCGATGAGACGTTCATAGTGATGCAAGGGGACACAATCACCGACTTGGACCTCACGCAGCTTGTGCGGGACCACAGGCAATACGGGGGCCTCGCTACCCTCGCCGCCATTCATGTCGACGACCCATGGAACTACGGTGTCATGGAGCTCGCAGACGACAACAGGATACGGCAGTTCTATGAGAAGCCGATGATAGACGAGTGCACCACCAACCTCGCGAACACCGGAATATACATCCTGGAACCCGAAGCCCTAGAGCACATTCCTCTCGGGAAGTTCTTCGACTTCGCGAAAGACCTGTTTCCGATACTCCTTGAGCGCCAGAGCCTATTCGCATCCGCACTCGATGGATTCTGGGTGGACATAGGCCGCCCGGACGGCTACATAAAGGCGAAGAAATGGCTGATGGCGAGGATGGAATCGAGGATACCCTCATCCGCTCAAATAGATGGGCGGCTGGAGGGGAGCATCTACCTCGGGGAGAACGTCCATATTGGGGCGCACTCTCACCTCATAGGCCCAGTCCTCCTGGGAGACAACGTCATACTCGAGAAGGGCTCTGTGATAGGGCCATATACCGTATTGGGTCAGGGGGTGAACGTGAGAAACAACACTGTCATAAACGGTGCAGTCCTGTTCGAGGACACCGAGGTCGGCTCGGGAGGGGACATATCCTCGAGTCTCATAGCGGAGCGCGTGAGGATAGGCTCCAATGGCACAATACAGTCGGACGTCATCATAGGCGGCAGATGCAACCTCGAGGAGGGCGTATCTGTCATCAACGGCTCAAGGATATGGCCTGGCATGGACATTACCGACCACTCGATGGTGAGCGGCACACTCAAGATGTTCATATCCTCATCGGACGTCAACTACGACCCTAAATGGGAGCTGCGGAGCGTCACAGCGGATGAGGCGTTCTACTTCAACAAACTCAGCGGCGGCCACGTCTCATACACCGGCAAGCGGGCGTTGAGCCTCTCGGAATTCAACAGCATCCTCCATAATGTGGATGCATCGTCGCTGGAATTCCACATGCGCTCGAACGTCAACGACTTCAAAGCATGGTTGGATGAGGTCATCTGCGACAGGGAACTCTCAAGGCTCTTCGCAGACATAAAAAACGAGGTTCCTGCTGGCAACCGGCATAAGTTAAGGTACATGATGTTAGATGCCACAGCCCGCAGAATAGATGATTTGATACGGGAAGTCAAGAGGGTAGGGTACGTCTAATCGCCCATCAGGTGCTCCCTCAGCTTAGATATGCTTACCCTTGTTTGGGTTTTACCGTCCCTCTCCCTCACGGTGACTGTGTCGTCCTTCATGGTGTCGTAGTCTACTGTGATACAGTAGGGGACTCCAATCTCATCAGCCCTCGCATACCGTTTCCCGATGCTGCCTGCGTGGTCGAGGAGTACGAACAACCCCGCGTCCTTCAGGCTCCTGAACACCGACTCCGCCTTCTCGTCTATGCCGTCCTTCTTCATAAGCGAGAACACGCCGGCGATATACGGTGCGGTCTTCGTGGGGAAACTGAAGTAGGTCCTCTCCCCCTCCTCCCTCAAGCAGCTCTCGAGTATGCAGTATATGGGCCTGTCGATGCCGTAGGCGACCTCGACGACGTGGGGGACGAACTTTCGACCCTCGATGTTGACGTTCATGTCCTCCTTGCTCAGGGTCATGTGCTGGGTGAGGTCGTAGTCGCTGCGGTCAGCTATACCGACGAGCTCTATCCTCCCGAACACGTCGCTCGCGTACTCCACGTCCCATGTGTCGCTCGAGTAGAATGCCCGCTCATCCTCCCTGTGCTGGCGCAGCTGGAGCCGGCTACCATCTATTCCCATATCCTCGAACACACTCATCGCCTTGCCGAGATGGTAGGCTATGAACCCAAGCGGTATTATGCCCCCCTTATGGGCATCGCCAATCGTGGTCTCATGCAATTTACCGTTTTTATCGGTTATCTTCACCTGCCTTTGAGCAACCTCGCTCAACCTCGGGGCCTTCTTGTCCGCTGGGTCCAGGAAAAACTGTATCTCAGCCTGATTGAACTCCCTGAGCCTAATCATACCCTGCCTTGGGGAAATCTCATTGCGGAATGAGTGCCCTATCTGCATCACCCCAAAGGGGAGTTTCCTGCGTGCGAACTCCCATAGTCTCTTGAACGGCAGGTAAGTGGTTTGCGCGGTCTCAGGCCTCATGTATGCGGTCTTCCTCTTGCTGCCTGTGCCGACCGACGTCTGGAACATCAGATTGTAGGCGTATGGTTTCGACAGTTGCCCCTTGCACTGGGGGCAGGTTATCCTATTGTCGATTAGGAGTTGAGCCACTGTTTCGGCCGGTTTCCCCTCAGCCTCAACTCCCACGTCATCCAGTAGCTTGTCCGCCCTGTAACCCTCTGAGCATTTGGTGCACTCGACCATGAGGTCAGCGAAACCTTTCACGTGGCCCGAGGCTATCCACACCTCCTCGGGGCTCAAGGTCGGGCACTGGACCTCAAAGCAGCCGTCTGCGACGACATAATGCCTCCTTAGGAGGTCTTCGACGTTCTGTTTGATTCTTGAGCCTACTGGCCCGTAGTCTATGAAGCCGCTGAGCCCGCCGTATATCTCAAACGACGGGTAAACAATCCCCCTACGCTTGCAAATATCCAGTATCTTGTCGTACATGTCACTTCTCCTCTATTTTGTTGCGTTCGCTCTCTATCAGCTTCCTAAGCTCATCGTCGACCCTGCTCTTCGTATCCTCCTCGCTCCGCAGCTGGAACTCCTCGTCCTTGCGGCGGAAGGTCTCATCCTGCTGCCTATTGCGGGTCTTGCTCTCCATCTCAAGGGTCCTCTTGCGAACCAGGTACTGGTATATGAGGATGGCTGATATGACTGCCAGGACTCCTATGAATATCATCGTTGAGCGCTGGGCTGCGCTCGCCGCTTCTATCTGCTCATTGCTCAACGCCATGATACGCTCCGACTCGGCGATACCGATGGCGTAGTTTATCTCAGTATATATCCTGTTCGCCAACGTAGCCTGCTGCAGTGCCGCGTCGTACTGGGCCAGTTCGAACTGGCCTTGGGCCTTGCTGAACTTAACATTCGCGTCGTTGAGCTTGTTGATTCCAGCGGTATTGTTCGCCAAAAGGTCGCTCGCGGCGGTTATGCCGTTCTTGTCGTGTATGTTAGTGTAGAGGACCTTAGCCTTGTTGGCGTTTATGGATGCATCATCGAAGATTGCGACGCTGTAGCTGGTCTGTGCGTTGCGCATGTACGCCTCGGCTTCCTGACGCTGGGACATAACCATCCTTATCTGCTCAATGAGGGTGTCTGTCTTTGATATGCCCACGTAGTCCCTGAGGTTGGAGAATATGCTGCGTGCGTTGTTCGCGTACGACAGCGCGTCGTTGAGACTCAGGTCAAGGTAGAATTCCTGGCTCTTGCGGTAATACTCTTCGGCGATGACCCTCATCCGCTCCTGCCCGCAGGTGTCCTGGACTTTGGACATCAGCCTGTTGGTCTCGGAAATCAATGAGGTGTAGTACTCCATCGTGGGGCGCTGGTTCACGGGATTGTTCTCCTCCTCATCCTGGGCCTTCTTATAGAGTTGTTCGTAGATGGCTCTCGCCTTGTCTATCCTGTCTGTGGCGTTAACGCAGTTGTTGACGTTAGGTATGACTGAAAACCGCTTCCCCTCCTCAAGGTACTGGGCCGCCTGCTTCTTCATATCGTCTTCCCACCTGTCTATCTCCCCCGCGCACCTGGAGGCAAGGAGTGTGGCAGCGGCATACCCCTCAATGTCGCCTATTTTAGTGTACAGGCTCTGTGACTCTGCGGCATACTGTTTGCAGGCATCCATGTTGTTTGCTGCGAAATATTCGAGGGCCTTGTCATAAGCAGCCTTAGAGTTGACTCTGATATCCTCTATCTTGTTGTTTATCGTCGTAAGGAGGCTCGCGGTATCGTCGACCCCCCTCTGGTAGGGGCAGTTTGCGTACTTGATGCTCGCGTTTGAGGCGAAGTTCTTCGCAGTCAAATAGAAGCCTGAGAAGAGGCTGCTCTGGGCCTTATCATAGAAGTCGTCGCCGGCTCTGACGCAGACGCTCATGGCATCACCAATCTTCTTCTTGGCGACCTGTATTATGTCCTCGCACTTTAGGAGGCCAGTCGAACCCTCCACACCCCCTATCTGCTGGTAAATCCTCTTGGCTCGCTCAGCCATCTCCACAGCCCTATTGAGGATTCTAATGTCAGTCTCCGTTTGCAGATAATAGTCCCCTGCAATCTGCAGGTAAATGCCAGCAAGCTGAGGTTGAGAAAGCACACCCTCAATCTGCAGAATCAGGTTATCGCAGCGTTGTACCCCCCACTGGCTGCCGAGCGCAACATAATCCTCCCTCGCCAAATAAGCGCTCGTCAGCGCATTCTGGTAGAGGCCTGACTTGAAGTTGACATCAGCGGCCTTATAGAAGCTCTCAGCCTCGAATTCGCTGACTTGGTTTTGGGCGGTTGCCATCGTAGAGAGCAGCGTCACAACCACTAGATACCTAACTATCTTGTTCAACTACTCCCTCCTCCATCCTCCTTAGTTTGGCCTCCCCTCTGTCCCTCGAGCGAATCCTCTTGGTAATCCAGTGTCTCATCTGCTGGATTGCCCTTTGAGCCTCTCTTCCTTAAGTATATGGCTGCCAAGCCTATAAGCACCAGGACTGCGAATATAGGGTAGGCGTATGAGTTAAGGTTTGTGTTTTGGGGTAATGTGGTGGACGTCGTCTCAGGGAGGGTGATGTCTGTCTCCACGTTGCCTCCGAGCTGCCGTTCAATCTGGAGCTTCAGGAGTTCGCATTTCACGATACCCTCCTGGTTGCTGAACTGCTTGTATACCTCCTGGGCTTTGTCAGCGAAAGATTTTGAGCCGGTGTAGTCGCCGCTGAAGAAAAGGTCCTGCGCCTTCTGGTAGTAAATGTCCGCCTGCTTCTTCTGCTCGTCAAGTTGGGCGCCCTCTATCTTCGATATGTAAGATTGGGAGTTTATGACCCCCCGCTGGTACCCTATCTTGATGTAGACGTCTTTGGCTTCCTTAAAGTTGTTTAAGGCTATCTGGGTTTGGCCGTGGATGTACGCCTCCTGGCCGAGGTTGAATAACGTGTCAGCCCTCCTCCTCAGCGTGTATGTCTCGTTGAGCACGTAAGTCTGTAGTGTGTAGTCCTTGGAGACGGTGGCTACCTCCACCTGGTTGTCTGGGTTCATCTTGCCTGATGTGGCCGCAAGGAGGGGCGTGCCTGACTCATAACGCCACCTGAAGTTACCTGCCTCATCAAGCATGTATATGGAGCCGCTTGATACCGCCACCAGTATACTGGATATGTTCTCGTCCTCTATGTTCTTGAGTATCAGGCTCTTTGGCTCCCCGTCAAGCAGGTAATCCCACAGGGGCAGGCCATTGTTGCCTATCGCATATACCTTGTTGTTTGAGCAGGCTATGAGGAGTTCACTGCGTCCTTGGTCGTCCAAGTCTACCATAGATGCGTCGTTGATGTTACACCTTGCGTCATAGGTCCACTTCAGGCTTAGGGTGAGCATTGCAACGTTCCTCGTGACTCCGTCTTCGGTGTATGATCTCCCGTCAACCTTGTCTACACCCACCGCCACTACTTTGTTGGAGGATGTGATGGCGATGGTCGTCGGGTACTGATTTTGTATGTATTTGCCGGTGAAGATGTATTTGAATCCTCTGTTCAACTGCTGGATTTCAGGCTCCACATCGATTGAACCCATCTCCTTCCCCCTGGCGTCTAAATAGGTTAGTTCGTCTGAGCCTGCTATCACTTCCCCTAAACCGTCGTTGTCCACATCGTAGAACCTCAGGGCGTCTACTGACTGGTTCAGTAGTGGGTCGCCGTATGGCGGGTACATCCAAATCTGGTCCCCTGACGTCCTCATCAGGAATACTCTCTGGGTGGAGCCTCCGCCAAGCTCATAGTACCTGTCGCCGTCGAGGTCCCCGATGAATAAGATGTTCAGCATCGCTGATGAAGGGTAACTCCCGATTTTGCTGCCGTCTCCGCCGTATATTGTTATTGTGCCACGCTGGAACCGCTCGACCCTCTCGCCGCTTGAGACTATCACCTCATTCTTCTTGTCATTGTTTATGTCAAACAGTTTAGCATCCAATATGCTGTCGTCGGTCTCCCTCTTCCACATCGCAGACCCGTTGCTTAAGTAAACGTAAACGTGGTTTTGGTTGTTCTTGGTGTTCCCATGGGCTTTTATGCTGGAGGTGACGGCCACGATTTCCCCGTACTTGTCCCCGTTTACGTCATCAATCCACAACCCTAGGAGGCGCGTGTTGGGGTCTGCGCCCACGACTATATTGTCATTCCAGAGCGGAGTAAGGACCTCATTCTGTTGGGCGCAGACGGTGCAGGCTGCCAATAAAATCAGGATTAATGGGAGGGTTATCCTCATACTAAAAATCATTGATTTTACTCGATAAAAAACCTATTTTTCGCGCAGGAATTCGGCTGCGGTCTCAGGCGCCATCGTGTTTATTATTATGCCTGAGCCCAGTTCGAAGCCAGCCCATGTCGAAAGTCTGGGGAGGACCTCAAAGTGCATGTGCAAATCATCTTCCCCTGGGCTGACGTGCAGGTACATGTTATACGGCGGGTCATTCAAACCTGCCTTAAGCTTAGACAGGACTAGTTTAAGCCCGGATGCGAGGCTCTTGCGCTCATCAGCATCAAGTTCATTCAGCGCTTTAATGTGCCTCTTCGGCATAATCCAAGATTCAAACGGGTTCCTTGAGGCGTAGGGCGTGAAGACTGCGGCATAATCGTCCTCCCACACCCGTCTTGGGCCATTCATCTCCTTCACCCAAGCATCGCACAGGGGGCATGTACCCCTCTCCTGGTGGTACCTCCCTGCAGCCTCAACCTCCTCCCTCACGAGGTTGGGGACTACTGGGAGCGAGATTATTTGCGTGTGCGTGTGGGCTAGTGAGGCTCCCGCCGCTCTCCCATGATTCTTGAATACCATAACATACTCTATTTTAGGGTCTGCGAGCATCGCCTCAACCCTCCCGGAATAAACCTTTAGGAGGCTGACAATCCGCTCTATGGAGAGGTCAGCAACCGTCTTCCCATGCTCTGGGGACTCCACAACCACCTCATGACGTCCGTACGCCGGCATCATAATCCCCGTGTCTGGGCCGTCCTCTGGGCTCACGGCTGGGAACTTATTCGGGAAGACCCTCATAATCCACTTGCCGTCTTCCTCCAGCCTGCTTATCTCAGGGGGCGTCTGGTTTTCACTGCCTGGGCAGAAGAAGCAGCCACGCCCCGTATCAGCCTCAACCGAGCCGATGTGAACGTAGTCGTTGGGCCGCTTAGCCCTCCCGACCGCTATTATGACAAACCTGTCGAGAAAATAGTCCCTACGGAGCTCATTCTCCATAAAAAGACATTAGCACTAAAGGGATATTAAACCGGTTATAATCTAAGACATCCCCATATACTTCGTGGACACGATTGTAAACCCGAATCGCAGGAGAGTAGCGAATGCCTCGCTAGAAGAGTTGACTCCTGAGATGATACGGCAGCTATCTGATTCTCTCGCAGGAGTCGAGGAATCCCGGCTCTTCGGTGGAGCGAAGAAGAAACCGGTTTCACTCAAGAGCGCACCTACTGAGAAGATGCGGGAGCCAGGCAGCCCGACAGAACGTAATACGTCACTATTCACGGGCGGAACAACACAGGTTGTCGAGGAGACGCGCAAGGATACAATGGAAGCGTCAGCCAATATCGTAAACGTCAGCGACATCACAGCCGCGAAAAATTCAACCCAGGACTTATTCTCCACCGGCGGCGCAACAGGTAATCTAACTGACCAGGAGGCCGACACCATCAGGGAAGATGCGCAGCGAGCAGACCCTGCGACGATAATAGGATATACCCGCGGAAAAGTAGGCGGCGCCTCCACTCTAAAGGAGCGGGTGGGTCGGATACTGGACAATACGGCATCAGACGCTTACATGACAGCAAACGCCACTGACGTCGTAGTCAACATGGAACAGGCAGCTGACGCGGTCGAATCAGCGGACGCAGCACGCAAGAGACTAACCGAAACGTTGAATACAGTGGGGATACCCCAGTCGAAGATGAATGACGTGATGAGGAACCTCGGCGCATTATCCTCCTCGCCACTCGGCGAATCAGACTTAACTCCAGAGGAGATTGTGACTTTCGCAGCCGACACAGCAAAGAAGGCTTCCGCTCCAGGGGTGGAAGCAAGACCATCCGACGTACTAGGTGAAATCGCAGAGGCTGCAAAAGGCGGAAAGACCGGGCCATACGCCGAGCAGATGCTCAAGGACCTGATGCTAAACATAAAGGTACAGAAGAATCCTGACCTCATGGAGTGGATTGAGAGCATCATGACTGACAAAGCCGACCAGATGGAACTGAAGGCTGCTTGATATGGAATCACTAGCGGATATGGTTGCGGACCCAGACAATCAACAATCAGACCCAAATGCTGGAAGTCAACAGCCTACCCTCCCACCAACTGAGGTCCAGCAATCGCTTCCTGCAAGCGAGCCCGTACTGTCGCTTCCGCAAGCTGAGGAGCCTCAGGAGCAGCAGGCTCAGCCTGCCGTAACCCAAGAGCCAAAATACAAGCCCATCCTCCCAGAGAACTACAACTTCAAGGTCGTCGGCGTCGGCGGCTCAGGCTGCGCCGCAGTCGAGAGGATGCTCGGCTGCAGCGGATGCGACTTCATAGCAATCCACACCGACGCCGCATCCCTACTTGAGCGGAAGGTCCCCAAGAAAGTCCTCATCGGCCTTGAGGTTACGCGGGGCAGGAGCACAGGCAACAACATAAAACTCGGCGAGGAGGCGGCGCTCCTGGCCATGGACAAGATAAAAAACGCTCTCCTAGCTGCGAAGGTCACGTTCATAATCGCGGGCTTGGGCGGCGGCACAGGAGCGGGAGCATCCCCCATTGTCGCGGAGGCGGCGAAGACTCTGGGGAGCATGGTCGTTGCATTCGTGAACATACCATTCACCGCTGAGGGGAAGGTCTGCAAGACTAACGCCCGCACGGGCATAGAGAAACTGCGCCCCTACTGCGACCTGATAGTGGTGATAGAGAACGACAGGTTCCTCAAGATTGTGCCGAACATGTCCATAAAGGGCGCTTTCACGAAAGTCAACAACATGGTCCTTGAGACCGTCCGCGGCATGGTGAATCTCATGGTCGACTCAGGCGCAGAAAACCTCAGGCCATGGCTTCAAGGCTACGCGACACTCGGCTGGGGGGCAGGAGCGACAATACAGAAGGCAGTTGAGGCTGCATTACACTCCCCCCTAATCGGCGCTGACATCAGGGAGTCCACTGGCGTCATGTTGGACTTGACCACGAAATCAGGCGACGTCTCAGCGGTCCAGGAGGCCTTGGACGCGATAGCCTCGAAGGTCGCACCCCAGGCGAACATAATCTGGGCGAGCACCCCAGATGACACAGCAGAAGGAGTGGAAGTGATAGCACTCTTCAGCGGCGTGAAACCCGTTTTTTAACGGATATGAGGTATATTGTGTATGGCTTTAGGCACACCGGAGCTCATTGTCGTTCTCCTCCTGGCTCTGCTACTATTCGGTGCGAAGAAACTACCGGAGCTTGCGAAATCACTGGGAGAGTCGATAAACGAGTTCAAAAAGACTCAGAAGAAGCAGTAGGATACGCTTACCAGTCCTCAAATTGAAAGCATCCTTGGCAGAGCACCTCCTGGAATTTCGTCGCAGGCTGATTGTCGTTTTGGTTTTCCTTGCATTAGCCACCGTCTTATCATACCCCCTCGCGCAGACGCTCCTGATGAAGATTAAGTCAGACCTCATGCCGGGTGTCAACTTGGTCATCATAGAGCCGCAGGAGGCGGTAATCTCATACATCAATGTATCAATCCTACTAGGTTTCACATTCACCTCCCCTGTGATTGCATATAACCTCTGGGCGTTCATCGCCCCTGGTATGTTGAGGCGGGAAAAGAGGATGCTCGCATATGTTGTCCTCCCCTCAGTCGCCCTATTCCTCGCAGGCATGGCATTCGGTTATTTCATCCTGCTTCCCATGGCATTCAGGCTGCTTCTGGATTCAGCTGCCCCTCTTGCGACCCCTATGATATCGCTTGGTGCGGCAGTCTCCTTCATAACGACGATACTGCTGGCGTTAGGCTTGGTTTTTCAGATGCCGCTCATCGCCGCGATACTCGCGAGAATCGGAGTGCTCAAACACTCCACATTATCCAATTACCGCCGTCATGCAATCGTGTTAATCATACTCCTTGCTGGAATCATCACGCCTGACCCGACGCCAATACCCCAGATAATCCTGTCGGTTCCGATGATAATCCTATATGAACTGTCGATATACTCTGCAAAATTAGCTGGTGGGAAAGATGCTAGGTGACATGGAATTGGGGCTGGCATTGATCGCGGCATTGATACTCTTCGGCCCGGAGGATCTGCCTAAGATGGCGAGGCGTCTTGGTGAGGCGATACAGAGGATAAGGGACGCAGCCGAAGGCAAGGAACTCAAGGGATAGGTAACGTATTTATACCCTGCTCTTTCAACTAATTAACATGATAAAAGAGTTTAACATAATCATCGAGGAAGGGGAGGATGGCTACCTAATCTCGGAAGTCGTTGGCCTGCCTGGATGCCACACTCAAGCGAAAAACTTGGATGAACTAGTCAAGAGAACTAAAGAGGCCATATCCCTCTACCTGAAGTGTGAGAAGGGGCTGAAAATCAAGGACAGTTTCATCGGCGTCCAAAATTGAGGGTAACCCGGATAAATCTATGTTACAAATATCCACTCCTATCCTGAATTCCCACTAACCTCACTTAAATCCGTCTTGATGGAATTCCTGCGCCTGATAAGTCTCAACATCAGCGGTCTTCCAACAGTCTCTGGGGCTGCCCTGTTTAACGCAAAGTTCCTCCAGGAATTGGACCTTGTCAGGCAGCATCTCCCACACAACTGGCAGGTAAGTCGACTGCCTCAGGCCGCTCTTCAATATGATCCCGTCAACCCCGGGGATTAGTTTGTTCAGGAGGTCGTCTGGCCCGCTGTGGTCTAGCGGCTTAGGTGCGGTGAGCACTGACACCTCAATCTTGATGCCATTGAGTTCGTCCTGGCTGACAGGCTCGAATCTCCCGTCGTTTAGCGCCGCATTCAATGCGTTGTCTATCACACACCTGTATAGCTTCTCTTGCGCGACGAGGTGGCCGATGCATCCCCTCAATTCCTTGTTCTTGTTTAATGTTACGAAGCAGCCTCTGTCCTCAAGGAGTTTCGCAGGCAGGGTGCTCTCGTCAACCTGCACCTCCCCTCCCTGGTAGTGCCTCTCGAGAGTCTCCTGCGCCAGGTCCAGTAGACTCTGCTGCTCTGCATCGTCGAGGCCGTCGTAGAACGCTATGGATGAGTACCCGACGACGCTGCTCTTGTCGCCTTGGGTGTCGCCGCTGTTGCGCTCGCCCATGAGATGCGTCCTCCACCCTCTTCTCTTTGCGAGCTCCATGAGCGTCATAATCGGGATTTTGCCGCACGCATCCCCCTGGGCAGCCATCATATTATAATCGAGGCCCAATATCGCGTTAACCGTGATGTTGTCTGCCTTCACGCACTCATCATAAGGCTTATAGTGGCTGAGGTCGCTTGACGCTATCACCAGCGTATCGTCGTCCACGTACTTGGATAATTGTTCGGCAAGTTCCCTGGGGTCCACGTCCCCGACGATAATCGGTATCACATCAAATGGAGGAAGCACCTTCTGCAGGAACGGTATCTCGACCTCGACGCTATGCTCCTTCGCGAAGGCGTCAGACCGGTAAGTGAACAGGCCGCCCTCCTTCAGCATATCCTTCACCTTCGGGGAAATCGGCACCTTCCCCAGCGGCGTCTCATAATAGTCGGCGTCCCCCACCGAAACCTTGTCGAAGTATACGTGATGGCTAGGCCCCAGGATGATGACCGTGTCATACCTGCTTCCGATGAGCTGCTTATACCCGTATGCTGCGACAGGCCCGGAGTAGACGTAACCTGCATGCGGTGAGACCAGGCCGCGTATGCCCCAAACGTTCCTCTTCTGCGCCCTGCCAAGGTAATCATCAATCATGTTAGACAACTCCTTCCGCTCAGCAGGATAGAACGAGCCTGCGACAGCCGGTTTAATCGACGTCTCATTCCTCTGAGGCTTCTTCGCGACGGTATTGTTGGCTTCAGAGTGGGCGGCCTGGATGCTTGAATCATATAGTATGTAGACCAAACCCGCAAGTATTATGACTGCGCCGATAACGAGCACAACATCTGTGTTGACTTCCCGTTTGGCTTTGCCTCTGCCCTTCATCGGACGTATGTGAGCCATTTAGTGTACTTGGGGTCTGCTCCACGCACTGCATCGAAGAACTTCGCCTGAATACTCTGTGTGACAGGCCCGATGCTACCGTAGACTTTCCTGTCAACCTGCCTAATCGGCGTGACCTCAGCCGCGGTGCCGCTGAAGAACACCTCATCTGCTGACAGGAGCTGCTTCACCGTAATCTTCCCCTCGACAACAGTGTACCCTAAGTCCTTCGCTATCCGCTTAACAGCATCCTGTGTTATCCCACGCAAGGCCCCAGACTCCTCAGAGGTTGTGGTTACCTTCCTGCCCTTGACTGCGAACAGGTTCTCCCCAGAGCCCTCAGCGACAGTACCCCGTGTGTTGAGCATGATAGCCTCAGCGTAGCCTCCCTTGACCGCATCCATCTTCGCAAGTGCGCTGTTGGCGTAATTGGCAGTGGCCTTCGCCTGCGGCGGCATAGTCTCATCGCTTATCCTACGCCACGGGGAAATCTTCACCTTAATCCCCCTCTTGAGGCCCTCCTCCCCAAGGTATGCGCCCCACTTCCAGGCTGCGATTGCGACATCGACTGGATTATTGAGCGGGTATACCCCAAGTTCCTTGTAGCCGAAGAAGGCTATGGGTCTGATGTAGCACTCCCTGAGCCAGTTTGACAGAACCGTCTCGATGACTGCGTCACAGAGTTCATCAACACTATACGGGATGGGCATGTTATAGTATCCTGCGCTCTTCTTCAACCTCAACATATGCTCCCTCAGCCTGAACACAGCCGGCCCATCAGGGGTCTCATAGCAGCGGCAACTCTCGAACACGCCGGTGCCGTAGTGTAACGCATGCGTCAGGACATGGACTTTAGCCTCTGCCCACTCGACTAGACTGCCATCGAACCAAATGTACTTTGTGGGTTCCATCATGTCACAGATAACGAATTTTGCTTAAAAAGATGCCACATGCGGTGCAAAATACGCCCCCCAAACCATATGAGCCTCGCAAATCAATAGTATCCCATAGTATCCGGACAGCTGCTGGGAACAAACCAGCCCCCAACCACGGTGGGGTACCCAAGTACCCCACCACCCAATCAACTCCACACCCCTGGTATCCTCTCGCCGCAGAATTTGCACCTACTGTCAACCAGATTATTGGCCAGAATCGTGTACCCCCTGCGTTCTAAAACAGTTTTCCCGCATTTCGGGCATATGGTATCCTCCATGTTCAACTCAGGGGCGTTGCCGACATAAACATAATGTAGGCCCACATCAATTGCCGCCTGCCTTGCTTTCACGAGGTAGTCTGTGGGTGTGGGCGGGAGGTTAGTGAGTTTGTATTGGGGGGAGAAGCGGCTGATGTGGAGGGGGTAGTCTGGGCCGATGTTGTCCAGAAGCCACTTGACCATCCTCTTGAAAACGTCTATGTCGTCGGTCCATGTGGGGACTGCGAGGTGTATTATCTCAAACCACACACCCTTATCGTGGTAGGCCTTGATGCTGTCGAGGACTGGCTGGAGTGTCCCTGCGTTCAGTTTCATGTATATATTATCGTCGAACCCCTTCAGGTCAATGTGGACTGCGTCCAGGACCTTAGTCAGTTCGTCCTGCGGTTCCCTGTTCATGTAGCCGTTCGACACCATTATGTTCCTCAAGCCCTTCTGCCTTGCGAGTCTGCTTGTGTCGAGCATATACTCGTAGAATACGGTGGGTTCATTGTATGTGTACGCTATGGATTTCGCGGACTGCCCCACCGCATCGTCCACGACTTGTTGTGGCATCATATCCATGTTCTCGGTCTGCTCGGGCGTGAACTGGCTTATCTGCCAGTTCTGGCAGTTGAGGCAGCGGAAGTTACAGCCTGCAGTCCCGATGCTAAAGGCGTTCGAGCCTGGCAGGAAATGGAATAACGGCTTCTTCTCGACAGGGTCAAGGTGCACTGCGGCAGGATTACCGTAAACCAGGGAATAAAGTTTCCCCCCGACGTTGGCCCTGGCCCTGCATACTCCCCTGCCGCCTGGGCCGATGGTGCAGTTGTTGGGGCATAGGCCGCAGCGGACATTCTCACCGAGTGACACATAATTATACGCTTCTTTACTCCACTTCCAAAGTTGGGTGGGAGCCGGAGGCTCATCCCCCACAGTCGGTAGTCTTGGCCTCTTTAGGATATCATTCAACCCCCATGCGCCGACTGCGATTGCGGCACCGGTGAGCGCGGCCTTCTTCAGGAATTCCCTCCTGGTTATCCCCCTCTGTGCCTGGGCCTTTTTCCTAGCCTCTGTTTTCCTCTCTCTTACTTTTGACATTGCAAAGTCGGCAGGGTACTGTGGCATTCATGTCGCAGAGGAATATCAAAACCGCGTTGCGGTTTTGATGATGTCAGGTTTGCTGCCGACAAACCTGTCATGCCGACTATATCCCCTGCGACTTTGCAAGACATATCAAAATCGCGTGTTCGCGATTTTGTTATGATGATTTGAGCCTAATCCATGCTATGCTGTTGAGGGCTGCTGACAATATGCACAGGTTAATTAAGCCGATTAGGGGTATTAAAATCACGCTCGAGATGACGCTTCCAATGAGCGCTCCCAGGTAATCGATGCTGAAGAGCACCCCTGTGTTTTTCCAGCCCTCCTTTCTCCCCCCCATCAGTCCACCGACTATGGTAAAGGTCAAACCCGAGAGAGCGCCCAGTATTGCGGCCAAGACGGGATATGTTAGCATTGCAAATATCGCATCCCCTGGGGGTTTAATGCCTGCGGCGAATACGATGGTGGGGGGTAACATGAGACAAAATAGTGTAGTGCCTAACAGGGCTCTCTGCACCTCCCTCAACCCCCAACTCCCCCCTCTTGCGACCAAATAAGCCCCTGCCGCCAAACCGACCATGAAGGCTGAAACAATCAGACCCACCTGCTCGTACAGGTAACCGTAAACCTCCTGGAATGAAACCAGCAACACGACCTCAAGGGCAGATGAGGTGAAACCAGCACAAAAGACTGAAGCGCCAATAGGCCTCATCATGAAAAACGTCAGGAGGAAAATCACACCGATTAGAGCGGCTATATATGCGGGGTTGATGTCGATACCCAAGCGTTCAAGCCAGTGGATGAGATACGTATAGTATCCTGTAGGCCTTAAGTCGCGGTTCACCTCCCCGCCCGCTGATACTGCTCCATTAAGATATCCTATCCTCTCACCTGTAAGTATCCCCCCTAAATAATATCCATTGACGTACGTGTTGTTCAAACCCGACGCTCTCACCCTCCCTGCGATATCATATGTCAGGTTACCGTCAGAGGCGAGGTAATAACTCCTCAGTCCAGGCAATACAATCACGTTACCGAATGCCCCCTTTAACGTCCTATGTAAGTCCCTATTGAGTACTACGGCAGACTGGCCGATGTAGTCGGCGCCTGAGTTCAGGCTCTCGGAAAACACCCCATCATCGGAAATAATCTTCTTTACATCTGCGAAGAATTCAAGGGTATAATACCTATTCGTTTGCGCGTTTGTCGGCTGAGGCAGGTCGACGATCACGACGTCATAACAGCATCCTGCCGTCTTTACGAACCTCCTGCCGTCCCCATAAATCAGATGGACTCTCCTATCGTCCAAGCCGCTTAGTGGAACATACCTCCTGGCCAAGTCTATGACGCTACTGTCTATTTCAACATAGTCGACCTCCGTTACATTGTACTTCAGTATCTCCTTGACAGAACCGGAGGCTCCACCCCCAATCAGAAGGACCTTCTTCGGATTATCCCTCTGGAGCATGGCATAATGCGTTTTTTCCTCTGCTTGCGCCACATCGTTGGTGCTGAACACTGGCACGCCATTCTCGAAGAAATTATATTGTCCCATGTCCTCAGAGACCACTATGCTGCCATATCTTGTGTCTGCGTACGCTACGATATTCTGGCCTGGGTAAACGATGCTTTCAGTCAATGCCTGCATGTCAAAGCCTAAAGCAAATGCAGACAGAATAGCCCCAGCAATTAATGCCGAGCCAATCATCTTCCTCGAGTATGCGAGTGCCGCAAGAAGGTATCCGTAAGATGCTATATAGAATATTGTGGCGTTGTCGACCCTCCCCACCAGAATGAGTGTAAAGATGGCTCCGGCTAATGCACTGCCTGCGGTATCCAGCATATAGCCTCGGCTGAGATTCCATCCGCCCCTGTGTTTTCCAAGGATATTGCACAAGACGGTCAATTGTAAACCATATAACATGCAGAATGCCGACCATGAGATTAGGGTTGTGGCAATGGCTTGGATGGGCCCTGTCACCTCACCCCTCACAGTCATCGCTCTTCCAAACCATGCGAACATGCCGGGCATCATGGGGAGGATTAAAGCCGAAGCAACAAGCGTCCAGGCGATAATCCGCCTAGAATAACTCTCGTCGATTCTGCCACCGATATATGTGCCAGCCCCCACAAGCAGCATCCAACTCCCCAAAGCCAACCCAAGCATCAGCTCATTGCCCTGATACAAGACGAGGGACTGCCGAAGGAGGGCGAGCTGAGCGACCATAGAGGAGAAACCGACAATCAGGACGGCTTTTTCCGCAGCCTTCATGGTCACTATTATATCCTGCATCAGTAAATATTATCCACCATGTTACCGAACCCACTCGACGTACTCTGGTTCATACTGCCAGCATACGTGGCGAATTCGATGGCAATCAACGTCTCCAGGTTCCCGATACTCAAGGACTACTCTACCCCCATAGACTTCGGGATGAGCATCAGGGGCAGGCGCATATTCGGCGACGGCAAAACTTGGAGGGGCCTGATATGCGGCATCCTATCGGCGATACTATTCGCTGCCATACAGGAGCGGATATCGCCAGCCGGCTACCCTCAGATGACTATGTTACTGGGTTTCCTCCTGGGCTCAGGCGCCCTCCTAGGCGACCTGATAGAGAGTTTCATCAAGCGGATGAGCGGATTAGACCGGGGCCACCCCCTATTCCTCATGGACCAGCTAGACTACATCGTCGGCGCATTCTTCTGCGCCTGGACTGTCATCCCAGTCGACTTCGGCTTCCTCCTCGTAGCCTCCCTCATAACCCTCCCCCTGCATTTCGGTGCAAGTATCGTCGCATGGGTGCTGAAACTCAAGAAAAACCCATGGTAACGGGATTCCGAAGCGCTTTTCAATTTTGAACTGCCTAATACTGAGGCTTTGACTGCATACTCTTTGAGTATGCAGGTCAGAAGGCAGAGTTACTGCCTTCTGCTGAAGCCGCAGTCGAATTACTGTTCGAAATATAATTTCACAACCTGAAGGTTGTGATATTTTATACCGAAAACCTAGTATAAAACCCATGAGCATGAAATACGACGTCATAGTGGTCGGTGCGGGAGTCAGCGGCCTCCTATCCGCACTGACTCTCTCGAAGGAGGGCAAGAACGTCCTTATCATAGAGAAGGACGACTATGTAGGCGGTAACCTTAGGACGTACTCGGTGGACGGTTACACCGTAGACACCGGACCGCATGCTATAACCCACCTGGACAACGGCCCCCTGAGGACGCTGATGGAGAATTACTTCGATGTGGTCCCTCAATTCACACCCTTTGGCGATTATTTCATACGCACAAAAAAGAAGCTCGTGCGTTTTCCATGGACTATGCAAGCATGGGTCGGCTTCGACGTCCTGCCGGAGAAGGACAGGATGACGCTCACAAGCGTCATTGGCTCATCCGTGGCATTCAACATATTCGGCGGCGTCGACAAGAACCAGAGTGTCTACGATTTCCTGAAGAACAACAACTTCAGCGGCAAGACATGGAAGTTCATCGACACGATGAGCTATTTCATGAGCGGGAAGAGCATGAAGAAGACTCCCGTGTGGAGGATGCTCAAGGGGGCTCGCTACGTGGACGAGAAGCAGAAGGAATTCATCGGCGACAGGCTCGTTGGCCAGATTACGAGCTTCGCAAAACTCATATCCTACGACGGCAGCTACCATCAAGCATACCCTCGGGGGGGAATAGGCACCATCACAGACAGTATCATCAGGTCCTTCCCCCATGGTCGTGTTACCATAAAAACCTCCGAAAAGGTGACGTCATTGAACGGGGCGGAAAAGATAACCGGCGTTTCAACAGACAAAGACAACTACACTGCAAATACGGTAGTCTACACTGGTTTCATGAAAGCCCTGCCATCACTGACAGAAACGCTCCCAGATGCGTATATATCCAATATCAACATGCTCGAACAGTCAAAATCCATAGCTGTATGGCTTGGCCTCGACAGGAAAATGAAGGAATTAGACTACATCGGGTCTGAAGTCTGGTTTGACGAAGGCAAACCCTATTGGGGGATGCCGACAAGCAACTACAATGACTCTTTAGCCCCTCCCGGGAAACAGTTAGTCTGCTTCATGTCTTATCTAGATGGTAACTACGCCACAGAGGAGAAGAGTCTGATGGAATCCATCTACACTGCATTACCTAATATTGAAGACCACGTTGACTTCAAGCACGTGCAGGTGACGATACCTGAGAAGGCGGCGATAACAGTGGGCTCGATTTTCCCATCAACGAAGTCACCGCTCCCAGGCCTCTACCTAGCCGGCACCGACACCGACATCCGCAGCATGGGCGTCACACGCGCCTCATTCTCGGTCCTTGAGATGCTCAACCACATGAGAAAAGACCATGTTCTCCCTAAAGCACCCGCTCAGAAGAAGGTAAGAGGCGGGAAATAATTGCCCGCAAAGATAGACTGGCAGGCCAATAAATACTTCCCTCCCCCATATTATCCTATGCAGGCCGTCAAGGAACCACAGACACAGACTGCAGGCATAAAGCCATTTGGCGGGCGGGGCCTCCTAGTCGTCGCAGATGATGAGGTACATTATAGAGACCTGATAAGTTCACTCCTGCGCAAGTCACTGGGCGATGATATCGACATAATAGCGACCGACACATACTCGACAGCCATCGATGCAATAAAAGCGAACGCCCACCGGCTCAGGGGAGTAGTGAGCGACATAAACTACTACCAGACTCCAGAGTCAATCGACACGGACCGCTGCGGCTTATGGATAATCGGGGAAGTGAATAAAGTGAACCCTCAAACGCCGGTGGTGATACAATCCAGCCTCAAAGAATACGGGGAGCACCCTGCGATAAAAGGCAGAGCCGCATTCATCCACAAGGATGATTTGGAGGCGCGCGGGGTAGACATTTTCAGGCGTGTGTTCGGTCACAAATTGAATGATAAAATATAAGTCATTTGACTAAGTCCTTCCCGCTCTTGAACTCAACCTTGTATTGTCCTGCCATCGGGTCGTGGTCTAGGCTGTGCCTGTCGTCCACTGGCACCTTCTCCCCGCATATCTGGCACATCCTGTTCTTTATCGGCTTGCCGCCGAAGGCGCCGAGGGCGAGGTCGTGGCGGAATATGGTCCCGCACGCTGGGCACTTCAGGACTACATACTCTATCATGTTCGAGACACCCTCCTCGCTCATGCGGAAAGTCTTCATCGCAATAATAGTAGGTCGATTCAGTATTATAATATGCTGCCGACAGAGTGTTGGCAGCAGCGGAATATGACTCTAAGGTTTTTTGTTCTCGAATGGTTCTGGGCCTGGCGCGCCAAGGAACTCAAGGTCGCTTAAATCAAAGTACCTGATAAACAAATGAGCATCCAACAGGCGAGCCTCGACCTCATCTAGGACATTATCAATAGCCATGGGAATCCTCCACACAGCACCCAGAAACAGTAACTCAACATCCAACCCTATAGAATAAAATATTGGATGCACTCCTATATAAGGGTGGCATTAATAGTCTAAATATGGCCAACGTCGGCTGGGTCCCAGTTCGGAACGGTATTGAGCGGAAGGCTCTAGCTAAGGACCCTGAGAAGGGTCTACAGGCTGATTTGATGCGGATTAAGCCGAATTTCGTCGATAGGCCGCACACTCATGATGGGTTCGAGTGGGTTTATGTCCTTGAGGGCGAGTTATCTGACGATAAGGGAGTCCACAGGAAAGGCGATTTCCTGGTCAACACGACCGTTGGGGTCCATCAGCCTAGGACCGGGCCAGAAGGTTGCACGCTCCTGATAGTCTGGTGCGGAAGCGTGAAACAACTCTGAATTCACTTTTCCAGAGCTCTCTTGGCGCTCTAGTTTATAACCTGCCGACAAACTTATTATCAGAAGCCGATTGAGGCTTACGAATAATATTCCGGGGGAATACTGACCCCCGGAATAGAATTCTCTAAAAACGATAGTAAGCCTATATTCAACCGTTAACATAATATCTACTGTGCCATCCGTCGAACTTCTCGCACCAGCTGGTAATTGGGACTGTCTCAAGGCCGCGGTTTCGGAGGGTGCTGATGCGGTCTATTTGGGTGTCGGGAGGTTCAACGCCCGCCAGCGTGCCGAAAACTTCAAGATTGATGAGCTCAGGGAGGTCGTGGGGTACTGCCATAGGAGTGGTGTGAGGGTTCACCTGGCAGCTAACACGCTCATAAAGAACGGTGAGCTGCCGGATTATTTCAAAACAGTCTCAGAAGCCTACTACGCTGGCGTTGATGCGGTGATAGTGCAGCACCTGTCATTCATCCCCCTAATCAAGGAATCTTTCCCTGATATGGAGGTTCACGCGTCGACCCAGGCGAGCGTCTACAACTCGTACTATGCGCCTTTGCTTGATGGGGTGGATAGGGTGGTGCTCCCACGTGAGTTGACGTTGAACCAGATTCGCGAGTTCAGGCAGAAGACAGGCAAGGATGTTGAGGTTTTCGTCCAAGGGGCCTTGTGTTTCAGCATAAGCGGCCAGTGCCTGATGTCGAGTTTCCTCGGGGGCCGCAGCGGCAACAGGGGATTGTGCGCGCAACCTTGCAGGAAGAGGTACAACGGCGGGTACCTGATGTCAACACGGGACTTGTGTCTGCTTGAGCGGCTCCCACAGATAGTGGAGGTGGGCGTAAGGGCCATAAAGATTGAGGGGCGGCTTAGGAGCCCGGAGTACGTGGGGGCCGCGACTTCGGCGTATCGGCGCGCGCTCGATTCAATCGACGAGGGCGTCTTCAAGGTGGATGAGGATGCGGCATTCGACGTGATGCTCTCGTTCAACCGCGAATTCACCACCGGCGGCATGTTCAGGGAGTACGATGTCGCGACTCCTGAGGAGAGCGGGAAGCGCGGCATCTACGTCGGCAGGCTGGGGAAAGACGGCTCCATTAAACTCACGGTGGGGGTGAGCGTCGGAGACGGCCTTGAGATAATAACCAAGCGCGGCGTCCACGGGGACATCATCAGGAAGATACAGTACGGGGCTGCGGCACCCCGCACCGCAGGCCGCGGGCAGACTGTGCGTTTGTTCATCAACGCCCACGAGGGGGACGAGATATACTTGACTTCGGCTGCGCCGAGGCGTAAGTTCCACAGGTTCCGCTCAAGGAAGATTATTATGCTCAAGCGGATGCGAAAGCGGCTCAATCCCCCGGAGGTTAAACCGGCGTCCCTCAGCGAATCGAGACTGCTTGTGAAGTCGTATTCCCTCGAGGATGCGCTATCTGCTCTCAAGGCGGGAGCTGCACGAGCCTACTATAATATCTTCGCGAAGGATTATCCGCGTGGCGACCTGGGCGTTTGCCCCTATGTTCCACGCTGTCTCTTCGAATGGAGCGCCCAACAGGCTATCGAGAAAATGAATGTCATCAAACCTCAGTCAGTACTGTGTGGGGACTTGGGCGTCGCATCCCAGATTAAGGGCTGCGAGGTGCGCGCCGACATATCAGCTAACGTGTTCAATGACTTCGATGTAAGTTTCTACAATAGTCTGGGGATAATACCTGTGGTATCACCTGAGCTCACTCTTACGGAGATGACGTCATCCAAGGACAAACGCTTCAGCGTCTACGCGCACGGCCGCATCCCCCTCATGAGCACCAAGTATGCGCTGAAAGCGGATTCATTGACTGATGAGATGGGCTACACGTTTCCCGTTCGCGCAGAAGCAGACAACAGGCAGGTTCTAAACAGCGTCCCATACGGCCTCTACGATGAGATACTGGGTCTGAGGGACTCTGGCATCGTCGAGTACCTGCTGGATTTGGATGGGGATGCCGCAGGCACGGTGAGCCAATACAAGAGAATCCTGGCTGGCGAGCACATAAAAAAGCCTCAGGGATACACTATAGGCCATTTCCGAGAGGGCGTGGAGTAATGCACCGCTGTTAACTGGTATTTAAATAATCATGTGGAAGTAGATTCTTACATGGAAAAGTACGTGGTGGTTGGCGTTTCCATACTCACTTTGATGGTATGCGCATCGGCTTTGGCTGCGGCTCAGTCCACATCCCTCTACACGAGGATATGCACTGAGACTGATGACGGCATGGATTACATCCACTCTGGCGTCACTACCGACTACAGCGGCTCCCATGCGGACTCATGCGTGGACTCGACTCATGTCATGGAATGGTACTGCTACAAGGGGTACGTGCAATCGCATGTCCACGAATGCCCGAACGGCTGCGCGGATGGGGCCTGCATACAACAGAACCCGAACACCGTCATCTACCACTATGCATGCGTGAATCAACCAGATGGCATACTATACGGGCCCTCAGGGGTATTCGGTGAGGAGAGGTTAAATCACTGCATAAACAACAAACGCCTTATCCTCTGGCGTTGCATAGACAACGTCCCAGACTCCAAGGAGATAGAGTGCAAACTAGGGTGTGTGGACGGAGCCTGCTCGAAGGTTCCTGTCGTGTGGGCGACTTCGTCGACCGTGACTTCAACAACCTCCTCGACGACAACGTCGACTTCCATAACAACCACGACGTCAACGACGCTCGTAACATTCTCGTTTACCGAAGCATCAACGTCGACTTCGTCGACTCTCCTGCCCCCTGACGTCTCCTGCTTCGACAGCGACGGCGGGAGGAACTTCGATACATCCGGGGTCGTGACGACCACACACAGCATCCTCCCAGACGAGTGCATAGGCTGGCATAGGATACAGGAGTGGTACTGCAGCCTGGGGAAGGCCCACTCAGCATACGCGAAATGCCCATACAAATGCCAAGAGGGAGCTTGCATAACCCCTAGTTCTACTTGAGAATCTTCCCAGTCTCCATAAACCAGAGGTAAAGGTCAAGCTCAGCCATGTTCATTCTAATCCTCCCCCCTATCCTCCTCAGCTCGCACTCTACCTCAAGATACCTCTTGGGTGTGAGCGTCTTAGGCCTCCTGATAATCTTGTTGTCTGTGAGCACGTCTATTATGTGGAAGTCGAGTATCGCGTAGTCCTTGTATCCTATGTTCCTCAGGAAATGGCTTGCTTCCTTGTAGCCTAATCCTTTCACGTTGCATGCGAGATAGTGGCGGAGTTCGTTGCCTGAAAGGCGCTTGAGTACGCCCCCTAATGTCCTCCTATGCCTCCTTGCCCCCACGATGTACTCTGCCCTCGTGTTCGGGAACCTGTAGCCTAGCGCTCGCAACCTCGCAGCCAGTCCCCTCCTCGGCAGTTTTATGAATCCGTCGCCAATCGCCTTCTGTATGACAATAGCCCGCCCAGCGGTGTAGTTTGCGGTGAGTATGCAGAAGCATAGTTCATTGAATATGGAATCCCCGGATTTTCTCCCCGCCGCCTCAAACTGCTTTATTCTAGTGTCAACTAAACGGCCTACTCCGCTCCGTTTCAGCCTCTTGACCTCTGCAATCAGCGACATAATAGTACGCACCTCGCAGGCGCAGCCTCGGCCCCCACAACCTTCAGGGGGAGGCATATCAGCGTGTATCTGCCGGGTCTGGCGTGTCTCAACTCCAGTGATTCCATTATTGGAATCCCCCTACCAAGGAGAATCGTGTGTACGATATCAGACCCTTCACTGTCGACAGACAACTGGTCTGTCCCCACTGATTTCACACCAGCGGAAATAAGGTACTCTGCCGCGTCATGTGTGAGGTATGAGGTTATCCTCGGCGTAATCTTAGTCTTCCTGCTCTTAAGCAAGATGATGTCGCCTGGCCTTAACCTGCATCTCCTCAGCGTTTCAGCCTCCACCGCCCCCCTTTCAACCTCGCATACTCTTGCAGTACCTATGAGGCAATCGAGAGGAACCTCATCTACAGTCTTCCCGTCCTTGATTATGTGGGATGGCGCATCAACGTGTGTGCCAGTGTGCAGGCATGTCGAGATGGTAGAGGTCCTGAACCTGCCGTCCTTGACAGTCTTGATTTTGGTCCTCGGGTCGCCTCTGTACCTTACGGTCTTATCAGATAGTTTGGTGGAGATGTCGATAATCTTCATCTTACCCTGACTTCTCCCTTGGGAATCCGGCTTTCCTCCAGGCCATGTATCCGTCGACCAGACGATAAATACTCTTGAACCCTTCGGATGCCATGAGGTTGCCTGCCCTTATGCTCTCAGAGTTCCCGCCGCAATAGATTAGATACGTCTTCGACTTGTCAAGGTTCCTTAAGGCCCCCTCCTCCATCTTGGATTCCGGGATGTTCACTGCCGCGGGGATGTGGCCCGCCTGGTAGAATGGGACTCCCCTCACGTCAATCAACCCAAGGCCAGGCTGCGTCTTGATTAGCGTATTCGCCTGATAGGCGTTAATCTCTGTGAAAGGCTGCGTGTCATCGAGCGGTGGCACATTCACAGGCTCGCCAGTGTAATTATCTATGTATGCGCTGTCGTTGAACTTGAGCGTCTTTATTATATCCCCCTGGGCATCGCCGAAGGCCTTCCTCGTCTGCTCCTTCCCGTAGCCTGCGAAAACCATGATCTTCTGCTTGTCAGCCCACAGGCTCGATATCACGTAGACGGATTTGGCTTGGGGGCTTGCGAGCACCTCCTGCTTCTCCTTTTGGGTGAGTATGTCATCCACTATCTTACCTACGCCCTCAGGAGCATTCGGTCCGCCGAGTATGGTTATGAACTGGTCCCCCTGGTGCTGCTGTAGGTCAGATGCGGATATGGTCTGCACGTTGAATCCGATGGACTTGAGGGTGTCAACGTAGCTCTGTGAGAGCGGCAGGTCAATGGAATTGCCCAATACCGTCAACTGCGGCGTCGTAGACTGAGATGAAACGGCAAATGCTGTCATAAAACACAACAGTATCGCCCATGTTAACGTGCTGGTTTTCATGGTTGAATATGAGGACCACGCGTTATATATCCCTGATGATTACCTGCCGGTTAGCCTACCTCATCTTCTTGAGGACCATGTATGTTCTGCTCCCATTATCAAGTTCCCCTGAACTCCAGAGTGCGTCGATGTCCTCAGGGTGGTCCACGTCCCTTAGGTTAGGGAGGATGGCGACCTTGAGGCCAAGGGCTTCAGCGTTCGCTTTCGTCTTATCGAAGATGTCGGTGCCGTTCCAGTCGACGCCCTCGAACAGCTCCTTTCTGGCGCCTCCGCCGCCGATGAGGTAGAATCCGCCGTCGTGGCATGGGCCCAGGACGAGGTCGTTTACGTCCATGAGGTCGAATGCATCGTCAATGTGCTCCTTCCTGAGTGTCGGGACGTCGCATCCTACGACTAGGAGGTCTTTGACCCCCATCTTGTAGAAGTCGGTGAAGACGTTGAGTAACTTCTCTCCCATGTCCCGGCCTCGCTGCAGCATGTATTTCCTGTCTCCGAAGAGGTTCCACATGACTTGCGCCTTACCCTCCGGGTAATACGCTATCCACGGGTAGTAGTCCCTGAGTTTGTCTATTGTGTCCTCTAGGAAGGCGATATAAATCTCCTCAACCTGGTAGGGGGAGTATCTCTTCTGCAGTCTCGTCTTCACCTGCCCCCGCTCCGGAACCTTCGTGAAGACAATGACCTCTTTCATAACAGCCAAAACACCCACTCAATTATATTCCTGCGGATTTAAATGGGTGTTTTCTACTTCTCCCGGCTTTGCCGCTACCATCCGTCTCGCGCGTCTTTCTTCCCCTCTTGAGGATTCCTGAGACGAATAGGGAATAGTATTCCCAGTGCCATAGTATATGGAAAACTGAGATGACTGTCATCGCGATCCCGGATTCGACGTGCCAGTATAATGTGCTGGGTGATGGTAGGACTATCCCATAGTTTATCCTCAAAATGAGGAGTATGCCTGAGCCTGCGGAGAACAGGAACGTCACAAGAAGCATGATATTCCACACCATCCTATGGGCCCTGACGCTTATCGTGCCCCTCCGGTAGAGGAGGAATGATAGGCAGTAAGTAAACCCGAATAATGCTATGACTGGGATGAAGTCGTATTTCCCGCCCGTCAAGGGCAAATTTAGTGCCATGATTATCCCCTCAGCAACCGAATGTGACTTCTAGTTCGCCGCCCTCCTGATATTCTATCTCGAGTATCTTCGCTGTCGACTTGAGGTCGCCCTCGACCTTTTTTAGCATGCTAATCTGCTCGGAGGTCGCCTTTATGGTCGCATTCTCCACTTCCTTGGCGAGGCTCATCTTGTTCTCCGTCTTATGCTTACGGACTCTACCGAGGACTTCCACCAGCACATCCCCCACCCTCTCAGATTCATCGTCTGCTGCGAACGGTTCAGGCCACTGGCTTATGTGGATGGACTTCCCCTCCTCCTTAATGTTATAATATAATTGGTAGACCTCCTCTGTTATGTGAGGCATTATCGGAGCCATCATCTTGATTATCGCAAGGAGGCTCTGGTAGAGTGTGTACTGCGCCGCCTTGCGTGACACCTGGCCTCTTATGTCAGGTTTATACAACCTCTCCTTCACTATCTCCAGGTAGTAGTCGCAGAAGGTCTGCCAGAAGAACTTCTCCACCTCCGCCTTAGTGCGGGAGTACTCGTATCCGTCGAAGGCCTCTGTCGAGACCGTGATTATCCTTGCGAGTTTCGCAAGCAGCCACTTGTCCACGACCTCAAGCGGGGGTTTGCTCCCGTCATAGTCCTGAAGGTGCATGAACACGAACCTGCTGGCGTTCCATAGTTTCGTCGTGAACTTCTGGCCTGTCACCAAATCCTTCTCCGAGAACGGGAGGTCTTCGCCGAGCTTGCACCCCGCAGCCCAGAACCTCAGGCAGTCTGCGCTGTAACGGTCTATCATCAGCTGCGGCTCGACGACGTTGCCTTTACTCTTGCTCATCTTGCGGCCGTGCGGGTCCTGGGCGTGGCCTGATATGACCACGTCAGCCCAGGGGTTGACGCCGTCGTGGAGCCTCGATTTCACGACCGTGTTGAACAGCCAGAATGTTATGATGTCGTGGGCCTGCGGCCTCAGGCTCATCGGATAGAGCCTTTTGTATATTGGCTTGTCCTTGAACTGGTCAACCGAGAGATGAGGTGTGAGGGATGACGTTGCCCATGTGTCCAATATGTCCTCTTCTGGAATGAACTTATCATGGCCGCACTTCGGGCATTTGCTGAGCGGGGGCTTATCCACTATCGGGTCTACCGGAAGGTTCCCCTCGGCAGCGAGTATGACCTCCTCGCACTTCTCGCAGTACCACACCGGGAATGGGACTCCGAAATACCTCTGCCTCGATATGAGCCAGTCCCACTGCAGGCCCGCCACCCAATGCTCGTAGCGGTGCCTCATGTATTCTGGGTGCCAGCTGAGTTGCCTGCCCCACTCCAGCATCTCGTCCTTCATGTCAAGATACTTGATGAACCACTGCTTGCTCTTGAGGTACTCGACTTCAGTGCCGCAGCGCTCGTGGACGTTCACCATGTGCTTGATAGGCTTCTGGGCTATCAGGAGGCCCGCGGCCTTCAGGTCCTCTATTATGGCGGCTCTCGCCACTGTCACCTTAAGTCCCTTGTACTTTCCGGTGGCTTCGGTCATGCGCCCGTCAGGCGATATCGCGACTTTGATTGGCAGGTTATGGGCCTTCTGCCATTCCATGTCCGTCTGGTCTCCGAACGTGCAGCACATGACGACGCCCGTCCCCTTCAGGGGGTCTGCGCGCTCGTCAGGCAGCATCGGAACCTCGAAGCCTAGGAGCGGGACCAGCGCCTTCTTGCCCTCGTATCTAGCGTACCTCGCGTCGCTTGGATGGTAGAACACCGCGACGCAGGCAGGCAGCAGCTCCGGCCGCGTGGTTGCGATTATGATGTCCTTGCCTTCGACCTTGAACACTATGTCGTTGAAGTTAGAGTCCAGTTCCTTGTCCTGGCACTCCACCTGGGAGATGCCGGTCTGGCATTCAGGGCACCACATCGTCGGTGCGTCCTTCCGGTACTCCCTGCCCATCTTGTATAAGTCGATGAACGACTTCTGCGATATCCTCTGGCAGTGCTTGTTTATGGTCGTGTAGAATATGCGCCAGTCGCAGCTCATCCCGATGCGCTTCCAGTCGGCGATGTACTTCGGCCGAAGCTCCTCCTCGAGGGTTCTGAGGCACAGTTTCACGAACTCCTGGCGGTCCATGTCGCGTGCGCGGACCTTCTTCTCCTTTTCGACGAGGCGTTCCGTAGGTATCCCGTTGTCGTCAGTCCCGAAGGGGTAGAATATGTTGAGCCCGCGCATCCTCTTGTAGCGGACTATGAAATCCTGCTGGCTGTAGCTGAACGCATGCCCCAGGTGCATCTTCCCCGATACCGTCGGCGGGGGAGTGTCCACTGAATAGACCTTAGCCTGACTGTCGGGGTTGAAGTGGTATACCCCCTCCTCCTCCCAGAACCTCTGCCAGCGGGGTTCGGCAGTCTTAGCGTCGTATTGGTTCTCAGAGGCCATGTTAAAAACTAAATAGAGATAATGGAATAAGGTATTAAAAGCAGCGCCCTAAACGCGCATCAACGGTCCATATCCTCGGTTGCCATGGTATATAGGTGCCATTTCCAGTCCTGTTATTACTTCTGTCACGAATGTATACTCATGGTCGACAACTATGTGCGGCATGTCGCGGTCGCATTACTCCTCATCATCCTCCTGTATGTAAGCCAGGATTACCTGGGCGGGTTTAGGCCCTACCTTACGAGTATAATCGGCTTCTACCTTATCTTCTACTCACTCTTTAGCGGTCTGCTCGCATTATTTGTCGGATTCACCATCTCATTGTTCTCCTACGTTGTCAGCATGCCTTTGATTGCACCCCTTTATGGTCTAATGTTGGGGTACATAATCTATTTCTACAAGACCCTCGTCTACATCTTCATAGAGAAGATTCTGTCAAGGTATCCTCCGCTTCAGAGGTTGCGCAAGAGGGTAATTACTTCGCAGGCATACAAACGATTCAGTAGGTGGGCTGATTCGCTCCTTGCCAGGGCCGGGCTGAAAAAAGTACATATCCTGAGAGTCTATGACGTCACGACATGCCCCCATTGTATGCGATACATCCCCAGGGAGAGCAGGGCTTGCATGTATTGCAAGAAAGAGGTGATGCTCGAGCCTACCTGAAGTAGGCCTGCATCACATACTGGGACACCATCCTGTGGGTGTTGAAGAAGGAGCCGTTGAGGGCGATGTTATGCCTCATCATATGCGTCCACCAGTCCTTGTTCCCATAGTATGTTGGCAGTATCTTATTCTCGAGTTTCTCGTACAGGTCCTTTATGTCCTCAGACTCGGCGGTCTCCGCCTCCACGTTCACGGGCTTGGGGCCTATGCTCCAGCCAGTGTACCCCTCTATGTGGCCCTCTATCCACCAGCCGTCCAGGACTGAGAAGTTCAGGACGCCGTTGGCTGCGGCTTTCATGCCAGATGTCCCGGAAGCCTCCATCGGTCGCTTGGGGTTGTTGAGCCACAGGTCGCAGCCTGAGGTCATGAGTTTCGCGGTGTACATCTCATAGTTCTTCATGTAAACGGCCTTTATGTCCCCGTCTATCTCCTTTATGTGCTGGAATATCGTCTTGATGGTCTCCTTCCCCTGAGTATCTAGCGGGTGGGCTTTACCCCCATATATGAGTTGTATGGGACCTTCTTCCTTCACTATCTCCTTCAGGCGCTCGATGTCATTGAATAACAGGTCAGCCCTCTTGTATGATGTCGCGCGCCTTGCGAACCCTATTGTGAGCGTGTCATAATCCATCTCCTTCTTGTAGTGGTGATTGACGAAGTCTATAATCTCCTTCTTTGCAGCCTGGTGAGCAGCCCACAGTTCGTTGCGTGGAATCTTAAACGCGTTTCGTAGTGCGAATGGGTCCTCACGCCAAGACGGTATATACTTATCTAGGACAGATGCAATCGGGTCGCAGACCCAGGTGGGGGTGTGTACGCCGTTGGTTATGGCAGCTATGTGGTATCCCGGGAACATCTTCTGTGTGACCTCCCCATGCTTCTGGGCGACGCCGTTTATGTGGCCTGAGTGGTAGAGCGCAAGGTAGGTCATGTTGAGGTTCCCCCACTTGTCCACTATGTTATCGTGCTTGAGGGTCTCGACGTCGCAGAAGTCCCGAAGCACGCTCTTGGACAGGTCGAATGCGAATGCGTCATGCCCCTCAGGGACCGGCGTGTGCGTCGTGAAGACGCAGAGGTCCCTCACCTTCTCCAGGTCGCCTCCGTAGCGGTCCATGAGCTCAAGCGTCAGGAGCGCGGCATGCCCCTCATTAAGGTGGTATACTTCGAGGTTGTCATGCTCGAGGAGCTGCAGCATCCTCACGCCACCTATCCCCAGGAGCGCCCCCTGCATGAGACGGTACCTGCGGTCTCCGCCATAGAGGAAGCTCGTGAGCCTCCTGTCCTCAGGGGTGTTCCCGTCGACGTTGGAATCCAGGAATATAACTGGCACAAGGGCTCCACTAAGTCCCTTCACCTCATAAATCCAGCCTTGGAGTATGATGTCTCTGCCCTCGAGTTTGACACTGACTCTCTTATCTATGGGCCGCATGTACTTCTTGTGGTCCCAGTCGACTGGAACCTCATTCTGGTTGCCGTCAATGTCAAGTTCCTGGTAAAAATACCCCTTCTCGTTCAAGAGCGAGACAGCCACAGCATGGACCTTCATGTCTGCGAAGGATTTTATGGTGTCCCCAGCTAGTATCCCCAAACCGCCGGCATACGTCGGTACCTCAGGGGAGAGTCCGATCTCAAATGAGAAATACGCTATCTTTCGCTCTTGAGGTTTGTATTTGCGGTACTCCTTCATCTTAATCAGTCTGACAGTAACCTATCTGACTACTTTCTTAATAATAGCATAGGGGGGCTTATTTTTTAGATGAAGGCTAATATTCTCTGATGTTGCCGCGCTTCCTGACGGTGTCTAAGTACGAGGTGAAACAGTATAGGCGGAGATATTTCGAGCAGTTGTTCATCTTCGCAGGCATCATCCTCATATTCCTTATGGTCTCAGGCTCGGACCAGGGGGTAGCAGACACGCCAAGCGCCTACGGGCTGTACAAGGTGGGCTACCTCAGGGACAGCATGTTCGCAAGCGTATCCCACTACTCGCTCAATATGCTGCCTTACAAAAGCAGGGATGATGCGCTTGCAGCCCTGGGGGGTGGGAACATAGACGTATTCGCTGACGAAAACGATGGCTTCTCTTCATTCACGACGTCGGGGACCCTGAAGTCTGCGGCCGCACTCAAGAGACTCAAACAGGTCGTTTTAGGGGCGAAGAGGGATGAGATTTAC
>Ga0315284_10000750_pt1 | contig 44604 bp, 38 predicted proteins | sample YL17G09_16_MG_FD_203696 | JGI IMG/M metagenome (GOLD analysis project Ga0315284, IMG submission 203696) | Sediment microbial communities from Yellowstone Lake, YNP, Wyoming, USA - YL17G09_16 | ecosystem: Environmental > Aquatic > Freshwater > Lake > Sediment | place: USA: Wyoming | collected...
GTCGGATGCTTCCAGCGTAGTGAATCCCTCCTGGCTGGCCAGGGCCTGCACGATGAACTCTCGCACGGGCTGGCTGTCGTCTACCACGAGTATGCGTATGTCCGTCGTCATCTCATTCTCCCAGGGGGCACAATGATGCCGGACGCAGGCGGCCGGCGGCCCATCCTGCGTTCAGCGATACCGGTCGTTGACGCTCTCATTATATCCTGCTTGAGCACGTCTGTTCATTACGGGAGGGTTACGGTTGGGTAACAACCGGCAGACGGAGTGTTGACTTTCCTCCAGGATTGGTTTATACTAGTGGCCGGTACGAAATCCTTGAGGAGGAGTTGCCATGGCGAAACTGGAAATCATTGAGGGGATTGGTCCGGCGTATGCGGAGAAACTGCGCGCCGCCAGCGTTCGCAGCGTGCATGCGCTTCTTCACGCTGGCGCCACCCCCGCACGGCGCAAGGCCCTGGAGGAAAAGACCGGCATCGGTGGCGAGCGTATCCTGGACTGGGTCAACCGGGCCGACCTGCTGCGCATCCGTGGCATCGGCGAGGAATACAGCGACCTGCTCGAGTGGGCCGGGGTGGATAGCGTGCCCGAACTGGCCCAGCGCAACCCGGAAAACCTTCACAAGCGGATGCTCGAGATCAACGCGGAGAAACGGTTGGTGCGCCGGCCTCCTACCCGCGACATGGTCACCCGCTGGGTGGGGCAGGCCAAGACCATGGAGCGGATCGTCTCGTACTGATGCGGATCAGTAGATCCGTGGACTCGTAGGTCCGCAGGCCTGTGTGTGGTCCAGTTGCTGTGCCCCTGGGGACCGCTTGCAGCCTGGCCCAGCGAGGTTGGGGCGCTGCGCCGCGCCGTCTTGCGGCGGCCATCGTCCTGGCCTGTCCCGATCTCCCCGGGCTGGCATGAGCGTGCGCCCAGGACCTGGCCCCACGTCCTTCCGGCCTGGGCCAGTGCCGTCCACGTTGAGGTGATGGTTGTATGAGCAGCCCTGACGACAAGACCGTTATCTCCATCTCTCCCCTCCAGCAGGCCTGGGCCACGTTGGTGCGTCTCGTCGGTACCATCGCCGGTGCGGCCAGCCTGACGTTTGGCATCGGCTTTGTGTTGGTCAACCTGAGCCTGCTCAAGCACGGCATCTACGAAGGCGGGCTAGTGCGCGAACAGTTCGTGAGCGCCGGCATCTCCTTCATCGTCCTGCTGGCGGGTGCGATTCTCATCGCCATGGCCGCTTACCCGCTGGCCAACCGGCTGCTGAACCGGTTCCCTCTCATATTCCGCATGCTGCTGGCCGCCGTCGTGGCTGCCGGGTTGGACTATGTGCTGGTCCTGGCGGTGTGGGGATTCATCGGATTCCGCTTCTTTTCCTGGCCTCTGCTCGTGTGGACCTTTGCCAGTGGCTGGCTGGGCCTCTTTCTGCTCTACGCCGACCGGATAGACTGGGCGCAGAGGGCTTTCTTCCGCCGGCCTCTGCCCTCCGCTCAACCCCAGCCGGCCGGGGAGACCAAGGCCCCCGTGCCCCAGATTCCGAGCCGGGCCGAATCCCCAGCCTACCTGACCACGCTGGGCATCGTCTTCTTTGCCCTGCTCCTCACCTACGGCCAATACGTGTACGAGACCCTGCCGGCCGCCCTGGGTGGGGGATTGCCCGTCGTCGTCCAATTCACCGGCCGTGAGGAGAGCATGGCCATCCTGGCCCACATGGGGGTCCCTCTGGATAGCCCCACCACCACCGGCCAACTCGAACTCATCGGGCAGACGGGCAGCCGGTACATCGTCTTCGTCCGCCAGACCAGTTGGGAGAAATCGCGCGCGACCGACCAGACCCGCGTGATCAGCCGGCGCACCGCCCTGGCCTTTGCCAAGGGCTTTGTGGAGGGCGTCCACTACTACCCATCCGAGTATCACCTGACCGACGAATTCGCGGCCGTCACTCACGTGCAGCGAGGGGACGAACTGGCCGCCCAGCAGTTCTACGATGGGGCCATCGAAGAGTACACCGAGGCCATCCGCCGCCGGCCGGATTATGCCCCCGCCCATTTCAAGCGCGGCCAGGCCTACGTGGTCAAAGCCCGCCACACCCCCGACCAGCAGGGGCGCTTCGCCAGCCAGGCCGTGGAGGACCTGGAGTGGGCCAGCGGGCTGAACCCTGGCGAAGTCCTCTACGCGTACAACCTGGCCATGGCGCAGGCCCTGGCCGGCCTGCACTGGAGCGCGGTGGGGACCCTGCGCGACGTGGTCAGCCGGGCGCCATCCTACCGGGACCAGGCGCGGGTCGAGCCTCTCTTCGACCCGCTGAAGGTGCGGGCCGACCTGAACTTTGGCTTCGAGACCATCCTCTTCGATAGCGTCGTGGAAGCCGGCCGCGCCTACGCCGCCCAGGGCCAGGAGCGCTACGCCGTTGCCCAGGGAACCACCGACGCCCAGGCCCGCCGTGAGGCGTTGGCCCAGGCCGCCCTGGCCTATGGCCGGTCCGTCACCCTGACGGCTGACCTGCCCCTGGAACAGGCCAGTTACCGGGTCGCCCTGGCCACCATCTACCAGGACCAGGGGCTCCCTGACCTGGCGTTGCTCGAATTGGAGCAGGCGGCGGACGCGGCCCCGGACAATGAGGCCTACCACCTGTCGCTGGCCCTGGCCTACGCGGGGCAACTGCGCTGGGCCGATGCTCAACGCCAGTACGAGGAGGTCCTCGAGCGCAACGACCAGAACGTGAGTGCCTGGCTGGGCAAGGGAAACGCCCTGCTCCAGCGAGCCGACCACCGCCGGGCGGCGGACGCCTTCCAACGGGCCAGCGTCCTGGCTCCGGAGCAAGTGACCGCCTGGTATGGCCTGTACGCGGCCCGCCTGGCCTTCGCGCCGGCGGAGGCCGAAGCCCCGCTGCGCCAGGTCGTGACCCTGGATCCCACCTACGGGGTCACGGCCACCCAGGCCCTGCGGCAGGCCGAACTGGAGACCGGTGTCCGTGAGCGCCTGGAGGCCGTCCTGCGGGCGGCCGAGGCAGCCGCGCGGGGCGATGCCTTCCTGAAGGCGGGCGACCTGGCACAGGCGATCAACGAGTACACCACTGCCATCGGCAGTGACCCGGGCAACCTCGTCTACCTGGTCAAACTGGGGGACGCCTATCGCCAGCAGGGCGACGCTGGCGCGGTCGAAGCCTATGCCCAGGCGGCCGACGTCTACCGCCGCCTCATCGAGCAGGCGGCGGGTGAGCCCTCCTACCACTTCCGTCTGGCGACCGTCCTGGTAGCCCAGGGGGAGGATGCGGCTGCCCTCGATGCCTACAACACCGCCATCGGCCTGGCCCCCAACGTGGCCGCTTACTATGCGGCGCGTGCCCTGCTCTACGCCCGCCTGGGCCGCCCCGGCGACGCCATCGCCGGCTACGAGCAGGCGATCAGCCTCGACGCCGGCAATTACGTCTATTATGGCCGGCTCGGCCAACTCTACTACGCCCAGGCGCGCTACGATCAGGCCATCGTCACGCTGACCACTGCCGTCGGGCTGAATGCCCAGTATGCGCCGGGCTTTTACTACCTGGGGCTGGCCCACCTGGCCCTTGGCAATGCGGAAGCCGCCCGTACTGCTTTCACCAACTGTACCGCCGTGGCCCAGGACGACGTCCAACGCAGCCAGTGCCAGGAGCAACTGGCGCCCCTGGTGACCCCCATGCCCTGACGGAGTGCTGTGCCATGAAGAAAATCACCCTCAAAGACAAATTCCGCTAAGGGTCAATCCCCCCAAGTCTGTGCCGGTTACGTTTTCCAGAGAAGATCGCGTGATCGTGCTGGCTGAAAACTGAAATTTAGGACAACTTTCACATTTCTTTCACGCGATGTGAACCAAAGCGTGGTAGGATGATGATGTCGTTGGTTCTAGGGCCTCGCTGCATCAGGGCGATGGCCCGTTGACATGCAGGCAGAAAGGTAAACCGATGAACAGCCCTGAATTTACCGACAACGTCATCACCCAGGTGCACACACTGGTGCGGGCGATCGAGTCGCTGGATACGATTGAGTCGAGCGACCCGTTTGAGCGGGCGTTGGCTGACCTGTTCCTGGCAGCCTACAAGCGCCGGCTGCGGGAGGTCGTCCAGGCCGCACCGCCGTGGGTCGCAGAGCAGGTCTCGAGTGCCAGCCTGGTTGCCCTGTAGGCCATCATGCGTTCCCCTCCCGTTCAGGGAGGGGCATACACCTCTCCCAGTTCCCGATCCAGCCTGTTCAGGTCCACCAGCCACGCGCTGTGGGCCTGGGCCAGGGAACGGGCCGCGCCGGTGAAGCCAGCCTGGGCGAACACCGCACAGGTTACCTGCCATCCCTCGCCTGCGTAAGTCCTGCAACACCCTGGCTGACTTGTTCTCGACCAACTCGCGCACGACGTCCCGCCCCACCGGCTCCGCACCCCACTTGCACTCTCCCAGCAGGATGGCCCGCTCGCGCCAGTTGACCGCCACTACGTCCGCCTGTGCCTGGCGACTCTAATGGCTGCCGACCTTAAACAAAATAAGACACATGCAGATTAGTATAATCAACAGGTGTCTTATTCTACCATCGTCGAGAACAAGAGGCAAGCCAATGCGCTGGCTCCCTCTTCCCCCAAGATCCCCAGGGCCGCCGGCGAAGCGCTGGGCTGCTGGCTGGCTTACAGGGCGTGGCTCTAACTCTGGCCACGTGAAGCCAGGCGTACCGGGCTCTCAGGAGGGCAACCTGGCATTGAGTTCGGTACGTGCAGGCCCGCTCCCGGTGGCCCTGGGTGTCGCGCTGAAATGGGCACTACTGGCTAATGGCTGCAACCGGCTGGCTCTGCGAGAGGCGGCTGGGAGCAAAGAGACCGACAACGTCACTAGGACGTCTTGCCCAAGCAATCCAGACACAAGATCTCACAGTTGGAGAGCACGTCGCCGACAAACGCGTCAATCTTGTGTGCTTCCCAGGTGCCGCGTTTCTTCCCTCCTCTCATCTCGAAGCGCAGCTTCTCGTTGCATCGCCCGTGCTGGTGGCTATGCGCCGGCCTCTTGCATTCGCAGCGTCCGCCACTCCTGTTCCACGCTGCCTCAACCACTTGAGTGGGAAACGGCATACGGTCACCTCCTACCCTTGAACTTCAGGTTGCCCTGTGATCATTATACCACACTTGGGTGCAGTTTGGGTAAATGGGGTGACCTCCTTCACCTACTACGCCCACGACGGCACGGCGGATTCCAACATCCCAGAAGTCAAGCGTTGAACCAGTCAATGCTCAGCGTAGAAAGCGATGCCGACGGTGCCCGGCCCGGCGTGAGTGCCGATGGCGGGACTGACTGTGGTGCGATAGATCGTGGAGATGCCGAAGCGCTCCCTGACCTGTTCGGCCACAGCATCACCTTCCTCGGGACTGTCCACGTCAAGGACGGCTGCTTCCGCCATCCGTTTCCCGCCCAGCCGTTCCTCCGCAACTTCTAGCATCCGTGCGATGGCCTTGTGCTTGCTACGCACCTGGGCCAGTGGTTCAATGGTACCGTCCGTCAGGTGCAACAGCGGCTTGATGTTCAGGGCGGTCCCCATCAGCCACTTGGCTCCTCCGATGCGGCCGCCCCGGTGCAAATATTCCAGCGTGTCCACGGCGAACAGCAGGTGCACCCTGTCCCGCATCTCCTCGGCTGCCGCAACGACCTCGTCGAGGGATTTGCCGGCGGCGGCGGCGCGCGCGGCAGCCAACACGATGAAACCCAGCCCCATCGAAGTCGAAAGCGCATCTACCACGCGGATCGTGAGATCCGCCAGTCGCGCTTGCGCTGCCTGCGCGTTGGCCACAGTGCCGCTGAGTTTTGAGGTCAGAAACACGCCGACGACAGCATCGGCGCCGCTCCCTGCCTGCCGGAAAAAGTCCTCAAACTCTCCGGCAGATGGTTGAGACGTAGTCGGAAAGGTCTGGGCGCTCCGCAGGCGGCGGTAGAAGGTGGGTGGGTCAATGTCCACTCCGTCCCGCAGGTGCTCTTCGCCCCAGATGACCCACAGGGGAATCACCGGAATACTCAGATCGCCCAAGGCTGCCTCAGGGATGTAGGCCGAACTATCCGTGACCACCATGATCTTGTGACTGCTCATCATAACCTCCTCGCACTTGGCGCTAAAAACACGATAGATATAACACTGTGCCCACACATGGGATGCGCCCGCGGATAAGAAAGAAGCCCCCTCATCTGATCTGCACGGTCGGGGCGGTCTTGTGTGAGCGAGATTACGCCGGGGCAGCGCAGCAAGTATTGACTTTTGCGCCAGGTCAGATCGGTACAACTTTTGGGGTGCACCCCTTACCTTTGTATCTCTACAGCATGACATAGTAGAGCTACATATTACGGAAAATGAAGCAACTGCAAAGACCACACTTGAGACAGAATACAAATTGCGTCCGGGTCTATATATTGAGGCAATAGCAGCTGAGTTAATGAGCTTACCTCCTGTCTACTACGACTCTGCAGAGAACATTGAAACAACAGGTGAAGAAATTTTCACATAGTCTCGAATTATGTGCTTGAGTAGCGGCCAGTCGACTGCGACTGGCGGGAAATGCTCTCCTCAGTACGATTGGGGGAAACCCAACCCATTCGATCTGAAGGAGAGCACCGATGAGCAGTGTAAACGAAACAGAGCAAAAGCGCCAGAACCGTACCGTGACGCTCTACTTGGGCAACACACTGGAGGAATATCACCAGATGATCTCGACGAAGGATGGCATGCGGGCCTTGATCGAACGCATTGAGGTCGCGGATAGCCTGAACTGGGGTCATTTGGCCGACGGCCACGATCTGGATTGTCCGCGTCACTTGCACTTCACCCACCACGACAGCTACACGCGCTGGGCCCAGCATTTCGGCGGCACGCAGTCGCTCGTGACCATCATCCGTGTGCGCTGCTTGGATTGTGGTGCAGTCTTTACCATCCAGCCCGCGTTGATTGTGCGCTACAAGCGATACGATACCGACGCCATTGAGAAGTTCATGGTGCTGCTGTTCATCACCGAAGACAGTTATCGTATGGCAGGTGTCAGCCAGGCTCTGGGTATGGACACTCAACAAGCCGGTACTTGGGTGGTGTTGGATGCAGCCGAGGGCGACACCATTTCTCCCACCGCTCTCTGGGCCTTGGTGCAGTGGCTGGGGCAACTGTCGCCAGCCCAGTTGAACCTGGCGTTGGGCGTTGATCCGCCCACCCACGTCATTGAAGATGAGAAACACGTGAAGGAGTGTGGTGAGAAAGCCTACGTACCCATCGTGTATGCCCCCAGAGAGGCCTTGATTTGGTGGATCGACTACATCGATAGCGTCTCGGAAGAGGTCCTGCGCAGTAGCTTGGAACGCTTCAAGGCGCTCAGTGGGCGGTTGGCCCACATCGTCGGAGCTACGGTGGATGGGTGGGACCCGGCCCAGAATGCTCTGCGAGGGGCATTTCCGGGAATCACGTTGGCGGAGTGTCAGTTGCACGCCTTGATCAAACTGGGACAACATCTGGCTACCTTCAAGCGTCAACGCCAGGCCGTTGGCCAGCCTGTCTCTGAGCAGGAGGAGGCTCTCATTCGCCAGTCCTTCATCCGTGTCCTACGGGCTCCCACCCCCCAAGCATACCAGGCAGCCTTGGATGAACTGCCTGATGTGTTCGACCAGGATCCACTGGCCTCTCGCAAAGACTCCTTAACTGCCAAACAGGCCCTGTTCCAAGCCTGGACAACGGACGATGAGTTAGCGGTGGTAACCACAGCGCTTGACCAATGTATGAAGTTCCTCAACCGTAAGCAGGACAATATGCAAACCTTCCACAGCTCCAAGAGTGGCCTTGCAACCATGAACGCTTGGGCCATTACACGTAATTGCTGGCGCTTCCTCAAGGGAGCCAAGCGTGCTGGACTATCTCCACTCGAGTTGGCGGGGGCCGATTTCTTGGGTATTCCCTGGGTGCAATTGGTCAACCTGGTCTTATGTGCCTGGTCCACCTTGACCCTTGCACTCGGAGTGCTACTGGTAAGCACATAATTCATGACGATGTCGGTATTTGCACACTACGCATGCCTTCGATCAGCTGGCGCAGCTCGAAGGTGATGCCCTCGAGCACGGCGCGGCCAACGTCAGCCTGGCCGTGGCTCGTCGCCAGGCCCCATAGGGCGCCCCGGCCTCCCTTCGTCCGAGCGCCGCCTCGCCCCAGGGGGAAGAAGAAGAGTCCCCGTGCCCCGATAGGCACCTGCGGCAGTTGCTGATTCATGAACTCGAAGGCCTGGCACCTCGTCCCAGGCCGATGACCGCCGTGCGGCGCCAGAACGGTGTCCACGTACCATTCCACCGTCGTTCCTACGGGTCCCATGGAACGCAGTGCGCCCCAACGGTCCGGGACGGCGTGGCGGCTCACCGCCATCTGTGCTGGACCTTGTCCCCAGGCCGGTTCAGCGCTGACAACGAGCACCACCCAGGCGGTGCCACAGGACAGAAGAACCTGCCCTGGCTCAATGACACCTGCCCCCAGGGCTGCAGCGTACTGGTCGTGGGCCCCGTTCATGACCCAGACCTCACCGGAGAGCCCCATCTCACGGGCGACGTCGGCTCTGAGAAGGCCGACGCGTTGGCCCGAGGGCAGCACAGGGGGAAGGCGCTCTGCCGTGATGCCAACTGCGGCGAGAGCACGCGGCTCCCAGCAGCTCTCCACAATGTTGTAGAGCGTGCTGTAGCCAGCATCGGAAGGATCCTGGTACGGCTGGCCTACGAGGCGGTAGATCATGAAATCGTTGACCTGCAGGAAGTATCGGGCAGCTTCATAGTTCGGTGGCTCGAAGCGCCGCAGCCACTCGATGTGAGCCAAGACCGAGCCTCCAGACAGGCGCCAACCGCTGAACTGGCGTACCTCCTCCGGGTCCAGGTCGGCCTGCAGGTCCTTCAGTACTGTGGCTCCGCGGCCATCCATCCAGGCAAAAGCCCTGCGCAGTGAGCGCCCTTCGGCATCTACCAGAGCCAGGGCCCCCGCCTGGCTAGAAAGCGAGAGGCCGAGAACCTGGGCACCCGGCCCGGCTTGTGCCACGGCCTCCCGTGCCGTGCTCAGAACTGTCCGCCAAAGGTCCTCGACGTCCTGCTCGAACTGGTTTTCGCCAACCTTGTACAGGCTGCAATCCTGGCTTGCCTGGCCCACGATCCGGCTATCAAGGTCGAAGAGCAGTGTCTTGACGCGCGTGGTCCCTACATCGATCCCCATCAGCAGTGCCATAGTTGGACCCTTGCCAGAAGCGTCAAACCAGATCCGCGGCTTCTTGCAGCCAGACTCTAGCGCGCCGCTTTGATCAGATACCAAAGCGTAGCGTCCTTTCCGTCCAAGGTGATCTTCCAGATGTCGCCCTCGGTCAGAAAGGGCCTGCCCTCAGCACTGGGCTGGCCACGGGGATCGAGTGGGTAGAGCGTGAGTCCCGTGGCGCCCTCCAGTCCACACAGCTCCAGCCGGCCGGTGACGGGCTCGATGCGCGCAGGTGCGTGGCCCCACTGATCCCCTACCGAGGTGCGGCTGTCATCCTTCCAGCGCAGTCCTGTATTTGCCACCCGCGCCCCCGCGACCAGGAGCAGACGCTGCGCCCGGGCGATGGGTTCCGCCTGCCGCCCACCGACGACCATGGCCACTTCTGCATCGGCCTGGTGCCAGGCACCTATGAACTGAGTTTCACCCCGCCTGCGTGCCTGGGGTTCGGCCCCACGACGCTGGTCATCCCCATCACCCAGGACACGCCTATGAGCGTCACCCTGCCGCCGGGATTCACCGTAGGGGGGCGCGTCACCAGGCAGTCGGGCGAGCCTGTGCCGGGGGTCCAGGTCTACGCCCAAGATCTGCGCATGGGCGGCTTTGGCTTTGCGCCGACGAACGAGTGCGGGCAGTGTGCTGGCCTTCGCCTCGCCCGAGTTGCGCGCCAGGATGCAGGAGGGCCTGGAGGAGATCCGCAGCGGCAAGTTCGCGCTGGAATGGGCGGCCGAGCGCCAGGCGGGCTACCCGTTGCTAAAGATGCTGAGAGAGGCCGCCCGCTCGCTTCCGCTGTACGAGGTGGAGCACGAGCTGCGCCAGGCCCTGTCCGGATCGGTGGAGGATTAAAGCCCTCCAGACCTGACAGGTCTCAATCGCACATCACCACGCGCACCACGCCGGTGTCCGGTTCCACCCACACGCCCCCACCCACCTCGTCCCCGTTGCGCCTCCGCTCCACCACGAACGCGCCGTCCCCGTCCAGGTGGCCCTCGTCCACACTGACGTACTGGGCCTGGCGGGTGAGCAGAAAGTCGCCTGCCACCGTCACGTCCAGCGCCTGCTCGGGCGGCAACAGGGGGCGCAGGCGCAGCCGGAAGCCCACGCCCACCAGGTAAAACTCGTTCCGGCCTGCCTGTACCACCAGTCCACGGCCGCGGTTGCCATCAGTCTGCTCCAATCCAGGCCGCCGCTCCAGGCGGTGGCGCCAGTCCTTGGGCCCCCAATGCATCGTCCCCTCGCCAAACTCGACCAGCCCCAGCCAGCCGTCCAACGGCAGCCGTTGCGATTGCACGTGCTCCTCCTGCACCACGGCATGGATCTTGCCCGTGCCCTGGTAGCGGAGCAGGAGCGGGACCGCCGCCGCCAGGCAGCGCAAGCTGTCCACCAGCGGCTGGTGGTCGGGGCTCACCGACACACCGTCCTCCGCCAGCACGTGTTCGACGGCGAAAAAGGCGTAGCCGATGGCGTTGTAGTCAGCGACGGCCCGGAACATGTTCCAGGCGTTGGAGCCGCCCGGGGCCGACTCGGGCACGAACAACGGGTTGCCGTCACGGGCGTAGAGCGCACAGATCTGCTCGTAGCCACGGGAGTCGGCGACGTAGATGTCGGGCGCGATCAGGTCCACGTGCGGCGTGAACCACTTGTAGACGTCCAGCACCTTGCTCACAGCGCCGCCCGAGGGGTAGGTCTCCCCCGCAACCGCCCACCCCCCCTCCCCCAGCCAGACGTTGACGTACATGGGGATGTCGTAGATGGCCTTGCCCGCTTCGGCCAGGCCATCTATGTACGTAGCGATACTCCAGGCGCTCATCAGCTCGCCGGCCGCCCAGCCGAACAGTTCCGGCCAACTCCCCACCTCCCTGCCCCCGGCCGCCTGCCACAGCTCGTAGGCCGGCCCCCGGCCCGCTTCCTTCATCCGGGCCACCAACTCGGTGGGCACAGGCCGCTCAAAGGCGGCCTGACCCTGCGGGCTGTAGTCGCGGTCGCTGCCCAGGATGCCCGGCTCGTTCTCGATCTGCAGCGCGATGACGGTGTGTTCGGTGCTGTCCCTGGCCGCGAGGTGCTCGCACAACGCGCAAAAGGCCCTGCGGTCGGCCTCCCAGTTGGCCTGGCAATGCGAGGACAGCACCCACACGCGCTTGCCGGTGGGCGAGGTAACCCGCCTGAAACGCTCGGGATTGGTCTTGACCCACGCCGGCGTATAGTCCATGTCGCCATTTTTCCACGTGCCGAACCAGAGCAGGACCAGCCTGATGCCGTGCCGGCGCGCGCTCTCCAGCAGCGCGTCCACGCTGGCAAAGTCGAAGCGGCCCTCCTCCGGCTCGATCTGCTCCCAGTACACGGGAATCTCCAGCGTGTTGCCGTGGATCAGTTCGACCGCCCGGAAGGCGGCCTCGGCCTCGGCGGCGTTGTAGCCACTGGAGTTGCGGGACTGGCCGCCCACAGGGAAGAAGGGCTGGCCGTTCACGGTGAATACGCGGTCTACGTTTGTCATGGATCCTTATTCTCCTCCGCTACCCTCCTTGAGCGCCAGCAGTTCGCGCATTCCCGCGCCCTGCTGTGTGCACCAACTGTAGATCGTCACAATGTCCCAACCGATGCAAAAGTGGCGCACGCCCATGTCCAGATAGGGCCTGGCCTGCTCAAAGCTGGCCACCTCCACCCTGGGGTGCAGCCCCAGCGCCAGCGTCCGCTCGATCATCCTGCGATGCACCGCCTGCACCTCGGCACCACGGCCCTGGCCCGGTTTGCCGATGCTGACCGAGTAATTGGTGGGGCCAAACTGCACCATGCCAATCCCCGGCACGGCCAGGATCTCGTCCAGGTTCTCCATGGCGGCCTTTTTCTCAATCATGCGGTAGCGCACGCCATTGCCTGTGATCAGGTGTCCATCGACGATGCGAACGAAGCCATGGGCGCCCGCGGGTCTGTCCAACAGGAAGGACATATCCGTCGGGGCGGGCGCGTTATCATCCCAGGGCAGGACGAACTCCGGCCAAGCATCGTGGTCTGGCATCGGCCGGTGCGAGGGCTGAATCTGAGACATGATCTGGCAGGCAAAACTCCCTAGCCCTTGACCGCTCCGAGCTTGATGCCCACGATGAAGTGGCGCTGCACGAAGGGGTAGACCAGCAGGATCGGCAGGGTCGTGATCACGATCGCCGCCGCCTTGCCCGAGCGGTCGGAGATCGCGTACATCAGGTCCGGGTTCCTGGTACCCAGGAGCTGCATCATCAGTTGCGACGTGATGAGGCTTCTCAGATAGGTCTGCAGGGGGTACAGCGTGGTCTTGGACATGAGCACCATGCCGTCGAACCAGGAGTTCCAGTGACCGACAGCGGAGAAGAGGGTCATTGTGGCCAGCGCCGGAACCGAGATGGGGACATACACATCCCATAGGATACGCCAGTGGCTGGCCCCGTCGATGATGGCCGCCTCTTCCAGTTCCTTGGGGATGTCCCGGAAGAAGTTCATCATCAGAATCACATTCCAGACGGGCAGGGCGCCCGGCAGAATCAGAGCCCAGACCGTGTTCAGCAGTCCCAGGCTGCGTATGACCAGGAACCAGGGGATCAGGCCGCCGCCGAAAAACATAGAAAAGACGACGATCCATATGAAGACGTTCCGACCCTTCCAGGCCTGGGCCGCCTTGGAGAGCGGATAGGCCGTGATGATCGTAAGGAGTAGATTGAGCGCCGTGCCGATGACCGTACGTTGGATGGAGACGAGGGCCGCCCGATAGATAGTGGGCGCCTTGAAGATCTCGGTGTAGTTCACCACGGTGAACTTGATGGGCCACAAGGTCACAAAGCCGCCCAGGGACGCCGCCCGGCTGCTGAACGACACGGCCACAATGTGGATCATCGGGAGCAGACAGACAGCGGCGAACAGAATGAGAAAGACGTGGTTGGCTATGTCGAACAGCCTGTTACCCCAGGTTCTGTCCTCAACCATCTTCCGGTCTCCTGTCCTAGGCTCTCCTGCCTAGAAGATGCTGTAGTCGGTGAACCTGTCCGCCAGGCGATAGGCGACCACAATGAGGATGAAGCCCATCACCGACTTGAACAGGCCAATCGCGCCTCCTACGCTATAGCGCGCCGAGATCAGGCCGACGCGATAGACGTAGGTATCGAGAATGTCGCCGGTGGCATAGACCGCTGGGTTGTAGAGGGTGAAGACCTGGTCGAACCCGGCCTGGAGCACGTTGCCCAGGTTCAGGCAGGCCAGGAGCACCACCGTGCTGGCGATGCCGGGCAGCGTGACATACCTCACGCGTTGCAGGCGCCCGGCGCCGTCGATGGCCGCTGCCTCGTGCAGCACGGGGTCAACGGACGTCAGCGCCGCCAGGTAGATGATGGTCGACCAGCCCACAGTCTGCCAGATATTGGTGACGATGAGAGTCGGCACAAACCAGGTATTGCTGCCCAAGAACATCGGGCTTTCCAGGCCCACGGCCCTGAACGCCTGTGCCACCAGGCCGCCGGCCGAAAGCATGTCGAGCAAGATGCCGCCCAGCACGATCCAGGAGAGAAAGTAGGGCAGGTAGAGGATCGTCTGGAGCGTGCGCTTGAGCCACGTGCGCGTCAATTCGTTCAAGAGCAGCGCCAGCGCCACGGCTGCGACCTGCTGGGTCACGATCTTGGCGGTGGCGATGACGAACGAGTTGCGCACGATGTCGCGAAAGTCGGGGTTCGAGAAGATGGCGCGAAAGTTCTGCAGGCCTACCCAGGGCGACTTGATGAACCCCAGCCCGGGATTGTAGTCCTGAAAGGAGATGATGATGCCGTACATCGGGTAGTAGCTGAATATCGCGAGTGCGACAAGCCCGGGCACGAACATGGCGTACAGAGGCCAGGTTCTGGCCAGGTAGTTCCTGGTCTTCGCGAATCGTGCTGCCGTGGCCGTTCTTTCCGCTCTCGCCATTGCCATCGCCGGTCTGTCCTTCCCCGCTCTACGGCCAGGCCCCGCGCCCCGGGTCCGCTTCCACTGGCTGCGATCAACACAGCCGGGCTCCCTGGGGTAAGCCGTTCGGCCGGAAGAACGAAGCTGCTTGTTCCTACAGTGCTAGCACGCTAGACCTCGGCCGCCAGCCACTCCCCGTAGCGGCGGTGCAGCTCGCGCGCGTACGTCTCCAGCGCCCGCTCCTCGGCCGCCCACGGGATCGTGGCTAGTGCCTGCCGCAGGAGCGCCGGTTCACGCCGCAGGGCATACTCGGCCACCAGCCGCCGCTGGACCGCCGCCAGCCGCGTCGCCGCGCACAGCCATTCGGGCGCCAGGCCCATGGCCAGGGGCCGCACGTCACACCCCTCAACCAACACCGGCACCTCCACGGTCACGTCATCGGGCCAGCCTGCGATCGCGCCTCGGTTCTGGACCTGGAGCGCGCTCACATACGGTAGGCCGGTGCCTACTGCCCGCAGAAGGCGCCCGATTTGGCGACCGGTGCCAGGGTAGCTCAGCGGAGACCGAGCCGGATGCGCGGGCCAGGGATCGACAATCGGCGTGTCCGTTGCCAGCGCCTCGTCAACGGCGTGGTCATGAAGCGCGCGCACCTCGGGCCACCCCTGTGCTACTCGCTCCCACATGCCGGGAGGATCAGCGAAGCGATACGGCAGGTTGTGATAGGTGGAGCTGCGCAAGTACCCGGTCAGCCGGTATACAGCCAGCCCACCCATGCCTTGCGGGTGGTAGGCCGGGTCGTCCTCCAGCCCGGGTTGGACACGCTGCCACAGAGGATAGGCGTCGCGGTCGCCTACACGCATGCGCAGCACCCAGCCGTCGTGGTTGATTCCCACATGGTCTAGCTCCAGCTCGTCAGGTGCCAGGCCCAGGTGGTAGGCCAGAAGGCCCCGCAACCCCTCAACCTCCACGCACAGGCCCACGCTCCGCACGCCTGAGTGCCCCTGTACGATGGTCGCCAGGATGTCCGTAGGGTTCACCAGGTCAAGGAAGAGCGCCTGCGGGCAGAGACGCTGCATCTCAATGCCCAGGGCCAGGCAGAACGGCGCTATGGATAGCGCCAGGGCAATACCCCCGAGGTCGTCCTCATGCGGGTTGATGCCGACGGTCTGAGCCAGAGCCTCACCACGACGCCGTTCTTCGGGCAGGGAAACGCAAAGCAGCACCAGATCCGCTGCTGTCAGGGCCTCGGCCCGTGTACCGCAAGCGATGGTAGTCAGTGGCAGGTCGGCCATCCGCGCTACCAGTGCCCCATAGCGGGCCATGCGCTCCGCCGCCGCCTGGCGTACATCGAAAAGTGCCACCTCCGCGGCAAATGGCCGCGGAGCTTGACCCATAGCGGCCACCAGGCCATTGAAGATCGACGGCACGAACTGGCTGCCGCCCCCCACAATCGCTAGTCTGGCAGGTGCTCCGGAATTCTGCTTGCTCATCACGTCCCCCCAGTCGTGCGCGCAGCGGCCAACCCTGCCGCCGGTGATAGCGTCACGCTTGCTCAAGCAGCAAGGATACGCGCCGGCAGGATGCCGCCAAACGCGTGGCGTTGAGCTGCTTCGGGGACCGGGCGGCCGTAGTCACGTGGCCGCCCGGTCCGCACGGAAGCTACTGTTTACTCTCCCACCACGCGTTAACCTCCTCGGTCACTTGGTCGCCGCCCGTCGCCTTCCACTGCTCGACGAACGTATCGAAGTCGGAGAGAGGTTGCTGGCCGATGATGATGTTGATGACGGCCTGATCCTGCAGCTTGGCCAGGTCCGCGCCCTTTTCCACCATGGTCTTGGTAGGGACGCTCTGGAACTTGGTCATCACACCCTCAACGGCCGTGTCGACGATGTACAGAAGGCTCTTCCGGCGCAGCGTCGTGCACCCCGTGGGATCCTCGAGGATGAAGTCCATGTACGCATCGCGCTGCTCGGGCGGGATCTCGTTCCACCCCAGCTGGTAGCGGGCTTCGTTCACAAAGTTCCGGGGATCGATGCCCTGCGGCTCAATGGCCCAGTTCTGGAAGCCGTTGTCCCAGCTCGCGAGCTTGTCGCCGTCCCACTGGAAGTCGCAGCCCTGCCAGCCGTGGAAGCGGCGCCACGTCCCGAATATGAGTTGATCGTACCAGTCGGCGTAGGCCATGTGCGCTTCGATCTTCCTGGGATCAATGCCCTTCCGGTAGCAGAGCAGATCGTTACGGAAGTTGTTCTCCGTGTGTCGCCGCTTGAAGCCCTTGGGACCGACGGGGATATCGGCATAGTTCCAGCGCGCCGTGGGGTCATTCGTCACGCTGTCGGGCCAAGCGCCCCAGCACGGCGTGAAGTGCAGGCCGCACCTGTTGGCCCCGACGTCCTGCAGTGTGTTGAACGGTCCCTTGGTGTACCAGTCTGGGGCGAACACCCCGTCCTTGTACCATTGGGCCATGAGCGCCAGCGACTCCTTCACCTCCGGCCGGATGGCGCCGTACATCAGGCCATCGCCCTCTGGCTGCCAGTGGTCGGGGACGTAGCCGAACCCGCCCCAGATGGCGTCCAGGCCGCCGAACCAGGTGTGGTACATGCAGCCGGGGTCCGCCGCGTTGGATGCCAGGCCGATGGTCGTGCCCTTCGCTCCCTGGCCCATATCCCCCTCGGCGAATGCGATCGCCACGTCGTGGAGTTGGTCAAAGGTGGTGGGGACGGGCATGCCGATCTTCTCCAGCCAGTCCTCGCGGTACCACAGGATACAATCGTTGTGGGCCAGGTCCTCCGAGCGGGAGAGTCCATAGATGCGGCCATCGATGGTGGTCCAAGCCCAAGGCCGCTCCCCGTAGTCGCGCCAAATGGCTTGCCAGCGCGGGCTGGCATACTGAGCGTAGGCATCGGTGATATCTTCGAGTAGACCCGCCTCGACCATCTTGACATAGTTGACGAGCGGGACGTACTCCATGAAGTCAGGCAGGTCACCGCTGGCCGCCATCAAGTTGTACTTCTCTTCGGGGTTGTCGCCGTCTCCCCACGATGTCACGACGTTGAACTTGATGCCAAAGAGCGCCTCGATCATGCGGGTGAAGGGCGAGTTGTTCAGGTCATCGCTGCCGCAGAATTCGGTCGTCCCGCTAACGAGCCTGCCCACCGTGATCTCGAGGGGCGGCTCGAAAGGCGCGACCACAGGCAGCTCGGGCAGCGTGGTCTTCCAGCCCCTGGCATGGTCGGGGCTGCCTATCGTATCCTGCGCTGGGAGCAGCTCCTCCACCGTCTTCGGGGCCACCTCCTCCACGACGACGACGGTCTCCTTGACCTCGACCGGCTTCTCGACGACGACGGTCTCCTTCACTACCTGTGGCGTCTGTGGCTTGCAGGCTGCCAAACCGGCTGCACCGGCTGCCACCGCCAGACTCCCCAGAAACTCCCTTCTGCTTATTTTCTCGAACATGGGTAGCTCCTCCTCACATTCTTAGGCATTCCGCTGCCGAATACTGCACAACCAACGAAACCTAGCAACGAACCGTCTCGTTCCACTCGATAGGCCTCACCTCCTTGGATGCATGTCCTGCTTAGGCTTGCACACGGGTAATACTGACAGCACAAAACAGACACGGCTGTGATCGCTATCGTTGTACATTATACTCCATAAGTTTGTTTTTGTCAACATATTGAGCCCAGATGTTGACAAAAAACGTAACTTGTAGTATTATAGATATGTGCGGTAAAGGCGTATGCGAGCGATAATCGCAATATGAAGTTACGATATAGAAACCGTCAGTATCGGTTTCGCAGCCCGGTCCCACGACTGTAATCGAGAGAGCACCGTACAAGGCGGAGGAAGACAATGCGGGGTACCGATGCCAGAAGGATGGCCATCCTGGAGATGGCCGGGGATGACTCCCTGGTCCGCGTCTCCGAGCTCAGCCAGCGATTTGGTGTATCCCAGGTGTCAATCCGGCGTGATCTGGAAAAGCTGGCGGAGTATGGATTACTGAAGCGCGTGCACGGAGGCGCTGTGGCCGTGCGGCAGGAGGCCGGAGAGGAGTCCTACGGTCACAAGCTCGAGCTTCACCTGGAAGAGAAGAGACGGATTGCCCACGCTGCTGTAGGCTTGATCCGGCCACGTGATCGCGTCATCCTCGACTCGGGCACCACGGTCCTCAACGCGGCACAGGAAATCGCCCAGCACGCGGGCGAACTGAAGCAGCTGACCGTGATCACGGCATCCTGGCCCGTGTTCCGGGAGCTGGCCCCGGTCCGGGACATTAACCTGATCATTCTGGGTGGTATCTACCTACCAGACTACCAGACGTTGGTCGGGCCGCAGACTGTGGCTGGCCTGCAGAATCTGCATGTTGACAGGCTGTTCCTGGGAGCCGACGGCCTGAGCCTTCACTCCGGCGTGACCACCTCCAACGTGCTGGAAGCGGAAGTGAGCCGGGCCATGGTCAGAGCTGCCGATCAGGTCACTGTGCTGGCGGACTCGAGCAAGATTGACAACGTGGGCCTCACTATGATAGTGCCCATCTCACAGATTCACCAGCTCATCACCGATGATGGCGCTCCCGCCGACTTCGTAGATGCGCTGCGCGAGCAAGGGGTAGAAGTCATCCTCGCCGGACAGGATGGTTGAGGGGTGCCTCGACAAAGGCCAATGAGGGCAAAGAACAAGGAGCGAAGCCGACTATGACTCATAACCCGGCGTCCATGAATGTGCTTGTTCTGGTCAACTGGTTCAGCGCCGGCCATGGCGAAGCGGAACGGGTAGTGTTCCCTTACCTGGAGCACCTGGGTGTACCATACACCGTGGTGGACGTCGCGCGCGATCCATGGCCGGAGCGCCTGGCCGACTTCGCCTTGCTGATCATCGGACACCGGCTGCTGGATCCGCGGGGCCGGCGTCTGGCTCCAAGCCAGCGTCGGGCGGTATTGGAGGCGGTGGAGGCTGGCACAGGTCTGGTAAGCTTTGACCCCGGCTTCCCAGAGGTGGGAAAGCGCAGCCCGGCCGCCAGTGTAGAGAACAAGGCAGCGGAGACACTGGAGTTCGCGGATGAGGGGGATGAGTACATCCCTTTCATCCGGGCGGAGAGGCCGCACTATATCACCGCCAGGCACGCCCCTGGTGAGGTCTTGGACCTCGTGTCACCCATCCGTGTGCCCTCTTTGACCTTCGGCGACGCCCAGGTGTTGGTCCGCGCAGCAGGCCAGCCTCTCGTCGTGGCGAGCCGCCTGGGGCAGGGACGGGTCGTACAGTGGGCCACGCTCGGCTGGGCACATTCCAGGGTTCTGGGGCCTCTGGCGGGCCTGGATGACGTCCTCTGGCGCAGCCTGGTGTGGGCTGCGCGCAAGCCGTTCGCCCTGCGTGGCCTGGCGCCCCTGGTAACCATGCGAGTGGACGATGTGGCCGGCGTAGGCGAGCTGTGGCAGCAGAGTCCCTTCTATTGGACCCACGACGCTAACCGGCAGGGCTTCAAACCGTGGCTGGGGCTCTTTATATACAATCTCACCGAACGCGCGGTGAACGAGCTACGGGATCTCATCCAGCGAGGCCTGGCTACGGGCTCCCCGCACGCCTTCGGCCTTCTCTCTCGTCCCGGCATAGAGCATCCCCACTTCTACGATCGCTCCCTGGTGAAGCGGTCGGGCAACGAGGCCGACGAATTCCCGCGCCGCCACGGGCGTCCTCCTTACCCTGCCGACCTGGATGAGTTCATATTCTACGATCACCTGCGAGGGAGACCGTGGCCGGATGACGAGGCGCAGCGCCGTCTGGCTGCCGTGGACGAATGGTACAGGGTGCACGCACCGCTCCCGATGTCGCGCTGCGTCATCCCCCACTGGGGCGAGTTTGGCACCAACACTGTCGAGCACGTCCATGAGCGGTGGCGGGCGGACCTGGGCGAGTTCACGATGGATGTAGACGAACGCTTCGCGCTGCGCACGCCGTGGCTCAGGCTGGCGCCCTTCCGTCTGCACGAGACACCCGGTACGGCGGCCATAGACGATAGACGCCGTGGGAAGCGGCCCGAATACTACGCCGACTTTGTCAACCTGGCCGGCCATCGCTTCTTCTCGTGCACTACCGTCATCCGCGACGATGCGGGCTACGAATGGTTTCCCGACAACGACGTGGCCGCGACGGTCGGCCGAGGAGTGCGCCAGTTGCGGCGAGCGCTCGACAGCATGGCGCTGGCCGTCCTTTTCACCCACGAGACCGATCACCTCTATCGCATCAGGCCCGACGCCTGGGCGGCAGAGGTTGAGCAGACAGCGCGGGGCATCGCCGCGTACGATCCCATTTACGTGACCCTGGACGATGGCATCCGCTATGTCCGCGCCACGCGCACGTCGCGGCTGCGGTCGTGCTCGTTCCACCCGGGTGGCGGCGAGGTGGAGGCGACCTTCCTGGGCTCGGCCGATGTGCCTACCCACTTCTACCTCTTCACAGAAGAAGGGGGGGAAATCAACTCACGGCTTGTGCAAGTCCCTTCATTCGACGGGCGAACTGTCGTGACAGCTCACATCCCGCCGGGCGGGAAGCGCGGACAATCGCTCTGAAGCGGATGCGAACCTGGCTGTCCGAGGGATAGCTCTTCCAGATCGGCTTCTGTGACATTGCGCAGGTGGTACACAGCATGGAGTACAAGCCAGACTTTGCCGAGGCGGCCGAGCACATCCAGGCCTTCTGGCAGCGCGAGCCCACCGAGCGCTGCGCGCTTCAGGTGGTCGCGACGCGCAATGGCGCTACGCGGCCGCCGGAGGACGTAGCCGATATCCTGACGAAAAAGACCGACCCAGACTATGTCCTTGGGCGAGCTGAGTGGGCGTTCCGAAGCCACCACTACCTGGCAGAAGCCGTGCCCGTGTACGTGCCAGGGTTTGTGTGCACCGATACGGCGGCGTATCTCGGCGCCAAAGTCATCCTGGCAGAGGACACAGTCTGGTATGAGCCGGTCATTGATGACTGGCAATCCTACCGGCTGCGCTTCGATCCGGAGAATCGCTGGTGGCAGATGACCAGGCGCATGGCACAGGCCGCTACTGAGAGAGGGCGCGGCCGCTATCTGGTCGGTGTACCTGACTTCCAGGTGCCCCTCGACATCGTCAGCCTGCTGCGCTCTCCGGACAGGCTGTGCCTTGATCTGATCGAGAACCCCGGTCCTGTGAAGGCCGCCACCCGTCTGATCCTTGATGAGGTGTACTCGCACTGCTATGATGATATCTATTCCATCATCACGCGATACACTCCATTCGTTGGAGATTGGATGGGGCTCTTCGCCGCTGGCCGGCACGACGTCGTACAATGCGACTTCGCGGCGCTGATCTCGCCCCGGCACTTCGAGGAGTTCTGCCTGCCGGACATCCAGAAGCAGTGCCAGATGCTGGAGACTTGCATCTTTCACCTCGATGGTCCGGATGCCGTGCGGCACCTGGATGCGCTGCTGGAGATCGAAGAACTCGATGCCATCCAGTGGGTGCCAGGAGATGGCAAACCGCCGGCCAGAGCCTGGCTGGCGATGCTGAATAAGGTGCAGCGTGCGGGCAAGGGTCTCTGGGTCAGCGCGCCTCCAGAGGACGTGCACGCGATCCTCGAGGAGCTCCGGCCGGAGGGACTCATGATCCACGTGGAGGGCACTTTCCCCTCACTCGACGAGGCGGAGAGCTTCATCGCGGCTGTGCAGACAGCTTGTCACGACCGGTGGCAACGCTAGATGGGGACGCTGTTGCGGTAGGTAGCCAAAGGAGGTGAACCATGTCCAATGCGGGCGAGATGGCAGAGATCACAGTCAACGGAGGCCGTGCCTTCCAGACGATCGACGGTTTTGGGGTCAACATCAACGCCAAATACTGGAACGATGGCAGGCTGATCCCGACACTGGATCTGCTGCGCGAGGACCTAGGAGCCACCCTTTACAGGGTCGACATCTGGGGTAAGTCGAACTGGATAGATCCGGACGGCACAATTGGCCCTGGCGCCCTCAACGAGGAGCACCTCGCCAGCGTTTACCAGGGCGACCTCTTCCGGCGCGGCTGGGCCATGATGCGCTACCTCAACGAGCATGGCATCGAACCCTACCTCACCGTCAGCGGCGATGTGCCGCCCTGGATGTTAGGAACGGACGGTAAGTCGCTGTCCGAGTACGAGCCGTTCTGCGACATGCTGGTCTCAATGGTGGAATGGGCCAAGCGGAAGGAGAGATTGCGCTTCACGCTGTTTGGCCCACTGAATGAGACCGACGTGGGCAGTCCCGAGGGCCCTTCCGTCAATCCGGCCGAGTTTGTGAAGGTACTGGAGGTACTCTACGACGCGCTGGCGCGGCGAGGCTTGGATGACATCCGCCTGGTAGTGGCCGAGCAGGGCAGCTTCAAGACCGACTATCTGCGCGAGATTGTGAGCAGCGACAAGCTGGTCGGACGGATCGGAGTGTTCGGCATGCACACCTACTTCCGCCTCTCTCCCGATGCCGTGCAGGCGATGCAGGAGCTGATCAAGAACAGCCGCTACGCTGGCTGCCGGCTGTGGCTGACGGAGTACGGGGACCTGGAGCAATCCGGCGAGCGCGAGTGGTACGTTGCCTGGGCAATGACCTCACGTCTCTTCGATGTGCTAGAGGGTGGGTTCAATGGCGCACTGGTGTGGGACGCCTTCGACAACTACCACGACCACGACGAAGCCTGGACACTCTACGGGCTGCTAAGGACCGGGCGCCACGTGTACACGCCCAAGAAGCGGTACTATGCCACCCGGCAGGTCCACCGCTTCGTACTGCCGGGCTTTGAGAGGGTGGAGGCCACATGCGCCCTCTCGGATCTCAGATTGCTGGCGTTCGCTGATCCGCAGCGCACCAAGCTTACGCTGGTGGGCATGAGCGGGCCCAGCAAGGCCTACCATCTCAACGTGCGGGTGAAGGGCTTCTCAGATCAGGTCATGGCGGGAAGGGTGTTCTACCATCGGACCTCGGAAACGGAGAACTGCCACCGGATCGGGGTTGTCCCAGTGACCGGTCCGGAGCTGCCCTTCACCGGCATTGATGCTTTCGTTCCACCAGACAGCATCTTCACTCTGACTACAGTCAACGACAGCCCCTACGCGAACTAGCCTAGTGATTGGATTCCGAATCGTCCAAACCGAGCCGAAAGCGCGTTTCTCCGCGCTGAACAGCGTCAAGGTGACGTTAGTCTCGCGAGTCACCGGGGAGGCGGTAGTAAGTGACCAAGATTGCTTTCATTGGCGCCGGCAGCTTGACCTTCACCAGGAATCTGGCCAGAGACATCCTCACCTTCCCACTGCTGAAAGATGCCACTCTGGCGCTGATGGACATTGACTCCGAGCGTCTGGGCTTCGCGCAGAGGTCGGTGCAGCGTATCATCGATCTGGGCAGCTACCCGGCCAAGGTCGAAGCGACCCTCGATCGCGTGGAGGCGCTCCGCGGCGCGGACGCCGTCCTCACGACCATCCTGGTGGGCAGCACAGAGGTCTGGCGCGGTGATATCGAGATCCCCGAGAAATACGGTGTCGATCTCTGCGTAGGCGATACGCGAGGTCCGGCCGGCATCTTCCGAGCCCTGCGCACCATCCCGGTCATGCTCGACATCGCCCGTGACGTGGAGCGGTATGCCCCCGACGCGATCTTCCTCAACTACACCAACCCCATGGCCATGAACTGTCGTGCAGTACAGCGGGAGTCCTCTATACGGGTCACGGGTCTCTGCCACTCTGTCCAGGGCACGGCCATGATGCTCGCGCGCTGGATCGGCGCCCCCTTCGACGAGATCACCTACACCTGCGCGGGAATCAACCACCTTTCATGGTACCTAGACTACGAGTGGAACCGACAGGACGCCTATCCCCTGATCCGCGAGGCAGTCAAGAGGCCCGAAGTCTACAATGAAGAGATCGTGCGCAACGAGATGTTCCTACATCTGGGCTACTACGTCACCGAGTCCAGCGGCCACAACTCTGAATACAACTGGTGGTTCCGTAAACGCCCCGAACTCATCGAAAAGTACTGCACTCACGGCACGGGCTGGAATCCCGGCGAGCATGCCTACACTCTGAAAGAGTACCAGGGCAAGGAGCACACGTGGAAGGACGAGGCCAGACAGTGGTTCGAGGAGGACACCCCCATCGACCTGACTCGCGGCCACGAGTTCGCGGCGCCCATTATCAACGCCTGGATGGGCGGAGAGGTCTATCGCTTCAACGGGAACGTGCCCAACACGGAGCTGGTCACCAACCTGCCGGAAGGCTGCTGCGTGGAGGTTCCGGTGTACGTCGACCGGGGCGGGTTCAGTCCAGTGCACGTGGGTCCGCTGCCCCCCCCATGTGCCATCCTGACGGGGCTGAGTGCTCAGATCGAGGAAATGGGCGTGGAGGCGGCGCTTACCGGAGATCCGACGTTGGTCTGCAGGGCCATCGCCCACGACCCACTGACAGCCTCGGCGCTGTCGCTGGCCGAGATCAGACAGATGGTCGAGGAGATGTTCGCCCATAACGAGGCCTATCTACCGCAGTTCAAACATCTCAAAGTGCAGTGACTTGATTTCTACCTGCAAACCATAGGAGCATCAACATGTCAAGTCGAACGAGCAATACTATAACCGCCCCCAATACCCCAAATACAGGAGACAGCAATGAGTGCCAAGACACAGATCGGAATAGCTGGGATCAGCTTCAGGCCGTTCTGGGGCTTCAAGGAATCGCAGTACCAAACCCGTGTCAGTCAACTGGACGAAGTCGGCAAGCGTCTTGGAGTCACAGTACTTGCACTTCCTGAGACGTTCCAAGATGCCGAGGGCGCTGTCAGGGCAGCGAAGAACCTGAACGGGGAGGCCGATCTAGCGATCCTCGACGTGGCAACCTATCCGGAGGGAAAAGCCGCCGGTGCCTTTTTCGATGCACTTGAACTTCCTTTGATCCTGTGGAGCCGGGACGAATCCGAATACAACACCCACATCGGTCATAACAGCTTTTGTGGTGCCAATTTCCTGGCTGGCAACCTGGCCCTGAGAGGACGGCGCTTTCGCAGTCTCTACGGCGAGCCCGACGATCCAGGGTTCGTCGCACGTCTGCGGACCGCAGTCAGAGTCATCGGCGCAGCCAAGCGTGCTGCAGACTCGCGGATCGGACTATTTGGCGAAGGAGTCGTGCCAAAGTTCTATGACATAGATATCCAGCCAAAGGACCGCAGAGCGCTGGAGGAACGCTTCGGCATCAGATTTGTCGACGTACCGATGGAGGATGTAGTCAGGCGGGCCACTTTGTACGAAGAACAAGAAATCGAAGAAGCAGCCCAAGACCTGGTGAAGAGCTTCACCACGGTCGAGATCCCCGACGAAGCGATCCTGAGACAGGCGCGTCTGCTCCGTGCTATCAAAGACTTCTGCAACGAGGAAAGGTTCGCCAGCATTGCGGTGCGCTGCTGGCCGGAATTGCAGGTCCTATACAATGTTTGGCCGTGCCCGGTGGTCAGCATCCTCAACGAGGCTGGAGTCCCCACTGCCTGCGAAGGTGATCCCGGCGGGGCATTGGATATGCTGTTGGCCATCCAGTTGTCCGATCGCCCGGCGACCCTGGTCGACATCGTCAACTGGGATGACGGGCACAATACCTTCGCCATCTGGCACTGTGGCCCAACCGCTTGCTCCTGGGCGGATGAAAAAGGTACAAAGCTCATCCCCCATAACGTTGATGGGCGTACACCTGAGGGCAACCCTGCTGTGGGATTGCCCGGGATCGTGGATATGCAGTTTAGCCCGGGGCCAGTCACTGTGTTCCGCACCCTTGGCGCGCTTGACGATGAATTTGCAGTGGAAGGGAGTTTGATCCGTACTCCAAGCCGCAGGATTTGCGGGAGCTTCGGTACGGTCAGCAAACCAGCAATCTACGGGCAGGAAGTCGAAGCCCGTCTCATCCGCGACGAGATTTTCAACCGCACCTTGCCGCACCATTACACTGCGGCTCGTGGGCACTTGTTCTCGTAAGAGCCTGATTCGATGCAAGACGAACATACGCCACTGCGAGAGTTTGTGGCGAAACTCAGGGACGCTGGACGCAAATGCACCCTACTCGGCGTGGGACCTGTCTCCGAGGTTGTGGTGAAGGCCACATTCCAAACCTGCCAACAGCAGGCCTGCCCCGCCATCTTCATTGCCTCTCGGAACCAGGTGGACCTTCGCTCCCTTGGACATGGCTATCTGATGGGCGGGATAGACCAACACACCTTCGTCGAGCTTCTTGCACGCTTGCAGAAGCAAGTGGGCTATGAAGGCCCTGTGTATATCTGTCGTGATCATGGCGGTCCTTGGCAGCGCGACGCCGAGCTGGATGAGAGGTATCCCATTGCACGCGCCATGGAGATTGCGCGGGAATCGTTCCGCGCCGATATCGAGGCGGGCTTCAATTACCTTCACATCGACCCGACCAAGTGTCCTTTCCCATGCACTCAGGAGGATCTCTGCAATTGGACCACTGAACTCGAGAGGTTCTGTGAAGAGACACGGAGAGCGCTGGGGCGTTCCCCCATTGACTACGAAGTGGGCACCGAAGATATCCGGGGAGGACTCACAGCCAAGAACGCGTTCGAGTCCTTCCTGAAGCAGCTCACCGGGCGACTTGTGGAACAGGGGTTGCCGTTGCCTACTTGCATCGTCGGGCAGACCGGCACATTATGTCGCACGGATCGTAACGTAGGGCACTTGGACAGAGTACAGACAGGAGAACTCGTCACCATAGCCGCCGAGTATGGTGTCGGGTTCAAGGAGCACAATGGCGACTACCTGAGCGCCGCTTCTTGTCGGATACACCCCGACATTGGAGTCACCGGCATGAACGTGGCCCCGGAGTTTGGGCTGGTGGAGACGGACGCATGTTTGACCTTGGCTGACCTGGAGATGAAACTGGTACGCGAAGGCTGGCTTGCGAAGAGGGATGCTTCCTATCTCCGTGAGCTGCTCCTGGAGCGCACCTTCACAAACAGCCCTTGGATGAAGTGGATGACCGACGAGCTCAGGCGACTCCCCAGAAACCATGTAGCAGAGGATCAGGCTTTGCGCCTGCTCATCGCCCGGGTCTGCGGGCACTATGTCTACAATGACCCGGACGTAAAGACCGCTCGCAGGAGGCTCTACGAGAATGTGGATCAGTTCGATTTGGTGGAGGAAGGTGCAGAGCAATTCGTCATTGATCGGGTCAGAGATGCCATTGAGTTCTACCTCCGACACTTCCGCCTGACGGGAATCAATGCCATCTGTTAGCCAGTGAGAAAGGTATCGGGATGCTCCTCAAATGCTCGTCTCTCTCGGCGCTGCGCTGGTTGCGTTGTCGTGCTAGACTGTGCTGAGAAGGGGCAGCGTTGACATGGAGGATTGATTGGCGCACGAGCACCTCGTCATCGGCATCGACCTGGGCGGCACCAATATTCGCACTGCTGTGGTGGATCGCACTGGGGGGATCATCGCCCATGACCACCGGGAGACTCTGGCGAACGAGGGACCGCGGGCGGTCATCAGCCGCATGATCGAGGCCGCGCGCATGGTTATGGCACAGGCAGGGGTGGCGCGATGCCAGGTGGCGGAGGTGGGCGTGGGTTCGCCAGGCCCCCTTGACATCGAGGCCGGCGTGGCGCTGAGCCCGCCCAATCTGCCCGGATGGGATCGCGTGCCTCTCAGGCAGTTGATCGAGGAAGGTCTTGGAATTCCGACCACCCTGGAGAACGACGCCAACGCGGCGGCGCTGGGCGAGCATCGCTTCGGTGCCGGGCGGGGTGTGGATCACATGATCTACGTCACGGTCAGCACCGGCATCGGTGGCGGGCTGATCCTCGGTGGCGAGCTATACCACGGCGCTACCGGTATGGCGGGCGAGATCGGGCACATCACCATCCTGCCCCATGGCCCGCTGTGCGGCTGCGGGAACCGGGGATGTCTGGAGGCGCTGGCCTCTGGATCGGCCATCGCGCGCCGGGCGCGCGAGATCGTGGCCCACGGCGTACCGACGAGGATCGCCGATCTGGCCGGTGGCGACTTGGACCTCATCACCGCCAGATTGGTCGCTGACGCCGCCAGGGAGGGGGACGTGGAAGCGGAGGGCATCCTGTCGGAGGCCATGGACTACCTGGGGACAGGTCTGGCCAGCCTGGTCAACCTGTTCAACCCACAGCTCGTCGTCATCGGCGGTGGGCTGGCGCACATCGGCGAATGGCTGTTCGGGCCGGTACGCCGCGCCATCAAGCGGCGCGCCTTTCCCGCGCAGGCACAGGCCGTGCGGGTCGTGCCAGCCGAGTTGGGGGATCACGTCGGCGTGCTGGGGGCGGCGGCGGTGGCCTGGTGCAGGCTGGCTGACCAAGAGGAACGGTGGGAAACTGCCTTACGTGCCCTCAAGCAGGCTGAAGAAGCCTACGCTAAACGACAGCACCAACCTCCTGGTATCATGGGTTCTGCAGGTGGTGGCGTCCATCGCTCTATTCCATGGCACGGGTAAAAGGTGTGTGGGTGCGTGAGGGAAGAAACTCACCACCCAGGAAGCCTTCCAGTTGCCGGCACCTGGCTTCGAGTAGCGCCCGCTCTTCTTCGCCCACCGGCTCAAACAGGCCGTAGATCACACTTCCGTCCTGGCGTTGTCCCCAGGCACCCACCACCCGGCCGTTCGCCCACACGGTGGGCATGGCGTTCCCTGCGCGGTCGAAAACCTTGGTGCAATGCTCCGGTGCGAGAAAGCGACGGCGATCATGGTAGCCCATGATGTAGGGGTCGAGACCGGGGAGGATGGAGGCATAGGGGGCATCCGGTGGAGCAAAGTCGCGCAACTGCTGAACGTCGTCGTCCAGCATCAGGTACCCATCCCCCCAACCCTCGACCGTCACCTCGCGCACCGCTGGCTTCAGGGCCTCCAAACTCGCCTGTACCTCGCGCCGGGAGAGGCCGGTCCACCACTGGACGTCGTCGAAGGTGGCCGGCCCGAAGGCGGCCAGGTAGCGGCGCACCAGCCAGGCCTGTGCTTCCTGAGGGGTGGTGGATTCCAGATCAATCTCCGGCAGCCAGTCGGAGAGCGTGGCATACTTGTAGAGGTTGCTGCGCCAGGTGCCCTGGGGGCGAGCGCGGATGAGCAGTCCTAACGTGCACATGCCGGGCACCAGGCGCGAGCCGAGGCTGAACTCGCCTGCGTAGGACTTGCCTACACTATAGTGGACCCTGGCCTGGAGTTCAGGCACGGCCTGGCTCAGCTCCTGGACGGTGGACGGCTCCTGCCCAGCCAGCACGTCCAGTACCCGGCGGTGGAGCCTCTGGAGTGTTGCTTCTGCATCCCCTGCCTGGCACAGTCCAGCCTGCACGATCTGGCTCTGGATAACCTTCACCGTATAGTCGGACAGCGTGATAGCGAGTCCTGGTAGGCCCATCCTTGCTAGTCGCATAGGCTCGAGTCAATTCGTTTCGTTGAACTTCAGTTATCTGGAATCTGTGTCTGGACATACCACTATTGTACGAACTCTATTCGATTTGTCTATAAGCATGGCAAGAAGCCAGCTTTGGAGAGGGCCTGAGGCGGAGTCTGAATATAAGGCGCGATCCCGATGCACCCGACCTTCCCGGTCGCGGCTCTGCATTTTCTGAGGGTAGTAACGTCTTTGTTCCTTATTCCCCGTTCCGATTGTCCTTTAGCGTCCCTGGCCGATAACTAATCTCCGAAAAGACCGCCCTGCACTTTTGCCCCGTCGGCGATTGAGATGAAAACCCCACCCTCAGATTGTCCAACTTCCCCAACGTAAAGTACCTGACCAGATGCCAATAGCGACCGTCTCGAGAATAATGAAACGCAATGGTCAGGGTGCTCCGCGCTATACGCAGATAGATTTCCTGGCCTTCTATGGTCACCGAATTGCAGTCGTCGGAAACCCCGCGCGTAACGACCGAAACGATCATGGGCTGCTGTTGCGGCGAATACTCGAAGCACAGTTTGGCCCACAGGTCATCCCGTTCACGCACCTGTAGTACGCCGGCGTCGAACGCTGAAGCGAAATCTACCGTAACTCGAGCGCTCAGAAGAAAATTCGCGTCTGGCGGCGTAAAAAGTGCGCCCGGCGTATTGTCTCTGGCATAGTTCCCCGCTGGATCAATGAACCAGTCTGTGTTTTCCCCCGCCACGATCGTCAGGTTGTTTCCATGCTCCACTTGCCAATCCAAAGGGTGATTCTTCCATTCGAGTTCCCCAGGAATAGCCAGCAAACTGAATTTGGTCATTCGTTATCTCCTTAAAGCGAATCGGCGATAGGGCGAATCTGCTCCAGCAGGTCGGTCTCGACCACCGGCCGGGTGCCATCCTGCGGGATGCGGAACGTCTTGATCTCGCACGGCCCAAAATGCGCCTCGATCACCCGCTGCTGGTGGAGCAGCCGGATGGTGGCCTGCGTCGCCTGGCGCTTGGTCTCGTAGCCGCGCACGATCCAGCCGTCGCCGTCCTCCGCCTGCTTGATCACGCTGACGACGACGTTGTCCTGGTCCACGGAGAGGTACGAGCCCACCTGCGGCAAGGTCCCCGCCGGGTGAGCCGTTTCCAGCAGCGCGATGGGCGGCTGGTTGAGTTCCGCCGCCCGCTTGACGGCGCTGGCCACGTCACATCCCCCGCCGTGCGGCAGCAAGGCGTAGGTGAAGCGCTGGAGGCCCTGGTCCACGAAGGCATAGTCCAGCCCCGCATCCGGGACGGCCGGGACGTGATGCGCGTAGATGGGGCTGCGCAGCACGGTCAGGCCGATGACGGGACCGTTGACGTCCAGGCTGTACTTGCCGTCGTTCAGCAGGGCCAGGCCGTAGGGCGCGCCCGTATCGCAGGCTTTGCCTGACACGTCCACCCAGCCCTGGCCGGGTTCTTCCTCGCCGTTCACGGGGCGCTCGAGGTGACCGTAGGGGATTTCGTAGAGCGCTCGGGGGGCGTCAATCCGCAATGGGAAGCGCATCTTGAGCATCTTGAACCGCTCGTGCCAGTCCACGGTGACGCGCACGTCAATCCGGGGTAGTTCCGCGTACAGCGTAAAGTCCTGGACCAATTGCGAGGCGCCATACTTGCTCACCACCCTGATTGTGGACCTGACCGGGCCGTGCTCCACCAGCCGGATGCTGTGGGCGGTGAAGGCACCGATTTCGCGGTCGAAGCGGTACACCCCGTGGCTCCAGGTGTCGCTGGGGTCGTCTATCACGACCGGCCTGGCGGCCTCCCCCAGAAACACCTCCTGGCGGTGTCGTTTGTCGTAGAGGCTCTCGATGGTGCCTGTCTCTGGGGCGATCTCCAGGCAGAACAAGTCATTCTCCATCGTGAGATCGGTGGCCTGGAGTGGCGGGGAGACCTGCACGGGCGGGGCCTGGTGGACGAGCCGGTAGGTGCGGTAGCCCAGCGGCGGCAGGTCGGCGACGAAACTGATGCGCTGATGCCAGCCCGTGGTCGCCTGGGGTTGGACCCACTGAACAGGCACAGGATGCCCCGCTTCGTCTACCAGCCCGCCGTGCCCTTGCAGTCCGCTGACCTCCAGTTCGACGTTCGCCCTGCTGGGCCAGGCGTGCGGGTTGAAGACGACGACCGGCTGCATGGTGTCCTCAGGCTCAATGTGGACGTTCCACGCCAGGGACTGGGTGGCCGCGTTGAGGGCACGGCCGGCGATGGCCAACGCCTCGCCGTACAGGTGTTGCGCGTCCTCGTAGGCCGCCTCGACGCTGGTGCCGGCCAGGACGTCGTGGAACTGGTTGAACAGCATGTCCTGCCAGGCCTGGGCCAGGTCGGTGGGGTAAGGTTGGCCCGTGGTCCAGGAGGCAATGGCAGCCCACTTTTCGGCGGTGAGCAGCAGGTGTTCGGCGCGGCGGTTCCAGCGCTTGACGCCGGAGTGAGCGGCGTAACACCCGCTGGCGTGATGTTGCAGTTCGTCGTGCACCACCGGCACACAAGCCCCCCACGCCTGGCCCAGCCGTGACCCTACCCCCGCCTCCAGCGGGGGCTTCGGACGTGCCCGGCAAGCCCCCCACGCCAGTGGGGGGTCTGTGACTGCTTGCCCACGCGACACGCTCTCGAAAAAGCGCTCCGGCGTGCTCAAGATCAGCGTGGGGAGTTCGCCTTCGGCCTGCAGACGACGAATAGTCTCGATGTTCTCCTTCGTCGGGCCGCCGCCGTGGTTACCGACGCCGTAAAAGCACATCAGTTCGTCGAGCGGGCACTCGGCGAGGGCCTTTGCACAGCGGCGGACGTGGGGCTCCAATTCCCATTCCCAGGTACAGTATGGTTCCAGAATGCGAAACGCCAGCACACGCGAGCCGTCGTCCGCTTCCCACCAGAACAGGTGGCCGGGCAGGTCCTTTTCGTGCGGACCGGGGCGCATGAAGACGTAGAAATCCAGGCCGCTTTTCTTGAGGATCTGCGGCAGCATGGCGTGGTGGCCGAAACTATCCACGTTGTACCCGACGCGGGCCGTGAGGCCGAATTTCTCCTGGAAGTAACGCTGGCCGTACAGCCCCTGCCGCACGAAGGATTCGCCGCCGGGGACGTTGCAGTCCGGTTCGATCCACCATCCGCCGGCCAGCCCCCAGCGCCCCTCGGCCACGCGCTGCCGGATCTCGGCGAACATCGGTGGGTCGTTCTTCTCCACCCAGGCGTAAAAGGCGGCCGAACTGGCGACGAACAAAAAGTCGTCGTACTCCTGGAGCCGGTCCAGGGCGGAGCGGAAGGTGGCTTTCACTTCCTGGAAGCCTTCCTGCCAGCGCCACAGCCACACGGGGTCTATGTGCGCATTGCCGATCATGTGCAGCGTCTTGGGTTTCACGAGTTCCTCACGGCGCAGTGGGAGATCAGGGCGCGGGCGACGCGGCGGCCCGCGCCATCACGTACGCCACCAACCCATCCCAGCCCTCGTAGAAAGGTTCATAGTCCTGCTCCTTCCAGCCGGCCACCGGCCCCAACGTGAACGGTGCAAAGCCCAACACGTAGTCGTCCGTGGTCAATTGGCCATCGTACCACAGCATGCGGGTTACCACGCCGGCCTTGTGCGCTGGATCGTAGCCGCCGCCGGCGTAAAACTCGCTCACGAACAGGGGCACGACCTGGTCCCGCTCCTGGAGCAGGGAATACAGGAAGCGGTAGCGGAAACACAGCGCACCGGCGACATCCAGGACTGGCCCGCCAGGGATCCACCCGCCGGGCGCGGTCACTCCGGTTTCTTCAGCAATAGGGTTGCCAGCCTGGTCCACAAAGTGGACGTTCCACCATTTGTCTATCAGGTCGTCGCCAAAGACCCCTTCGTGCAGGGTCAGGATGTGGCCGCCGGCCGCGGCGCGCGCAAACACGCCCGTCTCGACCAGGGCCACCATGTCCACCCACTCCGGTGTACCGGCGCTGAAACCAAAGATGGCCAGCCGCAGGTCGTTGGCTTCGGCAATGTCCAGGCACTTGATCGTCAAGTGGGCCAGGCGCACGTAAGTTTCGGCCGGCACGCCGCCGCCCAACGGTTCATTCGTTACTTCCCAATAGTCTACGGCCTGCCTGAGCGCAGGGTCGTTCTGCACCTTGGTCAGGATCGGCTCCATCAGCAGAGCCGCATACCAATCCAGGTCGGTGGCCGGGTCATTGACCAGGCCAGCCGCCTCGTGCTCGTGCGCCAGGCGGCCAACGGTAATCGTCTCCGGGCTGATGCGCTTGACGTCCTTCAACCATCCCAAATCGTCCACGGCCTTGACGATTCTGAAGGGGGTGCCCGCATCCGCCAGGACCTGAGCGAAGTCGAGGATGCGGTTCGACCGAATGCCGTGGACGCCCAGTTTGCTCCTGCCACCCGCAGGTAGCGGGAATGGAAACGGGGGTGTCTGCGTGGCCGGGGCGGGGCTAGGCGCGGATGTGGGAACGGCGGTTGGCGAGGGCTCTGGGGGGTGGGTGGGTGTTGCCGGTGGGGTGAGTGGTGTGGTCAGTGTGGGTGTAGCCGTGGGTGTGGGTTGGTCCAGGATGATGGAGACAGGGGCACATGGCGCCAGGGCCAACGGTGCCACCAGGAGCAGGCCGACGATAAGGCAGGTTTCGATAACGTTTCGGTGTCGCTTTGACATTGTACCCCGATGGGGAATTCTAACAGATGGTGGGTGAATGGGCAAACGGCTACGGTTGCACCGCCAGGATCAGATTGGGCCTCAAGAAAAACGGCGGCACGATAGCCGGGATGTTGGAAAGCGGCAGAACCACTAACGTATACCTATAGCAAGTGTACCGCATACGCTACTTGACTTTTACGCATTTATAAAGTATAATGTAGTAGATACGAACAGAGTATGCGCCTTTGCAAGATCGCTATATGGGTGGAGACCAATGGACGAAAAAACACTCGTCGCGGACACACAGCCGGCCGAAGCGACCGGGACCTGTCAGCAGCAGGCTTACGACTTTGTGAAGAGCCGCATCCTGAACCGGGATTTCAAGCCAGGGCAGTACATCACCGACAATCAGGTCGCGGAGGAGTTGAGCATCAGCCGTACGCCCGTGCGCGAAGCACTGCGCATCCTGGAACACGAAGGGTTTCTGATCAGCCAGGCCAGGCAGGGCTGGAAGGTCTACACGCTTTCGCTGGAGGATATTCACGGGATTTTCGATATCAAACTGGCCGTGGAGAGTATGGTGGCTGGCAAGGCAGCGGAGTGTAAAGACGAAGAGAAGCGTGCTAACTTGAAAAACGCGCTGGGAAAAATGAGGCAGGCGGTCAGCGCCACCGATTACGAAGCCTGGCGACAGGCAGATACCGAGTTACATTATGCGATCTTTGCAATGTACCCCAATGATCGCGCCCTGCGCATCGTCGAGAATCTCAACGAGCAATGGTACCGGCTGCGCATCGGATTCGTTGCACTGAAGGGCAGGATGGAACGCTCCTTACACGAGCACGTGCCGATTGTGGAGAGCATCCTGGCCGGTGACGGAGACGAGGCAGAACGTCACATGCGCGCTCATATCAACAACGTCCAGGAGGAGCTCGTGCAGTTGTTAATCAACGTGGTGCTACCATTTGTCCAGGAAGGGGTCTAGACGCGAGACGCTGATGGCCGATCAGCAGGCGATAGCCTGAGGAGGTGATGAGAAATCGGCAAACGCAAGTACAGAGTGCACGTAAGGTGTGGTCGTAGTCAAGCCAGGCACCAATGCCTGTGCGTCCCAATGGTGTGGAGTTGCTTCCACGTGTCTAATTGCTAACTGCAGATGCAAGGAGGAAAGCGATGAACTGCAAAGAAAAACAGAGCGGCAGGGTGTCGCGTCGCGACTTTCTGCGCTTGAGTGGCTTGACCATAGGGGGTTTGGTCCTGGCCCGCTGTGCCCCAGCCTCCCCTGCTCCCGCGACCGCGGAGCCCACGGCCGTCCCCGAGGAACAGCCAACTGTAGTGTCTGAGCCGGCGGCAGCGGAAACGGTCAAGCTCACGTTCTGGGGATGGCAGGGCTTTGTTGACAAAGATCAGGGGATTCTCGACAAGTTCGTCGAGAAGAATCCGAACATCGAGGTGAAATTCGACAATTTCGAGTGGAACGCCTTCATCAGCATCCTCAAGACGTCCATGCAGGCCGGCAACGTAGCCGACGTCGTCCAGCCCTTCGGCGCCTGGGTAATCCCGTACGCCAAGGGGGGTATGCTGCTGGAGGTGCCGCAGGAGATCCTGACCTACAGCCAGGCCCGCGACATCTACTTCCCGACCACGCTGGGCGGGTACGTGTACGAGGGCAAGCTCTATGGCTTCCCGCACGACCTCAATCAGGAGTATGGTAGCGCGCTGGGCAACCTGGCGATGTTCGAGGAAGCCGGCGTCGCCTGGCCACCCGCCTGGGCCACGTGGGACGACATGATCACGGACGCCGAGACGCTGACCAAGACTGCGGACGATGGGTCAATCACGGTTGCCGGGCTCAACTTTATCAACCCCGACAACGTGGGATTCCTGCTGCTCGGGGGCATCCTGGAGCAGGGCGGTGACTACTTTGCGTCCGACGGCAGGCATTTTAACTTCGATACGCCGGAGACCCGCAACACGATCCAACTGCTCGTAGACGTCGCCCAGAAGTACAACATCATTGACCCTGTGGTGTACTCGGGCGCGGGCATGGGCGCTCCGGTGGGCATTTGGAACGAGAAGAATGCGATCTCGCTGACGGGCGTGTGGGTAGCGGGCTGGGGCGCCGACTACCCGAACATGCGCGTGGGTGCGGCCCTGCATCCTCCGTTGTTCGGCAGCGACCACGTCTTCGCGGCGGATGCCGGCTGGGGCCTGTTTGTCCCGAAACAGACGGGGAAGATCAACGAAGCCTGGCAGTTGGCCAGGTACCTCGGTACGGACCCCGAGGCTGTCGAAATGTGGATCGCCGATAGCAGCATCCCGGCGCTGGTCGAGATGATGCCCAAGGCGGTGGAGATGAACCCCAACCTGCAGGTCATCACCGACCTCCTGCCCAAGGGGCGGTTCATCGGCGACGTGACCGACCGCGACAAGCTGTTCTTTGAAATCTGGCATCCCCGGATCATGGAGGCCATGATTGGCACAAAGACCGTGGACGAGGCAGCAGTCACGATCCACAAGGAAGCCAATGCCGTCGTAGATGCAGCGGCGTAATCGTTGGTGAGACGTGTGGCTGTGGCGCAGCGTCTCTGCCTCCGCAGAGACGCTGCGCTATCATAGATTTACGTGAGGGATTATGTGGAATCCACAACGAACCGTGCATGCGGCCGGACGGACGGGCACGCATGCTGGTGTGGGGGCGCTCCGGCGCCTCGAGAGGAAGATTGGCCTGCGGGCGGGGCAGGCGGTCTTTGTCTATGGCACATTGCTCCTGACGCTGGCATTCATGGCATGTTTCACGTTCTTCCCCATGGCCTGGGGAGCGGCCATCAGTTTCTTCCGCTATTCCGCCGTTCGCACCGGTGAGCATTTCCTTGGGCTGGGTGGCAACAATCCATTCATCGGGCTCGGCCATTACGCGACCATGGTCTCCGACGCGCCGGACGGAGTTCATTTCCGCCAGCAGCTCTTGACCAGCATACTCTTTGCGTTCCTGGCGCTTCCGCTCAATCTGGCCATCACGCTGCCTCTGGCTGTCCTGGTGGAGAGCGTGGCAGGGCGACTGAAGACGCTGTTCCGTGCGATCTACTTCATGCCCACCCTGACCTCGACCGTGGCGGTGGCTTTGATGTGGCAGTTCATTTATCATCCCCAGCAGGGGGTCTTGAACGTGCTTGTTAAGGCCATCGGGCTGACTCCGCCGCGCTCCTGGCTGAGCGATCCGGCCGCGATCGTGATGGGCGTTCCGTTGGCACTGCTCTGCATCATGATCGCGCACGTCTGGCAGGAATTCGGATACAACCTGATCATCTTCATCGCCGGATTGCAGGGCATTCCAGACGAGCTGCGCCAGGCCGCACGTATTGATGGTGCCGGCGCGTGGCACGAGTTCTGGCGCATCACGCTACCGTTACTCAGGCCGACGATGTTGTTCGTGTGCGTGATGACCTTGCTCAGCGCGCTCCAGGCCTTCGCCATCTTTAACGTGATGTTGCCCGACCGAGGCCCGACCGTTGACCAGACAACACCCCTGGTGCTGGCCATCTACAACAATGCATTCCGCTACCAGGTACTCGGCTGGGGGGCTGCGATGTCCATGGTACTGTTCTTCCTCACCTTGAGCCTCACCATCGGGCAGATGCGATTGCTGCGGACCGAATGGGAGTACTGACATGACCACTGGAGGGATCAGAACACAGGTGGGAGCGCGCTCGACGCCGGCTGGGGCGCTGACATTCCTGGGCCGGTTTGCCGGCTCTGGTGTCTTGCTGGCCGGGTTGGTCTTTACTCTCATCCCATTCACGTGGGCGATTCTCGGATCGTTCAAGAACAACGCCGAGATCCAAAGGATTCCACCGACGTTCTTGCCACAGGTATGGACCCTGGAGAACTATGTGAGGTTTTTCAATGATCCCAACATAGAGATAGCCAGGTTTGCGCTGAACAGCCTGTTCGTCGCGGGCAGCAACGTGATCCTGATCCTGTTCACGAGTTCGCTGCTGGGGTACATATTTGCCAAGTACGCATTCTGGGGCCGCAACGTCATCTTCACGATCATCCTGGCGCAGATGATGATCCCCTTCGTGGTCATCATGATCCCCAGCTACATGATCCTGGTTAGGCTCAGCCTGGTGGACACCCTGGAGGGGTTGATCATCCCTTCGATGATCAGTGCCTTTGGCATCTTTATGATGCGCCAATTCATCCAGGCCATACCCAGCGAGCTGATTGACGCGGCCAGGATTGATGGGGCCTCAGAGTTCGGCATCTACGGGCGGGTCATCGTGCCGCAGCTCGGACCTGCTCTATCCACACTGGGCATCATGGTTTTCATGGGCAATTGGAACGACTATATGTGGCCCCTGATCGTCATCAGCAGCATGGAGAAACGCACGCTGCCCCTGTTGCTTACCTGGTTCAACACGTACAAGCATATTGACTACGCCCAGACGATGGCGGGGGCAGTCCTGCTGACCATCCCGACCCTTCTAGTCTACATCCTGTTCCAGAAATGGATCGTGCGTGGGGTCGTCCTGTCGGGGTTCAAGTAGACCAGACAAGTGAGGAGAGTTACTATGAGCGATAAACGCATCGTCGTGGTAGGAGGCGGCTCGCAATTCTCTTTGGGACTCGTAGAGAGCCTGATTGACTACGGCCGGGACGTGCTGGCTGGCACGACGGTCGTTCTGCTGGACATTCACCATGAACACCTGGACATCGTCCATCAATATGCCTCAATGCTCACCAGTGCGGTCGGCGTGGACCTGAGATTCGAAAAGACCACTGACCGGCGACGGGCCTTCGACGGGGCCGACTTTATCCTGACCACGTTTCGGCCCGGCTCGCATCTCCAGCAGGAACAGGACGAAACCATCCCGCCCAAGTACGGCCTTCAGGGCAACGAGACCGTTGGCATCGGTGGCATCTTGATGGCTTGCCGGGTAGTACCTGTACTGCAGGAGATGTGTGCTGATGCGCAACAGATGTGCCCGCATGCCTGGATCATCAACTACACCAATCCGACTCAGTACGTGGCCGATACGGTGCGACGGATCAGCGCTCTCCGGATCATCAGCCTGTGCGACGGCTACATTGGTGTGCCGATGGACCTGGCCCCACTGCTGGAAGTTGACGAAGCGGACATTGCGGTGTACCCGGGAGGCACAAACCACGCCACCTGGGTGATGCGCTTGACGGTCGGCGGTGAGGATGGCTATCCGATCCTGCAGGACCGCATGAGCCAACTCACCTGGGAAGAGATCGAGGAGATGTATGCACACCCGGCCAACGTGGTGTTCAACGGCGTGCCAGTCAGTTCGGAGCAGATCTATAAGCAATTCATCCCCCATTACGGCTTCCCCTTCGACCTGAGACTATACAAGATTTATGGGCTGCTGCCCGCGCCGCGATACTACTGGCGATACCACCTCGACCAGGATGCACTCATTGCGGAACAGCGGAGCGGCCAGTACGTCAGCATGGCTGGCTTTTACCTGCAGCACTCTGTACCTCGGTTGTTCGAAGGATTGAGCCAGCGCCTGGAACGGTCATCCCAGCACCTGCGGGTGAGTCACCGTGAGGACAGCCGAGGGCACGGCGATCTGGCGGTGCGGGTGATCTCTGCCATGGTCGGCGGTCCAAGTCAGACCCTCGTCGTGAACGTCCCGAACCAGGGCTCACTCTCCAACCTGCCCCAGGATGCCATCGTAGAAGTGGCGGCGACGGTGGATCGCCAGGGGCCACATCCCTTCGCCATGGGGCCGCTGCCCCAGGCCCTGTTGGGTTACCAGCATGCACTCGTTCTGAGCCAGGAACTGACCGTCGGCGCTGCCCTGGCAGGCGACCGAGCCATGCTGCTCCAGGCGATTGTGGCCCATCCTTTGATCAACTCTATTGATACGGCCGCGAGATGTATGGATGAATTGCTTGCGGTCCAGGCTGAGTGGCTACCGCAGTTCCATAGAGCGGGTCCCAATGGCACGGAGGGGGAACGATGATCCCAAGATACCAGATCCTGAGCCAGGAAGAAGTCGCCAGGATTCACCAGGCTACCGTGGAGATACTCGGCGAGGTCGGAGTGCGGGTCTATCACGATGAGGTGTTGGGGCGTCTCGCAGACGCCGGCGCCACAGTGGACAAACGGAGCCAGACGGCCAAGATCGGCGAGGGCCTGCTTAAAGATGCGCTTGACAAGGCTGCCAAATCCTATATCCTGTACGGGAGAGATGGGCGGCGGAAGGCCCGGTTCGGCTTCGGCGACGTGGTTACTATGTCCACGCCGGGCCAGTACTCCTGGGTGGATCCTATCGCGAAGACGCGGCGGCCGCCGACGAGTCAGGATACGCGCAAGGCCATCCTGGTCGGCGATGCGCTGGAGCACATTGACATCGTTGGCGCTATGACGCAGCCGGTGGACATCCCCACGCCGATCAGGGATATCTGGCTGACAGCGGAACTCGTCAAGAACACCGCGAAACCAACCCGTTGCTGGATTGCCAACGGTGTGACTGCTCGCTACATCCTGGAGATCTATACGGCCGTGGCAGGAGGGGAGCGCGCGCTGCGTGAACGCCCACAGATCGAGGCCAACATTGAGCCCATCAGCCCTCTCCAAATGGCTACGACGGGTATGGAGATCCTGCTCGAGTTCACGAGGCTGGGCCTTCCGGTAAGCTATGGCCCCATGGTCCAGGCAGGGGCAACGGGCCCCGTGACCCTGGCGGGAACGCTGGCACAAGAGAACGCAGAGAATCTGGCCGCCATCGTGATTACCCAGGTGCTCCGTCCAGGCACGCCGGTGCTGTATGGAGGCATTCCGCATATCATGGATATGCGAACGGCCACCATATCCTTTGGGTCGCCTGAGCAAGGGCTGATGGCCGTGGCCATGGCCCAAATTGCCAAGTCCTATGGGCTGCCCGTGTACATCAACACTGGGCTGGCCGACTCTAAGCTGGTTGACGCCCAGTCCGCATTCGAGAAAGGCCTTACGTTCCTGCTAGGAGCCCTGGCGGGCGGCGATCTGATCGCCCACCTGGGGATTGCGGGGGCTGATCAGGGCGCATCCCTTCCTCAATTGGTCGTTGACAACGAAATGGCAGCCTATGTCAAGCGAGTTCTCCGGGGCTTTCACGTGAACGACGCTGACCTGGCCGTTGACGTCATCAAGGAGGTAGGCCACACTGGGCTGCACCTGGCACATCCGCATACCGTGGCCAATTTCCGGAAGGAACTCTGGATTCCCACGCTGTGGGATCGGCGGGACTGGGATTCCTGGCTCGTGGCAGGGGGCAAGTCAATGGCGGAACGGGCCGCCGAAAGGGTCGAGCAGATCCTGAGGGAGCACGAGCCTGAGCCGATAGACGAGGCCCTGGCCGGGGAGATTGACAGTATCGTGAAGTCGGCAGAAAGGCACTTGCTGTAGGTCGGAGCGCATCGAGGTTGGAGCGCGTGGGATCAACCCGCCACTATGAGACGTCAGTGAGAGGAGAATCAATGATGGAAATCGCCAGAGCATGGGAAGAGGAGGGCGTCAAGGTCCCTGCGCCTTACACTCGCACGATCAAGAGGCTCTTGGGTCCCGATAAGGGAAACGTGGTCGAGATATCCTTCCAGCACGCGCTCATTGATCCCGGGGGTCAGACCGACTACCACGCCCACGACAGGCCCGAGTTGATCTATGTCGTGTCGGGCAGCGGAATATGTATCTGCGAGGGTGAAGAAACCCAGGTGCAGGGCGACGTCGCGCTGTGGGTGCGTGCCGGCGAGAAGCATCAGATCAAGAATACCGGTGCAGAGACGCTCAAACTGGCTACCGTCTTCGTCCCAGGCTATACCGCTGAGTACACTTTCAGGCGGTGCCTGGAAGCAGCCGGGGCGCCGTCTCAAGGCTCCTGAGGAGGTCTATCGTGCAAGGCCAGATCACGTTTGAGGTGTGCGTTGATTCCGTCGAGGCGGCATTGGCTGCCCAAGAAGGTGGCGCTGACAGAGTCGAATTGTGCGCCAACTTGCTGGAGGGTGGCACCACCCCTAGCGCGGCGACCATTCAGTATGCCCGCAAGAGCATAGAGATTGGCCTGCACGTCATCATCAGGCCGCGCGGTGGCGACTTTTGCTATTCCAACCTCGAGTTCGAAGTGATGAAGCGGGACGTCGAACTGGCCAAGGAGTGGGGAAGCAACGGTGTGGTCGTAGGGAACCTGAACGAGGATGGGTCAGTGGACACCGAGCGCACGGGGGCGTTGGTGAGCCTGGCCCGCCCGATGAGCGTCACATTTCACCGCGCCTTCGATATGTCGCGTGATCCCTATGAAGCCCTGGAGCATCTGATCGAGTTGGGAGTAGACAGGGTCCTTACCTCCGGCCAGGAGCCTTACATCCTGGATGGATTGGATCTCATCAGCGAATTGGTGGAAAGGGCCAGGGATCGGATCATCGTGATGCCTGGGGGCGGAGGAATCACCGCTAGAAACATCCAGAGGATCGTCGAACAGAGCAGGGCGAGAGAGATACACTTTGCTGCCCCCGTGCAGGTCGAAAGCCGCATGCGCTACCGCAACACGCGGGTGACCATGGGAGGTGAGTTGAGGCCACCCGAGTACGCACTTGCCGTGACCGACCCGGGGCAGGTCCAAAGAGTTGTACACGCCGTCCGAGGTAGGGCGGCGCCGAGGATGGCAAGATGAGGACAATCGCGGCTGACGCTTACTATCCACCCCCCGAATCGGAGGGCGGCTGGCGATGGCTCAAAGAGCCAGCGGACGTCCGCGCTGTGGGCGGGATGGACCCCGCCAGGCTTGACAGGCTCGCGCGCAAGCACGAGTTGATCTACGGCGGAGACTCGTGGGGCATCGTCGTCATCCGGCGCGGATACCTGGTGCGCGAGTACTACACCTTCAACGTGCTGCTCCCCACTCGCTTCGACATCTGGTCGGGAACCAAGTCCTTCACGAGTACCGCGTGGGGATTACTCCTGGAGGATAGCCGCCAGAACCGGCTGCCAGGTAATCAGAAGGTCGAACTGGACAGCCCGGCCTACACCTATATCCCCGAGGGCCACCCTGTCACCGATCCCCGCAAGGAGTACATTACCATCCGCCACCTTCTTACCATGACTTCCGGCATTCCGGGCGAAGCATCGGGAGTCGCAGGCATGCCGACGGCGACCGAACATGGCCCCTTCGAACACGCGCTCGGCCGCTGCCCGAATCGCTATGGCCGATGGGCCGACAGGCTGGTGGCACAGCCTGGCACGCACTGGGAATACAGCGATCCCGCCATCGCCCACCTGGTGCTGGCTTTCTCGCACATCGTGGGCCAGGAGATGAGCGAGTACCTGCAAGCGCGTGTACTGGGCCCGATCGGCATTGAGAACCTGTGCTGGGACGTACAAGGGGGGAGTGGGTTCATCGGGCCTCACACGAATGCTCATACGGGGATACACGTTTCGGCCCGGGAACTGGCACGCTTCGGCTATCTCATGTTGCGGGGCGGTCAGTGGGCGGGGCAGCAGTTGGTTCCGCAGTGGTGGGTGGAACTGGCCACGCAGACATCTCAAGACATGAATCCCAAGTACGGCTACGCGTGGTGGGTGAACACGGGAGGCGCATGCTGGCCGGGACTGCCCCACGACATCTTTTTCCTGTGGGGCTACCGGTCGAACCTTTGCTACGTCGTGCCTTCCCTCGATCTAGTCGTGGCGCGCGTCGCTTCGGGCCCCCCATCCTGGAACGAGCAGGAACTGATTGCCGACGTCATCGCTGCAGTCGCCGGGTGATGAAACGCGGAAGACCACAGGCCAGTACCTTGCCCGCCAGGAAGACCCACCTGCGTCAGATCCCCATGAGGCGAAGGACTCGCCGTCCTACGTCTTTCAACTGATGCCCCACCTCTGCAGGCAGCGGCCAGAGGGGCAGCCAATAGATGCGGTAGTATGGCCCGGCGAGTTGCCTCATCAACGCCCGCGCTCGTTGGAGGTCGGCGCAGGAGGTGGGATTGAGCGCCCGCAGTTCTCGCCAGGTCTCGTCACGGGGCTCGGCCGACAACCACGCCAGTACGTCGTACTGCAACTGCCAGGCCTCCAACTCCCCGCGTACGGAGAGCGCCTCCAGCACCCCTTGCTGCAGGTGCCTGGCCTCGTGGGCCAGTAGCGCGACGAGCCAGACGTCGTCGGGCCGCCTGCCGGCGTAGTCGGCGTTCAGGAAGACGCCGAAGCGCAACCTGCGCCAGTCGAACCAGCACGCGCCGGTGCTCTGCCGGGCAAAGCCGAGGTGGATGCGGCGTTGGCGGATGGTCGTCGCGATGGCCTCCCCCACAGGCCCGGCGCCCTGCAACGCCGCCAGTGCCTGCTCGAACCAGGCTTGTTCATTGCGCTGTGCAGATTTCATCGAAAATCCACC